>Ga0315280_10006826_pt1 | contig 15586 bp, 10 predicted proteins | sample YL17G06_40_MG_FD_203697 | JGI IMG/M metagenome (GOLD analysis project Ga0315280, IMG submission 203697) | Sediment microbial communities from Yellowstone Lake, YNP, Wyoming, USA - YL17G06_40 | ecosystem: Environmental > Aquatic > Freshwater > Lake > Sediment | place: USA: Wyoming | collected... | reverse complement strand
AGAGAAGGCACCGGTACTTCCATTCATAGGAATTGTCGAGTTCTGGGGGCCGCGAATGCTGTCACTTTGTCATGTCACTCACACTCAGGGGGGCCGCGAGTGCTGTCACGTGGCCGCTGATGCCTGGAAGCTGATGGCTGATAGCTGAAAGCTGATAGCGGAAGGCGGACAGCCCCCCTCGCAGAGGGGAATTCACGGCCACAATCGCTTCAGAACATCCCAAGATCCCTGTTTGACTTTGCCGATTATTCCGACAGTGCCGAATTCACGGACGATTACCATTAAAGAAGGGGGGGGCGTTGCCTGAGTCGCAGCATCGATCCTGCGGCGGGTAAGCCGGTGCCTATGGCAGCAACAAAGTCACTGTGGAAGAGCTGGCTCTTGCTGGCGGCTGGTCTCGGTTCCTGTGTCGCCAACGGGGTCGGGCAGGCCGCGGCGGAGGAACTCGTTCGTCTCAGCGCCTCGGCCGACGTGTGGCTCTCCGACGTCGGCCCCCGGGAGCGACGCACCAGCGCCGGCAAGGCACCCCAACTGAAACTCAAGAACATTCAGGAACTGGCCCTGATCCGGTTCGACCTGAGCCCGGTCCGCGGCCGCGAAGTCCTGGGCGCGACGCTGTTCCTCCACCGCGTAGGGCCAGACAAGCTCCGCTATCTGCGGATTTCCACGGTCAATCAGGATTGGGAAGAAGGCGACGGCACGACTCCCTACGGCCCGCCCGACGGGGCCACGTTCCTCATGGCCGACGGGAGCCCGCGGAGCAGCCGCCCCTGGGCCTGGCCCGGTTCCACGGTGGCCGACCTGATCATGTCCGCCGGCAACAGCCTGGGTTGCTGGGCGGAGCGCAAGGAGCTGGACAACGGCTGGATCGCCGTAGAGTTGACCCCCGCCCTGATTTACGCGATGGCGGTCGGCGACAGCGACGGGCTGGCCGTTATGGACGGCGGCAATCCGGCCAATCACGACAACCTGATCTCCAGCGTTCAAGACAGCGCGTATGGGCCGTACCTGGAGATCCGCCTGGGCGGGCCTTTGACGGCCGTCCCCGCAGCGCCCGTTGCGAAGGCCGCCCCGGCGCCGGATCGGGCCCATCTGGAAACCGGGGCCGTCCGCATCTCCATCGACCCCTCGGAAAACGTCTTCTGCTGGCAGGTCCGGTTGGACGGGAAACCCCTGGATCGCTGGCGCGTGAAGCACCCGCAGCCCGGCCAGCCCACGGTCTTCTGTCTGGATGACCTGGAGCCCAACAGAGAATGTCTCCTGGAGATCGTGGCAGTCTCGCCCGGAAGGCAAACCTCCCCGCCGGCCCGGTTGGGCGTGCTGGCCTCGGCGGCGCTCGGCCGAGTCGGCCTGGAATCATTGGAGCCTTCCCGGGTTGTGGACGCCGCGCCGAAGGACGATGGCTCCGTGCAGGTCTGGGCCCTGCCGGGACTGGTGAAGATCAGCCCCACCGCTGCGGCCCCCATGGCCAACGACCTGGGGACGGTCGCTCTGGGCAAGCGCGCGGACACGACCGCCAACGCCGTATGGGACGGCCGGCAGGTGTACCTGTTCGGGGCCCGCGGCGAGTACGTGTCGTTCCAGCTCTGCATCCAAACCCCGGACCGGAGTCCGCCCGTCTCGATCCAAGTCCGGCCGCTGCCCCTGGTCGGCCCGGAAAAGGAGAAGATCGGCACGGAAAACGTGGAACTCTTCTGGAACTGGTGCGCCCGCAACCGTCAGGGCCAGTGGCAGCCGGCGTATTGCATTCCCATTCAGCCGGGCACTACGCTTTCGATCCCCCAATCGGATCGAAGGCTCCCCGAGCAGCGGAACCAAACCATGTACGTGGACCTGTACGTCCCCAAGGACGCGAAGCCGGGTAGTTACGCCGGGTCGGTCCTCGTGAGTGCCGGGCAGGCGCGGGAGATTGAAGTCCCGGTGGTCCTGGACGTGCTCAACTTCACGCTCCCCGACCGGCTCAGTTTCTGGCCCGAGATGAACGCCTATCGCATCCCGGACCACGCGATCGAGTATTATCGCCTGGCCCATCAGCACCGCTGCGTGCTCAACTGCATGTCGTGGCGGCCCAAGGTGACCGGCCAGAGCCGCGATGCGAAGGTCGAGTGGGAACAGTACGACCGCTGCGTGGGACCGCTCTTGACCGGCGAGGCATTCGCGCGCAGCCGCCGGGCGGGTGTGCCCGTCGAGTGCATGTATCTCCCCTTCGACGATAGCTGGCCCACGCCGCTTACGCCGGAGACCTACAAGTATCCGGGCGATTGGCCCAAGCGGGGCGACGACCTGGGACGGCTCGTGGAGCACTACCTCACCGCACCCTACATCGCCGAGGGCCTCGGCGGGCAGTATCAGGACGCCTTCCTGGCGGTCCAGCGGCAGTTCATCGAGCATTTCCGGGAGAAGGGCTACAACCGGACCGAGATGCAGTGCTGCTTCGTCGGCAAGGCCGCCAACCGCATCGACTTCGGCTCCAACGTCTGGTGGACCACCGACGAGCCGTACTACTGGGACGACTGGCTCGCGGTGCAGTTCTTCCTCAACTTGTGGACCCGCGGGCGGGGCGACGCCGACTTGCGGACGTGGACCGCGCGGGCCGACGTTTCCCGGCCGCAGTGGCAGGGGCGCACGCTCGCCGGCGCGGCCGATGCGGTCTACTATGGGGCCGGCGGGTTCGGCACGCCGGCGATGGTCCGCCGCACGCGCACCCTGGCCCAGGAGACCGGCCTGAATCTGCGCGTCTACGGTTCGGCCAGCCCCGACAACGCGAGCAACCTGGAAAACGTGGCCGCGATGCTGACCGCTTGGGCGGATGGCGCCGACGCGCTGCTCCCTTGGCAAACCCTGGGGAGCGACAAGGCCCTGGACTCCGGCGACGCCGGCGCCGAGGGGGGCTCCGCCCTGCTGGTCCCGGGCGACCGCTTCAACCTGCCCGTGGTCGCCGACGTGCGGCTGAAGGCCCTGCGCGACGGCCAGCAGTTGATCGAGTATCTCACGCTGCTCGCGGAGCGGCGTCAACTGACCCGCGAGCAGATCAAGGCCATGATCTGCGACGCGCTGCGTCCTCCCAGCCGGAGCCGGATGGCCCGCCCGGCGGCAGACGCCGACGCCCTCCACGTGGACAACCTCTCTTCCTGGCAGCTTTGCCAGCTCCGCCGCCGGATTGCCGAGGTGCTGACGAGGGAATGAACATCCTCGAGATCGTTTCCGGCAAAGAGGGGACCAACGGGGCGATCCGTCATTGCCTGTTGCTCTCGCGCGAGTTGGCGCGCCGCGGCCATCGGGTCACGCTCGTCTGCCGCGCCGATTCATGGATCGCCGCCCGAGCGCCGCGATTCGGGATCGAGGTGCTCACCTCGGACCTTCGCCGCTGGCCGACCACCGAACTTCGCCGCATCGCCGCGGCGGCGCTCCAACGACGGATCGACGTGATCCACACGCACATGAGCCGAGCCCACGTCTTCGGCGTCCTCTTGCGGTGGATGACGGGCACCGCCTGCGTGGCCACCGCCCACAACCGCCACTTCCAGTTGCACTGGATGCTGAACGACCTGGTGATTGCGGTGAGCGAGGCCACGCGACGTTTCCATCGCCGGGCCAACCTGGTCTTGCCGCGTCGGATCGTGACGATCCACAACTTCGTGGACCAGGAGCGGATTTCCGGCGTGGGCCCGGAGGCCCGCCGCCGCACCCGGCATGCCCTTGGAATCCACGAAGACTCGCCCGCGATCGGGGCCATCGGCGACGTCACGCCAAGAAAGGGGCTTTTGTATCTGGTCCGGGCCATGCCGCAAATCCTGGCGGCCGTGCCGCAGACGAGGCTGATTGTGGTCGGGCGGGACGACGAGAAGCCGGATTACGTCGCCAAGGTGAAAACCGCTGCCCAGTCGCTGAACGTCGCTTCCCGGATCGTCTGGACGGGCCGGCGCGACGACGTCCCCGAGTTGCTCGCCGCCCTGGACCTTCTCGTTCTGCCTTCCCTCGAAGAGAGTCTTCCACTTTCGATTCTCGAGGCCATGACCGCGGGCCTTCCGGTGGTCGCCACCGCGGTCGGCGGGGTTCCCGAGTGCGTGCGGCACGGCCAGACCGGGCTGCTCGTCCCCCCGGCCCAAAGCGATGCGTTGGCCGAAGCGGTCATCCGCGTCCTGTCGGATGCAACCCTGGCCCGGCGGTATGGCCAGGCGGGTCGGCAGCGGGTCTTGGGCGAGTTCTCCCCGGGGAGCCAAGCCGCGCGGATCGAGGCCGCGCTGGCCGGCGTCACGCGCCGCGCCCGCGCCGCGTAGGACAGGCAATCCCTGCCCGTCGCAGGAGGACAGGCATTCCTGCCTGTCGCAGGAGGACAGGCATTCCTGCCTGTCAGACGCTATCCGCCCGGGCCAGTCAAAACCGGAATGCTGATAGGTGAAGGCAGATGCCTGATAGCTCCCGGATTGCAGGCGCCCTTGCACGTTGCTAGGATGAAACACGGGACGGTTCTTAGTAGTCCGCTACGGGGGCTCCTGTCGGAGGACGGATCATGCAGCCCAATCGCGATCCAGTGCCGAATCAGCCAAACTCCAAGACCGCCGTGGAGCAGCAGGCCGTGGTGACAACGATTGTCGGCGGACGCCCGCCCGGGGCCGGTCAGCCGGTCGGGCAGGTCCCAAGGGGGATTGAGGTCCTGGTCAAGAAAGCAGCCGTAGACGCCGAGTTTAGGACGCTTCTTCTGGAAAAGCGGGCCGAGGCGGCGGCGGAGATCGGCCTGGCACTCGACCCGGCCGAAGTGATGATGCTCGGTGCCGTGCCGGCCGCCCAACTGGAGGCCGTCATCGCCCGCACTGACGTGCCGGACGAGCATCGCCGGACGTTCCTGGGCAAAGCGGCGGTGGCGATGCTGGCCGCGCTGGGCGTCGTGAGCATCGCGGGGTGCGGTCCAAAGGGCATATCGCCGGATCGACCCCCGGCACCGAAGGGAATCGCACCCGATCGCCCTCCGATCGGGGGGATCGCGCCGGATCGTCCGCCTCCCAAGGAGACCAAAGACGAGCCGAAGCCGCCACCGCCACCGACCGGGATTCGTCCCGACCGGCCCGGCGAGAAGTAGCGCCCGGAGGCTCCGCGATGACCGCCGACATCACGCTCGTGGACCTCAACATGCTCTTCATGCGCTACGGCGAGGAGGTCGAGCGCGAGCTGCACGTGCCGCTGGGACCGCTCTATTTGACGCGGGCGTTGGAGGACGCCGGGTTTGCGGTCGATTTTCGCGACTACCAGTTGGTCGATTCCGACGAGCCGTTTGACCGCCGGGTGTTTCTCGATTTTCTCCGCGACCCCGCCGAGGTGATCGGGATCTCGTGCATGGCAAATCTGCTGCCGTTTGCCGTGCTGGCGATGAAGGCCCTGCGCGAGGCATACCCGGATCGCACGCTGGTGCTCGGCGGCGTGGGGGCCAAGTCCGTGGAGGAGAAGGTTCTGCGCCGCTTCCCCTGGATCGACATTATCTCCCGCGGCGAAGGGGAGCGGACCGGGCCGGAGCTGCTGCGAGCCATTCAAGACCGCGGCAACCTCGGCGCGGTCGATGGCGTCTCGTTTCGCCGGAACGGCGTCATCGTCCACACGCCAGACCGCGAGCGGATCAGCGACCTCGATACGATCCTCTTCCCGGCCTTCGAGAAGATCCCGCTTCGGCGCTACGCCGGCTACGGGATGATGACCAGCCGGGGGTGCCCCTACCCGTGTACGTTCTGCTCCGTCGCCCCGGTGTGGAACCTGAAGAGCTATTCCCGCAGCCCGAAGAACATCGTCGATGAAATGGAGTTCCTCCACCGCGAGGCTGGCGTGGACCTGTTCCTCTTCCAGGACGAGTTCTTCGTCTCCGGCAAGCGCCAGGTGATGGAGTTCTGCCGCGAGCTTTCGTCGCGCGGGCTCGGCGTGGAGTGGAAGGCGTTCGGCCGCGTGAACCTCGTGGACGAAGAGATGATGCGGGCCATGGCCGATAGCGGCTGCCTGGAGCTGCGGTTTGGGATCGAGTCGGGCTCGGATCGAGTGCTCAAGGAGATCAAGAAGGGCTTCACCGCGGCCGAGGCCCTGGAGGTGGTGCCGAAGGCCGTGGGCATCTTCCCGCGCACGGATGCCTTTTACGTCTGGGGATTCCCGTTCGAGACCATGGAGGACTTCCAGCAGTCGCTCTTCCAGATGGTCTCGTTCCGCATGATGGGGGCCCGGATCCTGCCCAGCCTGCTGTCGCTTCTGCCGCAGACGGAGATCTTCCGCGAGTGGTGCCAACGGGCGACGCTGGAGTTTTGCCCCTACTTCTTCCCGGAGTTTGTCTTCACCGGGCACGAGGTCTATCGCGGCGGCCGCATTGAGCTGCCCGAGAAGCACCGCGAGTACTTCGATCTGATCCTCGACAATCCCGACGTCTTCCCCGGGTTTTTCCACATCGACCTGGAGGGCAACGTGCTGCCGAAGCTCCGCTTGCTGCGGCAGTTCGGCTTCTATCCCGACCCCGAGCCAAGCCAGACCAGCACCGAAAGCTGCGGGGCCCATTCGCCGAGCCGATTGGCGCCCGAGCTGGCCACGCGGTCGGGCGGAGTTCTCAACGGCAGGCACGCCGGGTAGACTCACACTGCCATGATGAAGCGGATGTTATCCAAGGCGATGGAGTGGCTGGGACGGCACGAGGTGATCTTGCTCGTGGCGGTGCTGATGGTCGTGGCGGGGACGTGGGAGTTCATCACCCTGGCCGACCTGGTGAGCGAAGGCCGCACGCAGAGCTTTGACGAGTGGGTCCTGCGGTCCGTGCGGCGGCCGGACAACCCCGCGATGCCGATCGGGCCGGACTGGCTGGCCGAGGCCGCGCGCGACATGACCGCGCTGGGGGGCGTCGCCGTTTTGCTCCTGGTGACCCTGGGCGTGGCCGGCTATCTGGCGCTCGATCGAAAGTTCGCGGCCATGGGCTTTGTGCTGGCGGCGGTGGCCGGCGGGCTGGTCCTGGGCTCGGTCCTCAAGGCCGCCTTCGACCGCCCGCGCCCGCAGGTCGTACCCTACCTCTCCCAGGTTTATACGAGCAGTTTTCCCAGCGGCCACTCGATGATGTCCGCCGTCGTCTACCTGACCTTGGGGGCCCTGCTCGCGCACATGGTCGCCCGGCGGCGGCTCAAGTTCTACTTCGTCGCCGTGGCCCTGCTCCTGACCGGCCTGGCCGGGATGAGCCGCGTCTATATGGGCGTCCATTACCCCACGGACGTCCTGGCCGGCTGGACTGCCGGACTCGTCTGGGCTACCCTCTGCTGGCTGGCAGCCCGGAAACTGCAACGCCGCGGCGTGATCGAGAAGCAGACCTGACGGCCTACTCCTTGACCGGCTCCCTGACCAGTGCCCGGTTCAGGCGCTCGATCAATCCCACGGGTGGCTTCTCCGCTGCAGGTCCCTTGCCCGGCTCCACCGTGATCTTCGACGCCGCCTCGACCTTGCCGTAAAGCTCTTGCGTGTGGTAGGTGACTTGGACGGTGAAGGTCTCTTTGTCGCCCGCAAGCCTCAGGTCCCTTGGTACTCGCCACGAGTACCCGCAGGTCCCCCCTCACCCAAAGGGCATCTTCCCCTCGGCCACCTTCTTTCCGGTGGAGTCGAGGATCGCGATGTCCGGGTCGAGCGAGGCGAACCTGGCCATGGAGACCGGCTTGCCCTCGGGGCCCATGTACTTCATCTCGCCGGTCTTTCGGGTCTTGTCCTCCAGCCCGAGGAACCGCAGGTCCAGGGTCGGCTCGATCAAGATCGCGCGGATCATGACCGTATCGCCGGTCCTGATCGGCTTGTCCTTGGGGGGATAGGTGAACTCGACCTTCGGCTTCTGCGTGAAGTCCAGCACCAGCGGCTTGTCCTTGCGGATGTGGACGCTGGGCTCGGGCCCTCCCGGCGTGCGCGACTCATAGTACGCGTTCTGCCGCAGCGTGGCCCCCACCTTGCCGACTCTCAGGGCGAGATAGTAGCCGGTGTAGTCTCCCACCGGCAGCTTGTGTTGTGCGGCCTTTGGTTCGGGGGGCGGAGAACTCAGCGCCGGTCCCCCAAAGACCACCGTCCTCTCCTTGCCCATCAGCACCCCCAGGACACCGCGATCTTTCACCTCCTTGTCGGCCGGGGCGATTTCGAAGACGCCGTAATCGCCGCGGTAGGGGCTGACTCCCAGCTCGTCGCCGCTGGGCGTCGCCGAAAGCTGATAGAACACCCCCTCCACCTCGCGCATCATGCCTAGCAGGTCCATGGCGCTGCTCGTGCGCACCACACTTGGCTCCTCGCCCGCGGGGATCAATTGCAGCCGCGTTTGCTGCGGGTCGTTCAGGCGCGCCATGATCTGCCCCGAGGAGGACAGAATCGCCGTGTACTCTTGCTTGCCCAGTTGGATCTTCCCCATGCGGACCGTGGCCGGCATGAAGCGCAGGTAGGCTTGAACCACGGGCTCGAGCTTACTTGCGGAAGCCCCTGGCGCTGGCGCCCTCCTCATCGCCGTGTAGACCTGGAGCATGGGCGCCACGCGGACCTTGGCCGCGGGAGCATCTCCGCTGGCCGGAATCTCGACGCTGATCGCGTCGAAGACCTTGAGGCTCGGGCCCAAGGGGAGGCCCTTGGGCGGCTCCTTCATCACTTTGACCACGGGGTCATTCGTCAGATCGAGGTCGTGGTTCGTGTCGAAGTACAACAGATCGTACTTCGTCTCCGGGACACTCCCGGGCAGCCCGAGGCGACTCCTCTCCACCAACGTGCCCGGCTTGGGCGGCGGCTCCGTCTTAGACTCGGGCTTCTCCTCGGCCTTGGGCGTCTCCGCCGGCGGAGCGGCCTGCTCCGACTCGTCGAGGACAAAGTGGTACCGGACCGCGGAGCCCGCGCCGGTCCCGCCGGGGAACATCACGCTGCCGTAGAGCGGCTGCTTGCTGTTGAGTTTCGGATAGGTCTTGACCTCCGCGTTTGGCGTGGGGGTACACATGAAGCTTGGCCCGCCCATCCTCAGCGCGGAGAGGCCGCCCGCCTGGGAGTCGAAGGCCGACACCTCTTCCATCTTGAAGACGGCGTCCTTGGCGGCCGGTTCTTCCGCCGCCGGGACGGCCGTCCATCCGACGGCGGCCGCCGCGAGCAGCAGCACCCCGATGAGCCGCGATTTCTTACTCATCTCGGTTCTCCTTTCTTCTTGTCGACTTGGATCGGCTTAACGCCCTCGGTCTGGATCAGCTTGGCGGATTTCGCCGGCGGGGGCGGAACCGGCGCCAGCAACCGAATAAGGCCCGCCGCGCCGGATTCGATGATCCGTGCCGGTTTGGCCGTCGGAGGGGTGGCCCGAGCGGGCTCGACCACCATCTTCCACGATGCCTCCACCTTGCCGTAAAGCTCTTCCGTATCGTAGGTCACTTGAGCGGTGAAGGTCTCTTTCTCGCCAGCTAGTTTCAGGTCCCTTGGTACTCGCCACGAGTACCCGCAGGTCCCCCCTCACCCAAAGGGCATCTTGCCCTCGGCCACCTTCTTTCCAGAGGAGTCCAGAATCACGATGTCCGGATCCAGCGAGGCGTACCGAGGCGCGGACATCGCCTTGCCGTCGGGCCCCATGTACTTCAGTTCGCCGATCTTGCGGGTCGTGTCCTCCAAGCCGCCGATCAGCAGGTCGTGCTCCGATTCGATCAACAGGGCCCGGATCAGGACCGCTTCGCCGGTTCTCACCGGTTTGTCGGCGGGCGGATTGATGAACACGACTTTGGGCCTCTGGGCGAAATCGAGCACCAGCGGCTTATCCTTGCGGATCTGGAGGCCAAAGCTCGGCGGGCGCGACGTCTGGGGATTCTCCGCCGAATACCAGTTTTGCCGCAGCGAGACCTCCACCTTGCCCACCCTCACGCTCAGCAGGGAAGGCGTGTAATCTCCGACCGGCAGCTTGTGCTCCGGTTCCTTGGGTTCGGGGGTCGGAAAGGTGACGATCGGCGCCCCGAACATGACCGCCTTCTCTTTGCTCATGAACACGCCGACCGCCCCGCACTGCTTGACCTCCTTGTTGGCCGGGGCAACCTTGAAGACGCCGATGTCGCCGCCGTACGGCCCCACGCGGAGCTCGTCGCCGCTGGGCGTGGCCGTAATCTGGTAAAGCGCGCCGTCCACGTTGCGCATCGCGCTCAGCCAATCCAAGCTGCCCCCCAGGCGCATCCCGCCCCCTTCGTCGCCCGCGGGAATCAACTGCAATCGGGTTCGCGGATCGTCCAGGCGCCCAGTGATCGGACCCGAGTACGAGAGGATCGCCGTGTACTCATGATTGCCGAGGCGAACCTTGCCCTTGCGGATCGTCGCCGGCACGAACCGCACGTAGGCCGCGCTGATGCCGTAGGCTTGCAGGATCGGGAGCACGCCGACCTTCGCAAGCCCCGGGCCGGGAGTCTGGGGGAGTTCCACGTTCACCCGCTCGAAGACCTTCATGTTGGATGCCACCGGCAGGCCCTTGGGCGGCTCCTTCATTACCTTGACGGGCGGGTCATTGGTCAAGTCGAGGTCGCGGTTCGCGTCGAAGTACAAGAGATCGTGCTTCGTCTCCGCGACGCTTCCAGGGAGCCCGAGGCGACTCCTCTCCAGCAGCGTAGGCGGCTTGGGCGGAGGCGGCGACTTGCTCTCCGGTTTCGAGGCCTCCGTCTTCGGCGCGGCATCCGGCACGCCCGGCTTTTCCTCGGTCTTGGGCGTTTCCACCGGCGGAGTCTCTTCTTCGGACGCGTCGAGGACAAAGTGGAACCGGACCGCGGACGACGGCACCGGCGGGGCCGGGCCGAACGTCACCGACGTGGAGCCCCCGCCGAACGTCACCACGCCGTAAAGCCGCTGCTTGGACTTGAGCTTCGGGTATGCCTTGACCTCTGGGCTCGGCTGGGGGCTGCACATGGCCGACTGCCCGCCGACCGAGATTGAGCCGTAAGGGCCGAGGTCCTTGATGTCGAAGGCCGACACCTCGTCCATCTTGAACACGGCGTCCTTGGCCGCAGGTTCCGCCGCCCGGACAACCGCCGATCCGATGGCCACGGCTATCAACAGCAACCCACCGATGAGCCGCAACGTGTTACTCATCTCGGTTCTCCTCGATGACATGGACCGGCTTTCTTGGAGTGCGGCCATTCATCGCCGCTTTTCGACCGGCCGGAAAACGGGGCGGATAGGAAAACAGACGGACCGCGGCGATAAACCGCCGGACTCGGAGAACACGAACGTGCTCGACACGAGCACGCGCAGGCCCCGCCTCAACGCAAGAGCTTTGCTCTGAAGATCGGCATGGAAAACTCCGGCCGCAACAGACAACCAGGAATATAGGCGTCCCCTGGGGGCATTGCAAGAGGGTCGATTCTTCCGCTAATCGGTATCACCCAACCCTGGGGAGCATTCGAGTCCGTCCCCGCCTTATTTAACTAAGCAGGACGGATTGGCAATCCGTCCTACGGAATGGGTGGATTCTTCAAATAGCGAGTGTTCCCCACCCGGCGGAGTAGTCCCACACGATCAAAGTAGTCCAAAAGGGGGAGGGCATATTTTCGCGTCGTGTTCACCAGGTATTTGAATTGGACGCTCTCCAGCCGCCCTTCGTTCCTTATGTGCTCAACAAGGAGTTGGCGGGCCCGATCGACGGCCTCGCGGTGGAACAGAAGCCCCTCGCCCACCCATACCAGCCGGTCATGCTCGCGAAGGAGCTTCACGAGCTTCTCCACGGTACCTTGCGGCGTGCCGGTCTTCTGGACCAACTCCTCCACGCTGGGCGGAGAGAACGCCTGCTGGCGGAAAAGCGTCTCGATGGCCTCCAGGGACTTGGCTTCCTCGTCCCGAAACGTCGGGCGATGCCCCGCCAACGCCAGCCGCTGGTTTTGCTCGACCAACCGGCCGTCCTTCTTCAAGGAGGCGACGATCGCTTCCAGAACGGCCTTGTCCAAGGGCAGACAAGAATGTCCGCCCTCCTTCAAGGGCAGACGAGAATGTCCACCCTCCTTCTGGGCCTCCTGCCGGATTTGGTCGATCGAAAGCCCCGGGCTTTCCGGCGACTGGCGGTGGAACCGGCCGACGATCTCCAGGAGCCGTCCGGCCGCTTCGGCCAACGTGTCCCGGTGGATGTAGAGCCCGCCGGGCCAGGCGATCACCTTCTGCTCCCGCACCAGGTCGGCAAGGACCTCTTGCAGCCGGCCGCGGGGGACCTTGCACCGCAAGCCAAGCTCCGCCTCCGTGGTCGCCGGCGATTCGGCCCGTCCTGTGCAATACTCCACGAAGCGGGCCTCGTCCGGCACGGCCGCGGCCCGCTCCTCAAGGTCTTCAAGGACGTTCGGGCGGCTCCGCTTCAGCCGCTTGGGGACGGCCTCCACGATCATCCCGCCGCCGACGGTCTGCACCGGAGAGAGCGTGCGGAGAATGAAGTGATCTCCGGGGCCCGCCACCACCGGAGTCCTGGTCCGGACCTGGATGATGTAATCGCCCCCGCCCCGCAACTCGCCCTCCGAGAGCACGTACATCACCGCATTGACCTCCGAGGTGCCGGTGTGGAACTTCACTTCGGAGCCGTTCTTCAGGTGGAGCCGGGCACCGACCGAAGGTTGGTCGCGCGGCAACAATCGAAGCTTGCACACGTACCACTCTTGGGCGGAAAAGTAGCCGGGCAGGGTAATCGTATCGCCGCGGGTGATCGCGCGGGGGTCCCAATGGCTCACGTTGATCGCCGCGCACTGGCCAGCCAAGACCCTGTCGCTCTGGCGGCCGTAGACCTCGATCCGCTTGATCCGGCCGGTGACATTCTGCGGCAGGAGGACCAACTCGTCGCCCGTGCGTGCGGACCCGCACACGGGGATACCGGCCACCACGGTCCCGTAGCCTTGGACCGAAAACGCCCGGTCCAGCGGCAGGCGAAAGACGCCGTCGATCCGCTTGGGCCGGATCGACTTCACCAGGGCCCAAAGCCCCTCGAAGAACTCATCGAACCCTCGGCCGGTCACGTTGGAGACCGGCAGGATCGGGGCCCCGTCGAGAAACGTCCCCCGCAGGAACCCGGCCAGGTCGGCCCGCATCTGATCGAGCCGTTCCGGGCCGACGCGGTCGATCTTCGTCAGCGCCACCAACCCATGGCGGATGCCCAGCAGGGTGAGGATATCGAGGTGCTCGCGGGTCTGCGGCATGATGCCGTCGTCGGCGGCCACCACGAGGATCACGCCGTCCATGCCGCTGGCCCCGGCCACCATCGTCTTGATGAAGTTTTCGTGGCCGGGCACGTCCACGATGCCGACCTGCATGTCGGCGATCTGGCAGGGGGCGAAGCCAAGGTCGATCGACATCCCGCGTTCTTTCTCCTCCTTGAGGCGGTCGGTCTCGCAGCCGGTCAACGACTTGACCAGGGCGGTCTTGCCGTGATCGATGTGCCCGGCCGTGCCCAAGGTGATGTTGATCTGCTGCGGCGACATGAATAGGGTTCAGGGTTTGGGATTCAGGGTTCGGGACTCAGCGTTCAGAATTCAGGGTTCAGGGGCCAAGTCTCAGCAATTCGAGGTCACCCAGAATGATGCCTTCCGACACGAAGTTGGGTAGGTTCTCGACGACCAGTGGCGGTGTTTTCCGTACGGAAGTACCGGTGCCTCTTCTCTGTTTCGCCCTGGAAAACACGCATGACCAGAGAAGAGGCACCGGTACTTCCTTGGGTTGAGGTTGATCCATCGTGCGTTCCCGCCACTGCTGGCATTGAGCCTCCAATTCCCCATCGGGCGTGACCGCGAGTTACTGACACCTGGCCCATCATTCATCATTCATCCCTACCTTGCCCCCCAGGGCCTCGACCAATGCCTTCACCAGAATCTCTTCCTCCCCGTCCAAAACCGTCCGCGGATCGGCCAGGACTTGGCCTTTGTGGACCCGGGTGAAGACCGGCGGGGTTTGACGGCGAAGCCGCCAGGCCAGCTCGCCGGCCTGCACCGTCTTCGGATCGATCGCCACCAGCCGCGTGGGCAGGTCTTGCCCCGGCAGCGAGCCGCTCCCCATTTGCGAGAAGCCGTCGATCACCACCGCCGTGGTGCCGGGGGCACCCTCGGCGACCGCCCGGGCGATCCGCTCCGCCTGCTCGGTGATCTCCGGCAATCCCCGGCAGAGCATGCGCAGCGTGGGGACCTCTCGCAGCGCCAGGGACTCGTCGAGAAAGAGCGTCAGCGTGGCCTCCAGGGCGGCCAGCGTGAGCTTGTCGACGCGCACGATTCGGGCGAGCGGACTCTTGCGGATCGCCTGGATCCAGGGGGCCTTGCCGAGAATGATCCCGCCCTGAGGCCCGCCGATCAGCTTGTCCGCACTGCAGGTGATGATGTCCGCGCCGCTGCGGACGGATTCGGGGAGCGTGGGCTCCTTGGCGAATCCGAAGCGGGAGAAATCCACCAGCGGCCCGGCCCCCACGTCGTCGATCATCGCCAGAGCGCGGGAGTGGGCCAGTTCGACCAGCTCCTCCAGCGGGACCTCGGAGGTGAAACCGACGATCTTGTAGTTGCTGGGGTGGACGCGGAGGATGGCGGCGGTGTTCTCGGTGATGGCACGCTCGTAATCGCGGAGGTGGGTCTTGTTGGTGGTGCCGACCTCGACGAGCTTGGCGCCGGCGGCGGCCATGACGTCGGGCAGTCGGAACGAGCCGCCGATCTCGACGAGTTGCCCCCGGGAGACGATCACCTCCCTGCCCTTGGCCACCGTGCCCAGCACGATCGCGGTGGCGGCGGCGTTGTTGTTGACCACGGTGGCCGCCTCGGCCCCGGTCAATTGCCGGAGCAGCCACTCGATGCGCTCGTCCCGCTTCGAGCGCTCGCCGGTCTCCACGTCCACCTGGACCAGGGAGTATCCGGACAGCTCTTCGCGGATTTGCCGCACGGCCCTGGCGGGAAGCACGGCACGCCCGAGCGCGGTGTGCAGGATGATGCCCGTGGCGTTGACCACTTTGCGGTAGTGCGGTCCGACCGCCGCGCGAACGCCTTGACTGATGTGGGCCATGATCGTGCGGCGGATTGCCTCTTCGTCCAGCGCGCACGAGGTCCCGTCCAGGAGGTGCCTTCGCGTCTGGTCAGCGGCCGCGCGCACGCAGTCCACGACGAGTCTTCGTGGCACCCCCGCGGCGCACCACTCGGCTTCCGCCTCCTGGAGCAGGCCATCGACCGAAGGGATCCGCCGTAACAAGTCTTGCTTGGGGGAGGCCATGCGACAGATTCTCCTTGAAAGCACTGCTTCTGCGAAGCAGCACACCGGGCATTCTACATTCTTGGAGCGTTGGGTGCCATGCCCACGTCTCCGTGGGCATGTCCGGACGCACACGGCGACGCAAGCCGGGTGCCGTGCCCACGCTTGCGTGGGCATGCTTGCGTCCGCGTGGTTCCGACGCGCATGGCGACGCAAGCGTCGCCATGGCACCCGGCAAGAAAACGACCCGGGGCGGCGCTTGCAGCGCCGCCCCGGCAGAGTCTGGAGGCTCCTTCGGCCAAGCTCAGAACGTCACGATCAGGTCCATGGCGGCGGTGAACTGGTCGCGGTCGGTATGGTTGTCGAACGGGAGTTGTCCGAAGGGATTCGGCGGTCCGACGTACCGGTCCCAACGAATTTCGGG
>Ga0315280_10006825_pt1 | contig 15588 bp, 7 predicted proteins | sample YL17G06_40_MG_FD_203697 | JGI IMG/M metagenome (GOLD analysis project Ga0315280, IMG submission 203697) | Sediment microbial communities from Yellowstone Lake, YNP, Wyoming, USA - YL17G06_40 | ecosystem: Environmental > Aquatic > Freshwater > Lake > Sediment | place: USA: Wyoming | collected... | reverse complement strand
ACCAGCCGAACTTCCCCTCGACGATTCTGCGGCCGGGCCAGACCTACCATTCCAAGACGGTCTACCGATTCTCCACCGCCCCGGCTGCGGCACACTAGGGGCGCCAATCGGCCCCAGGCCGGGACGCGAACCTGGGCTCGCGTCCAGTTCCCTACGTTGCCGGCAGCAACCGCATCGGGGATCTGGCCTGATCGAGTGAAGGCGGTTACCATGCAGCGTGTAAGACTCGCTGACACCTGTCACCGTTGGATCAACAGATGCGGATAACAACCCTCGTTCTGTTCGCCACTCTCGTTTTCACCTCAACCCTATCCGCCCAGCAGGCTGTGGTGATCCAGGTTGATGCTGCCGGGCCGCATCGCCCCTTCGGGCATGTCTGGCCTTACTTCGGTTACGACGAACCCAACTTCACTTACGCCAAGAATGGGAAGCCACTACTCTCCGAGTTGTCTCAAGCAAGCCCCACACCTGTGTACATCCGGGTTCACAACCTCCTCACCTCTGGCGACGGCACGCCGGCGCTGAAATGGGGCTCGACCAATGTCTACACGGAAGATGCCCAGGGCCGCCCGGTCTATGACTGGACGATCCTCGACCGCATCTTCGACACGCTCCTGCAGGCCAAAGTGAAGCCCTTGGTGGAGATCGGCTTCATGCCCGAAGCGCTCTCCACCCACCCTCAGCCCTATCAGCACGACTGGCCGAAAGGCACCCTTTGGACCGGGTGGGCTTACCCGCCCAAGGACTATCAAAAGTGGGCGGAGCTCGTCTACCGATGGGTAGGTCATTCCGTGGGGCGTTACGGGAAAGCCGAAGTTCAATCCTGGTACTGGGAAGTCTGGAACGAACCTGATATCGGCTACTGGCAGGGCACCTGGGAGGAGTACTACAAGCTCTACGACTATGCTGCGGACGCGGTCAAGCGCGCCCTGCCGGAGGCCCGCATCGGCGGGCCGGACTCCACGGGTCCCGCTGACCCGCACGCGTCAGAATTCCTTCGACGTTTTCTTGAGCATTGCGCGCGCGGGACGAATTATGCGACGGGCGGCAAAGGCGCTCCACTGGATTTCGTGGCTTTCCACGCCAAGGGGGATCCCAAGGTCGTCGAAGGCCACGTGCGGATGGGAATCAGCCGGCACCTCCAATCGGTCGCTGAGGGGTCCCGGATTGTCACATCGTTCCCGGAGTTCAAGGGGTTGCCCATCATCCTGGGAGAGTCCGATCCCGAAGGCTGCGCGGCGTGCTCGGCCCGCCAGTATCCTCAGAACGCTTACCGCAACGGAGTGCTCTATCCGTGTTATACCGCCGCGATTCTCGAGCGCATCCTCGAACTTGCTGCGAAAGAGCAAGCCAACCTTCAAGGAGTGGTGACCTGGGCGTTTGAGTTTGAAGACCAGCCCTATTTCGACGGCTTTCGAACCCTCGCCACGAATGGCGTGGATAAACCCGTCCTGAACCTTTTCCGCATGCTGGGATTGATGAGCGCTGAACAGCTGGCGGTGAAAAGCAGCCACGCCGTTTCACTGGACTCGATCTTAAACTCCGGTGTCACCGGTGAGGCGGATATCAACGCGATCGCCACCTCAGGCGACCGGAACGTGTCGGTAGTGATTTGGAACTATCACGATGACGACGTCCGCGCTCCCGGGGCGGCCGTTGAGTTGCTCATCAGGGGCTTACCCGTCAACGTGACGCGTGCTCAGGTTCGCCACTACCGCATCGATGAACAACACAGCAATGCTTACACTGTTTGGAGGCAATTGGGTTCCCCGCAGCAGCCGGCCGCAGACCAGTACAGCCGCATGTTATCGGCCGGCCGGCTGGCGGAATTGACGCCTCGCGAGGAAATAAGGACGGAAAAAGGAGAAGCGCGATTGAGTTTCAAGCTGCCTCGCCATGCCGTATCATTGTTGAAGGTGACTTGGTAGGCGCCTCGATAGCACGGCCGGATTATGGCAAGCCGGCAAGACAGGTAAGACCCGCTCTTTGGAGCGGCGGAGTTGGGGCAAGGAATCTGCTCGTTGCGCAAGTCCACGCAACCAGCAAGGGGGGTCCGGGACCGACACGGGAAAGGCTTCCAGGCGACACCGCATCCTCCTGCTACGGACGGCCCTGAATCGCGAGAGTGCGATCGTCTCCGGGCCATACCTTAAACGGAGAGTATAACCGCCATGTTGAAACAACTATTCGCTATCACCGCCCTTGTCTGTCTTTTGGCCTGTCCCATGATGGCCCAGGAAGCGCAGCAGCCCCCGCTGACTCAAGATGAGGTTCGTGACCTCATCAAGAAGAACAAGAAGGACCCGGACGTCGTGTTCAAGGCTCTGGACGAGCGAGGTGCGGCCTTTGATCTCAACCGCGACATCGAAAGGAAAATGCGCAAGGTCGGCGCAGACGACATCATGCTTCAGGCCATCTGGAAAGCCGGGCCGACATCCAGGACCGCGAAGACGTCCTCTCTTACCAGCCTGAGCGGCGCGCAACTCCACGCGAGTTATGAAGAGGCCATGGGCTTTCAGACCACGGAAAACGAGCTGGACCCCGATCGTAGACTCGGCATGGTGGCGGAGTTCGAGAGGAGATTCCCAAACAGCCAGCTGATGTCTTACGTCTATACCCAGGCGGCAAAGGCTTATCAGCAAAAGGGGGATCTGAACAATCTCTTGGCGTACGGCGAGAGGAGCCTGAAGTTGGATCCTGATAACATCTTCAGCCTGCTCATGGTAGCCATCACCCTGCCGCAGCCGCGAATGCTGCAGGGCAGCGCGGCGGAGATTACCCAACGGCTCTCCCTTGCGGAGACCGATGCCAACCGCGCCCTGAAGCTCATCAATGGCCTACCAACTCAGGCCAATGAAACCGACGAACAACTCAAGAAGAGGATGGCCGCTCTTGCTTCGGACGCGCACACCGCACTGGCCATGGTTTATATGCAGCGTGATGAATCTCAGAAGGCGGTCGAGGAGTTCAAGATGGCCATCTCCTTGACGGAGAAGCCCAATGGTCAACTCTACTTCCGCCTCGGTGAGGTCTACGCGAATGAGGGAAAGAAGAAGGAGGCCATCGAGGCCTTTGCCAAAGCCTCCGAACTGGGCCAAGGCACCGTGCTGCAGCAGTACGCGGCGGAGCGGATCGAAGCGCTAAAGAAGTAATATCACGCCGCCATGAGCTTTCCCCCTTGCGGCGTGAGAAGACAATTGATGGGTTGTTCCGCTGCCGCCCGTCGGCCTTCTTCGACGACGGCAAGCCCTGCTGGTGACGCCCTCTTTTCTCAGAGACGCTTTCAAGGCCAGTTCCTAGGGCAGGCTTGCCCTTGCACCTTCCCGACGCCTTGGGGGCGGCCCCCAACCCTGGGCCTTCACGATTCCCCGTCCCTCTTCGAAAGTAACTAATCGATTGGCTTCCACGCTGCGGAACGATTCTTTGAGACCGGAGGGCCAGGCAACCTCGACCAAGTCGGCCGCTTTCGCCTGCCCCAGACCAAAGTGCAGACGCAGATCGCTTTGGGAGAGAAAACTGGACCCGCTCACGACTTCCTGCATCTGAGCGTGCTGGCCCGCGATGACGCGCACACGAGCTCCAATCGCACTCCGGTTCGACCGCGTACCCACGCACTTCACCATCAGCCAATTCTGCTTGTTCCCGCCGTCGTTGCGCAGCAAGGTCGGTGGCTCGTTGTTGTTGCTGACCAGGATGTCCACATCGCCGTCGTTGTCGTAATCCGCAAAGGCGGAGCCGTGGCTGGAAGCAACCACCTGCAGGCCGGGACCCGCCGTCGGCGAAACGTCAGCATAGCGGCCGTTCCCGAGGTTGCGAAATAAAACATTCGGCTGTTTGAAACCGGCGATGCCGCGAATCCGATCGGCTTCAGGATAGACGTGTCCGTTAGCAACGAAGATGTCTTCCCAGCCGTCATTATCGAAATCTAAAAAGCCGACGCTCATTCCAACGTATTTCGTAATCATCCCGAGCCCCACCTGCTGGCTGACGTCAGTGAAACTGCCATCACCGTTGTTCCGATAGAGAGTTGTCGGATCGCCAGCGAAATTTGCCTTGACGATATCGAGCCAGCCGTCACCGTCGTAATCGGTTGTTGCGGCTCCCATCCCACCCTGCGCGATGCCTTGGCCGCTCAGCGCACAACCGGCAGGGATACCCACCTCAGTGAACGTGCCGTTCCGGTTGTTGTGATACAACAGGCTGGGGGCAGTGTCACAGGACACGTAGACATCCGGCCAGCCGTCGTTATCGAAATCCGCCGCCACCGCGGCAAAACCGTACGAACCTATGGACCGCCAGGTGCGGTCGGCAGCCAGGGTCAGCGTCTTGGTTCCGCGCGGGACGGTCACACCGGATTTCTCAGAAACATCCTCAAACGTGCCATCGCCGCGGTTGTGATAAAGGATGTTGGTTCCTCCCCCCAGGCCCTCCGGGCCACAGGCCACCGAGACACTCATGAAGGAACAGTAGTAGTTAGCGCCTGGCAGCGGCGCGATGTTGGGATCGAAGGTGACGTAGTTGGAAACGAACAGATCGAGTTGGCCGTCGCGGTCGTAGTCGAAGAACGCGCAATTTGTCGACCAGCGGCCTTCAGTTCCTGACAGACCTGCCTTCTCGGTGACATCCGTGAAGGTCCCGTCTCCGTTGTTGCGATAGAGAACGTTGTCACCCCAATAGGTCACGAAGATATCGTCGAAGCCGTCGTTGTTATAGTCGCCGGCGCACACACCCTGTCCCCAGCCCGAGTGGGCCAGCCCCGCCTTCCGGGTCGTGTCGGTAAACGTACCGTCGTGGTTATTGCGGAACAGGAAGTTTGATGGCTCCTTTCCTGGCGGGAATCCCTCGAACCTCGTGCCATTCACGAGGAAAATGTCCGGCCATCCGTCGTTGTCGTAGTCAAGGAACGCGACTCCCCCACCCATTTCTTCCAAAATATAGCGCTTGCTCCCAATTCCCCCGCCGATGATGACGGCACTACCGAGACCAGCCTCCTTCGCCACCTCAACAAATGAAACTCCGGCGGGTATCCGCCTACCCTGGGAGCGAACGCGCGACGGCTCGGCGGGGCGCGTCCGTTGTCGCCCCTGTCCGGCGACCGACAGCAACTCGCCTAAGCCCGCGAGGCCGCAAAACAGAGTAATCCAGCCGACCGAGCACCGCAGCATGCGACGATCACTCCTAGCCTTCGCATGGCTCCGCGACCCGTGATGGTGGTTCGCTTGCATGAAATTGGCTGCCCGGCGCGCAGCCTGAGCTAGATGCCGCGCGATCCCAACGGCCCAAACGGTCAGTGTCTCACCTCAGCGGGGTTGTCCGCCTCGGGACGAGGGGGCTCTGCAGTCTTGGGTAGCGACAGAGCTCCACTCTGCTGCGACAGTTTTTGGTAAGCCGCCATTTCCCTCGCGCTCTCCGCACGCTTTCCCATCTTCCGATAGACCGTGCCCAAAACGTAGTGGAACTTCGCAAAGCGAGGATTGATCTCGATTGCCCTCTGCAGGGCCTTCGCAGCGTCGTCCCACTTTTCCTGCGCCATCTGCGCCCGGGCGGTTTCGAAGAATGCCGGGTCGGACTTGGGATTGAGTTCGATCGCCTTTTGGCAATACCCCAACGCCTGTTCAGGCTTATTCAGGCGGTTGTACATCGCGCAAACGTTGATGTACGGCCATGCGGATTTCAGCCCCTGCTGCTTCATGAGTCCGAACGCTTTTTCATAGTTCGCCAGCGCGGCTTGGTCGTTGCCCATGCCCTCCATCGTCAGTCCCAGGTTGTCATAAGCCTTCATATACGACGGATCCAGTCGTATGGCCTCCTCAAACTCCTTTTTGGCGAGTGGGAAAGCATTCCGGGTGTAATGGATCCTGCCCAAGAAGTAGTGAATCTCGGCGGAGTCCGGTTTCAGGCGCGCAGCCTGCTCCAACTCGATTTGGGCCTCGTCGTATTTGCCAACCAGGGTGAGGTTCAATCCCAGAATCTTGTGCGCTTCAGCATTGCTGATGTCTAACTGCAGCGACTTCGCCAGCGCCTCGACCGAAGCGCTGATCTGATGCGTTCGGAAGAGGACATATCCCAAGTCGTAGTAAGCTCGGGCCGAATCCGGGTGGGCTTTCAAATAACTTCGCAGGAGCGCCTCAACCTCCTGAAACTTGCCATCCCTAATGTCATGTTCAAGACGCTGAAGCTGCTCCAGGTCATCTTTCGCGGGCATTGGAGTCTTCTCGATGCCGACCAGCGGGCTGCTGGGCGCGCTCGCGCCGAAGATGCTGGGGGTGATCGCCACCTGACAGGCTATCCCGAGGACCCCCAAGCGCCACAAGCTGCAGAGGATCCATCCGCTGAAAGACATCGCTCTGTTTTCCCGTCTCTCCACCCTGTCGACTCTGGCCGAATCCTGCTATGGACGCCTCGCCCCGGGCAGCACAACCTCGCCGACCGGTTTCAGAATCTTGTCCAGGCTCTCCCGGGCCAGCGCGGACTCGGGATCAAGCTCCAATGCCCGCTTGAACGCGTCGATCGCCCCCTGCTTGTCGCCCTTCTTGGCCAGAGCTACACCAAGCTGACTGAAGGCGTCGGCCGAGGACGGACGCAGCACGATCGCCTGGTGGAACATTGCGATGGCTTCGTCCAGTTCTCCCTTCGTCAGCATGGCGAGCCCTAGACCGTAGTAAGCGTCGAAGTGATTCGGTTGGAGCTCCAGCGAGCGTTTGTATTCGGCGATCGCCGCCTCCGTTTCCCCGGTCCGCAGCAAAGCGCTGGCCAGCCCGCGGTGTCCACTCGCCCAATCAGGCTCCGACCTCGTCACGTCGCGGAAATCCCTGACGGCGTTCTCAAGGTCCCCGCGCTTCAGCTCAACCTCCGCCCGACCTAATCTGTCGCTGGTCAACTGCGAGCGTTCCGCACTGGCGATCAGTTCTCGGGCCAGCTTGAGCTCACCTTCCGCTTCCTCACGCTGGCCCGCGCGCACCAGCGCCAAACCCAGCTGATGGTGAGCCTCTCCGAATTTCGGATCGATTCTTACCGCTTCTCTCAGGGGAGGAATGGCCTCTTGCACCGACCCCTTCTTGAGGAGCGCTCTCCCCAGCGAATGCAACGCCTGAGCGTGTTTTGGATCGCGAGCGATCACCTTCTTCAGCTCTTCAATCTGGCGGTCGAGGTCCGGTTTGACCTCATAGGCCATGGCGAGGTTATAGCGAGCCCGTATGGATTCGGGTCGGAGTTCAATCGCCTTCTGCAACTCGCGGATCGCCTCATCAAGATCCACCATCACCAGAGCCCCGCCCAGATTCAGATGGCCCTCGTCGTAATCAGGCCTGCACTTGACGGCCTCTCGAAATTCTTCAATGGCTTTGTTTAGCTCTCCCCTCTGCAGGAGGACAAGGCCCAGGTTATTGTGCGCCTCGGCGAAATCCGGGCCGAGTCGGACCGCCTCCCGGAATTCCGCAAGGACTTCGTCCGAACCCATCCCCTTCCTGCCGAGCAGCTTGCCGAGCGTATTGTGCGCCTCGCTGACGCCGGGCTTCTGCGCGATCGCGCGGCGCACCTCACGAATCGCCTCGTCGAGGTTCGCGCTCCCCTGGGCAGTCTGAGGATCAAGCTGCAGCCCTGCTTCAATTTGGCTGAGGCCGTCAGAAAGCCGGCCCATCTTGAGCAGAACGATGCCCTGATCAACATGGGCCGGGAAAAGGTTGGGGTTCAGAGCGAGGGCGCAGCTCAAGCTATCCAGCGCTCTGTCGAAATCACCGCTCTCCTTCGACGCCATCCCCAGGAACAGATATGCCTGCAGGGAAGTGGGATCGAGGTGAACCGCCTCCTTCAGCTCCGTCAAGGCCTTCGTCCTTTGGCCACTGAACCAGAGCGCGGCTCCCAGGTTGTAGCGTGCTTCGGCGAATTTCGGGTCCAACCGAATCGCGCGATCCAGATGCTCAAGTGCCCCTGCCAAGTCACCCTGCTGCCCGAGCACAAAACCGAGGACGTTACGAGCTGCGACATAATCTGAGTCGAGCTGGAGCGCCGCCGTGAGTTTCTCCCTCGCACCCAAGAGGTCTCCCGATGACAGCGCCGCGATGCCTTGCTGGTAGAGCTCCTCCGCTGGGCCTGGAGCGTGGTGTGCCGAAGCGTCGTGGGCCGCGCGTCGAGCGGCGCCGATCTGCCTCAACGTCGAACCGAGACTGTAGTAACCCTGCTGGAAGTCGGGTCGAAGCCGCAGCGCCGTCTGGAATGCACGGACCGCGCCCTCAAGATCGCCTTTCTGTTTCAGAACATCTCCGAGGTAATACTGTGCCTGCTCGTTGGCGGGCTGCAAAGTCGTCACAATCTTCAGGTGACGCTGCGCACCCTCTTGGTCGCCTTTCATCCGCAAGGCCATGCCCAGATTCATGTTGAGGGAGGGGTCGCGAGGCCGCAGTTTGAGTGCCTTTTGGAAGACTCCCAGGGCCTTCTCCAGTTCCCCCGTCCTGATCAGAGCCGAAGCCAGATTATTGTAGGCCCGCAGGTAGTCAGGTTTCAGGGCGATGGCCTGCTCAAATTCGTGAATCGCCGGGAGAGGGTCGTTTTTCTGCTCGTGCACGACGCCGAGCCAGTTGTGAGCCTCCACGGACTTCGGGTTGATCTTGAGCACCGCCTGGTACTCCTCGGTGGCCCTATCCAGGTCGCCCGCTCGGTGCCAGAGGAGGCCAAGCGCCAAACGCGCAGCCTCAAAATCGGGCTTGAGGCTCACCGCTTTGCCAAGCTCAGCGAGCGCCTCCTGAGGATGTCCTAGCTTCCCTAGTTCCATGCCCAAGTTGTAGTGGGCTTCTGCGTTGGACGGATCGATCTCAATCGAGCGGCGGAATTCCGCCAAAGCGCCTTGGCGCTCACCCAGCCTTGCGAGGGCCAGTCCCAACTTGTTATGCGCCTGGGCTCGCTGAGGGTCGATCTTGATGACCACCCTGAACTCGTTGGCGGCGCCTTTCCAACTCTGCTGTTTCAACAATCGCATCCCTTGCTCGAAGTGCAAGTCGGCCGGTTTGCGCAATGGTTGCTGAGCAGCCGTCTGCCAGGAGAAAAGGAGAGCCGCACAAAACATCCAGCTGCAGCATCCTGAGAAGACACGCCGACCGCGACGCGGTCGTGCTAGCGCGCGCCGAGCCTCGAGTGCAGATTGGTTCGTCGTGCCCCGCGGTCGTTCAACCATCGAAAAGCGTCCTCACTGGCCGTTACTTCTGGAATGAGAGGCTTCCAGCCTTGCTGCCTCTGTCAACATCCACAGATCATGGTAACCCAAAATTGCGGGGAAGTTCTGTTCCCTTATGAGCAGCGGCGCAGCAGCCCGGCGCCGCACCGCCGTCCCAATGATGTCAGGACAGGCTGGCCGCGGGAACCCATCAGAAGCAGGCCGCTGCTCCGCCGCCGAAAGGGGTCGGCGGAGCAGCGCCATTCGGGGTTAGATCGCTAGATGAGCCACAGTGTACGAGCGCGGCGGGAGTTTGAACGTCATGCGATCCGAAGCTTTGGGCGGTTCGAGTGGCTGAGGGACGACCCGCTTCGGCGCCTCGAAGGTGTTGGTCGCTTTCAGATCGGAGCCGGTGAGAACCTGGCAATCGATAACCCGGCTGGGTGTGGTTTCGTGCCAGACCACCTCCAAATCGCGGGCCTTTTCCAGGTCGCGGTTCAACATCAATAGCGTCGCTGTTCTACCTTGATCATCAATCGTGCCTGCCACGTCCAAGTAAGGCACGCGAAGCATGTCAGACCCTTCCTGGAAGGGATTGCGGCGGAAGTTCGACACTTCGTACGTCGCCGATTCCGGTGACAGGTCGAGAACGCTGCCCCGGGCGTACTTCAGCGCCCAGGCGTACGGATAGTAGATCGTCTGTTGCAGCAGGCCGTCGGCGTTGGTCATGATCGGAGCAATGACGTTAACCAGTTGGGCCAGGCACGCCAGACGGACCCGGTTCGAGCGGCGGAGGAGCGTGTTGAGCAGGCCGCCCACCAGCAGTGCGTCCTCCAGGTTGTACACCTCTTCGAGGAGATGCGGAGCGACCTGCCGTTCGCCGTCCACCGCCTTTCCACTGCGCGCCCGATACCAAACGTTCCACTCGTCAAAGGACAACCACAGCGTCTTGTTGGACCGCTTGTGCCCGCGCACCAGGTCGCAAACCGCGATGATCTCCTCGATCTGCCGGTCCATGTCGAGGTTTAGGGCCAGATACTTCCGGGTATCCCCCCCGGTTTCCTCGGCATTACCATAGTACCGGTGCAGCGAAATCGCGTCTGCCTCGTCATAGCATTCCTCGAGCACTTGCCGGTCCCATTCGATATAGGTCGGCATAGAGTTGTTGCTCGACCCGCAGGCGATCAGTTTCACTGAAGGGTCTACAATGCGCATCTGTTGGGCAGCATCACGCGCCTTGATGCCGTATTCCGTGGCGGGAATGTGGCCGATCTGCCAGGGCCCATCCATCTCATTGCCGAGGCACCAATACTTGATGTTGTGTGGCTTCTCGTACCCGTGCTCGCGCCGCAAGTCGCTCCACTTCGTTCCCTTCTCGACATTGCAGTACTCGAGCAAGGCCACGGTCGTCTCCGGGGTTCCGGTCCCGAAGTTCGTACCGATCAGGGGTTCCGTACCCACCGCACGGCACCAAGCCACATACTCGTTGATCCCAAATTGGTTTGTTTCGATGGTATTCCAAGCTCGGTCCAAGACGCGGGGACGGTTTTTCTTCGGGCCCACACCGTCCAGCCAGTTGTAGCCCGAGACGAAGTTGCCACCCGGATAGCGGATGATGGGAACTCCCAGGCCGCGGATCTCCTCCATGACATCCTTGCGGAACCCGCTCGAGTCGGCAAACTTCGAGCCCGGCTCATAGATACCCTCGTAGACCGAGCGGCCAAGATGTTCGATGAACGATCCGAACAGTCGCCGGTCGAGATCGGCGACGCGCCGCGAAGGATCGACGATCACTCGGGCCGGATCGGGGGGTGCCACCAGCGCAAAGGCAGCGCGACCCAGCCACGAGTTCGCGGCCAACGCAGATCCAGCGGCGATCGCCCGCTTGAGAAAACCTCTTCTGGGAAAATTAGACATGGTCTGATTCCCTCCTTTGACCGTGGCGCTACTCAGCCACGGGGTGACGAAGTCCCATCGGTAACAGAGAATTGCGTTCTTCGATCAAACTCGCTCGCGAAATCTGGAATCTTGGAGAACATCGGGTTTTCGAGAACTATGTGGCCACATACGTCCGTGGGCCGACGCTGCATTTTTGAATTCATGGAATCGAAGCGCGGCGGTTCCCACGCATACGGCTGGCATGTGAAAGGTCCGCGTTTCCGAAGCAAACCTAGTATCTCGGGCCCAATAAATTCGCGCACGAAAGCGCTTGCAGCCTATTGACTGGCCATTCCAATGTCAAGCGTTTTTACGGAATGTCGCCCCCGGGTTGGGGCGTTTTGCCGGCAACCCGCCGGGCACAGTTGTCGCCACCAGCGCTGCCCTCTCTCCTCGGCTACGCGGTCCGCCGCGAGTAGGCGGACCAGCCTCGCATATTCGCCAGTCTCGCCGCCGTATCTTGAAATCTGCCATCGCGCACCAACTCGATCTTTCGCCAGCTCGCGCTTCCTGGCTGCCTGCGGAGACTCTTCGGCTCAGGGGCCGCCCGGGGAAAGCGGTGCTACCGGCCGTAGGACCTCTGCTGAAGATCCTCATGACTTGTGCCGAAACGTGAGCACGGTCAACGAGTGTTCGGGGAACGTGTAATGCAGCTCCGGGCCCGAAGCCTCAATCTTGGAACTGACCGGCCTCACCGCGTCCGGGTGTTCCTCGTCGTTCTTGGCGAGAATTGAGTCGGCCGTGAGAGTCTCAACCAGCACATCCCGTTCTGGCGTGAAGTCCTTCAACTGAAGAGTTGCGGGAATTGAGTTTTTCCAGTCTCGGTTAACCACGAAGACAACCAGGTCTCCCGTCCTCGAATCCTGTGTGGCCAGAACATCGAGATAAGGCACATCGGGGATTTCGGGCACACGACGGTTCCCCTTGTGGACATCGTAGTGGCGAACCCGTGTTTCAGTAGCCAGGAGGGAATCTCCCGCGTGGTGGGTATAGAGAGAAAAGGCCCAGTATTGCGGTGTCACATAAACGCGCCCCCGCCGCTTGTAAATTCCCCCGAACTCCATCAAACCCGTCATGTCGGAGACCGGAACAAAATCGGCACGGGTCAGGATCATGTTCATCCACGCGCCGGTGATAATTGCGCCGCCCAGGTTGTCCCATCGAGGAAGATTCGAGCCCTCTGGCGAAGCAAACAGCCATTCCGTGAATGCCACCTTGACTCGATCGCGGGTAGCCTCGTTGGAATCAATCTGGGCCCGAAGATGCTCAAGGACGTTGGCGACACCCGTCGGGATAGCAAAATCTGCGGCGAGAGTCGTATCCCGGTCCCCCGACTTGTCAACCATGTCATCCATGCCGACCACGAAGTGCGTGGTCAGATAACTCAAATCAGGGCCCGCCTTGTTGATCAGAGATGCGTTCCAGTCCTTGTAGAAATCCACATCCGCGCCGTTGGCGAAGATCATCGACTCTTTGGGTACACGATTGCGGATTGCGCCAAGGAAAGTGCGGTACCGCTCGGCGTTACCCTCCGCTGTCTGCCAGCCGATTTGGAAGTTTCCCCAAAGTTCATTGCCCAACTCCCAGGCCGCAACGGGATAGGGGTCCGCGTGGCCGTTTTTGGCACGGAGGCTGCCGCCCGCCGTCTCGGGCCCTCCCTGGCAATATTCCACCCATCCGCGTGCCTCTTCAGGAGTGCCGCTTCCAAGGTTCAAACAAATCTGTGGTTTTGCTCCGATTAAGCGGCAAAAGTGCATGAACTCGTCGGTACCGAACTCATTGTATTCGGGGAATCCCCACGCCTGATTCAGCTTCGTGGGACGACTGTCCACCGGGCCGATGCCATCCCGCCAGTGGTACCCACTGGTGAAATTGCCGCCAAAGCGCAGAAGTGGCGAGTTAAGAGCCTTCGCGACCTTGACAATCTCCGCGTCCAAGCCCTCGATGGCGTCGTCCGGATAAAGGCGGATTTCGTCGATGGACACACGACGTCCGTCGTTCAAGGCCAGCACGAAGTCAAGCGGCTCAAGGGGCTTCACGACCCCGGCAGGAAGGCTCAAATGAAAAGGCAGCTTCGTCCAACTTCTTCCCGCCGGAATTTGGACCTTCACAGAAGCCAGGGTGGCGTCAGGCTTGTCGTGAACCCTGAAGCTCACCGTCAGATCCGTGCTGCCCTCCTCGCAGATGGCGAAGAGCACGCCGCGGTAATCCAATTCTCGTTCGATGGGCAGATAAACGGTCTGCCGGATGCCCACGTCCCTGCCCGGTAGCCCCATCACAAAGAGATAGCGTTCGGAGTTCGCGGCGTTTCCCCATCTCGGTTCAAATCGCCAACCAGTGTCACGCAGCGGCAGCCAAGGCAGTGGCAGGCCCATCTCGCTCGCGTGCTGGAATTCTGGCGACGAAAAGCGCTGCTCCAGTGTTGTTAGGCTGGCGCTGTAGTCCTCCAGGCTGGGGTTTTCCAGCAACTGGGCAGAGACGCCGCCAAAGATCGAGTGGCCAATGTCCTCAAGAAAGGTTCCGTAGACCGTGCGGGGAATCCGGAACGGCGCGCGGTCGGCTGCATGGATCTCAATCGTGGCCTGGTTCTCGTTCGTGCGGATATAGTGGGATATGGATTTCGAATAGAGATTTGCTGCCAAAACAGAAAGGACCAGTAGACATCGCGACACGCGTCCAATAATGTTTGACATTGGGACAATATTGTACCGCTTTTGAGAGGAGGTCAAAAGCGAGGCCTCGACATTGAGTCGAGAGGGAACAGGCGAGTTCGTTGCACGGGAGAGATTCCTAGAAGGGTGTGCATCCTTACCATTTTAGAGATTAACCGGAGACTTTGGGCAAGCGCGGGGACCAGGGTGTAGTAAGATCTAGCGCAGCGATGTTTGGACCGACGCCGCGTTCTCAAAGACATGCATCTGAACTCAAGACCACCAGGAGCCTGAGACCATGCATTCACGTTTCGCCACTCTCGTCGTGATTTCTTACATGCTTATTCCCGGGACGGCGTCCGTGTTGGGCCGGGGCGGAGACGCGTTCCGGCCGCCCGCTGTTCCACTCGTAACCTGCGACCCCTATTTCAGCGTGTGGTCGTTTGCAGACCGGCTGACCGATGACTCGACAAAGCATTGGACGGGGGCGCGCCAAGCGTTGCACAGCATGATCCGGATTGACGGGGAAGCGTATCGGATTATGGGCAGGGATCCTCGCGACGTGCAGGCTTTACCCCAGTTGAGTCTCCAAGTCTTGCCGACGCGCACGATCTACGATTTCGAGGGAGCCGGCGTGCACGTCACCCTGACCTTCACGACGCCCTTGCTGCCGGAGAATCTGGACGTCATGTCGCGCCCCGTAACCTACCTCACATGGGACGTGCACGCTGTGGATGGCAAAGAGCACAGCGTTTCCCTTTACTACGACAACACCGCCGAGTTGGTGGTGAATACGCCCGACCAAGCCGTGCTCTGGTCACGGGAGCAGGTTGGCGACTTAACCGTGCTGCGGATGGGAACGAAAGACCAGCCCGTGCTGGGTAAGAAGGGCGATGACCTGCGGATCGACTGGGGTTACCTGTACGCCGCCGCGCCGGCACAGGCTTCGGTGCGGTCGGTCCTCGCCAGCGCACGCGCCGCGCAAGGCGCATTTCTCAAAGACGGTTTGCTGCCCAGCACGGACGACACGCGGATGCCCCGTCCGGCCAACGACGCGTGGCCGGTGATGGCGTTCACCTTGGATCTCGGGAAGGTGGGAGCGCAACCGACCAGCCGACATCTGATCCTTGCCTATGACGACATCTACTCGATTGAATACCTCCGCCATCGCCTGCGCCCCTACTGGCGCCGGAAGGGCTCCGAAGCGAAGGACCTGCTCACCAACTCGGCTCGCGAGTACGAATCGCTCCAGGCTCAATGCCAGTCATTCGACCAGGAGTTGATGGAAGACTTATCCCGGATCGGAGGCGCGAAATACGCACGTCTGGCCGCACTTGCCTATCGACAGAGCCTGGCGGCTCAGAAGCTCGTAGCCGGCGCCCAGGGCGATCCGCTCTTCTTCCCCAAAGAGAATTTCAGCAACGGGTGCATCGGAACCGTGGACGTTATTTATCCGGCCGCGCCCATTCTTCTCTTTCTGAATCCTGCGCTCTTGAAGGCGTCGCTCGTACCTCTCTTCGATTATGCTGACTCAGCGCAGTGGCGCTTCCCCTTTGCTCCCCACGACCTGGGGACCTATCCGCTGGCGAATGGGCAGGTTTACGGGGGCGGAGAGAAGTCGGAAGAGAACCAGATGCCGGTGGAGGAGTCCGGCAACATGCTGCTGCTGGTCGCGGCGATTGCCAAGATAGATGGGAATGCCGACTTCGCGGCGAGGTATTGGCCTCTCCTCAAGAAATGGGCGCAATACCTTAGAGAGAAGGGCCTCGATCCGGAGAACCAGTTGTGTACGGACGACTTTGCCGGGCACCTGGCCCATAACGCCAACCTTTCGCTCAAGGCGATTCTCGC
>Ga0315280_10006823_pt1 | contig 15593 bp, 16 predicted proteins | sample YL17G06_40_MG_FD_203697 | JGI IMG/M metagenome (GOLD analysis project Ga0315280, IMG submission 203697) | Sediment microbial communities from Yellowstone Lake, YNP, Wyoming, USA - YL17G06_40 | ecosystem: Environmental > Aquatic > Freshwater > Lake > Sediment | place: USA: Wyoming | collected... | reverse complement strand
CTTATATACTATCCTACCACAGACCGCAAATGCTCTCATAGACAGCTGCACCGGAAGCAAAAAAGACCAACGAGACCAGCCAAACAGTCAAACTAAGGAGACGGAAATCCATCAAAGTCAACTCGTCAACGTCCGCCGAAGGAGCATTTCACAAACCCATCGTCATCCACCCAGCGAAATAGAACCGAACAAACCATTTTTACAACAATAGTTTAAAAATAGCGCTCAGTCGACGCAGAAAAAACACAAAGCAGTTCATTAACACCATAGCCAACCAGAACCATATCTCAATCCGCAACGAACAGACAAGCACGTTTATGACAAGACAATCCGAGTTCCCACAATCCAAGTTCTGACCTCAGGTTGCATTCTCCAAGCATCATTGCGGTAGGCGTTTCCTAGCGGATTTTATTTCCACACACGAAACCCGTCCGATTGACCACCGGAACCGAACCGCATCGAACCTTAAATACACCTCAGACCAACCACCGCAACCGAGCCACCTCCACGTGACCAGCTTTGCATTCAGAACCGCAACACTGGATCGCTACATCAGCACCATGGAAGCAGTTGACAGGATAGCCATAGCCATCAAAGTCTCACACATCAAGATCCTACGACAAGCCTTCGAACTGCTACGGAACATGCCATTTAATCACTCACACGTCAACAACGGCCTCTAGCAGCCAAGCAAATTGCGCTGCAGGTCTCAACCTATCCATGGCAGCGCACCTCTTCCGAATCGAGAACGCTCGAAAACCCAGAGAATACACCACACGAAAAGTATTCTGCGAAGCATCATCAACAGACAGGCCAGAACGCATGAAACGGGAAACATCGGTGATTGTCGCCGTCTTCGTGGCTAGACAGAATGTGCTTATTGTTCGCCGAGCACTTGCAGGATTACCGTTCTTCTTCTCGCATGCACATCGGTCTCCACGAACATGAGTGATTGCCACGTGCCAAACTCCACATGGCCATCGACAACTGGCAATGTCTTGTCGGGTGGCAGGAACATTGACCTCAAATGCGAGTAAGCATTGGAAGGATGCCTGTAGCCTCCGTCCTTCGGAACTATCTTCCGTAGGAACTCTTCTATGTCTTCCAGCAGGGCAGCGTCGTTTTCGGTGAGCACCAAGATTCCGGTGGCGTGCGGCGCGAAAACGTGTACCACTCCGTTCCTCACGCCCGAACTGGTCACAGCAGTTTCAACTTCGCCCGTCAAATCCACAAAATCAACGTCGCCTCGGGTGGAGAAGCTGACCGTCTTGTTGAAAACCTTGAAGCCTGTCATCTCTGCTCACCCAGAACCAAAGTCATAACAACTTCATCAATGTACTGGCCTTCCCTGAAGAACTTTCGCGGAACCATGCCTGTCTTGACGAAACCCAGCTTTTCATACACGTGGATTGCACGTTTATTTGTGGCAAACGCCGAAAGCGTAAGCACTTTCAATCCTATCGACTGACCCTGTGCGATCAGTGTCTTCATCATTTCAGTTCCGAGGCCAGCGTCCCTGAACCCGTTCTTGATAGCTATGCCGATTCCGCCTACGTGCGAATCGTAGCCACCGCGCGATCTGCCAATCTCAGACGAGCCCACAACCCTACCCCCGACCTCAGCCAGCAAAAAGAACACTTCATCCTTCTCCACGCGCCTGAGCACCGAAGACAACCAATCAATCTCGTCGCCACGAGAAACCCTCTCAGCTCTAACGATATCAGCCTTCTCGTCCACGAGCGAGTTGATCATCTCCAGCAAATCGTCCAGATCCTCCCACTTGGGCGTCCTCAAAATCACCCAGCGTCCATCCTTCAACGAGAACGTCCGGATGACCGTTCCAGCCTTCACATGAAACACTTCTCAGATATCCTCTTAGCGCATTTGCATTAAAAGCCTAACCACTCAGCCACCGAGACTGATTGCCCCATTCCAAATTCTAGCCACCGCAAAAAATGACATAGTGAAGAAAGGGTTCCGGCGGAGCACTTGAGAACGTGCAGGAACTGATAACACTAATGCGAAAGAAAATCACGAATCGTATCGCGATCTCTCTTGTCCATGCAACCTCCACCATAATCATCCCTGTGGCAACAGTGTTCGTGCTTGCCCGCAAAAAGCAAAGCAACGGACACCGCAAGATTCCGTCTAGGCACCGCAAACGAAAACACGGTAAAGAAGGAGAACTGACTCTCGGCGATGCTTCCGTATACGCGGCGCCGAACTGGCTGCGTCGTGGCATCTGGTGATATCCAAACGACATGGGTAATACCCTGTTCACCAAGGCCACTGAACGATGTGGCGACTATCTGAAAGAGTGAAAAACCTAAGCCGTTCAGCCTACACTAGACGCTACAAAACAGTGGACTCAGACCAAACACGCCAGAAAAACGCGCCGATTCGCAAGCAGAAAGCCTCAGCATAGGTCCTGGTGAGGCAGAAGAAGACACGGCAAAGACCACAAGCAGTATACGAAAGCATCAACCAGCAAACACGCAAAACACAGCAATGTCTCACATTAGTTCCCAGGGGAAATCGAGGTCCAATCGAAAAGGCATCGCATCTTTCCATACCAGCTACTTCGTTACTGACTGTTCCTCTTTCTCCGGCTTGTATGAGGCTTTTCTCTTCTTGCTATTCTCAAGAAGCCAGACAATGAGATCGTCGTAGCTTTCACCCTTGCGGCCGATGTCGCTAAGCTTCTGGGCTGTTGATTTCTTGACTCTTATAGATGTCCATTTGTCTTCTGACATTCGCATTACCTGCATACATCTTATGCATATTGCATTGTTCTTAAGATTTTTGCTTCGCATGGAGATTCTCGCAGGTATTTATATGAGGCCACGGCAAAGCCCATGCGAAAGGCTCGGTCACTTGCCTTATCTGCTCAAATCAAGCTTATTTCGCTAAAATAGACGTGAAAATGCCTTATTGATTTTCGGGCAGGGCTCAAAAGCAGATAGCCTCTCTTGCGGAAAAATCAAGATTTTGAAAAAACAGCGAGAAAGACAACAAAACCCGCAAAATTCATTTTCATAACAATTTTCTGATTTTGGGCACACCATAAGAGCTATGAAGGTTATGCCAATAGCGTAGACGAATACCCAAATGGCGATCGATCGCTAACATGCAATGCTGAAAGACTGGGCAGGCCCGTTGAATGTGACTGTCCAACTGCTCATGGCTTCAAGACCCAGCAATCCTTGAGGTCTATTACCCTGAAAAACCAAAGCGATCTCGATTCCTGGAGGTGGCAATTCATGATCCCCAATTCTCTGAAGGTATCCAAAACAATGATAGGCAGTTGCGGGGACGTTGCCAGCAAGCGTTACAGTTCCAGCAATTGGTCTTATGCCAATCATTGCTAATTGAGACATCTCTGATTCTCGAATATGAAAACCAGCATCAAATCCTGTGTCAATTTTCGCTTTTGCTTCAAATGTCACCTGTCGTAGACTATCAGGATTTAGTACAGCCACTCTAACGTCGGCAATTGCTCTTCCTTCTGAGTAGTTCTTTTCCAGAATAATAGCGGCGGGGTTCATGTTCGACCACTGAAGGAGGGAAAGCCCGCTCTCCAAACGAAAATCTCTTCAATAAAGACACGGCTTTGTATCTTCTTCAACAAGCCTATTCGTGTGTCGGAGACCTCAACAATCCGACCAGAAAAAGTTGAGGCAGCGAATTTCCCAAGTTGGAGTTGATAATGATCGGTGGCTTGTTCTGCGATCAGACCCATGAGTGTGATCAACTCCTTCTCTGGAATTGGCCCCTTTTTCAGTTTTTCAAGAATCGCAAGGGCCTTCTGAGGCAACCAAGGCCTGTCAGTTGGGAATTTTGGGAGCTGAATGTTGCTAGGAGAGCTCTGGGCCGTCAGTCCGTCTCCAAGAGCGAAGCTCTCAGGTTCAATTCTGATCTTTGGTATCAACGGTTGCTCTAAGTGAGAAGACCCTTCTTGATCAACTACTGATGTAACAAGAGAGGACTCGTAAGCGATTGTATCGCTTTGCCATGGGCTTGAGTCGAAGAATACCATGCGACTATGCCTCTACCTGTTCGATCATTTTCAACAGATTCGCCTCAAGGTCTCTTACAAACGTTTCTGTCTTCTCTCTGTTTGAGTTTCTAAAAACCACTCCTATGTGGTAACGGTTTTCATACACCAAATCAGGCTCGATTGCAATGTCAATCCAGTCTCCTCCCTGATTCATGCTTGAATCCTTTTTTGCAAGTCTTATTGAAGAAGACAAGAGATCTTCGTGCATGATTTGACTTAGCTTCTTAACGAATTCTTTGTTTTCGGTCTTTGGTATTTCTTGGAGCGGGAGCTTTCCAGAATCCAACTTGTAATGTGCCATGACGTGATAGTTCTTGACTCGCGAGTAAAGGTTAATTCCAATCTCTTCAGCAACGAGCTTGGACAATTCGTCAAAAGATGCAAGTGCCTCGCTCAGAGACCTACTGATCACACCTATCTCACCAGCCTCGGAATCTGCGGTGACAATTGCGTCCTTCTTTCTTCCTATCTCTCCTGAGAAGCTTATTCTAGTAGGCGGCGGTGGCAGATTTCTGACAGGAGTTAACTCGTACCCATTCTTAGCTAACGCCTGTCTCAAGTCTCTAAAATCCAAGGGCAAGACCGAGTAATCCAATGTCAACAAATACCTAGCTTCCTGAGTGGCTAGTTTGCCCTTTGTCGAACTCATACTCACACCAATCTAACCAGTCAATGGTTGAGGTAGATAAGGTTTCTGAAGTCTAAATGTGCGCAAAACCGATCGATCGGTTTGCAAGCCTACCCTAAAGCAAAATAGACCATAGCGCAGGATCGATCGGTCGGTTTGCATGGTGGCATGGTCACGAGTGCCTATTTGTGCGTGGTTTAGGCTAGGCTTTTTCTGTAAAGTCTGCCTATCCTGTATCAATCGGTCGATTCTCTTGCATTTTTCCGCGCATTATTCCCTTCCGAAGGTAAATGTGAGTGACAGAATGCGGTCGACCGGTCTGAACTGTGTTCATCTGGGAAAGGTTTTCGTTCTCCTCTTTCCGATCAGATTTGTAATCGGAAACAATACATTAAGTTTACAGTTTGCTAACATTTGCTGTTCGCATAATATCTCTCACGCTACAGTATGTTAAGTGTGAGGTTCGTTTCCATAATCTCTCTGTCTTTTTTGTTTGGAAACTCCATGAATCTTTCATGGATTGGTGTTCAATGTCCTAATTGTAGCCTTAGCGTCAGGTGTGCGTGGTCGACAATCGATTTTGTTGCGCAGTAGATTTGTCTGAAAACAACGTTGGTGGGGGCGCTTAGGATTGGAAAGGGGTTTTTCGGAGCCTTTTCACGCGTTGCTCTTGTGTAGGATGTTGTTTTGGTTTCTTTCATATTACGGATTTGGAAACAACCGCTTTAATCGCTCTAGCTTCTGTGTTCTGGTAGACAATGCACCAGAAGCCGCTCGAGAGGTGTTCATGCTTGCAGATTGACCCGTTCGGAAACGATACAGAAGTCTTGGAGAGAAACGTCAGCGGTAGAAAAGTCCGCGTTAAGTGGGATTGGGGAAGCTTTCAGAGTACTGAGGGCTTTCCTGTTGACGACAACCTCATTAACTGGGCCGTAGGCCAAGAGCAGGCCCTGAGTGAGTGTTTCCTCTGTCTCGACGAATGGGTTCGCAAGCTTAAGTGGCTTGAGAAGGCGAAGTGGTACGAAAGCTGGAGCGAACCAAACAAGGAGAAGTCACCCGCAAGGACCGTGATCAGCCCTGGGCCATACTTGCTCTTACTCGGCGACCCAGGCACAGGCAAATCGCTGATCGGCAGAGCCTTGTCCGAAAAACTCACACAAATCTACAAGGACAACGGCATAAAGATCTTTGACGTCTTGAGTTGGAAAAACTCAACTCTGCCCAGCCAGCCGAAAATCTCCATTCACAAGTCAGGCGACGCCAAGAAGATAATGCAGAAGGAACAGCTGAGAGAACTGAAGAGGAAGTTCATCACCAAGGTGGGCTTCAAGGCGCTTCAAGTGTTCATGATAATGCTTGGCCTGTTTCTGATTTCGTTGGGTTTCTACTTCATGTACCAAGCATGGCAAACCTGGAACGCCAACCCCATGTATCTTGGCGAGCCATTGCAAGAGTATTATCAAGGCAGCTTTCTGGACTATCTGGTCGGCAAGTTCGTGGGTCTGGTGCCTATGACGTTCATTCCAGGTGGCAGCTTGATGTTCTTCGGAGTTTTCATCTGGTGGTTCGGCAGGCTGGGCGGAATGGGAAACCTGAAAGGCGTTTCAGGAGCCCAGCAAACCGACGTGCCGAAACTGCTGGTGGACAACTCCAGCGGTCATGCGCCGTTCGTGGACGCCACCGGTCACAGGAGTGCACAGCTTTTCGGCTCAATAGCGTGGGACCCCTACCAAACTGGCGGTTTAGGCACTCCAGAACACCAGAGAGTCAGTGCAGGCGACGTCCAACGCGCATCCCTCGGAATCCTGTACATAGATGAGATAAAGAATCTCGACCCAGAAGAAGCCATCACACTCTTGACTGTGCTTGAAGATGGACAGCTGCCTATCACTTTGAGAGGCAAGTTACATGGCGGAGACACGGCGGCAATGGCGGTATCAACCGAGCCAGCGCCCGCAATAACTTTCCTCGTCGGCGCAGGCAACTTTGACAGCATAGGCCAAATCCACCCCGCTTTGATGGACAGAATCTACGGCTACGGCAAAGTCGTAAGAATGAACAACGACATGCCCAGCACGATCGAGAACAGACGCAAGTACGTGCAGTTCTTGGCCCAAGAGATAAAGCGTTTCAACCTCATACCTTTCAGCAGAGAAGCATGCGAAGAGATCGTGGAGGAAGGCAGACGCCGAAGCAACAAGAAGGACGCCTTGACAACTCGGTTCAGACCGTTGATTTCTTTCATTAAGACTGCAGCAACGCTCGCAATGAATGAGGAATGCGCGGTTGTCGAGCGGAAGCATGTTAGAGAATCTATCGAGAAGCACTGCAAGACAATTCAGAGACAGATATTGGAACATGAGATGAATGAAAGAGGAAAATTGCTCGAAATAAAGCCTGCTGGTGCAAAACTAGGGCAAATCTATGGCCTAGCAGTGGTCAGAGATCCCTACAGTGGGGAAATGACTGGAAACGTCTTGTGCGTGAAGGCCAACATGGTTAAGCGAAGTGAACTCCAACGGCCCTACGGCCTCAAAGGATACTACAAAGTCACTGGCGTTGCGAAAGGCCAGAGCTTCATCTCGGACAGCGTGGCCAAAGTGAGAAGTGTTATCCTTCAAAAATACGGAACTGACATCGCGCAAGATTATCTCACGCACTTGGACTTTGCTCAATCGTATGGCGTTGATGGACCTTCTGCTGGAGTAACCATGACCATACTGCTTTGCTCTCTGATAGAAGGAAAGCCAGTGAGACAAGACGTGGCAGTGACTGGGGAAATAAACCTTGGCGTAGGAAACACGGTTCAGATCACGGCTGTAGGTGGCGTTTACGAGAAAATAAAAGCTGCTGAATCCTGGGGCTTCAAGAAAGTAGTCATACCAAAAAAGAACTATGATCATTCGATCGACGTCCGAGACTACGGAATTGAGGTAGTGCAAGCGGAGACACTGGATGACTATCTGAAAGAGTGCCTAGTTGAAAAGCCCACACTCAAGGTTCAGATTCAAACTTATAAACGCAAGAAACAATAACCATTTTCTTAGCTCCGAGAAGGCGTCTGACAAGGCTTTGTCTTCGGTCTTCTTGTCGAGCAGGACATTTGTTGATGGTTAGGGAGATAGACAAAGATGCCATTCGAAGGTGGCGTAAACGAGGCTTCTACAGCGAGAATGTCTTGGTCAAACTTCTCATCAAAAATGGCTATAATGCCGTACGCATTCCTGTAAGCAACCCAAGCCTCAACCCTCTTCCAGACATAATCGCGAGGAAAGGCCCACACATTTACGCGTTCGAAGTCAAGAACGCAAGCTACTACGCCTACTTTCCAAAACAGCAAATCGACAAGCTTTTCAGATTCCTTGACCAATTCATACCTGTGGACAACGAGCACAGGCACGCAACGCTTGCAGCACATTTGGGCAAGAGGTGGATTTTCAAGGAGATCGACTGGAAAGACTGGGAGAAAAAGAAGCTTCCGGAGAAGGCAAGAATTCTCAAGAGAGACCGAGGCAACTTCAGCATTGAAGATGGAAGCTAGGAGAGGAATCCATGGGCAAAACTGTCGTTCGTGCATTCGACCTCTGCAAGGTCTTTCAGGTGGGCGGTGAGAAAGTGGAGGTTCTCAGGAACCTTGAGCTCGATGTCGGAGAAGGGGAGTTAGCAGTTGTTTCAGGGTCCTCAGGTTCAGGAAAGACAACTCTGTTAAATATCGTTGGGGGGATAGACAGACCTACAAGCGGCAAAATCTACGTCTTCGACAACGATCTGACAGAGAAAGATGAAGATTGGCTTGCCGATTTCCGATGCTCAAACGTCGGCTTTGTTTTTCAGGCCTACAATTTGATTTTCACTCTGACCGTGGCTGAGAACATTGCTTTTCCAATGGAATGGTTGCGAAAACCAGCTGATGAGACTGAGAAGCGAGTTGAAGATCTTCTCCGAGACATGAAATTGGAGAGCAGGGCGAACCATTTTCCATCTCAATTGAGTGGAGGCGAACAGCAACGCGTGGCCTTTGCTCGCGCACTGGCCAACGATCCGCCACTGTTGCTCATCGACGAACCCACAGGAAATCTTGACGCAAAGACAAGCCAGAACACAATCCGCCTCATTCAAAGGCTTGCTGACAACGGGAAAACTATGGTTCTGGCCACGCACGATGAACGCATATTCAAGATCTCGGACAAGAGACTAAGCCTTGAAGATGGAAAGCTGGTTAAGCTAGATGGGTGAAGTCTTCTTCCCTGTACATGATCTACTGCGTAGGAGACTTCAAACAGGCTTGGTCGTCGCAGGCCTGACACTTTGTGTCGCCTCAACCGTCTTCTTGCTGCTTTTCTGTGCAAGGCTTGGTCTAGGAATATCATCTATCGCTGAAGGAAGACTGACCACTGGATTCATGATCGTTCTCCGGCAACTACTAGTTTTTGCTGGGGCCCTAGTTATCATCGCTGGCGTGGCCACGATCTCTTTCATGGTTTTCTTCATGATGTCGCAGAGGGTCAAGGATGTCGGACTTATGAAGGCCATAGGTTGCCCAAATGGCCTGATCTTTGGCTATCTTATTAACGAACTAGCTATCGTCGTTATTGTCAGCTGCGTTCTAGGAACCATTCTGGGAATAGCCGCTGATTTCGCATCAACGAGTCTCCTAACTGGTGCAGGATTCGAGAGCACTTGGAAACTTGCCGACGCGTGGCCTGCCCTTTTGGTGGCTGTTATCTTTCTTGTAGTTGCGTTAGTCTTGGGCGCCAAGCCGATTCTTGACGCCACAAAAGTTGAGTGCGTTAAAGCGATGTCCCCAAACTACTACATTGAACTGACTTCAGGATCAAGGTTCAGGGCCACCTCCCGGTCCAGCCTCGTAGCCAGAATTGCCATGAGAAGCCTATCTCGCCGCAAAGCAGCAACGATTCGAGTGCTCGCGTGTCTGACCACCGTGTTCGTCCTGCTGACCGTTACCGTTGCAGGAGGAGTAATCGCCAGCCAAACGACCAATGACTGGATCGAGAAAGCCATGGGAAGGAATGTTCTGGTCATTGGTCATCATGAAATGCTTGACCAATGCAGATTCCTGTATTCGAAGTTCTATGAAGCCAAAGGGGACAGGTCATTCAACTACACGGACGAGAAATACTCGATGCCCGAGAACCTTTCCAATCGTCTCGGAAACATATCAGGAGTGACGAACACAGAGGAGCGTTTAGTCACCCAGGCGCATGTAGCGGAGGTTCGATCTTACGTAATTGACCCAGAAACGCTGGCCACAATACCCGTCGGCGACTCCCATGAACGGGACTCTTTGATTATAGGCGTTGAACCTGACAAAGTGCTAGGCCAATGGTTCGTAGACGGACGATTTCTTGATGAAAACGACAGTTTCGATGCCACGGTCGGCGACTCCCTTGCTCAAGCAATCTTCTCAAGACCACTGGACCAAAGCATGTCTTTCTCAAACGGCACTTACGACATCGTGGGCGTGTGCATCGAACCAATCAACAATGGTTTCGTCGCGTACGTTCCTCTAAAGGTATTGCGCAGGGTAAGTAGCATTCCTATGCCCAACATGCTGGTGGTCCGCATTGATCCTTCGGCTGACGAAGCTGTCGTGGTGAACAAGATCAGATCTGAACTGGCCTCCGAAAACGAGGCATTCGATGTGCTTGAGCTTGACGAGATATTGGAGAAAAGTGTGGCCTTCGTCGGGCATTTGTGGTCTGCAATCATGCTTCTTCCTCTCTTTTCATTGATTTCTGCCTCCTTGTGCATGACGGCCTATGTTATGCTCGCTGTCACGGAGCAAAAGCAAGAATTTGGCGTGCTTAGAGCACTGGGAACGAGGCCTTCTGCGATTGTCAGGCTTGTGTCTTTGCAGAATCTGGTTGTTCTGCTTTCAAGCTACGGCGTTGGCGTGGCTTTAGGAATAATGACAACGTTGATGATTCTAGTTCCTGACCCGATTGTCACAAGTCTCACTGTCGCCGAGATATGTGGCTGGTTGCTTGCTGCTTCAGCTTCGATATTCATCATGAGTTTGTATCCAGCTATGAAAGCTGCAAGAGCCTCGATTCTGCAATGCATTACGTAAGGCTGTAGCACTGGACGCAACAGATTTAAAGAGGCAACCATATCGCTAGTGAGACCGAGGGATAGATTGTAATGTCTGAGTCTTTGCAGGCCGTTGTGATAAACTATCGGGTCGGTCCCAAGAGCCAAGCGTCAAAAGAATGTATACTGCGGTTCACTCGCGTGTCGTCGGTTGCCGAGGCGTGCAGGTTGATTGGAAAAAGAGTGGTTTGGAAAAAGAACAAAGGCAACATCGTAGGAGAGATCATTGCCCTGCATGGCAAGAAGGGTTTTGTGAGGGCAAAGTTCAGGAAAGGTTTGCCCGGGCAGGCCCTAGGTAGCAGCGTTGAACTTGGTTAAGGCTTGGATTGAGAGCAGAGAATCTACGTGTGCTGGTAATTGGGTAAGGAAATTCTGGAACTGCAAGACAGGGACTATTGGCACGTTTTCGTGGAACTTGAGGCTTGCTGTTGCCATTGTCAGAACTACAGGGACGAGTTTCACTTCATTCCAACATGTTACTTTTAGCTTCTCGACGAGAAGTGGCAGAGTTCTGGCCAAGGCCGATGTTCTTTCGACTTGTTCGTCCACGATTTTTCTCAGCGGTGCCTGAGAAAGCCCACGGCTCCAGTGTTTACAATCTATGCACACCATTAGAGGCCTCTTACTGCCAATGACGTCGATTTCCCAGCGACGTCCACCGTGTTTGAAACGTAGGTTCCTTGTTACGGCATAAGAGTCTTGTTCTAGTGAAATAGCCGCAAAATTCTCAAATTCGTTCCATCTAAGGTGGCGGCTCACACGTTCCATGTCCGCACCTAACTGAATGGCTCGTATGGCCAGTCTGAGACGCTGTGCACTATCAACGTCAACAAACCACCCTTGAACATAAAGCAATCCTTCGTCTTGCAGTCTTCGCAGCAACTTCTGAACCGTGGCTGATGGGACATTTGCATCTTTATTGATGAGTTCATATGAAACAGGTCCTTCTACGGCCAGCTTGAGGACAGATATAAGCACTTCCCGTTCAATACTCAATGCGCCACACCAGCGAGTTGCGTGGAAAGCGTAGAAAACGCGGGAGCCTTGGCGTTGTGCTTATAAGGTTTGCTGTCCCACCGGGCTGGCTGTAGAACGCCATATGGAGTGCTGGATGGAACCACTCGTTCTCAGTTCCCCTCAAGCACGTATCGCATGATTGGCCGCGTTTTCGAGCGGCGGGCGGCCTCCTTGAATCCTGCTTTTCTGAAGGTCGATGACATGCCAGTGTAAACGAAGGCATCCGGCTGTTCCTTATCAGACTCCACGGGATATCCTTCGACTATTCCTGCTCCCTGTTTCGTAGCGTGTTCTAGGGCTGCCTTCAATAGTCTTGTGCTTATTCCCTTGCGTCTGAAGGGTTTGGCGATGAAGAAGCATACTATCGACCAGGCTGGTTTGTCATCAACTGGTTTGAGGATTCGTGAACGTTCAAATGCAGGGTAGGCTTTGCGAGGGGCAACCGAGCACCAGCCGACTGCTTTTCCGTTCGCGAAAGCCAATATGCCTGGAACCTCACCTGAGTCCACTATTCGCTTCATGGCTTTCCTGTTGCCTTCGCCCTTCTGTTTCATGAATTCAGACCGCGTAAGCCTCCACCACATGCACCAGCAGTCACCGCAGGCGCCTCGCTCCCCAAACAACTCTTCGAAATCAGCCCACCGCTTGGGAGTTAATGGAACGAACTCTAGCTCTCCAACTTCCGACATATGACATCACCTTAGCCTAGAGAGTCTTGTGCACATAACTTTTTCCGAAGACTGCTTCTAGAGACTCCTAATATGATGCTTCCTCTCAGAGATAGGGTCATAGCCAAGATTCTGGAGGCTTGTTGCGTGGCCAGAGTGAAGGCGATTTTGTTTGATCTGAACGGCACATTAGCGTACATAGAAGATCCTGTGAATATGGAAAGAATCTCGGAGTGCCTGTTTAGTCGAGGTTATGAAGTCTCATTCCAGCCACTGGGAGCCGCGTGGAGTTTCGTTTCGTTCATTGACTATCCGAGATACGGTTACAGGGACTGGTTTTCATTTCTCTCTCGAATCTTCTGGAGGCTCAAAGTCAGAGTTGACGAGAAGACACTGGGCGCCATAGTTGAGCTACTTGAAAGCAAGCCCTACAGTCTGTATCCTGACGCGACAGAGGCTGTCGTGAAAGCAAAAGAGCATGGATTCAAAACAGCCGTCGTCACGACGATCGCTCACTTCAAGTTCGAAAAAGCCATCCAGCCTATTAGGCGATATTTCGATTTTGTCATGACTGGCTACGAGGCGAGATGCGACAAATCAAACCCGAAAATGTACCAGAGAATACTGGAGATTCTAGGCGTTCAACCAGACGAAGCCATAATGATAGGGGACGAACCAACCCTTGACATTGAACTTCCGAAAAGACTGGGCATGAACGCAGTGCTGCTGGACAGGAAAGGCGAGTTCAGAGGGCGATTCGTTGATGCTTCTGTATACGACTTGAACGAGGCTGTGGAAATCATAATAAGGCAGTGCTGCAGAAGCTGAACAATCCAGTGTGGGGAGATGACGGTTGACTGAGCGATACGTAACCAGGACTCGCAAGTCGAAGGCACTATTTGAAAGAGCTAAGAAAGTGTTGCCCGCAGGAGTTTCCTATGGCATAAGGTATTTCGAGCCTCATCCTTTCTTTACGGCAAAATCCAAGGGCAGCAAACTCTATGATGTTGATGGAAACGAGTACGTTGACTTCTGGCTTGGCCACACCGCACTGATTCTAGGTCACAGTCCACCATCAGTAGTCAAGGCTGTGAAAGAGCAACTTGACAACGGCACAATCTACGGAACATGTCACGAGACTGAAATCGACTTAGCAGAACAGATGGCGAAGATGGTCCCGAGCGCTGAGATGGTGCGGTTTACGAATTCAGGAACAGAAGCTAACATGTATGCGATTCGCTTGGCCCGAGCCTGCACTGGTCGAAGCACTATCGCCAAGTTTGAAGGCGGGTGGCACGGAGGCTATGATGCACTTCACGTCGCCGTAAAGTACCCGTACGATATTCCAGAATCGGCGGGTCTGACCCACGGCGCCACAGGAGACACGGTGGCGCTACCCTACAACGATCTTGATGGCGTGGCTTCAAAGCTTAAAGGCAAGAATGTCGCCTCGATCACGGTTGAGCCAGTTCTGGGATCTGGTGGCTGCATTCCTGCGAAAAAGGAGTTCTTAAGAGGACTGCGAGAATTCTGCGACGAGAAAGGCATTCTATTGATCTTTGACGAAGTCATAACTGGCTTCAGAATGGCGCCGGGTGGCGGCCAGCAATACTACGGTGTGACGCCAGACATATCTGTTTTCGGGAAAATACTGGGAGGAGGATTCCCTGTTGGCGCGTTCTGCGCCGAAAAGGAAATCATGGAAAGGCTTGATCCACGGAAGTATGAGAGACCAACTCACTCGTTCCACGGCGGAACATTCGCGGCTAATCCAGTAACCATGACAGCAGGCCTAACCACACTGAAAACCCTAGAAGACGGAAGGCTAATCAACGAACTGAACAAGCTTGGAGAGGGAATAAGAACACGTCTAATGGGAATATTCGAGGATCATAACATTAACACGCAAGTCACAGGTGCAAGCTCACTTTTCAACGTTCACTTCACCAAAGAACAACTGAACAACGCTCGCGATTCTGCAGCAACTGACAAGAAGGCTCTTCTAGCTTACGATCTGGCGCTCATAGAAAACGGCGTCTTCTTCCTGCCAGGACACAACGGAGCCTTGAGCACGGCACACTCAAAGGCCGATATTGAAAAGCTGTTTCGGGCTACTGAAGAGCATGCAGCGCACCAAAAGCTGGCTACACGGCGTTGACGCCTTTCCTTCTCTTGTCCATAATTATCTTGGCTTTTGCCAAATCCATTTGAGTGTTGACGTTGAAGAACGTGGCAAGCTCAGGGTCAAGCTGCTGGAGCACAAGTGTGGAAACGTAACGCACTCCACGAAGCTTGTCCACCATGCACTGCATTTTGACTCCGCCTTCGTTGATGGCTGCTTCGGAGGCTTTCAAGGCTGACTTTGTGTGGTAGGCCGCTTGGAGTGGTTCTATGTATCCATTTGGCCAGCGAGGAATGGCTGCCGCCTTGTTTATACAAAGCTCCAGTAGTAGCGCAATGATTTCACGGGAAACAAGTGGCGTGTCGCAGGCTAGCAGAAGCGAATAGTCTCCGCTTGCTTCCTGAAATCCCGTGGATGCGCCGGCAAGCGGGCTTCCAGTTTTTTCGTGGTCGATCACGACTTTCATGTTTGGCGCCAGTATTTTCGAGTAGTTGTCGGTCTGGGCTTGAGAGCTTACAACTAGCAGAATTTCGTCTGTGATTCTGCCGATGGCGTTGAGAACGTGCTTGACTAGGGGTTTGTTGTCCAGAACCAGAAGTCCTTTGTCTTGTCCAAGTCGCGTGGATTGTCCTCCAGCAAGAACTATCGTGGTTGTCTTCAAAGACGCTGAATCTCCATGCTTTCTTCGCTGATTCTGTTTGGTCCGTGTGTATAAGGTTTTGGCTCAGAATATTACTGGGCGGGAATAGTGGTTATTACGTGTTTTTTGCTTTGTGATGTTGAAGGAAGGGAGACACATTGAACTCTGAAATAAGAGAACTCAACCGCATGATCTGTAATCAATGCGAAGAGAGAGAGTACGAGAAGTGCAAGCTCTGCAAGGTTTACCAGCTTGTGAACCGAATAGCTGAGCAATGAGACTAGATGCTTTTTTCTATCGTGCTTGCCATCTCGTCCAGTATCTTTGTGAACGGATGGTCAGGCTTCTCT
>Ga0315280_10006821_pt1 | contig 15598 bp, 15 predicted proteins | sample YL17G06_40_MG_FD_203697 | JGI IMG/M metagenome (GOLD analysis project Ga0315280, IMG submission 203697) | Sediment microbial communities from Yellowstone Lake, YNP, Wyoming, USA - YL17G06_40 | ecosystem: Environmental > Aquatic > Freshwater > Lake > Sediment | place: USA: Wyoming | collected... | reverse complement strand
AGCGAGCATGTAAAAAGACATTATCTGGGTATCTAAATCATTGCAGGAGGTGAGCGATGAGCCAGCTTGAGGGGATCCCTTTCTATAAAGCCGGTACGCCCCATAAGCCGATCTACGGCACGGATTTCTTGGATGACCTGAAGGCCAATTGGGGCGCGGAGTGGGGCGTCAAGTCCGCCTTTGGAAAAATCAAAAAAATCATGGTCTACCGTCCCGCAGAAGAGCAAAGGGATGAATTGATTCCCAAGGATTACCAGCTTTTCAATTTGCCGGAGGGACCTCTCAACCTGGAAAAACTGCAAAAGGAACATGACAGCCTGGTGGCGGCTCTGGAGGCGGAAGGCATCGAGGTGGTATCTCTAGAGCCCAAAAAACCATTAATCGGCACCTATGGGATTACCCTCCGCTCGGCTCCCTATACCAGAGAAACCATCATGGTTAGGGGAGGGGCGGTTATCGAAAGGCCTGCCCCGGCCTATAAGAAAGGCCTGGAGGTATTTCATGCCAGGCGCCTCATGGAGCTCGGCTGTCCCATCCTATATACCATTCACGGCAAGGGTGCTTTTGAAGCCAGCAATATGGTATGGATCGATGACGCCAGCGTCATCCTGGCCACGGGCCTGCGCAGCAATATGGAGGGGGCCAGGCAGATAGAGCGGATCCTGAGGGATACGGGGGTTGAAGACATCCATTTCGCCCAGCTTCCCGGCTACCTCTATTCGCGGCGCCACCAGGTGGGCGGCTCCTCCGGTATCTTTCATCTGGATATGACCTTCGGCATGGCCTACTATAAAATAGGGGTGATATGGCCGGGGGGCGTCGGCTATGATACGATCCTGTGGCTGGAGAGTAAAGGGGTCGATCTGATTGAATTATCCGCTGAGGAGCTTTTAGTCTGCGCGCCGAATCTGCTTCCCATCGCCCCGAAGAAAGTGATCGTTTCCGGGCTCGGATTAAATATGACCGCAGAACTCAAAAAACGGGGAATCACGGTGATCGAGCTGGACCTGTCTGAGTTCGCCAAAGGAGGGGGCGGGCCCACCTGCCTGACCCTGCCGTTGATTCGGGATTGAACTTCAGCCAGCGGTCACCGGCGCCTGGAAAGAGGTAGTAAGCCCTGCCTGTCGCTGATTCTCATTAAATGGAATTGGGTTCTTTATTTTAATGTTGAATCAGAGGGGGGAGTATTCTATGCTCATTGCAAGATGCCTTCTATTGAAAAAATACATGGTATCCTGGATCTTTTGCGCAGGCATTATCGTGCTGGGATGACCAATAAAGAGATCAGTACAGCCCTCAAGATCCCGCCTTCCACCTGCTACCGGATTCTATCTTCCTTGAAGAAATATGACTATATCTATCGACGGCGGCCGGATATGCGCTATTTCCTGGGCTATGCTCACCTGCGTTTTGCTGAATCCGTTCTGGAAGGCATGGATGTGGCCACCATCTGCCTGCCCTACCTGGAGGACCTGCACGGGCAGACCGACGAGACGACCTTCTTCGCGGATTTTAACGGGAAATCCTGCGTGGCCATGGAGATCTGCGGCCACATCAACACCCGGGTGGCCGTGGGCAGGGGTGAAGTGATGCCCCTGCACTGCTCCGCCGCCGGCAAAGCGGTGCTGGCCTTTCTCCCTGGTAAGGAAAAGAAGAACATCCTGAAGAGTCTGGATTACACCGCCTACACCAAAAACACGATCACGGGGCAGGAAGAGCTGGAAAAAAACCTGGAGGAGATCTGCCGCAGCGGCGTCTCCTACAATTTCCAGGAGTTCCACAAGGGCATCAGCGCCCTGGCTACACCCATCTTCGGCAGACAGAATCGCGTTCAGGGCGCCATCGTGGTGGTGGGTACCTCCGTTGACCTGGACCGCTCCCAACTGGAGGAGTACTCCAGCCTGTTCCTGCGGGCCAGCGCGGATATCACCGCCGCCATGGGCGGCGAGTTTCCCCCCTGGCTTATTGAGCATCTCAATGCGCAAGAGGAAAAAAAGGATGAGCAGTGAGCAGTTTCATGTTCTGGGAAAGGATTTTCCGCGCAAGGACGGCATTGCCCGGGTAACCGGCCGGGAGGTGTACCCCTCGGACATCAGCCTGCCCGGTATGCTCTACGGCAAGATCCTGCGCAGCCCCCATCCCCATGCGCGGGTCAAGAGGATCGATTTCTCCGCGGCCCGGGCCCTGGGGGCTTTCTGCCTCAGCTATGAAGACACGCCCCAAACCTACTACAACCTCCGCCAGGTGAGCATCCCCGAAGCCACCTACAACGACTGGCAGGTCCTCTGCGGGCATGTCCGGCAGGTGGGCGACCCCTTCGCCGCTCTGGCGGCGGAGACCGAGGAGCTGGCCGAACGGGCTGCCGCCGCGGTGAAGGTGGAGTGGGAGCTCCTGCCCTCCTACCTGTCCGCTGAAGAAGCCCTGGTTGCCCGGGAGAACCTGATCCACGACAAGGTATACCTGAAGGACAAGGAGGTAGTGATCCGGAACAACATCGCCTGCCGAAGGGAGGTCGTCGAGGGGGACGCGGAGGCAGGTTTCAGGCAGGCGGAGGTCATCGTGGAGAACGAGTTCATCACCCCCAGGGTGTACCATGCCCAACTGGAGCCCAGGTCCTGCGTGTGCCGCCCCGAGCCGGATGGGGGCCTTACCCTCTGGCCCTCCACCCAGGCCCTCCACAATACCCGCATCCTCGTGGGCCAGGTCTTCGGACTTTCCCTCAACAAGGTCAACGTCATCCGCCTGCCCGGGGGCGGGCATTTCGGCTCGGGCATCCACACCAACCCCGTGACCATGATCACGGCAGCCCTGGCCTTGAAGAGCGGCAAGCCGGTCAAGATCATACAAACCCGGGAGGAAGACATGGTTGACCACTGCCGCTACCAGGTCCGCTGCACCCTGAAGGTGGGGGCCAAGAGGGACGGGACCCTGGTGGCGGGGCAGATGAAGACGATAGTGGACATCGGCTGCCACCACATCCAGGCCTATGCCTTCCTGGGAGTGCTGGCCGGCTGGTGGCACTCCCTCTACCGCTTCGGGGCCATCGAGTACGAGGGCACGGCTGTGTACACCAACAAGGCGCCCTCCTGCGCCATGCAAGGCTATGGCGCGCCCCAGGCCCATTATTGGGTGGAGACCACCATGAGCATGCTGGCCGAGAAGCTTGGTCTGGACCCCCTGGAGCTGCGGTTGAAGAACTATGTGGGTCTGGGGGAGACCTTCTGGGGCCAGGGGCCCACGGTGCGCTCGGTGATCCATTCCGATGGGGTCAGGGAGCTGCTGGCAAAGGGGTCGGAGCTGATCGGCTGGAAGGATCGCCAGCCGCCGGGGGAAAAGACGGGCAGGTACCGCAGGGGCCTGGGCATGGCCCGAGGCTTCCACACCTCGGGCACAGGCGCGCCGGTCCCGGGAGAGGTCAAGGACTTCACCACCGCCATGGTCAAGGTGAACGAGGACGGCTCCATCGACGTCCTTACCGCGCTCATGGATCACGGCGGAGGGACCCTCGACGCCGCCGCCAAGCTGGTGGCCGAAGAGTTCGGGGTGCCCTTCGACAAGGTAGGCATATCTCCGGCGGACACCCGTTCCACCGGATACGACGTGTGTACCCACGCCACCCGCGGGGTCTACTGCGGCGGCGGCGCTGTCCTGGAGGTGGCAAAATCTGCCAAGCAGGTTCTCCTCGAGTTCGCTTCCCGGATGCTCGGGGCTCCAACGGGCGCGCTCAAGATCAAGCCGGACCCGCAGCGGGGTCAGGGGCTTATTTATATCGAGGGCATCCCGGAAAAGCAGGCCACTCTGGCAGAGGTAGCCCAGATGGCCATGAACAAAGATTGGGGCACCGCCATTGCCGCCAGGAGCGTGCGCATGGTGAACTGCCCCCCGGCCTACACCGCCTTCTTCGTGGAGGTGGAGGTGGACATCGAGACGGGGGCCGTCCGCATCAAGCGGGTGGTGGCGGGAAGCGATGCCGGCACGGTGATCAACCCGGCCCTGGCCCGGGGCCAGCTCCAGGGCGGCTTCTACCGGGGGGCGAGCATGGCCCTCCTGGAGGATACGGTGTATGTGAAAGAAACGGGCCGGCTGCTCAACAAGGCCCTGTTGACCGACTACAAGATGTTAGGAGTAGCGGAGGCGCCGGACCCGGAGGATTTTCAAATCTTCTTCACCGATACCTATGAGCCGACCGGGCCCATGGGGGCCAAGGGCATCGGCGAGGCCGCTCTCAACCCCGTGCCGGCCGCCGTCACCTCGGCGATCCACAATGCCACGGGCATCTGGTTCACCAAGCTCCCTATCCTCCCCGAGGATGTCCTGAGCGCCCTAGCCCGGAAGGGCCTGGCCCGGGAGCCCCTGGCCGGGACGGGTACCGCAGAGAAGGAGAAGGCCCATGCCTAGCTCCCGTATCATCGATCTGGATTTGAGCTACCACCGGCCGGCCTCCCTGGCCGAGGCCCTGGACCTGCTCCGTGAGGAAGGAGCCCGGATCCTGGCCGGCGGGACGGACCTGCTGATCCGCATCAAGACCGGACAGGAGAGCCCCCGCAGTCTCGTCCACCTTCTCGGCATCGGGGAGCTGCAGGGCCTGGAGTTCAAAGGCGAGTTACGGATCGGAGCGGCCACCCAGCTTTTCCGGCTGGAGGAGGATGAGCTCCTGAGAGAGACCTACCCCGCCGTTTTCGAGGCGGTCAAAAGCCTGGGGGGCACCCAGGTCCGCAATATGGCTACCCTGGCGGGCAACCTCTGCAACGCCTCCCCCAGCGCCGATATGGCCACGCCCCTGCTGGTCCTGGAGGCCCGGGTGGAGATCGCAGGTAAAACCCCCGCTGGAAAAATCAGCAGGAGGACCGTACCGCTGGAAGCCTTCTTCATCGGGCCGGGAGAGACGGTCCTGGCAAGGGGTGAGCTGGTGACGGCGGTCATCATCCCCCAGCCGCCCGAAAACTCGGCATCCGCCTTCTGTAAGATCGGGCGGGTAACCCTGGACATGGCTAAGATCAGCTGCTCCGTTTACGTGGAACGGGAGGGCCGGAGGATACGGAAGGTGAGGGTGGCCGTGGGCGGGGCAGCGCCGCGCCCGGTGCGTGCTGCCGCCGTCGAGAAGGCTATGGCAGGCCGGGAGCTCACCCGCGCCTTGCTCGCGGAAGCGGCCCAGGGCGTTGGGGAGGATATTTCCCCCATTACCGATATCCGTTCGACCAGGGAGTACCGGCGGGAGGTGGCGGCCGTCATTATCCGGGATACCCTCCTGGCGGCCTGGGAGCGTTGCGGAGGAAAAGAGATAAGATGAGCGAGCGCATGGTCCTGAAAGTCAACGGAAAAGACTATCCTGTGGAGGTGAAGGCCAACGAGCTCCTGCTCAATGTGCTGCGCGATCGGCTCATGCTCACCGGCACCAAGTACGGCTGCGGCATCGGCGAGTGCGGGGCCTGCACGGTGCTGCTGAACGGCAGGGCCATCCTTTCCTGCCAGACCCTGGCCATTTCAGCGGCCGGGCAGGAAATCACCACCATCGAGGGGCTCTCCCTGGAGGGGAAGCTCCATCCCCTCCAGGAAGCCTTCCTGGAGGAGGGGGCCGTGCAGTGCGGTTTCTGCACTCCGGGCATGATCCTCTCCGCCAAGGCCCTTCTGGACAGGAGGAACGACCCTAGCCTGGAAGAGATCCGGGAGGCCCTGAGGGGCAACTTCTGCCGCTGCACGGGCTATGTGAGCATCTTCCGGGCGGTGCAGTCGGCCGCCCGCAAGCTCTCCGCCCGCGGCGGGAAGAGCTAAGGGTCTTATCCGGCCATGCTCGAAGCTCGTCATCTGACGGTCGCCCTGGACGGGCGGGAGGTCCTCCAGGACCTCTTTCTCAGCGTTCCTGCCGGCCAGTTCGTGCTGATCACCGGCGCCACGGGTTGCGGCAAGAGCACCCTGGCCTTGACGCTGGCGGGTCTCATCCCCCAGGCCCAGGAGGCGGTGATGCGGGGCCGGGTGCGGGTGGGCGGGCTGGACACCCGGGAGCGTCCCCTGTGGCGGCTGGCGGAAGAAGTGGGGATCGTGTTCCAGAATCCGACGGACCAGCTCTTCAACCCCGTGGTGGCGGATGAAGTGGCCTTCGCTCCCCGCAACCTGGGCCTGGATGAGGAGGAGGTGCGCGGGCGGACCGCTTTCGCTCTGGAGGCCGTCGGCATCACTGCCCTGAAGGACCGTTTCACCCCCACCCTCTCCGCGGGAGAGAAGCAGCGGGTGGCCATCGCCTCCGCGCTCAGCTTGCAGCCCCGTATGCTCCTCCTTGACGAACCCACCGCCAACCTGGACTGGCAGGGGGTGGAGGGGGTGGCCGGAGCCCTGCGGGAATTGAACCGCCGCCTGGGGATGACCATCCTGGTGTTCGAGCACCGCCTGAACGCTTTTTTCCAGGCGGCGGACCGGGTATTGATCATGGCCTCGGGCAGGTTTGTCGCCGACGGCAGCCCCGGGGAAGTCCTGGCGGACAGGCGCAGGCTGACGGACCTGGGGCTGCGCTTTCCCTGGCCCCAGGTGGAGGGAGGCTGCGAGCGCTACGTGCCCGAGGGCATCGATCCACCCGCGAACGAGCGGCGGCCCCTGGTGACTCTCCGGGAGGTGGAGGCCGGCTACGGCCGTAAGCCTGCACTCGAGGGCGTCGATTTTTCGCTCTACCCGGGGGAGTTCATCGCCCTGGTGGGGCGCAATGGCGCCGGGAAGAGCACCCTGGCGCGGGTGATCGCCGGCTTGCAGCGGCCTTCTCGCGGCCGGGTGGTGTGGACGCCCCAGCTGCGGCAGCTGCCCCTGGGAAGGAGGGCAGGCCTCCTGTTTCAGAACGCCTCGGAGCAGCTGCTCTGCGACACGGTGGAAGAGGAGGTCGCCATGGCGCCCCTGAACTTCGGGCTGAAGGTGCCAGTCCTGGCGGAGAGCTCCCTGGCCGCGGCCGGGCTCGAGGGGCTGAGAAGCCGCCTGCCCTCCTCCCTCTCCATCGGCGAGCAGCAGCGGGCCGCCCTGGCCGCGGTGATGGCCGCCGACCCGGCGCTGCTCATTTTGGACGAACCCACCCTGGGCCAGGACTGGGGGCACCTGAGCGCCCTCATGGAGCACCTGGGGCGGCTGGCGGAGCGGGGCAAGGCCGTGCTGGTGATCACCCACGACGACAAGCTGGTCTGCCGCTTCGCCCGCCGCATCTTGCTGCTGGAGAACGGGAAGATCGCGGCCGATGGCCTGCCCAGAGACGCCTCCAGCACGGCGCCTCTGGCTAGACTTGCCCAAAGGCCCGCCTCTGGGCCCATGGCAGCTCCAGCGTCGCTCAAACGCTGAAGGAGGCAGTGAGGCATGAAAGAAGCCTTTTCCGTGCGCGACTGGGTTTATATCGGACTGTTCGGCGGTCTCTGGGGGGCCTTGGAGTTGACCCTGGGCTCCTTCCTCCACCTGATCTTTCCCCCCCTGGCGGACACCTTCTGGGTCGGGATTATCATGGCCTCAGCGGCCAGCGTGGTGGCCCTGATGAGCCGTTTCTTCGCCCCCCACCGGGGGAGCATCCTGCTCGTCGCCCTGATCGCCTCCCTGCTGAAGGCTCTCAGCCTGGGAGGCGTCGTAATCGGCCCCATCGGGGCCATCATGGCTGAAGCCCTGCTGTTGGAAGCGGGGCTTCTGGTCTCCTCCCAGCCCCGCCGCGGCGCCTTCAGCCTGGCCGGAGCCCTGGCGGTGAGCTGGAACTTCTTCCACCGCTTCGCCATGATGCGCTTGCTCTACGGCAAGGGGTTCTCCGAAGTGGGGAAAAAAATGATCGACGACGGCGGCCGGCTGCTGGGCCTGGAGGTGAGCCTGGCCCTTTGGCTCCTGGGCCTGCTACTGCTCTTCAGGCTTCTGGCCGGGGCGCTGGCGGGAATCCTGGCCTGGGAGCTGGGTGGCCCTCTGCGCAGGAGGTTGAGCCGCAGGCATGAAGATTAGGCGACCCCCGGCGGCGGTGAAAATGGCCGCGCTCTTCGTTTTCCTGGCTCTCGCCGCCTTCCTGCCCTGGCAGGGTCTCGCAGCCCTCGGGGCCCTCCAGGTGGGCGCCGCGCTCCTGGTGCAGCCTGCCGCCCTCGGGCCGCTCAGGAAGGTGAGGTTCTGGCTGCTCATCCTTTTACCTGTAGTCTTCGCAGCCCTCCTGCTCGGCGGGGGGAGCGCTTCCTGGCAGGGCCTGCGCCTCAATGCAGGTGGGACCGCCCTGGGTCTGCGCATGGCTTTGCGCGCCTTCTGCCTGGTGATGGCCTTCCAGATCGCCCTGGCGGATGCCTCCACCTCGGATATGATCCGGCTCTTCACCCACCTGAATCTGCGGGGGCTGGGCTTCGCCCTCGGAGTGGCCGCCAACATGCTCTCTACCCTGCGCGCCACCAGCGAGGTGGTGTTCCACACCTTGCTCCTGCGCGGCGGCTGGCGGCGGAACCCTCTGCGGGATCTCAAGCTCTACACCCTCGGGGTTCTGGCCGGCACCCTGCGCCACGGGGACGGCATCGTCCAGGCGGCCTCCATGCGGGGCTTCGACCCAGGTCCCGGGGCAAAGGCGGCTAAACCTCGAGGCCTGCCTCCGGCTCGCTCAGACGCAGGTGATCGGCCTTGACTCCGTGCCTCAGGGCCACCACCTCGGCGGCCACGGATACGGCGATCTCGGCGGCGGTGCTCCCGCCCAGCCTGATTCCCACCGGGGCGAACAGGCACCCCGGCGCCGCCATCCCCTCCGCGCGCAAGCGTTCCAGGGTGTTCTTCACCTTGATTTTTGAGCCGATCAGGCCGATGTAGCGGTAGCGGTTCGAATAGGCGAGCAACTGGCGCAGAACGGCGTAATCGTGCTCGTGCCCGTGGGTGGCGATGAAACAGAAACCGCTCGCGGCGGCCTGCTCCAGCACCGGGGAGATGTCCCCGTAGTCGCCGATGACGAGCCTCCTCTGGGGGTCTTCCTCCAGTTGGGCCTTGATCTCCTCCCGGCTGTCGAAGACGGTCACCAGGAAGCCCAGGGACTCCAGGATGGGGACCAGGGCTCTGCCCACGTGCCCCCCGCCGAACAGGAAGAAGCCCTTCTGGGCCGGGAGGTACTCGAACACCAGGCTCACCTCGCCCCCGCACACCATGCCCAGCTGCGCCAGATTCAGAGTCAGGATCAGGTTCGTCCTGGTCTCCAGGACCCTCCCGGCCTCCTCCACGGCCCGCAGCTCCAGGGCTCCGCCGCCCACGGTGCCGAAGAGCCGGCCGTCCTGGGCGTAGAGAAGCTTGAAGCCCGGCTTGCCAGGCGAGCCCTCACTGGCCTTGAGCACGGTGACCATGACCAGGCTGGCTCCAGACTCCAGCAGCTCGGCGCAGGTGCGGTAGATGTTCATGGGGGTATTGTAGGGCCTGGGGGAGGGAGGCGCAAGAACGGTCAGGCGCGCCATACGCCGGTAACGATCCGTATCGGACCGCTTCAGGTTTATGCTGAAATTTAGTAAATGCTGATTTTCTGGCGATAAAAATGAGGAAATCATCAAAATAGGCCTTATTGCCGCTTTCCCACCGCAACTAAGGCGTGATCTGGGCTTCTATCCCCTGGGCTCCTGCACCATGAAGTATAACCCCAAGGTCAACGAGGACGCCGCCAACCTGCCGGGTTTCCAGGCCCTGCACCCCCTCCAGCCGCCGGAGACGGCGCAGGGGATCCTGGAGCTGATGCACGAGACCCTGGAGCTGCTGTGCCGCATCACCGGCATGAGCTGGGGCACCCTCCAGCCCCTGGCCGGAGCGCAGGGGGAGTTCACCGGCCTGAAGCTGTTCCGGGCCCTGTTCCAAAAGAGGGGAGAGGAGGGCAGGAGCAAGATCCTGGTGCCCGCCTCGGCCCGCCTGGCCGGCTTTGAGGTGGTGGAGATCAAGTCCAACGAGCAGGGGATCGTCTGCCCCGGCAGCCTGCGGGAGCATCTGGACGGGCGGCTGGCCGGTATCATGCTCACCAATCCCAACACCCTGGGCAAGACCCGGCCGGGGGACATGGGCTTCGACGTGGTGCACCTGAACCTGCACAAAACCTTCTCCACCCCCCACGGCGGGGGCGGCCCGGGCTCGGGCCCCGTCCTGGTGAAGCGGGACCTGGTTCCCTTCCTGCCAGCGCCGGACATCGTGGGGGGAGACGGAGGCTACCGCCTGGACTTCGACCGCCCCGAATCCATCGGCCGGGTCGCCGCTTTCTACGGCAACATCGCCGTGGTGATCAAGGCCTACGCCTATCTGCTGGTCATGGGCGGGAAGGGCCTGGAGGAGGTGGCCGAACGGGCCGTGCTGAACGCCAATTACCTCAAGGAAAAGCTGAAGAGCCGCTACCCGCTGCCCTACGACAGGCCCTGCATGCACGAGTTCGTCCTCTCCGCGGGGCAGCTGAAGGAAAGCCGCGGGGTATCGGCCCTTGACGTAGCCAAGCGCCTGCTGGACTAAGGCGTGCACGCCCCCACCGTCTACTTTCCCCTGATCGTGACGGAAGCCCTGATGATCGAGCCGGTGGAAAGCAAGTCCAAGGAAACCCTGGGCGCTGCCATGGTCGGCTTCGGCGGTTGGGAGATGCCCCTCCATTACCGGGAGGGTATCCTCCGGGAGCACCTGGCCACCCGCTGCGCGGCGGGCCTGTTCGATGTCTCCCACATGGGGAGGCTGGCCATCCGAGGCGGGGAGGCGCTGAGGATTCTCCAACTGGCTCTAAGCAACGACGCCTCCGTCCTCCCTCTCCGGAAGGCCCAGTATACCCTGATCCCCACCCCGGACGGAGGCGCTCTGGACGACGCCTTTCTCTATCGTTTCGAGGAGAGCGAGTACATCCAGGTGGTGAACGCCTCCAACCGGGAGCTCGACCTGGAGCACTTCCGGGAGCTGTTGAAAGGTTTTCCCGGCGCCGAGTGCCTGGACCTGACGGAGCAGACCGGCATGGTCTCCCTCCAGGGACCCCGCGCGCAGGTGATTCTCCAGGCCCTGCTGGAGGGGGGAGCCCTGCCCGAGCCCGGGCGGGGCTCCCTGGCCCGCGCCCGCGGCGCGGCTTCTGAGCTGCGGATCGCCCGCACCGGCTATACGGGGGAGCCGATCGGCTTCGAGCTGTTCAGCGACGCCGCGGGCGCCGGCCGGCCCTGGGACCTGCTCCTCGAGCGGGGCGCCGCCCCGACCGGCCTGGGGGCCCGGGATTCCCTGCGCCTGGAGGCTGGGCTGCCCCTGTACGGGCACGGGCTGGGAGCCGACCCATCCGGCGCCCAGATCCCCATCTTCGCCTGCCCCCAGGGCCGACTAGTGGGCTGGGTCACCAGCGGAACCTCCCTTCCCTACTGGAGGCAGGAGGGACAGGGAGAGGTGGAACCCGGGCACGGGATGCGCCCCATCGCCCTGGCCCTGCTGGACAGCAGGCTCGGGGAAGGCCAGGAGGTGGAGATGGAGATCCGCGGCAGGCGAGCGGAAGCGCTGATCGTGCCCCGCCATCTGTCCCCCGGACCCAGGGGGACCGCCAGGGCCCTCCTCCACCCGCCGAGTTGACAGAAGGTCCGCGAGGTACTACGTTTAGAGGGCGAAGGAGGATCCCCTATGGCGGTCGCCATGATGCCCCATGCGGGTCACGAGGACCATCTGTGCTTTCTGCACAATATCGGCTTCACCGCGGAGAAGTTCGCCGAGTACAAGAAGTTGGTGGGAAAGGCCCTGTACGTCTGCAAGACCTGCGGCAGGGCGGCGGAAGAGGCGAAGAACCTCTGCCTTCCCGAGAGACTCTAAGCTCCAGGGGGAGCGGAGCCGCCCCTTATCATCCCCGACATGCCGGTAAAGGAGTGAAAGCAATGGTTGGGCCGCGGTGGGTGAGGAGCGCGTGGTCAGCCTCAAGCTGATTCAGAGCCAAAGCGGCCGGACCATCCAGAGGGCGGTGAAGCCTTGAGGGCGGCCGAGTTCGACGTCATCGCCGGCGGCCTGCTCTGTCTGGACATGATCCCGCGCTTCGCCACGGAGGCGCAGAGCTTGAGGATGGGCGAGCTCTTGCGCCCGGGGACCCTGGTGCTCATGGGCGGCATGGTCCTGTCCACCGGGGGCGCGGTGTCCAACGTGGGCATCGCCATGAAGATCTTCGGCCTGCGGGTCGGCTTCGCCGCCAAGGTCGGCGACGACCCGCTGGGGCGGGCGATCGTCTCCCAGCTCGAGCAGAGCGGAAACGCCGCCGGGATCAAGGTGGCGAGGGGAGAGGCCAGCTCCTACACCGTGGTGCTCGCCCCGCCCGGGATCGACCGCATCTTCCTGCACTGCCCCGGCACGAACGATACCTTCTCCTGGAGGGATATCGACTACCGCCTGCTCGCCGGCTCGCGCCTGTTCCATTTCGGTTATCCCACCCTGATGCGCTCAATGTACGCCGGCGGGGGCGGGGAGCTGGCCCTGCTTCTGCAAAAGGCCAAGAGGGCGGGGGTGACCACCTCTCTGGACATCTCCCTGCCGGATCCAAGCTCCCCCGCCGGGAGGGTCGACTGGCGGGAGATCTATGGCCGGGTCCTTCCCCACACGGACATCTTCCTGCCCAGCATCGAGGAGGCCTTCTACACCCTTCACCCCGAGGAGTACCTGAAGCGCAAGCAGGCCTGCGGGGGAAAGGAGCTGATCGATAACTTCACCCCCGAGGAGTACCGGGGTCTCGGGGAGGAGCTCCTGAGCCTGGGTTGCCGCATGGCCGCCCTCAAGGCCGGCCACAACGGTTGGTACATCCGCACCGCAGGGCGGGAGGAGCTGGAGGGGCTGGGCAGGGCCGCCCCCTCGTCACTCGAAGCCTGGGGGGATCGCGAGCTCTGGTGTCCCGCCTTCGCCAGCGAAAAGATCGCCAGCACCACCGGCGCGGGGGATTCTTCGATCGCGGGTTTTCTCACTGCTTTCCTGCGCGGCCGCTGCCTGGAAGAGTGCCTGAAGCTCGCCAACTGCGCCGGTTACCTGAACCTGAGAGCGCTGGATGCCCTCTCGGGGCTCGCCTCCTGGGAGGAGATGGAAAGAATCCTGCCCGGGCTGAAGGTGCGGGAGAACGCTTTTCTCGCCGCCTCCGGCTGGAGGTGGCGTTCGGACTTCAAGCTCTGGGAGAAATGAGGAAGCAATGAGCGAACGTTACATCCTGGCCCTGGACCAGGGGACCACCAGCTCGCGGGCGGCGCTGGTGAATGGGGCCAGCAGGATCGTGGCCATGGCCCAGAAAGAGCTCACCCAGCACTACCCCAAGCCGGGGTGGGTGGAGCACGACCCGCTGGAGATCTGGGAGAGCCAGAGGGAGGTGATGCGGCGGGTGCTCGCCGACTCCGGAACGAGCCCCCGGCAGATCGAGGCCATCGGCATCACCAACCAGCGCGAAACCACCATCCTCTGGGACAGGGACACGGGCCGGCCGGTGTACAACGCCATCGTCTGGCAGTGCCGGAGGACCGCGGAGATCTGCAACGGCCTGAAGCGCAGCGGCTTCGAGCCCGTCCTGCGGGAGCGCACCGGGCTGGTGGCCGACGCCTATTTCTCCGCCACCAAGGTGAAGTGGATCCTGGACGAGGTGGAGGGGGCGAGGCGGAAGGCGGAGCAGGGGAAGGTGCTCTTCGGCACCGTGGACTCCTGGCTGCTCTGGAACCTCACCGGCGGAAAAGTCCACGCCACCGACTGCTCCAACGCCTCCCGCACCATGCTGTACAACATCCGCGAGCAGCGCTGGGACAGGGAGATCTGCGAGCAGCTGGCGGTGCCGCCAGCCCTGCTCCCGGAAGTCAGGCCCTCCAGCGGCGTCTACGGGGCCGCGGAACCGCGGCTCTTCGAGGGGCGGAGCATTCCCATAGCCGGGATCGCCGGGGACCAGCAGGCCGCCCTGTTCGGGCAGGCCTGCTTCGAACCCGGCATGGCCAAGAACACCTACGGCACGGGCTGCTTCCTGATCATGAACACGGGCAAGAGCCTGCAGGCCTCCTCCCGGGGGCTTCTCTCCACCATTGCCTGGGACTTGGGCCGGGGGGTCGTGTATGCCCTGGAGGGCAGCGTGTTCATCGCCGGGGCGGTGGTGCAGTGGCTGCGCGACGGCTTGAACCTGCTGACGGAGGCGAAGCAGAGCGAGCAGGCGGCCCGGCAAGTCGAGGACGCCGGAGGGGTGTACTTCGTGCCCGCCTTCGTGGGTTTGGGGGCGCCTTACTGGGACATGCAGGCCCGCGGGGCCATCCTCGGCTTGACCCAGGGGGTGAGCAAGAACCACCTCATCCGCGCCGCCCTGGAGTCCATCGCTTTCCAGACCAGGGACGTCCTGGAGGCCATCCAGGCGGATTCCGGGCTGAGTCTCGGCGAGCTGCGGGCGGACGGCGGAGCCGCGGCGAACGATTTCTTGATGCAGTTTCAGGCCGACATCCTGGGCGTCCCGGTGGTCAGGCCGAAGGTGGTGGAGACGACCGCCCTCGGCGCCGCCTACCTCGCCGGCCTGGCGGTGGGTTTCTGGAAGAATCCGGAGTCGATCGCCAAGGCCTGGGGCCTGGACCGGCGCTTCAGCCCCGGTATGCCCGCCGCCAGGCGGGAAGCCCTCTACACCGGCTGGAAGAAGGCGGTGGCCCGGGCCATGCGCTGGGAGGAGGCTCCCTCATGAAGGGCGCGGGGCTCCTGGGCCCTCTGCTTGCTAAGCCGGAAGCCTACCTGGTGAAGATCCAGGCCCAATACGCCGTAAATCCCTGGATCTTCGTCCTCCTGCTGCTGGCCTGCGCCCCCTTCTTCTACTATTCGATCTATCGCCTGCTCCGCGCCCTGGCCAGGGAGGAGAGGAGCAGGGTCATGGTCTGGAGCACCGTGTTCCTGGCCTCCACCATCCTGCCCTTCGTCTACGTGCTGGCGTTCGGCAGGAACCTGCCCTGGTGGGTCTACGGGGTGCTGGTCTTGCTGGTCGGGCAGGGGGTTTACTCACTGCTGAGGAAGCTGCGCGGGGGGAGCTCACGCCGTTCCCCGCGCGCCTGAGTCCCCCTCTAGATCGATCCAGACCCCGCCGCGCTCGCTGGATTCCACCGCCGCGGTGATGAACTCCAGGCCGCGCAGGCCGTCGTATACGGTGGGAAAGGCGTACCGCTGCCTGGGGAGGGGCTTTCCTTCCCGCGAGGCCCGGACCGCTTCCGTGACTCCGGCGTAGAGGTTGGCGAAGGCTTCCAGAAAGGCCTCCGGGTGTCCGCCGGGGAGGCGGGTACAGTTCTTGGCCGCCGTGGAGAGGTAGGACCCGCCCCGGGTGAGGGTCTGACGGGGCTCACTGTAGCGGCACAGGTGCATCACGTTGGGGTTCTCCTGGTCCCAGACGACCGCTCCCTTCCGCGCGTAGGCCTTGAGGCGCAGGGCGTTCTCTTCTCCGGCGGCCACCTGGCTGATGGCCATGACGCCTTTTCCCCCGCCCTGCAAACGGATCAGGATGTTGGCGTCGTCGTCCAACCTCCTGCCCGGCAGGAAGGAGCTCTTGTCCGCGCACAGCTGCACGACCCGCTCGCCGGTCATGTACTCCAGAAGGTTGAAGGCATGAGTGCCGATGTCCCCCAGGCTGCCGCCCAGGCCGGCCTGGGCGGGATCCATCCTCCAGGCGGCTCCCTTGACTCCCTCCTTCTCCACGGGA
>Ga0315280_10006820_pt1 | contig 15599 bp, 14 predicted proteins | sample YL17G06_40_MG_FD_203697 | JGI IMG/M metagenome (GOLD analysis project Ga0315280, IMG submission 203697) | Sediment microbial communities from Yellowstone Lake, YNP, Wyoming, USA - YL17G06_40 | ecosystem: Environmental > Aquatic > Freshwater > Lake > Sediment | place: USA: Wyoming | collected... | reverse complement strand
CACGTCAGTCCAGATGACCGCGGTCATCCCGCCCTCGAAGGTGTAAAACAAGGTCAGGCACAGGATCACCACAATCGACGCGATCTCGCCGGTGCCCAGCACGATGGAAATCACAATCGAGATGGCAAAGACGCGCACCCCCTCGGCCAGGGCCCGGATCACCAGGAAGGTGCCCGCCGTCAGCTTGCGCAGCCGCGGCCCGAACCGCCGCCCCATCAGCTCGTAGGCGGTATACATCTCCCCGCGGAAGTAGTGCGGCAAGAAAAGGGAGGAAATGACGATGCGCGCCAGCAGGTAGCCGAAAACCACTTGCAGGAAGCCCAGGTTCCCGGCGAAGGCCAGCGTGGGAGTGCCAATGATGGTCAGAGTACTGGTTTCCGCCGAAACGATCGACAGGCTGATGGCCCACCAAGGGGCGTTCCGGCCCCCCAAAAAGTAGTCCTTGAGGGTCCTCTGGGCGTGCCGAAACCGGGCCCCAAACCAGGTGATGCCGGCCAGGTAGACCAGGACGACCGCCAGATCCGGGTAACGCATGAGAAAGGCGGATTCTAGCACACCCGGCCCCCCCCGAATCCCCGGTCCGGAAACCAGATCCTCAACAACGGTGTCAAACATGTTGCGCCCTATGCCGTGTTTCGGATATACTCCGCAAATGCGAGTCCAGGAGAGTCATCCTTTGCCGGCACGGTACCCCGCGGGGCAACGGGCGGCTCGTTCGGCCTGCAAGGGCATGAGACTTCGAGCAAATCAGGAGGCGTGCGTGCTGGTTCAAATTTTGAAAGCCATCGGCGTTGTTGCGATCTGTTCCGCTTTGGGCCTTGGGGCCGCCTGGGGGCAGGCGCCGCCACAAGCCCAAGCATCCCAGCAGAAGGGTCAGAAAGCCATGAAGGACCGTGCCGAATATGACCTGTATGAGGCCATTCGGAAAGAAGCTGACCCCAAGAAAACGTTGGAACTACTCAACACCTGGAAGGAAAAATATCCCAACTCAGACTACAAGGATCAGCGTCAGTTGTTCTACCTGAGCACCTATCAACGGCTCGGCGACGCCAAGCGTATGATGGAGACGGCCAAGGAGATCCTGGCAGAGGACCCCAACGAGTTTCAGGCGCTGTACGCGGTCACCTTGCTGACGCCGGCTCCGGGCAACACCACACCGGACGCGCTGGAGCTGGGTGAGAAAGCCGCCCGTGGATTCCTGACCCGCGTGCCGGAGTTCCTAGGGCCGGACAAGAAGCCGGCCGGCACTCCTGACGCGCAGTGGAATGAACAACGCTCGGGCTATGAATCCTTGGGGCATCGGGCCTTGGGGTGGATTGCTTTGCAGCGCAAGAACTATCAGGATGCGGAGACCGAGCTCGATCAGGTCCTCAAGCTCAACCCCAGGGACGCGGAGGCCTCCGCCTGGCTGGGGACCGCCATCATCGCGGGCAAGAAAGCCGAGAAGCAGTCTGAGGCGCTGTACTTCATCGCGCGGGCGGCCTGCTACAGCGGCCCAGGGTCTCTCGATGAAGCCCGCCGCAAATCCATGGATACTTACCTCAACAAGGCCTACGCCACCTTCCACGGCAAAGATCCTGCCGGGTTGCAGGAGTTGTGCGAGAAGGCCAAGGCGAGCGCCTTTCCCCCGGTCGACTTCAAGATCCTGAGCGAGGCTGAAATCGCGGCCCACAAAGACGAGCTCCTCACCAAGGAGAACCCCCAACTGGCCTTCTGGTTAAAGCTCAAAGGGGCGCTCCAGGAGGCCACCGGCGAGCAGTATTTCGAGTCCGGGATGAAGGATGCGCTGGTGCCGCCGGAAGGTCAGCCGCCTCTGAAAGGCATCCTGATCAGCCACGAGCCGGCCAAGAACCCCAAGACGCTGGTGCTGGGGCTGTCCAGCGCCAGCACGCCGGAGGTCACCCTGAAGCTCGAGACTGCCTTGATCGGCAAGGCCGATCCCGGCACGGCGCTGGAGTTCCGCGGAGAAGCCAAGTCCTTCACCAAGGAACCCTTCATGGTGATCTTCAATGCCGAGAAGGCCCACATCTCCGGTTGGCCGGCCCCGCCCCCGCCCGTCAAGAAAGCCGTGCCGAAGAAAAGCGTGGTCAAGAAGAAGAAATAGCGCCTGGCTTGGAACTCGGGCGGACGGACGCGTCTGTGGTCGTCAGGACCAGACTGAACGCCACCCGCTCCCAGAAGCCGCCCGGCACACCCGAGTTCTCCAGCGCCCGGAAATAGCGCACAAAGCTTTGCGTGGAAACCAGCACGCGGCGGCCGGGATTCGTGAGTGTAATCCCGCCCAAGCTCACCATGCTCAGCAGGAGAATTCCGAAGTACCTGCGCCAGTTTGAATTCCCACGCCTCATACCTGATAAGACGCTTCGGGGGGCGTTTTGTTACCCAGCGCAGAATTGAGTCATTGTGTGATTGGGTCATTGAGTCATTGAAAAAGGCAGTCCAGCCGGGCGCCTGCGTCAATGACTCAATGATTCAATGAGTCAATCGCTACATCTTGTACCGGCCCAGGTCTTCGTCGTTGAGGTTCTCCAGCCAGCGCCGCAACTCTTCGTTGTTGACCTTCTCGGAAACCGCCGTGGACATCTTCGAGGATTTCAAGACGGCTTCTTCGACGTAGATCGGGCAGTCCAGGCGCAGGGCCACGGCCAGGGCGTCGCTGGGGCGGGAATCCACGCTGATGATCTCGCCGTCCCGCTCCAGCCAGATCAGGGCATAGAAGGTGTCTTCCTTGAGCTCGTTGACCACCACCTTCTGCACGCCGGTGTTCAGGCCCATCAGCAAGCTCTTGATCAGGTCGTGCGTCATGGGCCGGGGCGTGGTGACCTTCTCGATTTCGAGGGCGATGGCGTTGGCCTCGTAAACTCCGACCCAGATCGGCAGGATGGTGCTGCCGTTCACATCTTTCAAGATGACGATCGGCATGTTGGTGACCGGATCCATCATCAGACCCCGGATCTTCATTTCGATTTCCATAACCTCTCCCTCAACTCAACTATACGCTCTCTCCGGCCAGAGAGTTGGGACCGGCCCGCGTGACGCGAACCTGGAGGTAGTGGCCCACCAGCGAATCCCCGTTGCCGTGACGGTGCGTGAAGTTCAAGACCCGATTCTGCGCGGTGCGGCCGATCCATTGTCCGGTGGCCTGGTTGCGCCCTTCCACGAGCGCTTCCTCGACCCTCCCGATCAGCTCGGAATGCCGGCCAATCTGAATGGCCCGCTGCCTTTCCTGCAACAGCGTCAGCCGTCTTCCCTTCTCCTGGTCCGGAACCTGGCCGTCCAGGCGCAAAGCCGGCGTGTTGGGGCGCGCCGAGTACTTGAAGCTGAAGATGGAGTCGTAGCGGACCTGCTCGAGCAGCGCCAGCGTCTCCTCGAAATCCGCCTCGCTCTCACCCGGAAAGCCCACGATGATGTCGGTGGTGATGGAGATGGACCGCCGGGCGTTCCTGATCCACTCGATGCGCCGCAGGTAATCTTCCCGGGTGTAGAGCCTCTGCATGCGTTCCAGCACGCGGTTCGAGCCCGACTGCACGGGCAGGTGGACGTGGTTGGCGAGCACCGGATTCCCATCGATGGCCTCGACGATTCCCCTGATGAAATCCCGCGGGTGCGAGGTCATGAAGCGCACGCGCCGCAGCCCGCCGAGTTCGGCCACCCGCTCGAGCAGCCTCGCGAAATCCCAGCCGGCTGGCGAGGGATCGCGGTAGCTGTTCACGTTCTGGCCAAGCAACTGGATTTCCGTGTAACCCCGCCCGGCCAGTTCGCGCGCTTCCGCCAGGATGCGGTCGCTCGGGCGGCTGCGCTCCGGCCCGCGCGTGAACGGGACCACGCAGTAGGCGCAGGATTTGTCGCAGCCTTCCACGATGGTGATGCGGGCCCGGTGGGGACTATCGCGCCGCGTGAGCGGCGTCTCGAATGCCGCCTCGGCGTCCAGATTCAGCCCGGTGACACGCCGGTCTCCGGCCTCCAATCGGACCAGCATCTGCGGGAGCTCGGCGTAGCTGGCCGAGCCGCACACCAGGCCGGCGTGCGGCGCCCGCTCGAAGATCCTCTCACCTTCCTGCTGGGCCACGCAACCCAGCACCCCGAACACCTTCCCCTTCCCTGCCTCCCGCTTGAACTGCTGAAGCCGGGCGTAGACCTTTTGCTCGGCCTTGTCCCGGATGCTGCACGTGTTGTAGAGGACCAGGTCGGCCTCTTCCGGCGTCTCGACTTGATCATAGCCCTGCGCCATGAGCGTGCCGATCACCTTTTCGGAATCGTGCACGTTCATCTGGCAGCCGAAGGTCTCCAGGTAAAAGGTCTTCATGAGGAGGCTTCTCTCATTATAAACTGTTAGTTCTCACCGGCCCCGGAGTCCTGCTGATGACTATGCACCGGCGCGCACTTCTGAACCGCCTGATCGGGCTCATGCCCGGGCTTGCTTGCGCGAGCGCGCAGCAGCTCCCGCCCGCGCGGCCCATCACGCGCGACCCCAAATTCCATTGGTTCGGTTACTACGACAAGCTCCAGTTCGATCCAACCGGCCGTTACGCTCTGGGCATGGAGGTGGACTTCGAGCACCGCTCGCCCAAACCCGGCGACACCATCCGCATCGGCATGGTGGACCTCGAAGATCGCGACCGCTGGGTCGAGTTGGGCGAAAGCCGCGCCTGGAACTGGCAGCAGGGCTCGATGCTCCAGTGGCTGCCGGGCTCGCTTTCCGAAGTCATCTGGAACGACCGCCAGGGAGATCGTTTTGTCTGCCACATCCTGGATGTGAAGACCGGGAAGAAGCGCACGCTGCCGGCGCCCGTCTACGCCCTGTCGCCCGATGCGCGCTGGGCTGTGGCGCCTGACTTCCGCCGTCTCAACGATACCCGGCCCGGCTACGGCTACGCCGGCTTGCCCGATCCCAACGAGAATGTCCTGGCGCCCGAAAACGCCGGCATCTGGCGCATGGACCTGCGCACCGGAAAGCAGCAACTGATCCTCTCGTTCGCGCAAGCCGTTCGAGTGCCCAATCCACAGGCCGACTGGACCGGCGCCAAGCACTGGTTCAACCATCTGCTGGTTTCCCCGGACGGATCGCGGTTCATCTTTCTGCACCGCTGGAGAGGTAAGAAGGAAGGCAAGGGGTTTGCCACGCGCATGTTCACGGCCAATGCGGAGGGCAAGGATCCGTACGTTCTGGACCCCTACGGCAGGACCTCCCACTTCATCTGGCGGGATGCGCGCCACGTGCTGGCCTGGGCCTGGCACCCCTCGCAGGGCGAGAAGTTCTATCTTTACGAAGACCGCACCGCGAACGTGGAGCCGGTCGGGCCGCAGGTGATGACCGTCAACGGCCACTGCTCCTATCTGCCCGGCAACCGCTGGATCCTCAACGACACCTATCCCGACAAGGAGCGCAACCAGAATCTCTACCTCTACGACACACGGGAGGGCAGGCGCGTTCCCTTGGGGAGCTTCTATGCACCCAAGGAGTACACCGGCGAGTGGCGCTGCGACCTGCACCCGCGCTTCAGCCCCGACGGGCGCAAGGTGGTCATCGACTCGGCGCACGGGGGTAACGGGAGGCAGATGTACGTGATCGAGACCGGCACTCTGGCGGGCTGATCCCGGCCGGAGGTCTGTCATTCGAGCGGATTTGCGGCTACACTCGGAAATGTCTGGTTTCTTCGGAGCCGGCCATGGGGAACGTACACCTGACTGCCATCCTCGAAGAACTTCAGCGCCGGCTTGAGCAGATCTACGGCGACCGCCTCCAGCGAGTGGTCATCAGTTGCCTCTCTGTGAGCGAGCAGCGATACCTCAATCCCGACATCCCGCTGCTGTGGAACGTGCACCGGGAAGGAATCGCGGTATGACAAGCCGGCAGCGGAACTTACTCGACAAGGCCAGACGCAAGGGGGAGCTTCACGCCATCAGCCAGTTTGCCGTCAAGGTCCATCCCGAGCGCGTATCAGCACGATCGATGGCGGGCCTGCTTGCAGGATTGCACCGCCAAACACATCTCGCGGCGGAGCGAACCGAAGAAATTCGACAAGCGGGAAAGCACAAACGGCGAACACAACGCGACCGTGCTGGTCTGGCTCGGAGACGAGCAGCCAAACTTACACCCCGGCGTGCAGTCGGAAGTCGGCTGCCGTTGCCGGTGAGATGAAAACTCGAGAGTCGCACGATTCTTTGGGGGGTGCGCAATGACCCGGTTCATCGCATTCACTACTTTCTCCCGTCCCGGTCTTCACGTCTGGCGCGAGGGAACCCAACTCAAGCTCTATCTGGAGCCGCTGCAACAGACCGGCTTGCCGCCGGGCGGCTGTGCCTTCGATTGCGAATTGGGAGCGGACCCGCAGGAGAAGATCAACTGCCTGCTCTTCCAGTGGGACGAGCAGGTGGCCAGCCAAACGGAATGGGAGCAAAGCGCGCACATCCACGAGGTGCCGCGGCTGGCGGGCAACCGGCTGCCGCCAGTGGTGTGGCTGGTCCACGGCTCGGCGCGGGCGGTGGCGGATGACCCGCTGGCGCAGCAACAGGACCGTGTGCGCATCCACTTGGTGACCGCCAAGCGGTACCTGGAGGCCGAGCTGTGTGTGTGGTCCACGCCCGGCCCGGAGGCGCAAACGGCGCCGTACATCGGCCACGACGAGTTGGGGCCCTTCTGGGACTTGGACCTGCACGGCCGGAACCGCTGTTTCTTCCAGTTCAAGTTTCGCAGGCCGGTCGACGGCCGCTGGGAATGGGAACCCGACTACGCCAACCGCCTTTGGGTGGCACAGGATGGCGCTGAGATCTGGACCCACAGCGAAGCGCGGGACGTGCTCTCGGCGTGCCCTGTGAAGCGCCAGTTCACGGTGCATTTCCGCCAGGAGATTGAGGCCGCGCACCGGCCCAGCATGCACCTTTGGCAGGAGGGCTCAGACTTCGAGACAGACGTCGAGGGAGAGCTCGAGGAGGGCGGCTGGACCGCGCATCGGTTGCCGCTTTACACCGGCCTGCCGTATCGCTTCCTGTTCTTCAATCCCACGTTTCCCGGCCAGTCATGGGAAAACGAAGAGGCCAAGCGGGACATCGTCATCCAGAACGACGACCAGCGCTGGACACTGGAAGGAGACCGGCACCTGTTTGTGACCGAGCCGCTGCGCAACTGTTGCGTGAACCTGGCCATCGCAACACAGCCGCCGGGCTACGAATTGTCCGCGCCGCTCGCGGTCGAGGCCTGGGTGAACCGTGCCCGGGCGCCGTTGGCGGCCTCTGCTGGCCTCGGTTTCTCGACCTATCCCGAGGTGATCACCTCGTTTCGGTTGCGCGGCGCCAGCGGCCCCGAGCGCATCGACCGGCACTACCTCATTGCGGAGCCCGGGCCGCCCGCCGATCGCTGGGTGGTCCTCGGCCGGCCTCCGGTTCTTTCTGCGCCCCCGCCAGACAGTCAGTTTATGGATCCGCCATTCCCGATTCGCCGACCGGGAGCCTATGAGGAGGGCGGCCTCGTTCGATTCGTGCTGCACGCTCCGTTTAGCTCCCAGGTGGAGTTGTGCGGCGAGTGGATGCCGGTGGGGAGGCGGCAAGCGATGCGCTCGACCGAGGACGGCGCCTACTGGTGGGCGCAGGTTCCCGTAGAGCAATTGAACGCTGGCAGCTATCATGGCGCCCGCTACCAATATGTGCTCGACGGGGACCCCAATCAGCGTGTGCAGGATCCGGCTACTGGGTGGGTGGAAGGCAGCGCGCTCCAGGGCCACTCGCGGCTGGTGCAGCGCCAGCAGTTCCAGTGGCAGGACCAAGGCTGGCAGACGCCATCGTGGGATTGGCTGCGGCTCTACCAGTTGCATCCCGCGCGCTTCAGCCGGCGGGGCCCGGCAGGGGCCACACCGCTGGATCGGGTGGCCTGGGAGATCGAGGACCCAGCGGGCTATCTGCGGCAGCTTCGGGTCAACGCGCTGCAGCTCATGCCCATCAACGAGGTGGGCACGACGAATTCCTGGGGCTACGACCCGGCGTTCTTCTACGCCGTGGAAGCCAGCTACGGCGGCCCGGACGCGCTCAAGCGCTTGGTCAATACGTGCCATCGGCACAGCATCGCTGTGCTCCTGGATGTTGTGTTCAATCACGCCGGAACCTCCGACAACAGCCTGTGGCCGTTGGCGCGCGGCACGTTTTTCGACGGCGATACCACCTGGGGAGCCATGATCAACTTCGATCACCCACAGGTGATCCATTTCTTTGAGCAGAATCTGGTGTATCTGCTCGAGGAATACCACGTGGACGGCTTCCGCTTCGATTTCACACGGGTGATCATCCATGGCGACAACGCCAAGGAGGCGTTCGTGCGGCAGCCCGGCAGCGGCGGCGGCTGGAATTTTCTGCACAAACTGCGGGCCGCGGCGCGCAGCGTCAATCCGCGCTGTATCCTGATCGCCGAGCACCTGCCCAACGAATGGTGGGTCACCAATTTCGGCGGGCCGATGGACAGCCAATGGTACGACGAGTTCCACGATCGTCTGGAAGATGCCTGCGCCGGCAACCCGTGGGTGATGTCCGCGCTCGCCAATGCGCTCAAACTGACGCACACCGCCGCGGACGACTGGTACGAGGCGGCCAACTACGCCGAGAGCCACGACGAAGTGGGCAACCAGAACGGCCGGATCGCGAACGTGGCCGGCTGGGGCCGCGGCTTGCGCATGGCCAAGGTGGCGGCCGCTGTGACCCTGATGAGCCGTGGTGTTCCGATGCTTTTCATGGGCGGGGAGTCGGGTGAGCACCGGCAGTTCTTCAAGGGCAGCAGCGAGCCGCTGGATTTGGAGGCCTACCTGGCCGATGCGGCCCGCGGGCGAATCCGGGAGTGGTTCAACGCGCTGCTCGAGCTGCGCTGGAGCGAGAACATCAGGGGGCCGTCGCCGCTCGCCGTAGCTTACGCCGAGGACCAGCAGTTGGCCTTTGTGCGCGGCCAGAGTGGGGAGTATTTCACGCTGGTCAACTTCGGCGGCTGGTCGGGGTGGAAGAGCTTAGCAGAGCTGAACCTGCCCGACGGCGTGTACCGGGAGCTGTGGAACTCCACCTGGCCGGCCTTCGCGGTGGAGAATGAGGACGAGCACACCAATGGCGGCCGCGACGCCCACCTGCACCGCGGCAACTGGCTCCAGATCCCGGACTACGGGGCGGTGATTCTGGAGCGGAGATAAGTGCGCGGAGTCCCGGAGTCCTCGGCAGATGGTGCGCCGGGAATCCTATTAGTGGTGAGGGGCCGGAGGCAGGCCACGGACTCTGATGGAGCGCCCCGGGCTCGCGAGAGGTTATGGTGTCCTCAGGCAGAAGCCGACTGAGGCCTGGGCATAGTTGCTGGTGCGCCCGTTGTTCACGTTGGTCCGATCCCAGACGTGCAGAATGATCGCGTACCCGCATGGATCCATGGGTCCTACGTGCGGTTCCCCGACAGGTGGAGTTCTGCCCGTGTCCACAGTCCAAACCGCGTTCACGATCCCAGGATCGCCGATAGCGCCGTCGTAGAGGACCGACGCCCCGCTGGGCGGAACCGGCAGCACGCCGTGCGAGGGGAAGCTCGGCGGGCCGTCCGGTTTGATCTCGAACGAGAACGACTCGAAGTGGATATCGGTCGCGGTGAACCTGCCGGCGAAAGGCGCCCCTGGCGTGAAGTCGCCGCACTGACCGCCCAGATCGATGCTGAGCGCCGCGACCGGGGCCGTGTTGTCGATGAGCACCGACACGACGTTGCTGTGCAGGTCGTGATCGGGGTTTCCGTCCACGCTCAGGTCGATGCGGAGGTTGAAGAGTTTGCTGTCATCGGCTGCCGTGGTCCACCAGTAGCCCATGAGGTTCGATTCGACGTAGTGGTCGGAAGCGTAATCCTCGTATTCGTAGTAGCCATCCGCGATGGGCGGCAGCGCGTGCTTCACGGTGTAGGTGGTGTTCCAACCCGTGACCGGGTTCCAGGTGCTGATGTACAGCCCGATGCCCTGGGGTTCGTTCACCATGGGCGCCCAGGCTGTGGCCGGATCCGACTCCAGCTTCTTCATGATGCGGTACTTCATGCCGGAGGTGGGAAGCGGGATCTTGCCGGCGACATTGATCAGCCCGCCGAAGGGGCTAGCAGGGGGAGTTGCAAGGTGTGCGGGGAACACCGCCGCTCCTCCAGGTGTGCGAACTGCTGGCGAGCCTGCCGGGCGGCGTGGGCGATGGAGCTGGCGGGCGGCGGAAGCAGTGCAGGAGAAGCAGGAGAAGCAGACGGGGCGGCGCTTGACATGTTCATACGGTAATATATACCGTATGAGAATCATGAGAGCAACCTCACAAGCCGGGCTGGCGGCGCTCATCCTTTCCGATGCGCAACGCTTTGAGTCCCTCAAGCGGCAGCTCCTTCAACTGGACTACTTCTCGAAAGGGACGGTGCTGAAACGGATGATGAAGTGCGGCCACAAACCGTGCGCCTGTCACCGCGATCCCGCCAAACGTCACGGGCCGTACTTCGAGTGCACCTACAAAGTTCAGAACAAGACCGTCAACCTAAAGCTCTACCCCACAGTGACGCCCCTCTATCGAGCCGCCATCCAGCAACACCGCAAGTTGAAGTCGCTTCTCGGGCGGATGGAACGACTGTCGCGCTCCGCCCTGGCGCACCTTGCCCAGCAGAAGTTGACGGGCGCCCACTGAGCCCAAAACCGGGGATATTTCCATATCCCGCCCTTTTGGGCCGGTCTCCCACCCCACCTATCCCCCTACTCTCCTGATTCGCAAGCACTTCGGCGTCGTCCTAAAGTAGCCACATCCATTAAATTTCGGGCCTCGCATCCGAGGAAATGCTGCGGCCACGTTCCGAGGCTCTTTACCTCCAGGTTTGAAAGAGGTCAGGTAAGTCTGGTCAATAATCCTTGGGAAATTCCTGTTTGAAGCAGAGATTTTTCCAAAAATTCTTCAGGCCTCCCAGCCGAAGAACACTTCCAGTGGCGGGAGGACTCGGGCCTGTCCGGGGGATACGCTTTCGGACTCCGTCCGCCGGCGCATCCAGGCGGAACGGGGGAATGCCGAGGAACCGCTTCTGGATGATCCGGGCCCGAGTGGCGCAGACGGCGCTTGCAGGTCAAGCGCATGACGAAGCGCTGAACGCGCTCCCGCAGGCCGGCGCTTAGCGATGCCCCAGATACATCAGCCAGCCCAGTCCGAATAGCGCCAGCAGGAAAGACCCAAAGCAGTACAGGCCGTAGATCAGACGCTCGCGATCGGTGCGCTTGGTGACGACCCCGAGCACCACCGAGGTGAACAGGGAGAACAGGAACGCAGCCTCAAAATGCGAAAGGTTCACTTTGGGCATCAGCTCTTCCTCCCGGCGGCGATTTCGTAAGCGTCCACCATGGCCAGCACGTTCAGCAGCCCGGCCGCCACCAGAAACTTGGTGCCGTAGTCATGCACCAAGCCGGGCACGTCGGGCTGCGCGTAGCCCAGCCAGACGGTCAGGAAATACAGCAGCCCGGAGGCCAGATTGCCGATAAAGCCGCCGCAGTAGATCAGGGTAGTCAGCAAGTCCGCCACCTTGGGCTTGAACAGCGTTCCGCGCATCATCAGCCCGAACAGGAACATCCCGGTCACCGAAGCGAGCAGCAGCGCGGCGCGCCCGTAGCGCTTCAACAGAAAATGGCCGCCGCCCGGGACCAGCCAGCCCACGCCCACGGCAGGACCCCAGACATTCAGGGGCGGCATGGGTTCTTTCAGTTTTTTCTGCTTGGCCATGAGAAATACGAGTGTAGCAGAAGCCGCTAGCCGCTAGCTGCCAGCCGCTAGGTCTCTCCACGCACCAGGCGCGGCTCGGTCCAGACCTGGCGCAGGCCGAAGGGGAGAGGAATCGGCTTGCGGGTGTCGTATTTCTCGGGCTGGCGGGCGGCTACGATCTGGATGACCTTCTCGACCAGGAAGGCCGGCAGGCGGAGCTTTTGAAAGTAGGCCTTCTCGATCGAGAAGGTCACCAGGCCGGCTTTGGCCTGAAAGCGGCCGTCCACCCAGATGGTTCTTTTCCCGCTGAGCACGGGACGCAACAACACAGGGATCGTCCCGGGCTTCCAGCGCTCGACGGCGTCGAAGTCCACCACCGAAAATGTCGAGACGTAGTTGTACGGGAAGATCTTGACGGTGACCGCGTCCAGGCCGGGCCGCGGAGTGGATCGCAGAGCGAAGCGCATGTACTCGTTGATCTCGCTCTCAAAAAGCTGGAAAGACACCTGCTGCCTGCCGCCCTTGGCTTGAACTGCCTGGCAGCTCCGCAGCCGCCCGAACAGATCGAGCATTTTGTTCACCACGGGGGGCTTGAGCGTGCCGACAGGTTGGGGTGGGCCTTGGGCCAGAAGTGCGGCAGCAAGGAGGAGAGCCAGATTGCGAGTGCAGACCACCTACTATTCTACCCCGCCTCCAGGGCCGATACTGCCCACAGGTAATAGGCGTTATGCGGGCTCCAGTACTCGGTGGTGCGCCAGTCGAAGCCGTACTCAGTGTCCAGGATGGGCTCGTCCCGGGTGTTGCCCGCAATGCCATTCATGATCCCGCCGGGAATCAGGCCGACATAGCGGGAATGCGGATAGGGGTTGCGCATGCCTTCCCCGGTCATCAGGCAGGCGCCGAAGGGGTTGGCGCCCATCACCCATTCCAGTTGGCGGCAGGCCAGGTCCCGGTAGCCGCTCTCAGAGAAGGCGCCGGCCGCACGCGCCAGCAGCAAGGCATAACACTCCAGATGGGAGGTCATTCCCAGCCACCAGAACTGCCTGCGCACCGGCATGAAGTAACGGTAAGTCAGCTCGCCGGCCAGCGGGCGATAGTATTCCGGAGTGGGCGAGCCAAAGAACAGGCCAAAGGGCATGATGCGGTAGGCCGAGCGCGCGCTCATCGGGAGCACGTACTCGTCCAAGTGGAGCCGTACCGCGGCGCGCCAGCGCCCCGCATCGGGGTGATCGGGGAAGGCGGCGGCCAGTTCCAGCAGCGCCAGGGGCGGTTCGGCGGAGTGGACCGCATCAGCGTACGGCGTGGGAGCGGACGGGCCCGCCCGCCAAAATCCGCGCACCGCCTTCTGCCCGCCGGTGAATTCAGTGTTCTGAAGCGCCAGCAGCTTGCCGGCCAGCGCCGCCGCCTGCGCGGCCCAGTCCTGGCGAGCGATGGCGCGATAGAGTTCCAGCGCCGCGCGCGTCCACCAGGCCAGGTCCCCGGCGCTAGAGCCTCGCTGGGAGCCCTCCCAGCAGCGCAGGGCCGCCCCCAGGCAGGTCTTCGAGTAGCCGGCGTCCGCCTCACGGAAGGCCTGCGCCACCATGGCCTCCAGCGTCGTGAACATGGCCTGGACGCGGCCCGATTTGCCGGGATTGATGTAGCGGTCGTCGGAGGTGCCGATCTTGTTGTCGGTCCAGTGATTGTCGCTGTTGTCGCCGTTGACGCCCCCGGCGGTGTCATTCCAGACCCGCCCGTCGGTGTCCTGCATCTTGAGGAAATAACGGTTGCCCCAGCGCATCTCATCCAGCAGCGGGGCCAGGCCCGACCCGGCCGGGTCCCAGCCCTCGCCCAGGTTGCGCGCCAGCTCGAGCAGGGCGAAGCCGTCCAGCATGGTGGCGCTCATCCACTTGCGCAGGTCCCCGGCGTCATGCCAGCCGCCGGTGACGTCCACATGCTGGCCGGTGTCGCGCCGGCGGGCGTCATCCAGGTGGCAGACCGGATGCACATTGGGCGCCTCGACGCCGCAGCGTTGCGCGTGAATGTAGTTTTCCGCCTTGGGCAGGGTGCGCCGCCACACATCCTTCCGGATGAAGAACGGCGCCGAGCGCTCCTGGCCCACCGTGAGCTGGTACATGGCCTCGCGCTCGAGCTCGCTGAAATCGCCCACCAGGCAATCGCCGAGGTCGCTGCTGACTTTCTTGAGCGGGAGGGTAAGCCGGAACGGCTGGGGCGGAGAACCGATGTCCCGCACCGCGAATTCGGCGGGCGCAGCTTCGCCCGCGGCGCGCACTACCACCACTTTGCGGGCCTTCGGCAGAAAACCGAGGTGGTTCAGCGCGATGGTGGGCGTTCGAGCCGGCGTGAGGCTCTCGACCCGCTCCTCGCGCGGAGGGCCTTGCTGGGCGGCAAGCAGGGCGGGCGCTACGCCCAGGCTGGACAGAAACGTTCGGCGGCGCATCTCAGATCAGCTCCAGGCGCTGGCGGTCGAAGCCAATGCGGCGGCCCGTGCGGAGCGCTTCCGAAGCCATCACTCCCGCCACCGCGTGGGAAAAGCCGGCCTGGATGTCCGCGCGCGGCGTGCCGCGGCTGAGCACGCAGTCCAGGAAGTTCTGCATGTGCGAGCTGACCTGCTCGGGCTGGATGCGCTCCTCCTTGGCGATGCGATCCGGGCGTGTGCTGCCGGCCCCCGAGATGGTCAGCGCATCCATGTCCAGAGTGCCCCGGGTCCCCAGCCACAGGTTGTGGTTGCCGGCCGAGTTGGTGAGGCTCATCGCGAAACTGAACAGAAAGCCCTTCGGGTAATCCAGCAGGGCGTGGAAGACGTCGGAGGTCTCGCGCCCGTCCTTCCACAGGAAGACCCCGCCGTTGGCCACCGCGCCCGACGGGTACAGTTCGTCCATATACCAGTGGACCACGTCACTGAAGTGCGACATCCACAACCCTGCGATCCCGTTGGTGTAGTCGGAGAACAACTGCCACTCGCGCAGGCGGCGCGCCTCGAACAGCCGACCGGGAAGGTGCATGAGGAATTGCTTCCAGGCGACATCGGCCTCGACTACCTTGGAGTGGTCCCGGCGCCAGCGCGGCTCCTGGAAATTCACCGAGACGTCGATGCGCGTGATCTGCCCGAGGGCGCCGGAGCGCACCAGCTTGGCGGCGGCCACGTAAGGGCCCTCGCTGCGGCGCTGGGTCCCGATCTGCACCACCTGGCGGCTCTTCTTCACCGCCAGGTAGGCCGCCTTGGCCTCGAAGAAAACCGTTCCCATGGGCTTTTCGCAGTAGACGTCCTTGCCCGCCTCGACGGCGTGCTGGAGGATGCGGCTGTGGCTGAAATCGGGAGTCGAGATGATGACCGCGTCCACGTCACGCCAGCCCAGCAGTTCGCGGTAGTCGGCAGTCTGGCGCGGCGCCCGGCCCCAGGTTTTGGCCGCCATGGCCGCAGCTTGCTCCCGGTTGGGACGGTAAACATCGCAGATCGCCGTGACGGCGGCTTGATCAGGCAGCTTCGCCAGATCACGGACATGGAACTGGCCGCGGCCGCCCACCCCGATGATGCCGATCGAGATGCGGTCGCCGGCGGAGCCTGGCCGGGCCAGGGAAGAGGAAACGGCAGCGCCCACAAAGGCGCGCCGGGAAACCTTGCTTGGACTCATGAGGACAATGGAAGCGCATTCGCGGGCGCGGCGCAAGTGCCGCGCCCGAGGCTGACGGCGCCCCGGCCTGCGCTAAGATATCCACTAGTGTCCTGTCCCGATCATTGACAACTGCTGTGGGGCGGTCCCCCTGGAGCGCGGCGGACGCCCCCGTCCGGCTTTGCTTCGGAACCAGGCCAGGCCCGACCACAGGGTCGGGCTGCGGGCCAGGGCGCCCGCCCCACAGGAACCCACCCGGCCGTTGTCAAAACTTGGGCGGGACAGGAC
>Ga0315280_10006819_pt1 | contig 15599 bp, 16 predicted proteins | sample YL17G06_40_MG_FD_203697 | JGI IMG/M metagenome (GOLD analysis project Ga0315280, IMG submission 203697) | Sediment microbial communities from Yellowstone Lake, YNP, Wyoming, USA - YL17G06_40 | ecosystem: Environmental > Aquatic > Freshwater > Lake > Sediment | place: USA: Wyoming | collected... | reverse complement strand
TTGTCCAAACGAGCTCCAAGAGCCATTCCTAATGCTATAGAAAGTCCCTGTCCCAGTGCACCGGTTGAAGCTTCTATTCCGGGTAGTTTCTGCATATCAGGATGGACCTGGAGTCTGCTATTAATACGTCCGAATGTGGAAAGTAAATCCGTACTAAAAAAACCCCTTTCCGCTAAAGTCGAGTACAATGCACTTGAAGCATGGCCTTTGGATAAAATAAATCTATCCCGATCTTCCCAGCTCGGGTTATCTGGATCTATTCGGAGTACATGGAAATACAACACGGTAAGAATATCAACGGCAGATAATGACCCACCCGGATGGCCAACTCCTGCATCAGAGATAATCTTAACAACATGTCGTCGAATAATTTTTGCCCTTTCCTCTAAATCTTTTATCAAAGCTTCGCTAACTTTCATTGATAATCTCAGCCCTCATTTAAAAACGCATTAAAGAATTCTTTTACCTGCACCGCAGCCTCATAATCACCTGGTTTTGGCAGTATTTCAAACCCTATAAATCCTTCATAGCCAATTTCATTTAAAGTTGAGAGTATGCTCTTGAAGTTTATATATCCCCAGCCTGGAGCGAGCCTATTACTGTCGGCAAAATGTACATATTTTACGCAGTCCTTTGTCATTCTCAGACTTTCTTCGATTAACCTCTCCTCAATATTCATGTGGTAGGTATCCAGAAGGATTTTCAAATTTTCAGATTTAACTTCATCAAGTAAATTTAATGCTTGAGCTGCATTATTAACCAATATCGTTTCATAACGATTTATAGTCTCGAGAAGCAAAATAACATTATTTTTCTCCGCATATGGAATTATTTCACCGATGGACTCTTTAAAATTTTCCATGTATCGAGGCAAGTCAGATTTATCAGAATTTTTTCCTGCTCCGCGAATTCCTCCAATTATGATGAAAGAGTTTAAGCTCGAAGCTAAATCAATATTAGCGATCATTCTATTAATACAGGCCTTTCTTCTCCCTTCACTCAAATCGCTCAAGCTCATGTGGTCATTATAATAGGATTGGCCTGTAGCTATCGCCGATACTTTTAACCCATAATCTGAAGAAATCTTTAAAGCATCTTTAACAGCCTTCTCTTCTGGATCTCTTACGCTTAGTTCTATTGCGTCAAACTTGAGATCAGCTATTATCGGAATACCCTCTCCCAATTTGCCTGCAAACAGAACGGGACCAAAACCGGTTTTTAACGGTGATACTGAAATAGATTTCCTTAAACTCATTTCTATACCTGTTCTCAAGGTGTAAAAACTACTTTAAGAGCATCCGGCTCATATGCCTTCTTCAAAGCTTCCTTTGCCTGATCTAATTTAAACCGATGAGTAATGAGCTTATGAAATGGAAACTGATTGCGATACCTGATCATCATTTCAATGTGCTGATAATATGCATCCTGGGGGTGGTTTGTGTTGCCTATGAAGAGCACATTCTTTGCTGCTAAATGTCTGTGTACGTTCAACGTAACATTACCGGTATCAACAAAATTACCGGTTTCGCAGTAAGTTCCACCGCGTCTCAGCATTCGAAGCCCGACATCAAGGACTTGAGGCCTGCCTACGGCTTCAACAACCACGTCCGCACCTCTTCCTTCTGTTTCATCTCTGATTATCTGCACAAGTTCATCGTCACTAATCTTTGATACATTTATTCCTATATCTGCTCCAAATCCCTTTGACAGTTCAAGTTTCGGCTCAAACTCATCCAGCGCGATTATCTTGCCAGCTCCCAATAGCCTTGCTTTGGTAACCATTAACATTCCGACCGCCCCAAGACCCTGAACGACCACAGTATCTCCGAAGCCAAAACCCCTGGCATCAACTTGAGAATAGTTTTTAGCACGATCCAAAAGACCACTGACTACAAATATTTCAGATAAACAAGTTTCCTCAATGGTAAGTTCTTCCGGAACTTTATAGATGAAGGTTCCCGGCTTCAAATACATGTACTCCGCCCAACCACCAGTTAGAAATGGGAACTTATCGCTGGGGTACGTCATACCGACACCTTGATGATTTTTACAAAAAGGATAAGCGTGAATTCTTCTGCAATACCAGCAGTGACCGCAAATTATGTTGGGACTATTTGTTACCCTATCCCCAACTTTCAGTTCTTTACCTGAATATTCAATTTCACTACTCTTACCATTCATATCAAATACTGTTCCAGAATTTTCGTGGCCGTGAACACAGGGATAAACCATGTCCTGCTCAGACTCCGTGCCTCCATAAAGTGTCACATCACCATCAAAAGCATGTTTATCTGTACCGCATATGCCCGACATCTCTATCTTTATAATCATTGCACCTGGTTCAAGATGGTCAGGATATGGTAGGAATTGAGTTTCAACTTGCCCCGGGCCTGTCATTACAACAGCTTTAACTTGTTCTGGTCTATTCATTTTTGCTTTCCTTAATCGCCTATCAATTTATTATTTATATACAAAAGGACTTTATCTAGCTGAATTCATACAAGGGATCGAGCAACCTGAACCATTAAGTGGGATATCCCAAAGTATAAATGTGTTTCCCACCATTAAGCGGCCCTTTGATTACATCTTCAATTAATTTCCTGTCCCTCATCGTCATCGCCTCGATGGGTGGAAGTTTCCCGGCAGGATACATTTTTAAAATATCCTTAATAAGCTTCTCAATATAATCCATAATCGCATTTAATCCCGGCCTTGCTTTTTCAGGGTCAGACAGAGTTGCATCGCCAACCACTCCTTCCGGGGTTGATACAACTTCAATTGCAGAAGCACCAACCTGCTGCCAGAACGGAATCGGAAGATCATATGCACTTCCAGACTTATCTATATGCCCATCTGGGAATATTTTTATTGGAGTAGTTTTAACAGCATGCTCCATCTTTATCATTTCAGGAAAAAGCATTTGAGAAAATGACGTCTCACATTCATCAGCATGAATAAATGGAGTTTCAAATGGACCTCCATGCGCCTTATCTCGTATATGTTCGGGAATAATAAACCACCAGTTTACATCAACAAGAATGCAGGGAACCTGGTATTTCTTTGCAAATTGATGCATAGCAAGTGGAATCACGTAATCCTGGCCATGTCCATTTAACAAAATTTGCTTTCGGAATCCCGCGTTCCAAAACCCTGCAATTACCGCTCTTATATAAGCAGCCAGGTCTTCCTCTGGAATTACGATCGTACCAGGCATACCAAGATGGTGAAATGGATGTGAACCGTACCAGATTGGTTGTGCAACTGTGCATCCTGTTGCCTGCGCTACCTGCTCAGCCATCCTTGTAACCAAAAATGTATCCTCTCCTGAGCATGCATGAGGTCCGTGGTTTTCTGTGCTGCCAATTGGCAATATCAATATGTCATTTTTTTGAAGTCTCTCTTTAACCTCAAAATCAGTCATGGTTTGATAATAAATTCCTGTGGGACGATCCATATGACCACCTTTCGATGGCAATTCCCATTTACTCATAACACTCTTACCTCCCATCCGGATTACCTGTAAAGTGTAATCTATTCCATAATGTATAGAAAATAAACAAACCGTTTGCGCAAACGTTTCTATTATAATTACGACAGTATTTACTGTCAATAAATAAGTAATTTAAATTTTGAATTTCACGACAAATCCGGCAATTGCACCAATGGTCGCCAAATTTATATGGCAATGGGCTCGATGATGGCGGAAAGCTGCCCACATCTCTACAATTGTTCTATGGCTTGTTTAAATATAGACCAGCCTGCCCTCAACCCTGCTGATTATGTTTTGATTGTTTCTTAAGAACTCCTCCAATACTTCCTGTGCGGAGGTGCTCACGATCCTGGGCTTTTCTATCCTTGCTAATTCTTCACCTGGAATATTAAGATATTCGGCTGAATTACTGTAGTGATATCCCTGCATACAGATCGTATAGGTTCCGGAGTCCGATACCGGTTCCTCATTTATACTCAGGGACTGCAGTTGTTTAAGGGAGTCATTATACACAGCCTTCACGCCCCTGTTGACCTGGTAGCACTCACCCTCTCCGCTCCTATTATCCGGTCTCATTATGTGACTGAAAACCCTCTTTAACTGCTCTCCTGTTATGGTAAACCTGTTTAAAGTATCGTTGTACGGAAAGCATGAGATGAAATTACCAAGCGTAACGAGTGGACCCAGCTCCTTGACCCTCACGGACCCGCTGCCCAGAAACATGACATCAGCATTTGCGCACTGAGCAAAAGCATCCGCTATGAGATTGCCGAGAGATGTCTCCTCTTCTCTCAATGGGTGAGTCAACATTTCTCCCAGTTTACATATTATTGTGTTATATTTCCTGTCAACGACTTCCTTAAAAGAGTCAATATATTTCTGCAGCTTTAAATCGGGATCTGCAATATCGTCATCTATCGGTATTAACTGCCACTTATATTCAACTATGCTATTTGTATCGTCATCGACAATGACATCGAACCTTCCCACCTGATCTGTCCCAACACCAGCTTGAGCAATGTAGATGCCATTTACTTTTTCGGGTTTATCCAGGATCGTGTGAGAATGCCCGCCTATTATTAAGTCCACGCCCCATTCAGGTTTTAACATCGCCGCAAGCTCTTTATCAGAGTCAAATCCAATATGTGTAAGCAGAATTGTCAGGTCAATGTCGTCATTTTTATAAGCATTTGTGATCTTCCCGACCTCAGCACAGGCTTCCTGCAGCGTTATAAAGCTGCCCACATCTCTATCCATTGAGATGGTATCCATCACTTTTTCTGTTATTATGCCAGTAAACAGGATATCAAAGCCCGCTTTGTTAATAATGATATAGGGCAACATTAACCGTTTGTTATACTGTTCAATGTAAAGGTTCGCATTCACTATAGGGAAATTCGCCATCTTTTCCAGAAAAAGCAAGTGCGGCAAACCGTAATCAAACTCATGATTTCCCAGTGAAACAACATCGGGTGCAAGGTAATTCATTATTTCAATAGTGGAAATGCCCTTATATTCCGAATCTATTATGGAACCCTGTACCATATCACCCGATATGATGTAAATTACATTCTCTTCCTCACTCCTGACTTTATTAATATATCCTGACAATAGAGCAAGACCGCCGATTAGCTTTCCTTCCTCACCCCTCGATTCAGCCAAAAAATCTCCGTGCATATCGTTTGAATGCAGTATCGTGAATTTCTTCGTATTCATAAGTTTTTTAAATCCTCCCCTTCCTGGTTTATGGGTTAATCTGCAAAAAATTCTTCAAGAATTAAAATCGAGACCCCTTCTATATCTGTTTTCTTTAGATTCAAATCATTCGAAATAAAGCAGTCTGAGTGGCTTATTAAAGCAGTAGCCAGCAATATTGCATCGGGTGTTCTGAGATTATATTCAGCTCTCAATAGTGCTCCCTTTTTTGCAATTTCATAGTCAACATCCTGTATATAGTTATTTGGCAGTGACTGGATGAATTCCTCAAAAAGCAGAATGCGTTTTTCATCCCCTAATTTGTATGGTTTAGCAAAAAGCTCGGCAACTGTTAGGACAGACGTGATAGATCTAATTTCTCCTGCCGCGATCATTTTCATTAATCTGTAGGTTAATATACTATAGGGATAAATATCTTCTAAATGATAAATGAAAATCGAGCTATCCAGGCAAGCCTTATCAATTCCATCTAACTTATCGAAAAAACGTTTACCAATATCTACTTCCACGAGCTTCTTTCCTCAGCAACATACTTAGCAACTTCTTCTTTTGTCGCACCCCAAGTACCCTTCAATAGACCACGAGTATATAAAGAATATTTTTCAGGTGTCAGCAAAATGGTTTCCTCCCCCCTAATGAAAATAACGATTTTTTCACCTGGCTTTACACCCATTTTTTCCCTAATCTCCTGTGGGACAACTATTTGCCCCTTCTCACTTAACTTTACTAATTTAGATATGCCCATTTTATTTTATAAATACATACTATTATTTATCAGTAAAACATAATCATTTTAATATAACTGATTTATTATTGTAAAGTAGTATTTATGAGTCCAATATTTATAGTTCCATTGAAAATAATCTCTATAAGAAGAAACAAATGTTAGCTGCTCTGCGACTAATAAAAAATAAGAAGGATGGAAATTGAAACTGATAAAAAACGAGATTAATGATTTCAACCTCAGACTGAAAAACGCAATCGATAATGATCTATATTTCTACCTGCAGGAGATAGCAAGCGAAATCGGACCGAAGATTAAGACCAGCAGCGGCAAAGAATACATAATGCTTGGCTCCTACAGCTATTTGGGTCTAAGCGCTCACCCCAAGATAAAAGAGGCGGCAAAAAAGGCAATAGATAAATATGGGTCTGGAGCCGGTGGTGTCAGGCTGCTTGCAGGAACGACACCTCTGCACAATGAGCTTGAGTCAAGGATAGCTGATTTCACTAAAAAGGAGTCAGCCATCCTATTCAGCAGTGGATATGTCGCCAACTTATCGACAATTTCAACTTTATTCGGGAAAAACGACTACATTTTAATAGATCAACTTGACCATGCCAGCATCATCGACGGCTGCAAGCTATCTGGAGCTAAGTTCAGACCTTTCAGACATAACGATATGAACGATCTGCGCTTAAAGCTCTCAAATGCTGACTCCTTTGAAAACACTTTGATATGCGTAGATTCCGTGTACAGCATGGATGGCGATGTTTCGGAACTGCCAGCGATCTATGATCTCGCAGAACAATACGGGGCAACGGTGATGGTGGATGAGGCTCATTCATTAGGAGTCATCGGCAAAAACGGCAGGGGTATCGAGGAGCATTTCAGTTACAAAATTAGTGTGGATATAATAATGGGAACATTGAGCAAAGCAATTCCAAGTATAGGGGCATTCATTGCATCAGACAAAGCCACGATAGACTATCTGAAACACAATGCCAGGGCATTCGTATTCTCAGCAAGCCTCCCTCCCTCAGCAGTTGCAGCAGCATTAGCAGCTCTTGATATTATCGAAAACGAACCCTGGATCATCCAAAACCTTAAGGACAATTACCGGTTCTTCATCGGGGGATTGAAGTCCCTTGGGTATGACACACTTGAGAGCCAAACAGCAATAATACCGATAATGACAAAAGATGAGGAGGCAACTTTAAAATTCTGTAAATATTTGTTCGACAGGGGTATTTTCATCTCTCCAATAGTCTTCCCGGCTGTTCCAAGAAATCAGAGCAGGCTAAGAGCGCATGTGATGGCAACACATACAAAAGAAGACCTGAGTAGATGCCTGGAAATATTTTCAGAATTTAAACCATAATTACTGATATCAAGAGCATCGTTCATCTTACTGGGCAATTTTCAGGAATCTTGAGTTTATCGCGACGATAACCGTACTCACGGACATAAATACTGCACCAAGAGCAGGAGTTAATAAAACACCATAATAATATAGGACTCCTGCTGCAAGCGGAATTGCAACCACATTGTACCCTGTCGCCCAGGCAAGATTCTGCACCATTTTTCTGTACGTTGCGCGGGCGAGGCCTATGATCGCAACTGCATCAATTGGATTGCTCTTCACAAGAATAATATCCGCGGTCTCTACCGCGACATCGGTCCCAGCTCCGATTGCAATTCCAACATCTGCCTGCGCAAGTGAAGGAGCATCATTGACGCCATCCCCCGTCATCGCAACCACAAGTCCTCTGGACTGAACCTCCTTTATCTTTGCCACCTTCTCCTGTGGAAGTACCTCTGCAAAATATTCATCGATGCCCAACTCTCTGGAAACCCACTTCGCAACCTTTTCATTATCACCTGTTAGCATCATGGTCTTAATGCCCATTTTATTTAGCATGGATATAGCTTGCTTTGACTCCGGCCTTATGATATCTGCAAGAGCTATCGCCCCATTTAGCTCTCCGTCGACCATTACAAAAACCACAGTTTTACCCTGCGATGTTAACTCTTCAATCCTTCTATCATCAAGACTAACGCCATGCTCTCTGATATATCCAGGGCTGACTATTTTTACATCCTTCCCGTTCACCCTTCCTTCTGCTCCTTTGCCAGGAATCGCTTTAAATTCCTTAACTGGATAGCGCTCAGAGGAGGATCCCACAATCCCTTTTGCTATTGAATGCTCGGAGTGTGCCTCCACCGAAGCTGCGTATTTCAAGAGTTCTTTATCGTTCATATCTTTTGACAATGTTACGATGTCCGTAACCCCAAACTTGCCCTCTGTGAGCGTTCCAGTCTTATCGAAGACTATCGCCTGAATATTTCTGGCTCTCTCAAAGGCAGCGCGATCCCTGACCAGAAGACCGCTTTTTGCGGAGATAGCAGTCGAGACGGCAACCACAAGTGGGACGGCAAGCCCAAGCGCATGCGGACAGGCAATGACCATAACTGTTACGGCTCTTTCAATGGCAAAGGTAAAATCTTTACTCATAATAACAACCCATACAAAAAGCGTTATTGCTCCACCTGCAATTGCGACAATGGTGAGCCATAAAGCAGCACGATTTGCAAGATCCTGCGTCCTCGACCTACTCTGCTGAGCTTCTCTAACGAGTTCGATCACCTGCGAAAGAAAAGATTCCTTCCCCGTCCTTTTTATCTCAACAGTAATGGACCCTTCACCATTAATCGACCCACCTATAACTTTTGCTCCGATCTTCTTAGGTACCGGTCGAGACTCACCGGTGAGCATCGACTCATTTACCGAAGTCTCGCCATCAATAACATCACCATCCGCTGGAATTTTTTCCCCTGGCTTAACAATTACCCTATCTCCCGTTCTAAGTTCGCTCAGAGGAATGTCCACCACACCACCATCGGAAGTAATCTTATGCACCTCTGAGGGCAGAAGTTTAACCAGCTCCTCAAGAGCCTTTGATGCACCCATAATGGATTTCATCTCAATCCAGTGGCCAAGAAGCATGATATCGATAAGCGTAACAAGCTCCCAGAAGAATACTTCACCCATCAGTCCAAAAACAACAGTAGAGCTATAAACATAGGCTACAGTTATAGCAAGACCGATCAAAGTCATCATGCCCGGTCTGACAGATCTCAGTTCACTGTACAGGCCTCTCAGGAAAGGAAATCCCCCATAAAAGAAAACAAAAGATGAAAGTACAAAGAGCACATACGAGTCCCCGCGAAATCTTAATAACTCTGCTAAACCTAAAAATTTCTGGATAACAGGTGAAAGCATCAGAACAGGCACAGTGAAAATTAAGGATACAAAAAATCTCTTTCTGTAATCCGAAACCATATGCTGGTGACCATCGTGACCCTTATGAGGCTTGCCCTCATGCTCAACATGTTCTTTCGCTGCCACATGTTCACCGTGTTCGTGCTGATGTCTTATTTCCGGCATTTTATGCATTTTATGCGAACTTATGATGTCCTTATTATGTTCATGTTCGTCCATTCGCGCTCCCTAATTCAAAATATTTTATTGTCTTTTCTTATTAATTATCCTCAACTCAAGAAATTATACCCTAATTAAATTGACAGACGATGCTAGATCTGCCTGGTAAAAGTTAGAATTTCCTTGATACACACATTGGATTGTGTAATACTACGTGTAGGAGGATGAGATTATGGCTACTAACCTTGCCATTGATCAGAAATTATTAATCGAAGCTCAGAAAATTGGCAGTCACAAAACAAAGAAAGAGACAGTCAACGAAGCACTTAAAGAATACATCCAGCGAAGAAAACAATTAGAAATTACCCAGCTTTTTGGGCAAATTACCTATGATAATAATTACAACTACAAAGCACTAAGGCATCGTGAGTGAAAGTTCTTGTTGATACTTCAATCTGGTCCATTGCATTTCGAAGACCTGCTGGTAATATGCTTAAAGAAGAGGAAAACCATCTCTCAAATCTCAAGACGCTCATTGAAGAGCTCCGCGTAGTGCTAATTGGCCCGATCAAACAAGAAATACTTTCTGGAATCTCAGATGAAAAGCAATTTTCACAATTAAGAGACAAGCTCAAAGCTTTTGATGATCTACCGATCATCTCTCAAGATTATGAGCTTGCGGCTGAATTCTACAATACATGTAGAAACAAAGGTATCCAAGGCTCCCACATCGATTTCTTAATATGTGCGGTAGCACATCGAAACAAGTTTCTCATCTTCACCACGGATCAAGATTTTGCACAATATTCAAAGCACATCGATATTAAGCTTTATAGCCCACAAAGAGTAACTTAAAGTAATAAAAGTTACGAAGTAATTCTGCTTTTAATTCCAAATTCAAAGAAGCAAATTTTTTTGGGTAAGTGCAGTAAAGTATAAACCATTTACTGTGTTATATTGACATGAATTTCATATCTTGCCCCACTTTTCTAGGCAGTCTCATATTGAAGTATTTTTAACTGGTCAGGACTCATTCTGATATTCAGATCAAGTATTTCGATACCTACTACCTTACCATCTGCATTAAAATCCAAGATTACGCCAGGCTGCACCCCTTCTGATTCTACAATAGAAGATTCATCCAATCGGAAATAAAGCGCATCATTTTCCTTATCTACTTTAAGTCTCATTTCTTAACTCCATTTATCTTAATATATCATTAGCGGGGTATTTCCGCTAACGTTTTTGGCGCATATTAAAAAGTTCCAAAGGCAAAAGGCTTATGGTGGAGGTAAGGGGATTCGAACCCCTGACCTCTACATTGCGATTGTAGCGCTCTACCAACTGAGCTATACCCCCATGAGAGTTATTATTCTACCAGAGTCACCGCAAGTCGGAAATTATTGTATTTAATTTTACATGTTGCTATTATTTTCGTATCGAGATATGTAAATATGAAAAAAATTATTAATAGAGAAACATTGTGAAAACTGATAACGATACCAAGAAAACAGAATTTTACAACAGCGTGGTTTCAGGAAAGTGCTGTAACCTGAAGAGGGTCAATGATGTATTTAAGGCACTATCGGACGAGACCCGGCAAAAGATACTACTACTGTTAAGCTACGACAGCCTTTTCGTAAATAAAATTTCTGAAATCCTGGAAATCCCGCAGTCCTCCGTATCCCATCACCTTTTCATACTAAAATCAGCGGGATTAGTCATCAGTGAGAGGGCGGGTAAGAAGATCATCTATAAAGTTAAACCTGATTCAATCTGTAAATGCTGTGATGACTATTTCAAATACTTCAGGCAAAAAGAATGATTGGGCAGTTTAACGTCTTGCCCAGGACCGTATTTACGCTCCTTCGCAGCAGTGCGCAACTCTTCTTAACATAAATCTTTTCATTCGGCACACCCCACCATATAATAAATTGAAATATGAACATATCTACATACATCTACTATTATACACTTGTCGTCAATAGAATTTTGAAATAATATTAATACCCATCATGACCAATAACTTATTAGTCACCAAAACTTCTGGAGAGCAGGAGCCTTTTTCAGAAATTAAACTGCGAAGATCGCTGGAAAAAGCAGGTGCCAAGCAGGAGTTGATCGATTTAATAACCAGCAGCATAGGCAAAAAGGCATTCAGTGGAATTCCCACTTCGCTCATCTTCACCTACGCATCCGAGATATTGAAAAAATCGAGGTCCGCGCTGGCTGCAAAATACAACCTGAAACTATCAATAATGGAGCTCGGGCCAAGCGGCTTCCCGTTTGAGAAGTTCGTCGGCGAGATATTCAGGTCTATGGGTTATGAGGTAAAGACCAACGAAATAATACAGGGAGAATGCGTGTCGCATGAAGTCGACGTAATTGCTGAAAAGGACAATGAGCTCCTGATGGTAGAATGCAAATATCACAACAAACAGGGTTACAGGACTGACGTTAAAATCGCACTATATGTACAGGCGCGATACGAAGACTTAAGAAAGAAATGGCTGCAGACGCCAGAGTTGGCAAATAAATCACATCAGCACTGGCTGGTCACAAATACTAAATGCTCAGATGACGCAATTAGATATGCTCAGTGCGTCGGCATGAAAATACTTGCCTGGAACTACCCCGAGAATAACGGTCTGAAAGAGTTGATCGAGCGCTCAGGCTTAAACCCGATCACATCTCTTACAACCCTTTCCAAAAAGCAAAAAGATCGTCTTCTGGATGAGGGAATTGTCACATGTAAAGACCTCGCCCAACAGTACCACATCTTAAAATCGATGGGGTTCAGCAGACAGAAAATTGATAAAATCCTGATAGAGACACTTGAGGTATGCAGCCTGAGCGGACTGACTGATCAGGAAAAAATCTGAAGCATTAAGTTCACTTCCACTTCGTCAGAATGGCTTCTTTATCAAATGTCTTGACCGCAATCCTGAAAATAATGTATGCAATAATGGCTAATACTATCGAGCTCAAGAGCATTGCCACCCAGTTGATTATTATTGCTCCCATCACCTGAAGATAAAAAGGAATTAGCACCGGGAGGATTATTACTCCCCCGACCTGTTGAGCCGATCTTATGTCCTTTATTTTTGATGAAATTATGATGCCCAACGTAACGGATATGATCGACAGTATTGGTGCCAATATGAACATTGCTATAAAGATCCTGAAGTTAAAAAGGGCGGCGAAAGCTGCCGGAGATAAAAATAAGCACATAAAAACCAAATAAAGTATGAACATAGCCCAGGTTATCGCAATAGATGGAATGAACGCAGAAACCAATTTGCCAAAAAAGAGCTCGTTTACTGCTATTGGAGAGGCAAGCATGGGTTCAAGACTTTTCCTCTCCTTTTCCGCAACAATGCTGTTCGTAGCCATGCTCATTGGAAGCCATGCTGGCACGATAAGGTAAAAATAAAAAAACGCTCCTAAAAATGTAACCTCAAATACCTCCTTTGTTGTCAAAGAGCCAGATTCCGGTAACATTGCATAGTATTTGCCCGTATTTCCAAGATTTGCTTCGGGAATCTCCACATACTTGAAGACTATCGCCATCACTATGGGAATCAGCGAAAAAACAAGCGGCATCACGACAGAGGAGACCACCATCAACCTGCTCTTGCTAAACTCTGTCCATTCCTTTTCAATGACTGCCCTGATCCTCAATAAATTCATCTTATTTTTCCATCAAATTAAGATATACATCCTCAAGCGAATGAGAAATTTCCTTAACAAACACTATACCTGCTCCTGCACCCACAAGCTCCTTAATAATTGCGGGGTTATCAGCCTGAATGTCTGAGATGGCAACCGAAATGCTGTTATCACCAACTAACTGTGAGTCAGCGAAACCTTTGTTTTTGAGCAGATCAAGATAGTGCACTGCTTTTTCAGCAAACGTTATCTCTATCGTATTTTTAAACGCCTTTCTCTTAAGATTTGCCGGGCTGTCCAGAGCGATTAGTTCCGTCTTAATCAAGGCAACTTCATCACATAGCCTTTCGGCTTCGTCAAGATTATGCGTACATAAAATGATCGCCCTACCCTCATCGCGCATCTCTCCAATCTTATCCCTTATCTCCTTCGAAGACTCGGGGTCCAACCCGGCAGTCGGTTCATCGAGAAAGAGTACTTTGGGATCGTGTAGAAGACATCGCGCTATCGCTAACTTTTGCTTCATTCCTTTTGAAAATGAACCTACTATATCGTCCTTTCGATCCTGCAGGTCAAGAAGAGCTAAAAGCTCCGCTATTTTTGATCTGGCTTTATCCTGATCAATCGTATTCATCCTGGCGTAAAACATCAGATTTTGTTCTGCGGTAAGCTGCTCAAAATGACCCGGGTATTCCGTCAGCAGTCCGATCAATCTGCGGTTCTCATGTCCACTTTCATCCATATTTAACCCGCAGACAGAGTAAGTTCCTGAGGTCAGTTTGATCATTCCGCAAAGCACCCTAATTGTGGTCGTCTTCCCCGCCCCATTTGGACCCAGAAGACCGAAGATACTGCCTGAGGATACTTCAAAACTCAAATCACTAACAGCAACGATCTGGTCAAATTTTTTGGTTAAATTAAGACAATTAACAAGGGTTTCCGACATTTTTAACTTAAGAATATCACCGCAGGCTGTTTATCGTCAAATTTATCTGGTCAGCTATGAGCTTTGAACCTGCCTCATTGTAATGCAGACCATCGCTCTGGAGATAAACAAGATAGTTGCCCGTATTTAAAAGCAGGGCATATGCATCCACCACGAGGGCTCCGTATTCCGAAGCAACACTTATGGCAGTTTCTCTGTAGGCGTTTATCTCACTATCCTTCCAGCTGCCTCCGCGTTGTGCGTAGTTCACAGGGCCGGGTGTTACGACAATAACACTTGCCCCAATCTCAATAGACTTCTTTATCATTTTTTTCAGGTTCTTTTTATACTGAGAAAGCGAAACTCTGTTATGGTCTCCGCTTTTTATTGCATCATTAATGCCAAAATCAATAACAACAACAGTAGGCTTAAAAGACACTACTTCACCTTTGAAATGCTTCTTGCCACTTGATGAAGTCCACCCGCCGTGTCCTTTCTCGATTACGGAATCACCAGCTCTTAAAGCGCCTACATCGGCCGGGATAAGCGTATCGCTTGTAAACATGGAATCACCATATAAAACGATGACATCTCCCTGCGCATTTGCGGTTACAGGTAGCATAATGATGAAAACTGCTGCTATTAAAAATATAACAATATATTTCTTCATAATCTTCTTTCACAATGACTGCTTGATTATTAGTCACAATAATCGGCATTACAAGGAAGAACCTTTAAAAATAAGACAAAATATTAATTGTTTTATCGGAAAAAATAAATATTTAATTCAAAGACGTCTCGCCCATTATCTCATTCTTCGATGATCATGCCGGGGAATATATACCTTTTCCCTGCTTTTGACTTCAGGTCATCCCAGTAAGACAAGATCCTGACGGCTTCGCAGGCAATTCTGCTGACATCCTCCTCAAAGCCTTCTGTGCTCCATTTATCCGTAATCCTGTTACCAATAACCCCACAAATGCTGCCAGCACGAAATTTTGATAAAGACGAAAGCACGAACAAGGTGGCCGTTTCCATCTCAAAATTAGTAACGCCCATCCTGACCAGATCTTCAAAATTGGCATCAAACGAGGACTGCCAGTAGTCCCCAAAGGAAGGCCTTGATTGTCCTGCGTAAAACGATGCGGAGCAAGCGCTTATCCCTAAAAAATATCTCTTTCCCAGCTTTTCGCAGGCTTCAATCAAAGCCATTGTCACCTCATAATTTGCGACTGCCGGGTATTCTTTTCTCACATATAAATCAGAAGAACCGTCAAGACGAACTGCTCCAGTATTGATTATTACATCACCGCATTCAATCTCGGGTTGAATCGCGCCGGTTGAGCCAACCCTTATGAATGTGTTACAGCCGATCTTGCTTAATTCGACAAAAGCTATCTCAGTTGAAGGCCCTCCGATGCCAGTAGAGCAGGCAGATATGTTTACTCCCCTATATATCCCCACAGCAGACCTGTACTCCCTGTGAAAAGCAACCTCTTTATACTCATCCCAATTCTTCCCTATCAGAGGAACCCTACTGGGATCACCGGGCATCAAAACATATTTTGCAAGATCACCCGGTTTGCACCTTATGTGATATTGCATTCCTTCGTCAGTTTGCGGAGTCCTTGCCGAA
>Ga0315280_10006818_pt1 | contig 15599 bp, 22 predicted proteins | sample YL17G06_40_MG_FD_203697 | JGI IMG/M metagenome (GOLD analysis project Ga0315280, IMG submission 203697) | Sediment microbial communities from Yellowstone Lake, YNP, Wyoming, USA - YL17G06_40 | ecosystem: Environmental > Aquatic > Freshwater > Lake > Sediment | place: USA: Wyoming | collected... | reverse complement strand
GAAGTAATAGACGCCATAGAAACGGGCACAACACCACAACAAGCCTACAAACAACTCGGCGCAAACCCAATCCGCCTAGGCATAGCAGCGGCCAGAGGCTTCCTCAAAGCCATGCCAAAATACAGAGCTCAACTCAAAGAAGTAGCCACACCAAAACTTGCTAGGCTCACACTAAAATTTGAAAACCCAACCACCTACGCAGTCATCCAAAAATACGGAAAAAAAGGCACACAATTCACAGAACAATGGGTTAACGGCGCCCTAGAAATTTTAGGTGTCCTTCCGAAACCAAAGGAGGAGCAACCACGACAGCAAGCGTAGCTCTTGTGACAGATTTCAACGCAGTTTCGTTTCGTGAAGTTTCACTTGCAATCGCCCAAGTGCTAAAAAAAGAAGGCGTAAAACCAACACTTTACAATCTAACCGCACAAAAAATTAAAGAGCACAACGTTATCTTTGTCGGCAACATATTCAGCTTATCTATCAGTTATGCCCAGCGTTTCCTACCCGAGCACAACCTCATATTTTATGCCATAACCGAAGGCACCCCAATACTCGACAGCATGAGCCACAAAATAAGCCAAAAAATCACCTACATAACGCCAAGCCAATACACAAAGCAATGCTTAGAACAGGCAGGCTTAAACGTCGAAGCGGTCATACCGCACGGCATAGACTTAAACAGCCCATACGACAAAAACTTCCACGACCGAATAAAACAGAGCATACCGCAACCCAGCAAAGTTGAACCCTCAAACATAATGCTCAGCGTGGCGGGAAACTGGCGACGCAAAGCCCTAGACAAACTTCTCATCGCCGACAAAACCATAGAAAAAATAACCAGAGACTCCTTTCTGATATTGCACTCTGGAATAGGCGAAACCAACATAGTCCGCCTACAACAACTATTAGAGCTGAAGCGAATGTGGTTTACCAACTTATGGGGAGCACTATCACAAGCGAAACTATCGAGCCTCTACAAACTATGCGACTTCTACGTTCTACCATCAATGGTTGAAGGCTTCTCTCTGACTTACCTCGAAGCCTTCAGGTGGAACAAACCAGTGATAGGAGTAGACTGTCCTGCTGGAAACGAAATAGTCAAAGACGGCTACACGGGCATCCTAATCCCCGTAACAAAAACAGAAGACATCGTCTGGCAAGAAAGACACGCCATACGCCTGCACTATTTCGACATAGATACTCTCATTGATGCTATGTTGCTACTCTGCAACCAAGAAGTCAGAGCAAAAATGGCGAAAAACATAGAAAAAGAAAAACAAAAATGGGACTTCCGAAGCCATTATAAGAAGTTCCTTAAATATTTGAATTAGAAATGGAAAAATGGTTGATATGGTCCTCTTTAAAATTGAGCCAGAAGAAAAAGCCGAAGTAACACCTGAAGAACTCGAAAAAATACACCAGCAAGCATTTGCCCTGCGACAAGAAATCATAAGCCAATCAAGGAAACCCTATAAAAACCCAAACCCAAAAATAGCAATCGTTTACTGCATGATGTTCTACGGTGAAAGAGTCGCCCAAGTCAAAAAATGCCTCAAAAGAGTAGCACCATACGTTCAGAGATGCGTCCTCGTTCACGATGGCACAGTAGAAGCCTCAGACATGGAGGAACTCTTTCAACTTTCGCAACAAAAAGCCGAATTTGTCTATCGCCCATGGGAAGACCATTTCAGCAAAGCGCGAAACGCCTACTTAGAACATGTCAATGAGGGAGAATGGGTCTTAGTATCAGATCCAGACGAACTGTTCAGCCTTTCATTTCTAGAAGATATACGTGCAATACTCACCGAAGCGGAAAAACAAGGCATAAACATACTCGGCATGAACTCCCATGACATCACAACAGAATTAGATGGCAGAATCACAAAAACTGTCTCTCAATGGTACAAACAACTCGTATTCAAGATGGAAGAAGGCGTAAGATATGTCAACAAAGTACATGAGACACTTTTACCTGGGCTACATGGATGGAGAATCGAAAACCTAAATCCACAATACTACTACTACAACCACATAAAAAACATGGTTGAAGTAAAGGAACGCGGCGCCAGAAATGTCTTCATTGGCGGTGGCGGGCTGTGCGTTCTAGAAATGAATCCCATGTATCAGCAGTGGCATAGATGGGCAACCCTGCACTTGCGAGAGCTCGGAGGTGTCGCTGACTGGCCTCACATGCGAGCCTACATAAGAAAAGGCAATATACACCCGGACCTAAAACAAATATTCATAATCCACAGAAACGATAACGGCTGGGACTGGGAAAACGAATCACGTGATCCTTTTCTCTGGTACAAGGCTCTGTTTCCAGACGAGATGAAAGAGTGGGATTCGAATCCCGGTCCACCTTCTAAGGGTAGTCCTCCTGAAGTCATGGCCTTCGTTGAAGAACAATACCTACAAATTTTAGGGAGACCCGCTGACGCAGTGGGAAAACAACACTACACAGGAGCCATAGTGAGTGGCATCATAGAACGTGAGGAATTACCCGCCATTCTCAAGGCAAGCGATGAATACCAAGAAAAACATCCCTCAGCAAGTTAGGTGAAGATACTATGTTCTGCCCCGACTTCATATTTTTTGAGAATGATTGGCTAGCTAAAGAGTTTAATCGTTTAGAGGTAGTGCGAAGCCCAAAATACATCACTCTAAAAATCGCATTAAATCTTTTCCTCCAGAGTAATGGACAAACGATAGTCGAAACAGGCACACAAAGAATGATTGACGACCCAGGGGGCTGTTCAACCCTACTGTTCGGGGCTTTCTGCAAGAGGTACAATAGGAAGCTAATCACTGTTGACAACAACCCTGAGCACATGGAAACTTCAAAAAAAGCAACAAAAGAATATGCTCAAGGGATAACCTACGTTCTACAAGATTCCATAAAGTTCCTCAGAGAATTCGACAGACACATTGACCTTCTCTATCTTGATAGCCTCGACTGCCCCTTACCACCTGCAGACGCCACAGAATCTCAGCAACATAATTTACATGAGCTAGAGGCAGCCTACGACAAGTTACCAAAGGGAGCAATTCTACTCATTGACGACAACAATTTTGAGAATGGAGGAAAGACTCGCCTATCCAAAAGATATTTAAAGGATACTGGAGAGTGGCAGTGCATCTTAGACTATGGACAAACCTTATGGTTAAGAGTTGCTCGAGGTAAATTTAATGAAGCTCACAGCAAAGGCTCCTAAGTTTGTTTTTAGAATCCGCAAAAAATATTTCGACTCGATAGTTATAGGCGAGAAGAGAGAGGAGTATAGGCGTGATGTACGTTTTTGGCAGGTGCGCTTGGCTAATGTGCTTGTCTCGTTGCCATGTGAGGTGTTCTTAGACTCGAGCCATCACTTCAGCATCTCAACAGTAAATCGTGGAGTTCAAGCCATCTTCATCTGTGGAAAGCGAAAGCACATTCGAGAAATCATTCGAATAGAACGAAGAACAACTCCTGAAGACCTTAATGAGCAAGGACGGAAAGACATAAGCACAGCAACCTGCTTAATATTCCATCTCGGCAGACAAATCAACAAGAAGGTGTAAAAATCAAAATACTCTATCTCAGCTGTCACAGTATTAATGAGTACGAGGACATTCAGTTATTCAGTGAGTTAGGTCATCAAATAGTTTCACAAGGCACCTACAACAACCCATGTAACCCTGGAGACTCTGGTAGACCTCCACTATTTGGATCCCAATATAACCCTGAAATGGCGAAGATCGCTGCCACTCTAAAATGGAATTATGAGGAGACTAGCCTGATACCCTCTGAACTCATCGATTGGTGCGATGCTATCTATATCTTGGGAATTCACGTATGGCTTACGTTTAATTGGCAGCGTATTAAAAAGAAGATTGTAATATTCAGAAGCATAGGCCAGAGTGTTGAATCCACAGAGAAGATTCTGCAAAAGTATAGACCTGAAGGCTTAAAAATAGTCCGCTACTCTCCAAAAGAACAACTCATTCCTGGATACGTTGGAGCAGACGCAACGATAAGGTTTTACAAGGATGAAAACGAGTACAAAGGTTGGACAGGTGAGGACGAACAGGTGATAACCGTTGCACAAGCGATGAAGACAAGAGACGAAGCCCTAAAATTTAGCCTATTTGAAGCTTGCACCCGAGGTTTTCCAAGAACACTCTATGGCTTCTCAAATCAAAATGTGTCTGAACTTCCTTGGGGAGGAGCCCTAACCTATGAGCAACTTAAACAAGTCCTCAGACAAAGCAGAGTATTTTTCTACACATGCACGTTCCCAGCTCCTTACACTATGGGCTTTATGGAAGCTTGGATGACAGGCACTCCGATTGTTGCTATTGGTCCTAGGCTTGCTGCTTGGCCTTGGTTTGAGGTTCCAGAACTCATCATGACTGGCGTAAACGGTTTCACTTCTGACTCGTTTGATGAGTTGCGAAGCTATATCTCTACCCTACTTCAAGATTATGAATTAGCTAAAAAGATATCCATTGAGGGTCGAAGAAAAGCAATAGAACTGTTCGGGAAGGAAAAGATAAAACAAGCTTGGAAGTCCTTTTTTGATAGTCTTTAGAGGATGAAAAATGAGTCCAAACGTATTCTGCGACCTGCATCATGGGGATTTGTATTATTCTTTGCATCTGCTTTTTGAGGAGAGGCTGAAGATGAATCTTTTTAGACCTATAGGGTTAGAGTGGTTTGAAAAGGGTTTTTGGAAAATTGCCGAGCCTTACAGTAATGCACCTGACACGATTGATCAGTTTCTGGGTATGCCTAAAGAGACATGGGACAGAAAGAAAGAACCAACTCAGACATACGGACAAGTTGTTCTCGCAGATGGTGTTTACCACATTCCCGTAAAAGTGGGGAGCGGATGGTACATCCAGAAAGCCATCACATTCGACCAGTTTCTAAACATGGATTTTGACTTTATAATAGCGTCTTACGGCCCTCACGATTATCCGTATTCTCAATTAGTCCAGAAATACAAGCCGAAAGCCATCTACATCAGACAGATAGGAAACGCCTTTGAGGCTCCCAAACACACGCGGTACGCACTCCTCGCTGGATGCTGGCCTATGCCTCCTGACGTTAAGTATGTGAAGTATCACCCTGAACATCACAAGGACTATTGCTACACCCCACCAACCAATCATAATGTCATTAAAAGCTTCATAGCTGCGCCACTGGTCGAGCCAGATCTGCCACTATTCTATGAATATGAAAAATGGCTTTCAGAATTCACTTTCAAAATGCACGGCATACTCGGAAGAGACGGCGTGATAAGCGGTGATTTAATGCCTCAAACAATTAAGGACTCCGCGTTCGTGTGGCACGTTAAACGTTTGGGATGTTGTGGCTTTGTGTCTCGACAAGCCTTAGCGTGTGGCCGACCCTGCATCATAAAGAAGAGTTACTGTTATGAATATCATGCTTTGTCCAAAGACTTATACGAAGACTCGGTGAACTGCATAGATTTGGATTTGGGAAGCATGCAACAGAATATTGAGAAGATACGCTATTTTTCTGACCCTACACGACATGTTGAAATGTGCAGAAAAACCGCAGAGAAATTCTCGAGGGACGTGAATTTCGCTCAGGAGGCAGAGCAGATAAGAGCGTTTTTAGCCAGTTTGGAGAGGAAATAAGATGAATGTCTTTGTAGACTATACCCCTCACAGCGACCATTACTATTCACTGCATATGCTTTTTGAGAAGAGGCTAAAGATGAACCTGTTTAGACCAATAGGCCCAGAATGGCAAACAAAAGGCTTTCGCTTCACCGACCCTACTGACCCTGCCCGGATGGAACCTAAAGCTGAACTTATCGAGGGTGTTTATCATATTCCAATGAAGATGGAGCCTGACCGTGGATACTACACTCAGAAGGCCATTACCTTTGCCAAGTTTTTAGAGATGGACTTTGATTTTATCGTAACGATTTACGCTGCACATGAAGAGCCAGCCTATAACTTGACTAAAACTTACAAGCCTAATGCGGTTTTCGTTAGACAGATAGGCAATATTCACGAACTACCTCTTGGGTTCTGCAAAAACATTCTACTCGTAACATGCGAACCGATGCCTCCCGATGTTAATTACATAATTTACCACCCCGAACATTATGAGGGGTACTGTTACACTCCACCAACTAACCACAAAACAATAAATAGTTTTGTCCACGACCTGCCTTTTTACCCATATGATTTAACCGAATGGAACAAATGCGAATCTGCCCTTAGAGATTTTACCTTTAAAATGCATGGTCATCTGGGAAGAGACGGCGAAATGCCACGTATATTAATGCCTCAAGCATTGAAGGATTCAGCGTTCGTATGGCATGTTAGAGCACATGGTGGCGGCGGCTTTGTCCTTCGACAAGCTCTAGCCTGCGGAAGACCGTGTATTATAAAGAGAAAATACTTTGTAGCACATAATAATCCAGAGAAAAACTTGCTTGAAGACTCGGTTAACTGTGTAGATTTAGACCTTGGTGTCGAGAGAGCTATTCAAACGTTAAGGACCTGGTCAGACCCAGATCGTCATATCGCAGTGTGCCAGGCGACAGCTGAAAAATTCAAACATGATGTAAATTTCGATGAAGAGGCTCAAAGAATAAAAGAATGGATAAGCAATTTGAAGAGATAGCACAGTTGGAAGACTTTAGAGGGCTAAGAGAATATAAATGCATACCACAGATATTTAAGCAAAATCGAATACTTATTTTTTGTAAGGTGAAATTTGAATGAGTGCAAAAATATTTGGAGGCGCCCTAGGGGGCGTAGCTCTTCCAATAGTCATCGAGTTCGGAGCAAAAGGCGCAAGAATCAGCGACACTTTTCCATACAAGTGGAGCGGAGTCATCGGCACAGTCGGCGGAGTTTTCACAGGAGTTCTGCCAATAGCATGGCCTGCCTATCCTCTAACCAGAGGCATGACACCTGACAACAAAAACGCGGTCATAGCCTTCGGAGGCTCAATGTTCGCCACAGGCTTAAGCATGCTCATCCTAGATGAACTACGCAAACGTGCAGCCTACACTTTCAAAGGAGAGTTGCCACTAGGCGAATATTCCCGAGAAGGCTTAGAGATTCCACCTGAAGAACTCATAAAGGAGATTTAGGTGAGCAGAAATGCCAGCCCCATATTTCTATCCTAAGAAATTTATAGACAAGTACCAAGCAATCATAGACAGAGCCTACGCGACAGCCCGCGCAGAAGCAGCCCGCATAGCCGCAACCAAACGAATCGCCATGAAAATCGAATTCCTAAAACCCGTCCACTTGGACAGAACCCTCTACAACCTTCCAGGCACGACTGACAAGCTCTACACGCTGAAAAGCAACGTTGCCATATTCCCATTCGGCATAATCAACGAAGACCCAACCTTCGACTATATCAAATGGTACAGTGGCAACAAAACAAGATACATAGCTGACTGGTTCGTCAGACCAGTATATCTCTTCGAAGAGAAAGAAGGAGTATACGCAGGCAACCTCGACCCATACGCTTTCAGAGGAGACGAAAGCTTCACAATAAACTGCCACAGCACAACAAGCTCAACAACAATCGAAGCGTGGATACTCGGCTTCGCAGTCATGCCAGTAACCCTCGAAGACGTCAAAATAATCTCCTAAGCCTGTATAACCCTCTATTGTGCAAGCCACAAGAGGATACCCAAGGCCTAGGCGATTAACAACGTCCTTTTCTCTACGCCCTCCCAAAAACCAAAGGAGAAACTGCAAATGAGTAAAAGTACCCCTCTTATATACGAAAACGTATTCGGCAAAAGCACAGAAAAAGCAGTAGCAGCATTAAAAATAAAAACAAAAATATACTGCTACCTTTTTAACGAAGCTTTCAACACTAACATCGAAAACACTACACAATATGTAGGAACAAAAATCACGGTTGTAGCAACGCTATACGATGAGTTTAACAAGGTGCTAGACGGGAAGTCAGTTGACATATACCACAAACTCGACACAGGAACAGTGGAAAAAATTAGGACAGTAACCATCGGAACAACAAGCGACCATGGGATACCCTCCCACGGAGGAGCAGACATCTACTACACTCTTGCTAAAGCTGGAACCCACACATTCTACACACAATTTGCAGGTGACGATACATACGAAGGATGCTCAAAAGAAGTGAAAGCCTTTGCCCGCCCCTGCACTGTCTGCTGAAATCCCTCTTCTTTCCTTACACTTAAATAATGGTAAAATAAACTATGCTCTTATGTTATCAGACTTTGATTTAGGTTACGTTTGTGGCTTAATAGATGGTGAAGGCTACATCGGATTTGTTTCAACCCAAAGAGGAAAAAACCAACCTCAATATGTAGCTCCCCGCTTAACTGTTACAAACAAGGACATCTCGGTTTTAGAGTGGCTTAAACAAACTCTTGGCATAGGCGGTATAGCATCAAATATTTACCCAAGAGGAGATGGTGCTTACACTTTCTATGTAGGAAAACGTTGCGATTTGGAACCTCTGCTTGAAACAGTCGCTTCTCATCTGAAGATAAAAAAAAAGCAAGCCCTACTGATGCTGAACTTCCTTCGCTCTAGAAGAGAATTACATGCAGTTGGTCGTGGTTGTCATGTGGCATATGTAGCGAGAGAATTAGAGATATGGAAAGAGGTCAAAGGGTTAAATGGAAGAAAAGGAAAACATTGGTTGAAGGAAGGTTGATATGCCACTGCTATACGAAAGTATTTTTCATAAGAACGTTTATGGCGTAAGCCCAGAAGTGGTAGTCTATGTATCTCCAGCCCTAACAATCAAAGTTAAAGACGCAATCTTAAAAAAGCCAATAAAAGACGCGGTAGTCCTAGCCGACACAAACACGGCAACAACAGACGAAACAGGAACAGCCACCTTCGAACTTCTCCCCCCCGGCACCTACACCGTCAAAGTCACACATCCAGCATACATGCCAAAAACAGGCACAGTAACCATAACAGAAGCAGGCGCCCTCAAAGAAGTAACCCTGTGGCCCTACTGGATAATCCCAGCAGGCATAGGCGGAGCCTTCGCCCTAGCAACCCTCATCTACTTCCTAACCAAACCGAGGCGATAAAAAATGTCAATCCTATACGAAACCTATGCCTTACCCACACGTAGAACAAGAAGAAGATTTGCAGTAGTTCGCTATCCTATCCCTTGGCCTTCAGGCGTGGGTTGCGGAAAAACCTTACAGAAGTTAGACTTTCCTAAAATTCCCGAAGGAACGATAATCAACGTAGTAAACTTCAAAGCAACTGGGGACCTAGTGACAAGTGGGACACCATTGACGCCTGTCTCAGCAGAAGTTATATTCCGTATTAACGGGCAAGCAGTAGCCTCGCAAGGCATTAGTATTTGCACAATTCCAAGATGCACGTCTCCATTTGACTTCTACACAAACGTAGGTGCCTATGTCTACTTTGGACAAACAAACGAGTTTGAAATTGAAGTTCGACAATCATGGAGCCCCCTCGGATGCGTAACAGGCATAGAAGGTCTTTCAGCATACATCGAATATGAGTATACAGGGGAACCGCCAACACCGCCTAAACCGCCACCGCCTGAATGGTGGGGCTACGTGAAGTATGGATTGATCGGTGTTGGAGCTGTTGTTTTCATCGGGGCCGTTGTGCCAAAGATAGTGGAGGCTGCGAGAAGAAAGTGACACTAACCGACAAACAACTGGGCTACTTGGCGGGAATTGTGGACGGCGAAGGCTGTCTTACCGTTACCAGAGAAAGAACCAAGTATTATGCTTCTGGCTTCAAATACTCCCCTGTTTTTAAGATTGTTAATACAGACCTTGAACTCTTAAAATATATTCAAAGGCTTATTGGCTCTGGCTCCATTATACAACTTAAGCAGAGGCTTCAGAACAGGAAACAAATATACCAATTAGAGTTGTACCCAAACGCTCAGAGACAAATATTACCCTTGATTGCGCCATTATTGAGATGTAAAAAGCAACAAGCCGAATGTCTTATTAAATTGCTTACGCTCACTGCAGGCCATCATGCGAACCATCGTTATAGAAAAGTTGACCATTCAGAAAAAATCGAAGAGCTATACGAGAGGATTAGACCTCTGAATAGGAGAGGAATAATAGGCGTAGTCCTTCCTAAAGTTGTTGAAATAGCCATAAGAAAACCAAAAGGGTAATAGAAATGCCTCTGCTCTACGAGTCATACGCCAGTCCTCAACATGGCGACACAGTAAAAATCTGTTTCGAAACAAGAAACGCCATAAATCCAAATCTGGTTAGAGAAAAACTTCAGCGATACAACTGGAACGCAAAAGGACTACAGCTCGTCAACATTAACGTTCACCAGAAAGGCGGATGCGTCACAGTTAAAATTTTGCCTTCGTTCATACTGCCCATAGTATGGGTTGCCATTGCAGCAATCGTTCCAGCAGCACTAGGACTAGTTGCTACAATCGTGAAGATGTGGGTTGTCGCCCAAATAGCTAATCCACTATTAGCGCCTGGTCCACTTGGCTTTCCAATGGTGTTCTGGCTCATAATCGCAGGGGCAGGCGTATTAATACCTTTAGCAATAATATTACGCAAGAAGTGAGAGAATGGGAAAACGCAAAATTTCAACATTTTCAAAGCAAATGACCGAAGAAGAGGCAAAGCGAGAAATGGAACTAGGCACTCCGACAGGGCAAGCCTTAAAAAAAGCTGAGGACTTATATCAGAAGCGGAGGAAAAAGTAGATGCCGATACTTTACGAGCCAACCGAAAGGCTTGTACGCTACTATGGAAACAAACTGCGGAAGCTGTCGCCCAGCCCTGACGTCACAAGCTTTCTAGCAGGCATGGTAGTCGGGTTCTTTGTCTTACCCATAATCCTGCCCATCGTAGGCTACCAAGTCACCAAACGCTGGGGACCACCACCAACAGAGTAACTTAAGGCTGGCTAAAACGTGTGGCAGTCATCCTCATCGCCACATCGCCTGTAGACGAACCCACTCGATATGGCTACACATATTGGAAACGCTACGCCCGAACACCCGCACAAAACCTACATCAAGTTGTAATCCTCAAAAACGCTTCGCTCTCCACGTTTGAACAAGCCCTAAACAAATACAACCCACGCCTAGTCATCATGGATTCCCACGGCGGCTCAAAAGGAGTAGAAGTAAACGGACACGTCATCCTAGGCGTAAAAGGCTACGACCCTGAACTGGGCTTAAAAATCTACGACACAAACACACACCTCATGACTGAAAGAATGGTTTATTGTGCGACTTGCAACACGGGCAAGGAACTGGCTTTCCGTTTAATAGACGCTGGAGCCATAGCAGTAGTAGCTTACCGGGAGCCTTTTATTTTTCTTTCTGAAGAACACATTTCAAATCCATTAAACGACAAAATTTCTTATCCCTTTTTCGTTTCACTCTTGCAGCCAGCCCTTCAACTTGCCACAGGCAAAGCCTTCGGACAAGCCGTCAACATTACACGTGAAGCCTTCCAGTATTACCGTGACTTGGCTGAAAGGAGAGGCGATGAACAGGCTGCGAAATACTTGCACTTTGACGCTCAGAGCCTAATAGCGTTAGGCGACATGGAGGCACGTCTGTGAAGGCTGAAGTCATACTTCCTATAATCGGATTCGCAGGAACCCTAGCCGACTACATAACAACTCAAATAGGCTTGCGCATGGGACTAGGCGAACTAAACCCGCTTGTAAATCCAGTTTTGGAAGGCGTCTTCGCCGTAGGCGGACCAATACTTGTAATGGGGCTTGGCAAAAGGCTAGGCGTGGAAAGAAGCGTGACAGTAACTTTATCCGCCATCCCAGCAGCAATACCTCTCACCGTGGCAATCCGAAACCTAGCAATAATCGGAACAGCAAACGCAAGAAAATATTCTATAAGCGAGTTCCCACTACTATACGGGTGAAACCATGGGCATTTTAAAAACTGCGTTAATGTTCTTTGCTGGGCAGTGGGTCTTCAACCAGATATACAATGAAGCAGAAAAAAGCGTTGTGACGAGTAGAGCCTATGAGTACGCCAATAAAAGGGGAAAACCCGTTTTAGATTTTGGGTGTGGAAGCTTTCCAAGAGGGGATTACAACGTAGACATAGTGCGTAGGCAAGCGAAAAACTTCATCAAAATACAAGCCTTCGACAAGCCCCGCTTACCCTTTCCAGACAAGCACTTCGCCTCAGCTCTATGCTATCATGTCCTAGAACACACCAACAACCCAGAACACACATTAAAAGAACTGAACAGAGTCGCCGAAAAAGTGTTCATAATAACGCCAAATCCCTTTTGGTGGCGAACATGGCTTCACTTCGGACATAAATGGATATTCATAGGAAACACTTACTTCCCAAACCCCATACTAAAACTTGGAGAAAACGTTAAAGACTTTCCGCTACTATACCCGGAGTAGATGAAGAATGTCGCTCTTTGAACCTGAAGAAATCCCACTGTTCGACGTGCAGACAGCGAGAAGCGTAAACAGAACTTTCCAGCAGAAACCAACCCGCATACCCCTAGAACTTCCTCTACAACCAACCTACATAATAAAAACAAGAACAAACGTGCTGCCAATAGTCGCCATAGTCGGCATTTTCGCATTTTTTGGCTTTTTAGCTTTCTTGGTGGCAATGAGGCGAAGCTGAATGGCTTTGGAAGTTTGGTTGCCTGAAGGAATATCTGAATCTTTCACTATTACTGTAGACGATAAAGGAAAAACACTCTACGCATGGCCCTACAAATGGTACTCTGTAACCATCATAAATGATGATGAAGACAATCGAGTTAAAGTTACCATCAATGGCGGATCCATATCTACTGCAAGAATTGTTGAAGCAACAGAAAGCAGACCGTTTGCCTATAAAAAACCAGCCATCTCACAAATATTTCTCATAACCGAAACAGGTAAAACCGCCAGTGTCCGAGTAGAAACAGAAAGATAATAACAAATTTTTTAAGCATTTTAACCATAAATTTATTCTGATGTGAAGTGATGTGAAATGGCAGAAGAAGCAGGTATCATACATAGGTTAAAACAGATTTTAGGAAAATATCAGCAAGACCTTGGCATACTTGTATGGGGCACTACTGCCAAAAAAACACAAGGAAACTATCGAGTTCTACTTGTGGATGACGACGGAAAACTTTTAGCAGGTAGCTAAGAGTCCGCAGAGGTCATCCTCAGCAACCCAGGTGCCACTGTTGCCGAAATCTGGGCATACACGCCGAGAACTCTAACTTCACCTGCCTTTGGAAATTTAGTGGAAAAGAATCTTGCTGATATACTTGCGGATGAAACGGCTTTTAACGGCTCTGACATCGATGTTGCAATCAGTTCTAGGGCTTCTGCTTTAGCGTTGGCTACTCATGATGCTGACATAAAAAGCCTTGTTGGAACACTAGACCAATCAGCCGACATCTCCTTGAGCTCGTTAGCGCGGAGCCTAGCAGTTTGGGATGTGTCAACTAAATTAGCCGCTCTCGTCGTCGGCGATAAGGATAATCCATCAGTGGATGAGCAAACACTGCTCACTGCGTTGCGTAAACTCTTTCATGTTGACTTGGTTGATGATGACGATGTTGCAGACGCAAAAATGGATTTCACGGCATACTCAACCGTTATCGTAGGATACTCCGCAGACGTGGCGAAGCTTTCAGCATTGACCAATTTGGCGATTCCCCTAGTTTTTATTGTGGGCGAACACGCTGCTACCATTGGAAAAATGGCTACTGTCGGAGCTGGAAACTATGGCACTTCAACTGGAACACAGTGGAGTCTTGCCGATAACAGTCACCCAACGTTGCTGACTGAAACATTAGGCACCCACGACATTTACACCCAAAGCGGAAACTTTGGATGGCTTCTTTCAACGGCTCTAGCCAGTGGAGTCGGAGTGTTCGCAACTGTTCAGGGCGAAGCTACACACGTAAGTTTAGCAATACTTCCGATAGACGGAATAAACAGCGACAGCTTGGCAAGCCCAGAAATCAGATATTTCTTTGGTGCACAGGAACCAAGCAAATATACGAGTCACACTTGGGACCACGTTAAGTGGATAGGCGACTGGCTATCGCATCAAATCGCCCTAGTCACGCTTGTCACTTCTTTGGAAAAGTCCAAAACCATCGAAGAAATGCTGGGCAAAGGCAAGTTCCAAAAAACAAGAGACCTCTACGACTACCTAGTAACTGGAACAACAGGCTCTCCTCCTTTCGAGGTCATCGCTGAATATGAGTCTAGAAGTGTCATGGAAAGGCTTGAATGGATAAAAAACGCCCTGCGAAAAGGAACAGGAACAGCTCTTCCAGCAAACAAAAGCCTCTACGACGTTCTCGCCTTAGATCGCTGGGATGTAAGACTCGACGCAACCAGAGCAGCAAAAATCGACAACCTCGACGTAACAATTTCAAGCAGAGCTTCAGCCACAGCCTTAACCACTCATGATTCAGACATCAAAACCCGACTTGACCACGCAACATACGGTTTAGCGGCTCTAAACACAGACTTGGACACTCTTATTTTAAGACTCGGCGATCCCTCTCCAAGCACAATTAAAGCGCTAATCGATTCTATCCAAGCAAAACTAGACAATGGAACCTACGGGCTTTCCGCTTTGCAAACATTGCTTACAGCTATTGAAGGAACAGGCTTCACAAAGGACATCCATTCTCTCGTCAATATCACTGGTTATGTTGATGAAATTGAGGGTTTACTGAAAAATGCTTCTTATGGACTTTCCGCACTTAAGACTCTTATTGATGCTGTTGAAGGAAAACTTGATGATGCAACCTATGGTCTTAGCGCCTTGAAAACTTTGATTGACGCAGTAGAAACTAAGCTGGATGATGCGACCTACGGGCTTGCCGCTTTAAATGCCGATTTAGACGCCGTAAAGGCTAAAACGGATTTAATTCCTGCTGATATTTCAACTCAACTCGATACTAATATTCCAGCTATTAAGACGCAAACTGATAAGATACCTCGTATTCTTAGTCACATAGACTGCTGGAGTCTTGCTAAGCAGATAACTATAACTTCGGTGGCTGGCGACCAAGGTCTTGTAGACGTTGTAGTTTCTGGTTTGCCTTCTAACATCACGATTATTGCTGTTCAGGGAATGTTCATGTGCGACTCAGTTCAGAATAGTGCAACAGGCGTCGCAAACTACCTTGAAAGCACAAAGATTCAGGTTCACAAGAAGGTTGGCGGAACGGACAGAGACGCAATAGTTCTTGAAGCTAACAAAGTGTTCCGTTTTACTACAGATATGATACGTGGAGGCACTGTTTTCGTAGCCGATTGGGCAACAGCTACTGCCACTGGTATCCTCGCTGAAGTTACTGGCAACAATACTTACGAGATGTGGTTTGACGTTGCAGAGGCTCTTGCGAATAACTTAGTGTTAGACGGAGCTGCGTTTGGACTACGGATTTGGTTTACGATTTAGGAGATGAGCTGTAATGACAGTTGAAGAAGTTTACACAGACGCTTTCGACGCTAGGCTAGTTGCGTGGACTGAAGTAGGCAATAGTCCATACTTGCATGACACAAACGTGGACTATGTTAGGAGCAATACAGACGGTCAAGAAGAGGGC
>Ga0315280_10006816_pt1 | contig 15605 bp, 29 predicted proteins | sample YL17G06_40_MG_FD_203697 | JGI IMG/M metagenome (GOLD analysis project Ga0315280, IMG submission 203697) | Sediment microbial communities from Yellowstone Lake, YNP, Wyoming, USA - YL17G06_40 | ecosystem: Environmental > Aquatic > Freshwater > Lake > Sediment | place: USA: Wyoming | collected... | reverse complement strand
AAAATCAAATACTTATTTTTTTGTAAGGTGAAATTTGAATGAGTGCTAAAATTGTTGGAGGCGCCATGGGAGGCGTCTTCGTCCCAATAGTCATCGAGTTTGGAGCAAAAGGCGCAAGAATCAGCGACCAAATCCCCTACAAATGGAGCGGAGTCATCGGCACAGCAGGCGGATTTTTCACAGGCGTATTGCCAATCGTCTGGAAAGACTATCCCCTAACCAAAGGAATGTCACCTGACAACAAAAACGCAGTCATAGCCTTCGGAGGTTCCATGTTCGCCACAGGCTTAAGCATGCTCATCCTAGACGAACTACGCAAACGAGCTGCATACACTTTCAGAGGAGAGTTGCCGCTAGGCGAATATTCCAGAGAAGGCTTAGAGATTCCACCTGAAGAACTCATAAAGGAGATTTAGGTGAACAGAAATGCCAGCCCCATATTTTTACCCTAAAAAGTTCATAGACAAATACCAAGCCATCATAGACAAATCCTACGCAATGGCACGCCAAGAAGCAGCCCGCATAGTCGCAAACAAACGAATCGCCATGAAAATCGAATTCCTAAAACCCGTCCACCTCGACAGAACCCTCTACAACCTTCCAGGCTCGACGGACACGCTCTACACGCTGAAAAGCAACGTTGCCATATTCCCATTCGGCATCATAAACGAAGACCCAACCTTCGACTACATCAAATGGTACAGCGGCAACAAAACAAGATACATAGCTGACTGGTTCGTCCGGCCAGTATACCTCTTCGAAGAGAAAGAAGGAGTATACGCAGGCAACCTCGACCCATACGCTTTCAGAGGAGACGAAAGCTTCACCATAAACTGCCACAGCACAACAAGCTCAGCCCTAATGCAAGCGTGGATACTTGGCTTCGCAGTCATGCCAGTAACCCTCGAAGACGTCAAAATCATAAGCTAGGCAAACTAGCCACCCCTTTTCTCTACGCCCTCCCAAAAACTAAAGGAGAAACTCCAAATGGCTAAAAGAATCCCTCTTATATACGAAAACGTATTCAGCAAAAGCCCAGAGAAGTCTGTAGCGGCGGCACTGAAACCGACTGATTTAGGTCTTGATTTACTTGACGAAGCAGGAGTAAACTCGGTTGTGGGAAAGTCTCTTTATGTTGGAACAAAGATTAGTGTAGACGCTTGGATGGTTTGGATAGATGCTGGCGGAGGCAGAAACACTAGTGGAATGAGTGGCAAAGTTGTGAATGTCTGGCATAAAGTAGGCACAGGGGCATACGCTAAAATCGGGACAATAACACTTGGAACTTGGCCCGCAGGAAGCGGGAACGAAGGACGCTTAATCTACACCTTAACCCAAGCTGGAACCCACACTTTCTATGCCGAGTTTCCAGGAGACAGCGAATACGCTGGTTGCAAAAAAGCGGTGCTTGCCTTTGCCAAATGCCCAGTTTGCTGAAGTTCCCCTTCTTTTCGAAAACGTTTTTGGAGTAAGCCCAGAAAAAGTAGTTTATGTTGCCTACGCCTTAACCATAACCGTTAAAGACGCCATAACCAAAAAACCAATAAAAGACGCCATAGTATTAGCTGACACAAACACGGCAACAACAGACGAAACAGGCACAGCCACATTCGAACTTCTCCCCCCCGGCACATACACCGTCAAAGTCACACATCCAGCCTACATGCCAAAAACAGGCACAGTAACCATAACAGAAGCAGGCGCCCTCAAAGAAGTAACCCTCTGGCCCTACTGGATAATCCCAGCAGGCATAGGCGGTGGCTTCGCCCTAATAACCCTCATCTACTTCCTAACCAAACCGAGGCGATAAAAAATGTCGCTACTATACGAAACCTATGCCTTACCAATACGTAGAACAAGAAGATTTGCAGTAGTTCGTTACCCTATCCCTTGGCCTTCAGGCGTGGGTTGCGGAAAAACCTTACAGAAGTTAGACTTTCCTAAAATTCCCGAAGGAACGACAATCAACACAGTAAACTTCAAAGCAACTGGAGACCTAGTCACAAGCGGATCACCACTGACACCTGTCTCAGCAGAAGTCGTATTCCGTATTAACGGGCAAACAGTAGCCTCACAAGGCATTAGTATTTGCACAATTCCAAGATGCACGTCTCCATTTGACTTCTACACAAACGTAGGTGCCTATGTCTACTTTGGAAAAACAAACGAGTTTGAAATCGAAGTCCGACAATCATGGAGTCCCTTTGGATGCGTAACAGGCGTAGAAGGTCTTTCAGCATACATCGAATATGAGTATACAGGTGAACCGCCAACACCGCCCAAACCTCCACCGCCAGAATGGTGGGGCTACGTGAAATGGGGAATGGTCGGAGTCGGAGCCATAGCCGTGGTTGGGCTTGTGCTTCCCAAAGCCATCGAAGCCATAAGAAAACCAAAAGGATGACCACGATGCCTCTGCTCTACGAATCATACGCTACGCCTCAACATGGCGACACAGTAAAAATCTGCTTCGAAACAAGAAACACCATAAATCCAAATCTGGTTAGAGAAAAACTTGTGCAATACGACTGGAACGCAAAAGGACTAGAACTCATCAACATTAACGTTCACCAGAAAGGCGGATGCGTCACAGTTAAAATTTTGCCTTCGTTCATACTGCCCATCATATGGGTTGCCATTGCAGCAATCGTTCCAGCAGCACTAGGGCTAGTTGCTACAATCGTGAAGATGTGGGTTGTCGCCCAAATAGCTAATCCACTATTAGCGCCCGGTCCGTTCGGCTTCCCAATGGTGTTCTGGCTCATAATCGCAGCAGCAGGCGTATTAATACCTTTGGCAATAATATTACGCAAGAAGTGAGAGAATGGGAAAACGCAAAATAAGCACATTCAGCCAAACAATTCCTGAAGAGCAAGCGGAAGCGGAAAAACACAAAAACAGTTCTCTAGGCAAAACTCTAAAAAAGGTAGACGAGCTTTATAGAGAGCGGAGGAAAAAGTAGATGCCGATACTCTATGAGCCAACCGATAGACTTGTTCGTTTCTACGGAGGCAAACTTAGGAAGCTGTCGCCCAGCCCTGACGTCACAAGCTTTCTAGCGGGCATGGTAGTCGGATTCTTTGTCTTGCCAATAATTCTGCCCATCGTGGGCTACCAAGTAACCAAACGCTGGGGTCCAAAAGAGTAACTTAAGGCTGGCACCTATGTGTGGTCTGCATACTCATCGCCGTCTCGCCTGTAGATGAGCCAACACGCTACGGATATTATTACTGGAAACGCTACGCCCGAACACCCGCAGAAAACGGACACCAAGTCGTAATCCTCAAAAACGCTTCGCTCTCCACGTTTGAACAAGCCCTAAACAAATACGATCCACGCTTAATCATCATGGACAGCCACGGCGGAAGCAAAGGCATAGAAGTAAATGGGCATGTCATCTTAGGCGTAAAAGGCTACGATCCTGAACTGGGCTTAAAAATCTACGACACCAACACCCACCTCATGACTGGAAGAATGGTTTATTGTGCGACCTGCAACACGGGCAAGGAACTGGCTTTCCGCCTGATAGACGCTGGAGCCATAGCAGTAGTAGCTTACCGTGAGCCTTTTATCTTTTTGAGCGAGGAACACGCAAGAAATCCGCTTGACGATAAGGTTGCGTATCCATTTTTTATCAGCCTCATGCAGCCAGCCCTTCAACTTGCCACGGACAAAACCTTCGGACAAGCCGTCAACATCACACTCGAAGCCTTCCAGTATTACCGTGACTTGGCTGAAAAAAGAGGAGATGAACAGGCTGCGAAATACTTACACTTTGACGCTCAGAGCCTAATAGCGCTTGGAGACATGGAGGTTCGGCTGTGAACGAGTGGAAAGTTTACTTTGTCGGTTTGTTAAGCTCGTTTTCAGATCTCGCTACAACGTGGCTTGGTTCAAAATATCCTGAACTCGCTGAGATGAACCCTTTAGCCAATCCTTTTTACGAGGTTGCTTCCGTCTTAGGAGGGCAAGCGTTGATTTTGCATGCAGGGAAGAAATTGAAGGTTCATCCTAAATTGACCGTGATTCTCGCACTTGCACCTGCGACTGTTCCTTTCGTCACCGCCACTAACAACGTTGTGCATATAGCTTTGGTTCACGCAAAATATTACCCTTTTGAAGAATGCCCACTATTATATTGGGGGAGAAAATGAACGTCTTTAAAACTGCTTTAATGCTTTTTGCTGGGCAATGGGTAATTAACCAAATATACAACGAAACTGAAAAAGCCTTTGTAACACAGAGAGCCTATGAATATGCACATCAAAGGGGAAAACCCGTTTTAGATTTTGGTTGTGGAAGCTTTCCAAGAGGCGATTACAACGTAGACATAGTGCACAGGCAAGCGAAAAACTTCATCAAAATACAAGCCTTTGATAAGCCGAAGCTGCCTTTCCCAGATAAAATGTTCGCCTCAGCCCTATGCTACCATGTCTTAGAACACACAAACGATCCCCCGCACACTTTAAAAGAACTTAACAGAGTCGCCGAAAAAGTATTCATCATAACACCAAATCCGTTCTGGTGGCGAACATGGCTTCACTTCGGACACAAATGGATATTCATAGGCAACACCTATTTCCCAAACCCGCTACTACAACTGGGCGAAAATGTTAAAGACTTTCCCCTTCTATACCCCGAGTAGGTAAACATGTCGCTGTTTCCTGAAGAAGAAATGCCGCTATTCGATGTGCAGACAGCGAGAAGCGTAAACAGAACTTTCCAGCAGAAACCAACCCGCATACCCCTAGAACTTCCTCTACAGCCAACATACATAATAAAACAAGAACAAAACACGCTACCAATAGTGGCTATTGTAGGAATCTTCGCATTTTTCGGATTTCTTGCTTTTTTGGCGTTCATGAGGCGAGACTGATGGCATTGGAAGTTTGGCAACCTGAAGGGATATCTGAATCTTTCACTATTACAGTAGACGATAAAGGAAAAACACTCTACGCATGGCCCTACAAATGGTACTCTGTAACCATCATAAATGATGATGAAGACAATCTAGTTAAAGTTACCATCAATGGCGGCGGCATATCTGCTGCCAGAATTATTGAAGCAACAGAAAGCAGACCATTTGCCTATAAAAAACCAACAATCTCACAAATATTTCTCATAACCGAAACAGGTAAAACCGCAAGCGTCCGTGTAGAAACAGAAAGGTAATAACAAAATTTTTTAAGCACTTCAACCTAAATTCATTCTGACGTGAAGTGATGAGAAATGTCAGAAGAAGCTGGCATAATACATAGGTTAAAACAGATTTTAGGAAAATATCAACAAGACCTTGGGCTACTTGTGTGGGGCACTACTGCTAAAAAAACACAGGGAAACTACCGTGTTCTCTACGTGGATGATGATGGAAAACTTGTTGTTTCAGCCACTATTTCGGGGACCATTGACATGAGCGACCGTTGGGCTAGGCAACTTGGACAAATCGACATAGCACGGTACTTAGGGTCAGCAGTCGGCTTAACGAATCCCCTGCACTCTCAAATTGTCTACGGCGGCGCCGTCATTGACCCTCGTAGTATTAGAGCCTTAGTTTCAAGCGACATCATAACAGCTTATGGAGGTCAAACTCAAGCACTGTTACAGAGAGCCACTACCTACGATTTACTAGTTCAACTTAGGAATGCTGGAGTAGAAATTGACCCTCGCTCAATCAGGGCATTGGCTAAAGCAACTGACGAGGTTTATTCTGTTCTTAGAACTGATGTTGGCGTTGCGTATGATGCCCGGCAGATTAGAGCTTTAACTTCCTCTGATATCATCACGGCTTATGGCAGTCAGAGCCAAAAACTCTTGCAGAGAGCCTTAACATACGAAACTGTGGTTCAGCTCTCTCATCAAGGCTCAGAATACGACAGCAGACAAATACGTGCTTTAACCTCAAGTGATGTTGTCTCACTGGTTTCCAACGACCTAAAAACAATTCGATGGGGAATCACGAGAGAGCCAACGTGGACTGACGGCGCAGAAGCAACGGCGCCAGCGGCTGGCGCAACCCTCGTATCTAAAACCGTTACTGCAGGAATGACCGGGCGAGTCTTCGGAGTCCACATAAGCGCAGATGAAGCAAATCAGTTTCAGCTACTCGTTAATGCAACTGTGATTAAGCGTTTTGCTTTAGGCGGCGCAGGAGTCATTCACATTGTCTTAGCTTTACCCTTGAAAGATAGCATTGCTGCTGCGTCAGTGATAACGATAAAGAATGTCACGGCCGGAGCAGCTCTGAAAGTGTACCAAGCAAGTCTACTCTATGATGAGGCTTAAAAATGGTTTCAACAGGCGATAAAAGACCAACTGCCACAGAAGTGCCAGCAGGCGCCACGGGTTGGAGTCTTCCAACAAAGGCTTATGCACCTTACAGTGAGGATGCTAGTTGTGCATATGCGAGTGCTGATAACCGTAAGCAAAATTACTTTAACTACGGTTTTGGAATTCCTCCTGGTTCAACCATCAACAAAGTTTATATTAAACTCTACGATGCTCTCGTCTCAAAAGAGGGAACATCAAACGAAATCTTTGTATACGTCTCTTGGGACGGTGGAGTAACTTGGAGTGGTGCTGCAATCATTTCTCCAGTTTTTGGAGTATGTGAAGAAAGTGGGTTAGACCAGTTGGACGCAACCAGCTTAACTGATTGGACGCCTGAGAAGTTGGCGGATGGAGTGTTTAAAGTTCAGGTTGTCTCAGCTACTGGTGCGGGATGCTTTGCCATCGGCAGTAAGGTTCGCATGTTTGATGGTTCTCTTAAGAACATTGAGGATATTCATTTGGGCGATGAAGTCTTAAGTTGGAGACCAACTGAGAAATGGTGTAAGGGTGTTGTTGTTGGCGTGACTAAACATGATTGGAGTTATAGCCGTCTCCTCGTGAAACTTATGACGAAACTCGGAGAGTTGATACTGGCTTCTCAACATAAAGTTTGCGTTACCAAAGAGCATACATTTACTGAGGTAGATAATCTTGAGGTAGGCGACTGCCTCTTAACCGAGAAAGATGAGCTGCAACCCATTCTCTCAATCGAGGATTTAAAAGTAAGTAAAATGGTGAACTTAGAGATTGACAAGTTGACCTTCGTCGTCAACGGCTTCCTAGTCCACAACTTAGTTAAACAAGCGTGGTGAAAACTTGAAAAAAATGTCTGTCAAAACTAAAACTGTTTACCTCGACTGGATTCCCGTTGAAGTTCAGTATACGCCTCCGCCTCCGCCAGCTTATGTTCCAGTTATGAAGTTTCATCAGAAGGGAACAACAACAATCTACACGAGTGGGTAAACTGCTTTCTCTTCCATTGAATGCCAATTGAAGCTAAAAGAATCGTCCAAGGTATCGTGAGCAACGCCGCTGTTGTTGTTGGCTTTGGCAGTAGCTTCCATGATTCAGGTATGCCATCGCTGAATCTTTGGTGAATAAAATAGTAGTTTCCATTTGGAAGCCACAGAATGAACTCGGGCATTCCTTGACCCATAAACTCGGATGAAGAATCATCTTGTTGAACCCAAGTCCAGTTTCCATTAGTTATCGCCTGTTCAATGTAACTGTCATTTTGTAACACTTTGTAGGTTGAAGGCGCTGTGGCAAGACGTTCAGCCCTAACTTCCAATCCGTAGGGATAATAATCTCGCAAGTCGCCATACCACACTTGAGAAGCATAAGAAAGACCGATAAGAAGCACAGTGACGATGGTGAGAGAAATCAAACTAATATTAAACCACTTGTTCATTTACCAAGCCTCCATCCAAAAATGCCAGCCACCGCCACCTAAGGATTGTGCTCGCCCCCACACCCCTCTATTAAATGAAATCGTGCTCTGGCAATCTACGTCCCAATTGTTCGTTACTAATGCTGTCGGCACGTAATAGTAGTATGGAAAGTCTATCCAATAAGGATACGCATTCATAACACACATTAAACCATTCTCATAGTGGTCGGGCGCTCCATAAAGATGTGAAAGCTCATGCTGAAGAACGTTGTCTGTGGCTTGCCCTACCCCAGCGAGATATGTTTCCATCACCAACACAACTCCCAAACTCTTATCTGAATAACCATAAACTCCAATAGTTTCTTGGTCTGAGAAAGCCACGAGAACATCAACTCTCATATAATTTACATACATGCCAGAAGTGAACCCTACTTCGCTAACTACCTCATCCAGCATTAAATCTCGATTGGTCACAGCATCATTACTATCCCAACTTCTATACGCAACAATTTTAAACTCAATGTTGAAGGATGATGAAAAGTAGGCTTCTGTATCCCAAATTATAATGGTCGCTAGGTCCTGAGCACTGTAGGCGTATCTCGACCAAGCAATCGAAGAGAATTCTTCGTCGTAGGCAACCATGAGATTAACAGTATAGGTCGAAGAGGCTAAAACAGATGGAGTCAAAGATACTATGAAAAGGAAAGTTAAGAGGAAAATAATTATTCTCCTCATTCGTGGAAAGTGCGGGAGGCTGACAAAAGAGAAAGGACTCTTGCCCTTTTTCCCCATCTCACTCACACCTTCCACACCACAAAATAAGTGATGCTTCCTTTTAAAATTTTATGGAAGACTCTTCTATAGCAGAGTTCTCTAGTGCAAAAATTCTTTAAGCCAGAACACCTCTACTCTTCTTTGGTTAAAGCTTATGAACAAAAAAGCAGTTGCAGTTGTAGGCGGAGTCGCAGGAGCCTTAGGCATAGCCTATTTAGTCAGCAGAGCCCTAGCCAAACCAACCGTCCAAGTAGCATTAACGTCAAAGCCAATACCTACAATAATCCTAGTAGACGACAAACTTGAAGTGGCAACACCAAAAACCATAACCCTAACAAAAGGCAAACACACGTTCGCAGCCGTCCCAAAAAGCCCAGACCTCTTTCTAACCTACGCCTTCCGCAGTTGGACACTAAACGGAGAAGTCGCAAGCTACAGCCCCACAGCCCAAATCAACATCACAAAACCCACAGTCGTCACAGCAAACTTCCTCGTAAGCCAGTCAGGCATATACCCCATCATTCCAGCATAGGGAAAGTCTTAAATCAAAAAACACACAGAACATAAGTCAAGAACAAGAAGAAGGAGGAATGAAAAACGAGCACTTTTAAACCTGTACAAATCTATAAGACAGCTCTTCCAGTTTTGAAAGCTGGCCACATCATACACACTGGACCAGACTTTGATACGGGCTATCTGCAAGTCGTCACAGTCAGAAACAACCGCAAGAAAGTAGAAGTTTCAGGAGCCAAAACAACCCTCTACGACCTAGTCATCGGAACAGACACAAGCTTCGAGTCGTTGCATGGCAACTTGAAAAAGAACAGAATAGTCCACCTGCAATATCTAGGTCTTGGCGCAGCCCAATCCACATACTTGTGGTGGCTGACGCAACCCCTTTTAAGCAAAGACGTGGACGAAGCCATAACCAGCGCCATAGCCCCAATAGACCAGCCAATCGAAATCGACAGATGGAGCTACGACGACAGCCAATACCTAAGAATCAAACAAGCAGACACACAACAGTACTACTTCGTCATCGCAGAATACGAAGTCGTAGGCTACCCAGGAAAACCAGACAAGCCATTCTTGCACATATTCGCAAACGGACAATCGCAATTCGTGGAAGCAGGCCAGTCGGTAGCTGGTTTAGGCGCATACGAACGAATGGTAGCAAAAGAACTTGCAGCACTTAGAAAAGCAACGGCGAGATAAAATGCAAGAAAGCCAGAAGCTTCAGCGGGCAATCCGCACACCCATAGTAACCTATGAAAAGCCAGTGGAAGAACCGTTCATCCCCGAGTCGCCCACCTTTTTACCGCGGAAAGAAGCGGAAGAACTTGACAAAATAGCCGTTCCAACCACACTGCTAGGCGTGCCAGGCGCCCCCATCCCAGTTGCCAAAGTAGACCGTTACACGGGAACAGACCAAACCTACAAGGAAATAGTTAAATGGCGAGTTCAAGAACGCACAGAAGGAGAACTTAAAGAAGTAAGCATCGTCAGCAACAACTACGACAAAACCTACTTCAAACTAGTAATAGGAGGCATAACTTTCTTCACAGACAAAAAAATTCAAGCACCCCTAACCCTGCCTTTCCCAGAAACAAAACTGCGTCCAGCCCAAGAAGTAATCCTGCAATGCAAATCAACCGACGGCACAAGCATCACCTGCGACGGAAGCGTAACGGGAAGAGAAGTTCCAGCATAGGGAGGAATCCCTATGGGTTTTGGAACTCCACCTACGGTGCTTGAAGGCGACTACTCAGACTGGACAATATATGATACTGTTTTAGACACGGATGCTAGAAATACCCATGGTTTTCAGGAAGCATACTTTAACAAACTTGAAACCGAAATATTAATCATTGACTATTTCAGCAGTAAAGTAAAGAAATATACAATAGACACTAAAACTTTGTCTACTGCAACAACTGTAACACTTGACTCAAGTGACACTGATATTCTTCATCCAGGTCAGTCGGTTCAAGGAACTTATATTAGCCACCACCCTGTCACTGGTGGGAACGTATATGTTTGGAAAAATGGTATACTAACAAAAACTTTTGTGCCTACCGACTTAGGTATACTTGCAGGCGGTATTCTAGGCTCTTGGATGAGCCCAAGTGGCAAATATATTGTGGTGTGCGGTAAAACTGCAGAACCTGACGTGGTGAGTTGGGTTGTTTTGGTGGGAAGCTAAGCACAAGTTTTATTTGTTTCTAGGCTTAATTAAGTTTGAGTGAAACCTATGTCTGAAGTTAAAGGTTGGAAAGAAGAAGTTAAAGACTTCGTGCTCATGCTCGGAGGCACAGGCGTAGTCATCGGCGGCATATGGGGATTCTACATGGCTCTCCGCCTACTCTTCGGAGCTTAAAGGCAAAGCCACAGCAAACCTTTAAAACAATTCTACCACAATAGTTTTGTTAGGTGAAAGTCTATGGAAGGTTTGTCAAATCAAGCTCAAGCATTTGTCTTAGCGTTATCCGCATTCTTCCTAGCCCTCGGCACAGCAGGCGCAGCAATCCCAGACTTTGTTCCGCAAGAATACAGAGTCCCCTTTGCGTGCTTCTTCTGGATTTGTGGAATAATCGGATTTGCCCTCAAAGAACTTGCAGGCGGAAAACCTCCACAACCATAAAAGGGGCGTAGGGGTAAAACGCCAAGCAAAAAAAGCAGTGAAAATCCATACGTAACCAAAGCGGAATGTCAGCAAATAAGCGGAACCATAAAACAAGAACTGACAACAATACGCACAGCCCTCGTAGGCGAAGACATGCGAGGCGGATTGGTGAAAGACGTAGCCGACCTAAAAAGTCAAGGCTCAACAGCAGTCCTACTTGTTAAGTCAGTAGTGGTGCCTATTGTCGTGGCTGTTGTAACAGCCGTAATTATTTCAGGGTTAAGGTGAAAACGAATGTTGACTGAAGAGAAAGCGTTAGAAATTGCACGAATGCTGAAAGAACGCAAAGGAGAGCAAGGCTTAGCGCCAGTCATCTCCCACGCCCTTAAAGTAAGCGGCAAAGAAATCAACAAAGTCTCCAAAATGATAGAAAAGGGCTTATTAGCATTCAGCGAAGAAGGCGAACCCTACTTCATAACGCCCTTCAAACAAATCGAAAAATACTATTTGAGCAGAACAAAAGAAATGGAACCTGAAGAAATCGCCCACAAAACTGTTGTGGACACAGTCGAAGGTCAAATAGCAGAAGAGGCCGCAACCCAAAGCCAACAATACATCATCCTAGGCAAAGCAATCTGGCAAGCCTATGTGAATTACGCAGTGAAACATGGCATGACCATAGACGACATACGCAAAACACCAGTCCATCAAACAATAATTCAAGCCCTCGAAAAAGCAGACAAACTCGACGAAGCCCAACAAGAAAACAGCGATCTCAAACAACAACTCGGCTACCTGCAAGGCGAAACAGACCCAATCATACGCCTAAAAAACACCCTCAAAAAAACAACCGACATACTCACCACACTAGCCGTACTCGACAACGCAGGCTTCAACATAGAACCGCTAATCCCCTTTTATGAGAAAATGATTAACGGCTACCTAACAGGCTACGCCTATGCCTAAAAAACCGCCGATACCCGACCTTTCACAGTCATATTGGGAAAGATTCCTCCGAAGCATGAACTTGGTAGGACCAATAATGGAGCAAACCCAAAACATAGAAGAAGCCTACAAAGAAACACGACCAGCACTGCCACCAGCCATAGAACCTGACATGCAAACCTTCATAAACCGAGTAGCAGAACGCCTAACACCCCTCGAAGGACTAGACCAAGCAGGAAAAATGAGAGCCCTAAACGTCAGAGAACAATTCCGCAAAGAACTAACCAATGTCTTCCTCGGCAAACAAGACTGGAACAAATGGTTCGACAAAACCAAAACCGCGCTAGGCCTGCACACAGTAATCTTCATGAAAATGCTCTACCAATGCCTCGAAGGACTAAAAAGCCCAGAAGCTCAAAGCCTAAGACAAGACTACGAGGCAGCGTTAGCCCGAATAAGAACATCAGCATAAAAGGTGAAAAACATGGTAAAATGTCCATGGTGCAGACAAGAAATACCGATAGAAGAATATTCAAGGCATTATGACAGATGCTACAAAGGGATGCCACCAGAAAAGGAGTTTGAAAGAACTCAACTCATTAATCGCCTACGCGAAGCAGTCTCTAAACTTCCCGCATTTCATATTAAGTGGACTGATGTTGAACAGATGTCTACGTCGGAACTCAGAGAAGTCGTCGAACATATAGAAGAACAAGTAAGAGGAAGTAGTCCAGAAGAAAAAGAAAAACTAAAACGTCCACCAGACCTAGAATCAATAAAATCTCAAATTGCCTATCTTAATGACGTATACGTGTTTGATAAAGACGCATTTCATACTATCAATCTTGTCGTTTCTTTGGCGTATGACTTGGGAAAACTGTATCATTTTGAGCCAACATTTACTGAAAAAGTCATGGATTACCTTTTTCAGATAGCAAAATTTGTTTCTCAAGATAACTGGAATGAAGCAAAAAGATATTCGAAAGAATTGAAGGAGAAAATAAAATGACTAAGCGCAAATATTTGTCAGGCACAGAAATCGCCCAGCTATTTCAACAGTTAACCAGCCTAGACATCACACGAAAACAAAAGAAAACCTAACTTTTCTCCGCTAAAGAAAAAGCGTAGCCCTCAATAGCTTCTCCATCCTGAACCCGCAACAAAGCCCGCTCAGCCTTAACCCGCTTCCCAACAAGCTCACTCAACCGCCTCGCAGCTTTCCAGACAGTCTGGCGCTTCAACGGTTGCTCACTGGAATCCTCAAAAAACGCCTCATCACCCCCCCTCAAAATCTCAGCCAACTCACTATAAGGAACAGTCCTGTAACGCTTAACCACTTTCTTCGGATCACTAACCCTATGAACCTTCCCCAACTTATCCCCTCTGAGCTAGAAGAAGTTTTTTCCTCTCTTCAGAGTCAGCCCAACGTTTAACCATGTTCTCACTTGCCTTTTTTCTTTCCTCTTTAGTCCATCTTTTCTTAATAGCCTTACGGATTTTCTCTCTATATCTAGGGTTGCTCCAACGCTTGTTCATTTCCGCTCTTGCGATTTCCTTTTGACCTTCCTTTCCTATTAAATTCTTAAAAAGCTTCTTCCATTCCTCAAATTGGGCTTGTTTATATGGATGTTTCAACTTTCCATCACAAAAATCTCTAACTTTTTCCAGTGTCGCAACATCTCTTACTACATAATCATATCTAGTAGATTTCTTCCCGTTCCAATACGGCTTACCTTTATATGAGCGTGTATAAATGTGGCCTCCTCCCAAAAAACTCATCAAAAACTCCAATGGGACTTTGTTAGTTTGATTTACGCAAAATCGAGGAACATAAATCAGTTTCCCATCGTTCCTGACGTGTCCGCCTTGGAGGTCATGAGAGAATGAACCTTCCCCCTCAATAAACCCGATAATCCAGCCTTGGTCAAACTCTGAGATTGACATAAATTAACACATAGTAGACACTTTCTAATAACGTTTACGACAACCTTATTTTCGCATAAAACAATAAGGATGCTCAAGGAGTGTGATTGAAATCCCCGCAAAATGGGTACGCGTGAGCCCCTCAATACTCGCTGCTGTTACCCCGTTGCCAGGCGGAAACCTGATAATGGCCACTGCTGCCAAAATTTAGCTTGTGAGCCAAGCTGAATGGCTTAAGCATTTGACCATTTTTGTCCGTAGCAGGCGTGCGCCAGGTGCAGGGCGTGTCGAAGTTAAGTCGGCTTTCACTGCAGCAGCTCATAAGACTTTGGGTATTCCAGCGAGGTCAGAGAGAATCGCCATTGTAGCTAGAGGAGTTAAGGAAGCAGGCTTGAAGACAGGCGTGTTCCATAAGAAGAGCCGTGCAAGACCAGGATCTCCACTGTATGGCAAAGTTTACACGATGGGTGCGCCAGTACCGCGAGCATAAAAACTTCCCTTTTTTTCTTTAATTTTTAAATAGAACTTACACATAGTTAGTTTTGAGTGATTGTATGGTTAAATGCCCATTCTGCGGAAAAGAGGTGTCGATAGAAGAGTATCCGTCGCATGTTGATGCTCTGCACACGGAAGAAATTCGCAAGAGGAAACCTGGAGTGAAAATAATTCCAATATCCAAAGAGGTAGCTAAAGAATTAGAAAGGCTACCTGACTTTCTGAGAAAACAGCATCCCAGAGAAATAGTTTTATACTTAATATTTGCGATAGACCCACAAATTGTTTCGGAGAATGAAATACTTCGGCTACAAAAAGAACTTAAAGCGCTGTACGACAAAAACATTAAATATGGAATAGAGAGCGAATGGGGAAGAACGTGAGTGATATGATGGTTAGATTTTTTCTCCAATGAGGGCTTCTAGGAATTCTTTTGGCACTGAAGTGAACCAAACATTTTTTTCTGCGTATCCTTTTTTGATGGCTTTTTTAACGTCGTCTTCTGTTACTTCAACTCCGTAAGTGTAAAGTCCGTGAAGCAACTCATCCATTGAAGGATAAAGTTTTGTGGCTATGAAGTGTAGGATCGCATCGTACTTGCGCTGCTCTTCTTCTTCTCTCCAGGGCATAGGCAAGGTGACAAGAGGCAAAAGCCTAAACGGTTTCTCAGTCCTTATGGCTTCTACAAAATCGTTGAAGTTCTTAAGAACCGTCGCCCAGTCAGGGTAGGGCCTGTTTAAAACATGCATTTTAAAGTTGTCTCGCCATCTGAAAGGGTCTTGTCCTAACCTAGCCATTTCATAGCTGAAGGCATCCCAAAGAATAGCCTGTTCCTCAGTGCTTGGCGCTCTCGGAAAAGGAAGCTTGCTAATCGACACTCTAGGAATCGTAACTGGCGACACAAAAACCTCGGCTGGCGCCTCTACAGGAACTTCTACTCTTGGTGGTCTGACACGCTCTTTTCTCAGTTTGGGCGGAGTTATAGGAGCAGCCACAGCCTTTAAGACATTTTCAACTTCTTCTTCAAGGTATGTTACGCCTTTTGTAGCCCACAATTCCCTAGCCCTAGCCTCATACTCATGCCAAAACCGACTCCAAACCTCGTCTGACCACTCCAACCCCAAATCG
>Ga0315280_10006815_pt1 | contig 15607 bp, 18 predicted proteins | sample YL17G06_40_MG_FD_203697 | JGI IMG/M metagenome (GOLD analysis project Ga0315280, IMG submission 203697) | Sediment microbial communities from Yellowstone Lake, YNP, Wyoming, USA - YL17G06_40 | ecosystem: Environmental > Aquatic > Freshwater > Lake > Sediment | place: USA: Wyoming | collected... | reverse complement strand
TGCCATACATAAAACGTGAAGATCGACCGAGATATGAGAGGCTGATTCAACAGGTTGTTGGCGAGTTCGCGGATCTGCCACCTGAAAACTTAGACGGCCATCTAAACTATTTCATCACAAGGCTTCTCGTGGCCCTTTACCGGCCAAGCTACTTCAACTACAACAGGGTTCAAGGTCTTCTGGAATGTATAAAACAAGAGTTCTATAGGCGTCGGGTGGCACCCTATGAGAATAAGAAGATGGAGCAGCACGGTGACGTGTATCAGGAAGGGTAGATGAAGAACAGAGAAATCAGTGATCCCTACAGGCTGTATCTGCAACTGTTGAGAATGTATGGAAGGCAGAACTGGTGGCCGGCTAAGACCAAGTTCGAAGTCATAATCGGAGCGGTCTTGACTCAACAGGCAAGTTGGCGAAACGTTGAGTTAGCCATCAGAAATCTGAGGAGAAGAAAACTCCTAACCATGCAAAGGCTTGTAAACGCATCAATTAGAACGCTTGAAACTTGCACGTATCCTACTGGCTTCTATAGACAGAAAGCGAAGGATCAAAAATGTCACGCGACACATACTCAGCAAGACACGGGGAAACCTCAACAGGTTCTTGGAAAAGCCCCTAGAAAAGTCTAGAGCCGAGCTTCTCACTCTGGATGGAATTGGAAAAGAAACGGCAGATTCAATCTTACTCTATGCCGGAAACCAGTCGATCCTTCCCATCGACGCCTACACACTTCGAGTAATGGCACGTGTGATGGACCGTGAAGGAGACTATGATTCGCTGCAGGTTTACCTTCAAGAGATGTTGCCAAGAGAACTTGACATTTACAGAGAGTTTCATGCACTAATTGTGGAGCATGCGAAAAAGACATGTCTTAACGCGAAACCGAATTGTGCAAATTGCAGAGTTGATCCATGTCTATACAATCTCGAACGTTACTAGCCGTTGGACTGAAATATGGGCGGCCTATTCAACCGCCGCCAACTTTGATTTTATGCTGGCTTCCTTGTCTCTTCTGTCATCAATTTTCAGCGTTGTAACTACCCTCTTCGCTCCCAATTTGAATAAAGTCTCATGAGCAGATGAGACTGCCAAATTCAACTCTTCCAAGGTTTTGGCTTCCACAGTCGTTGACATTGGTCCAACCAGAATGTTCAATCCACTAGTCTGCAAGGCCTGTATAGCCGCTTTAACGTATCTTCTTACGCTTGTGCCTTCACCTAAAGGAACGATGCTGACTTCAGCTACAATCAACTTGGTTCACCAGAATAGATAACAACGTAAACCTTTATTACTCATCTGCAAGTCTTTCGCATCAAGCTATTGAGATGGAGGTGTTCATTGAATGGTCAAAGTTGTAGTGGATCTCAAGAAATGCAATGGCGACGGTGTCTGCGTAGCCGTCTGCCCCGTATCTGTCTTTGAGATGCAAAATGTTTCAAGTGAACAAAAGTCCGTAGTGGTCAACAACGATGCGTGCATAGTCTGCCGAGCCTGCGAAGCACAATGCCCTACCCAAGCGATAACAGTTACTGAGTAAGCCACTCTAGCTCATACGGAACCAGAATTACTTTTCTTCCCTAGATTTTTCAACTACGAAAGATCTTGTTGCAGTAACGACTCACATTGTCGGCGGATCAATTTCTTTGCAGAGATTCGGCTTATACATCATAACAAGAGTTCGGAGAAAATTGTTCGAGTTCAGGAAATAGGTTCTACGCGTATTCAGAAAAATATTCGCCTATTATGATTCTAGCCGCCTGCGCAACGGATGTCAGTCCCCTTTCGTTCATCTCTTTCTCCAAGTCTTTCAACATCCGCTCTGTCATGGCCACAGTTATCTTTTTCAAAGTCATTTGCCATAACCTAAGTCAATTTGTTTTGGAAAGCTTTATATGATTATCCTTTACAAACGGCACGCGATATGCGGCAACCTAGTTCTCCATGACACTCCCCACATGGACAGATTAGTCCAACAATGACGTTTATCACCTAGTCCACACGAAGGCAAGGTAGGTGGGTGCCCACCCGATCGTATGCGTTGCCGGTCAAATGTAGAGATATTGAAGCGTTAGAGTTACAGAAGGAGAGATAATAGTGGATAAGGATCAAGTCTTGGAAGCCCTTACGAAGGTCTATGATCCAGAGTATCCAATGCCTATAACCGAACTGAAGATTGTCGAGAAGGAAGATATCACGATAACCGACGATTCGATGAAGGTAGAGTTCAAACCAACAGCGCCATACTGTCCAATGGGTGGAGTGATTGGAATAATAATCAAGTACGCTCTCGAAAAAAAGTTTGGGAAGAATGTTGAGGTAAGGGTGAAAACTGGCACTCACGCTCAGGAGTCTATGCTCAATCAGCTGCTCTCTGATAGGAAGAAATACGAGGAAACAGTTGAACGCTTAAGGTCATCGGGAATGCTGGAAAGATGCATAGCACAATAAAACCTATGCCGACTTCCATTTTGGATGCATGAGAAGAGAGACCCATATAGCGAAGTTCATGTTGAAACTGTACAGTGATTCTTATCTATGCTTTTTTGAATTTATGATGTCCTAGGCTTGGAGGATTGAAGAGATAGCTTCGGACTTTCACGTAGAACATAAATACCACGCAAAAGTGATATGGGGCAACTTTGGAGAAAGGGTCTATTGGCAGAGGTTGCTAATCAAAGGATCCTGGTGTTTGACAAGCGCGTCTGCACGGGCTGTAGACTCTGTGAACTTGCGTGTTCCTTTGTAAAATTCAACAACATCTACAGTTACGAGAGAACGCATATCAGGCATGTCATAGAGTTTGACAAAGGCGAGATAGAATGTCAGTACTGCCAGCACTGCGAGGATCCTCTTTGTCTAGCGTCATGCCCAGTCAACGCCATTCACAAAGATGAAAAAACGGGCATAGTAAGAATCAATACTCTAGAATGCATAGGTTGTCAAACGTGCAATATGGTATGTCCTACACACATACCAAAGTTCTACGCTGACACGAAAGTTTCGACAAAATGCGACCTCTGCAACGGTGATCCCGAGTGTGTAAAGTACTGTTCACCATGGGCGATATCCTACGTGACAAGAGAAGAGGCAGACAAACTGTTGAAAGAAATCTACGGCCAAGAGTGATAGCAAATGACCACAACATCCACATCCAAGAATGCAGATCAAGAGACGGTAATCGCTGAGGCGTTACGTAGAGAACTGAAAGAGAATCTTGTCAACGAATCTAGAATGTCTCCAGATAGACCGGTGTTCGAAGTCCGCAAAGATGCCTTGACTCAAGCCCTCAAGGTGCTAGTCGACGGATTCGACGCAAGATTATGCACTATCACAGCACTAGACAATGGTGTTGATTTTGAGTTGATTTACCACATGGCCGTCAAAGCTTTGGTGCTGAACATCAAAGTCATCGTCCCAAAAGAAGATTCAGAGGTTGCTTCAGTAACGGGCATCATACCAGGCGCAATCTCAGCTGAAAGGGAGATTTGGGACCTTTTCCAAATCAAGTTTCAAGGCATAACCGACTCGCGTGCCTATATTGCTCCTTACGAATGGAGAGAGGTTAAGGCGCCTCTGAGAAAGCCGATGAGTGGCGTTGTCGGCAGCTATCAGAAACCGACAGTCGAGCGGATGATGCAGGCGGGACAGGTCTTCCCAATACCTTCGACTATAATGAAGCAAAGAGATGAACTTAAACTTCCACCGATTGTTTCAACAACGACTCGACCTGAAGCTGTAGAGGAACTGCACAAAATAGCTCACGAAGTCGGATTTGACAAGAAAATCGGCTACGACACGGGAAAAAACAAACTTAGGTATTAGATTTTGGAGCCACAAAAAGAGTACGCCATGTTTTGGGGCTGCTGGATTCAAGCAAGACAGCCCAGCGTTGAGGCCGCCTGCCGAGCAGTGCTAAACAGATTTGGAATCCAACCGAGAGATATAGAAGGAGTCTCATGTTGCCCTGACCCAGTAGTGACGGAGAGGCTTCAACGGGAATTATGGCTAGCAATGGCCGCTAGAAACCTCTCAATAGCCGAGAACATGAAGATGGACATGGTTACTCTCTGCAATGGTTGCTACGAGACACTGTTTGAGGCTAGAGATACACTGAGAAGAAACGAACAACTCAGAGAAAGAGCGGAGAAAGCTTTTGCAAGCGTTGGAAGACGACTGCCTTCAAATCCTGGCCTACGACACATAGTCGAAGTTCTCGCTAAGGACATAGGAATTAAGGAGATCGAGAGGCTAAGCACTAACAGGCTGAAAAATTTGAAGGTTGCCGTACACCCTGGATGCCACCTCTATAGAGCACATAGACGCGAAGAAGCACGGGAAAAACCGAAGATGTTCGAGGAGATTGTTGGAGCAACAGGCGCCACCTCTGTTCAGTATGATTTAATGAGGTTCTGCTGCGGGTACCCGCATCGAGTCGTTGAAGAAGAATTCTCACTCAAAATGATGCTAGCACGAAAGCTTCACAGCATTTGGCAATCCGGAGCCGACTGCGTGGTAGTCGCCTGTCCAGCATGTAATATACAGTTTGAGTTTGGGCAGCTTGAACTTAGAAGAAAGTACCAAGTCGAATTAGACGGAGGCGTGGGCATACCCACGATCCACATAGTTGAGCTTGTGGCTCTGGGTCTTGGCATTAAACCTGAAGATATCGGCCTGAGAGCCCACCGGGGCCCAATTCAAAACATAATTTCCAAACTGGGGTAGAAAAGAAATGTCTACGGTTTTGCCCATCGGCCCCTTCCATCCAGCACTCAAAGAATCTGCTTTCTTCAAACTGGAGGTTGAGGGCGAAAGAATAGTCGGTGGAGACATAAAATTCGGATACATGCACAGGGGCATCGAAGACCTAGCAACAATGAAGACGTACCACAGCGTCATCTTTCTAGCTGAAAGGGTCTGCGGCATCTGCAACACTGTTCACTCCACATGTTATACCCAGACAGTTGAAGCTCTTATGGACATGGAACCGCCCGAACGGGCCAAATACATCAGGACAATTATCTTCGAAACTGAGAGGCTTCAAAGCCACCTACTCTGGTTTGGAGTCGGGATGCATGAAGTGGGCTACGACACAGCCTACATGTGGATGTGGAAGGAGAGGGAACACGCAGTAGAGATATTGGAGGCTATCTGTGGAAAGCGGGTGAACCTTGGAATAAATACCCTTGGCGGGGTGAGAAGAGATATTACGCCTGAATCGAAACGACTGATTGAGACTAAGATGAATATCCTAGAGAAGTCGGTTCGGAAGGTTGCAAAAATAGTCACTGAGGATAGAATTCTGAAAGGAAGGATCAAGGACGTTGGTATACTCACAAAAGAAGACGCCAAGAAGCTTTGCGTTGTAGGCCCGACCGCTAGAGGTTCAGGCGTAGACATAGACAATAGGAGAGACGACCCGTACGCGGCATATTCCAAAATAGGGTTTGATGTTCCAGTTCAAGAAGGTGGAGATGTTCTCTCAAGAGCTTTGATTAGACTTGAAGAACTGTTCCAGTCGATAAGAATAATACGCCAAGCTGCGAAAGATCTGCCCGACGGACCGATAGCCCTTGAGGAGCTTGCCTACCCGAAGGTTGGCGACGCTTTTGGAAGAGTTGAGGCTCATCGCGGCGAACTAACCTACTACATAAAATCGAATGGATCGAATCGTCCCGAACGGGTTAAGATTCGCACCCCTTCCGTAGTGAACAATAACGCATTGCTGCCAATGATGCTTGGAGAGACGATAGCGGATGTGCCGATAATCTTGGCGAGCATAGATCCATGCATGTCTTGCACAGATAGAGTTACACTTCTAGACTTGAGAAAGAATTCCGAGAGAGAAGTGACCCTGTCGGACCTTAGAAAGACGAGAATTTGATGAGGTGTCTGATTTGGTGTTGAAGAAGAACATTATAACAGAAGCATTCAAGGGACTTGTAAATCCCTCCACAACAAAATACCCAAAACAACCATATGTTCCCCCAGATGGGTACCGGGGTGCAGCTGAATATGATCCAGAGAAATGTGTCGGTTGCGGAGCATGCTCTCAGGAGTGCCCTCCCGGAGCCATAACTTATGTGGATACGGAAAGCGCAAGAAAGATCAGGCTCAGCTACGGAATTTGTTCCTTCTGCGGGCGTTGCGAGGAGATATGCCCCTGGGACGCAGTGCACCTTACCAAAAAATTTGAAATGGCAGTTTACAACCGAAAGGAAGCTGAGACAGGGGTCGACGTTCCATTTTTCGAGTGCGTCGAGTGTGGAAAACCATTCTTTCCTGCCCCACAAATGAAGGCTTCGCTTGAGAAGGTTCGCAAAACTCTGGGGAAGTATGGAATTGGAAGAGAGGAATTATACCGCTTAATGTCAGTGTGCCCTACATGCGCGTTCTCCGCCACCAACATTCCCAGAAGAAGAATGTTCATGAGAAGACTTGTGAGGTAGCGTAAATGCTCGAAGGTGTTCAGTCTCTAGCAAGAAGAAAGTCCCCATGGATCATGCATCTTCCTTGCGGAGGATGCAATGGATGCGACATAGAAATTATTGCTGCACTAACACCAAAATATGACCTTGAACGATTCGGCGTGCTCCAAAAAGGAACTCCAAGACACGCCGATATACTCATCGTCACGGGAATAGTCACACAACAAGTGAAAGACAGATTGAAAAGAATCTATGAAATGACACCTGATCCCAAATTTGTTGTCGCAATGGGATCCTGTGCCTTGGACGGAGACATCTTTCACGATGGATATGGATACGCTGGACCTTTAGACGAGATACTCCCTGTGAGTGTCTATATTCCAGGGTGCCCTCCAAGACCTGAAGCCTTGATAGACGGAATAAAGAAATTACTGGAGAAACTTGAGAAAGCTGCTTGAACCTTTCGAAACTTTCAAACGATGAAGCTCGCTGGAACTTTCAAGCCGCGACCAGAAACTCAAGGTTCTATTCGAACGCTCTCTACATGACGTAAATCTAGTTTGTTAAGAGCTCTCAATCTGCTAAGAGCCTGGGAATGAGGAACCGTACAACTGAAGTATCTTTTCTATGTGCTTCTTCTCCTCACCGATAATTCTGTCGACTGCTGGTCTTCCTTTTCCCTGAATTCTCTCGACTAGTTGATAGTAAAATAGCAGCGATTCTTTCTCCAAACCCAGGGCGAAATCCAGAACGTCTGTGACGCTGCCCACCTTCTCTGGGTATTCTTTTCTGTCAAGAAGATATCGCAGTACTGTCGAGTCTACGATCGCACGAATGTATGGAATGGATTCGATGTTGTCGATGCCGGAATATTCGTAGTCTGGACTTGGGACAAGTAGGCTCTGGAACAATACCGCATGCTTCTTCTCATCGTCTGCCAGAATTTGAAAAATATCTCGGACTTTCTCATTCTTTCCAGCGGCGTACCTGTAGAATCTTTCTCCACCGTTCTCTATCTGAACGGCTATTTCGATAAGTTCTCTCAGAGCATACTTGAGAGAAGACATCTGCTATCTCCCTTTCTTCAGTCTTGTGACGTGAACGGAGCACGAGATGCACGGGTCATAAGATCTAACAAGCTTCTCGCATCCCAGCTGGAGGTCTTCGTTCCTCTTAACGAGTTCTGGGGCGAAGGCGCGCAATGAAGACTCGATACTTGCAGAGTTGTGAGCCGTAGGTGGCACTAGATCAGCTTTCTGCACAATCCCTTTCGCATCCAGTTTATAGGCGTGGTAAAGGAGGCCTCTAGGCGCCTCTGTTAATGCAAAGCCTTCACTGGGCGTCCCTATGGTCGGTTGAATTGGCTGCTCGGCCACGTCGAGTTTGAGCGTGTCGATTATTCGTATGCATTCGTCCAGAGAGTATACTAGTTCTACCACTCTTGCTTTGATGTGGCTGAATGGGTTGGAGTCTGGTAGTTTGAGATCGAGCTGCTCCATGGCCTTCTTCGCGTCTGGTGTAAGTTTCTTATGGTTGAGGCTGACCCTTGCTAGGGGGCCCACTATGAAGTCCTTACCGTTGAAAAGTGATGCTTTTGTATTTGAGTGAGTCACTTCTGATTCCTGTATGTGTTTCCTATATTCCTCTTCTGTCGCGTCTAATCCCTTGACAGATTTGAGTCTACCTTCGTTGACCGCGTATTCCTCTTCACTTGAGATAGCTACTAGGTCCGAGTCACGACTGACCTTGGGATATTTGAGACTCTTGAACAAGTCGACTGTGCTCCAGATATCGTCCTTCTCCTGCTTCAGGCGTTGTCTTATTTGAGCCATATCTTCCTTATTGGGTATCTTTGTGAATCCGCCTACGACTGCTGAGATAGGATGAACGGCACGCCCGCCGATTATTTCACCCAGATCATTCCCGAGTTTCTTGAGGCGTAGGGCTCGTTCAACCGCGTCTTCGTATTTGCTGGCCATGCTGACGGCTCCATCGAACCCCAGATAGTCTGGGGCTGTGAGGAAGTAGAGGCTGAGGGTGTGACTTTGAATCCACGCGCTTAGGGCCAGAAGCCTTCGGAGGGCTTTTGTTTGAGGCGTAACCTTGAGTTTGAGTGCGTTTTCAACGGCTCGGAGTGCTGTCATCTGATGAGCTATAGGGCAGATGCCGCAGAGCCTTGAGGTTATCTCGTGAACCTCGTTATATCTTCTTCCTGCGAGAAAAGCCTCGAAGAACCTGATCGGTTCAAAAACCGCGAACTCAGCTTTTGTCTCTCCCGTACCTGCAACTTCAACTCTAACATCTGCTTGGCCTTCCACCCTAGCTACATAGCAGACTTCAATCTTCTTAGCACTCACCTGAGTGTTTGCGGTTCTTTCTGCACTCATAGTCCAGCTACCTCCTTGAACTCATTCGTTGTTCCAGCGTATTTTCTGAACTTTCTAACTATATCGTCCGAACTCAGTCCTAGTTTGCGATACTCTTCCGCGAGGGCTGAAGGGTTCGCATCACTCATCGGACCATAACATCCCTCACATTCTCTTCCATACGTGGGGCAGATGGCTCCACATCCCGCGCGTGTTACTGGCCCCATGCACAGTTTTCCAAGGCTCGTTAGAATGCAAACGTTTTCCCGTAACTTGCACTCCATACAAACCGCGTGCATGCGGAGCTTTGGTCTAATTCCGAGTAGAGCCGAAGTTATCGCGTCGAAAATCAGGTTCTTATGAGGAGGGCATCCCGGTAGCACAAGGTCAACGGGTACGTATTCTCCTATTCCTCCAACTTTGAAGGACTTTATCGGAGTCGTATCCTTGTAAACCGCATGTTCCAGTTCTGATTGCGGAAGCCAGTTCTTGATTGAAGGAATGCAACCTGTTACTGCGCAGTCTCCGAGCGCAATCAAAGTCTTTGCATGGGCTCTTATGTATTTGATCTCCTCGAGCTCTCTAGGTGTCGAAACGGATCCTTCCACAAAACAGAGATCATAGTCCTGCCGTTCAACATTGCTCTGAGCCATCATGAAGTATACTATGTCAACTTTTTCAGTTATGTCTAGGAGTTCATCTTCAAGTCGTAGAAGTTCCATCTGGCATCCTGCGCATCCAGTAAACTTGTAGACTGCAACTTTCGGTTTTGGCTTTGCGAACATTCTAGTCAGCTCCTTCATATTCCACTGTCGGGAAGAGTTTTGATCTCTGAATACTTGAATACGGGCCCGTCTTTGCACACAAACTTAGGTCCAAGTTGACAGTGGCCGCACTGCGCTATGCCACAGTGCATTCGTCGCTCTAAGCTTAGATACAATTGGTCTTCGTGGAAACCTCTGTTCATCAAATCCAAGACCACAAAGTGCATCATGACTTCAGGCCCGCATATGAGTACGCCAGCATTTCTTGGTTTGGTCATCATCTCGTTGAACAATGTTGTGACGACCCCCACATTGTGAGTCCAAGTCATTCCTTCGGATATTGCATCAACGGTCAGTGCAAGTCGTGTATCCTTCATCTTTCTCCAAGCCTCGTACTCTCTGACGAAGATGCTTTCAGCCGGTGTCTTAGTGCCGTATAGGACCTCTAGGAAGCCGTAGTCGTTTCGATGCTCATCGATATACGTTATGACCGGTCTTGGAGAGGGCAAACCTACTCCACCGGTAACTATCAAAACATCTTTTCCCTCAAGCTCAGCCATAGGCCATCCACTTCCGTAGGGTCCTCCTACGAGAATCTTGTCTCCAGCTTTCTTGCTATGGAGTATGCCGGTGACTCTTCCAACTCTGCGTATCGTTGTGGAGAAGGTCTTGCGATTCGATGTGCTTGAGGAGATTGAGAACATGGCTTCGCCAACCCCTGGAATCGATATGACTATAAACTGACCCGGGATGAAGCCGAAGTTCATCTGTCTCTCTACATCAACGAACTTCAGTGTAAACGTCTTCGTGTCAGCTGTCTCAGTCTCTACGTTCAGTATCTCTGCTGGATCTCTTGCATACGGATCTTTCAAGAGGAACCCTCCTTCAACTCTCTCGCGATCTCAGTAATATCTATGTGAACGGGACAGGCCTTTATGCACCGTCCACAGCCGACGCATTTTGTCAAATTGTATTGCATTGCACCGTAGCTGAGGTTGTGACACATGAACTGTCTTAGCCTGGCGGTTCTCGACTTCCTGAAGTTTCCTCCCAAAGCCACTTCCGCAAACTCCTTCAGAAGGCAGACATCCCATTCCCGATATCTTTCTCCATTCGCCAATGAAACATCTACTTTGTCGCGAACGTCAAAACAGAAGCACGTTGGGCAGACCATCGCACACTGTCCACAGGCCAGACAGATATCACCATTTTTCTTCCATACAGAATGTTCCTGATTGTAGTAGGCTAGCTGGACCATTCTAGCCCGGTCAACGGTTCTTTTGAACTCCCCTTTGAGACGTTCGAGGCATGCTCGTTTTGCCTCGATGTCTTCAGGCGTAGCCTGAGACAGGTTCAGAGGCTTGAGTACATCTCTTCCTTCGTTCGTCCCCGCCTCTAACAGGTATCTACCACCAATGTCTGTCATGAGCACGTCATATCCGGGAGGGGACGCAGGACCAGTTCCCATAGAGAGGCAGAAACAGGTCTCCGCAACTTCTTTGCATGTGAGAGCAAACACCAAGAAGTTGTTTCTTCGCCTCAAGTATCTAGGGTCGCTTCTAAAGCCCAGGAAGACCCTGTCCAAGAATCCAAATGAACTCATGTCACATGCATGAACCCCTAGCAGAACCTGTTTCTCTACCGGGATCGTGTCCTCGATCTTCGAGATCTCCTCACTCTGAAACGTGAAGATTGTTTCTCTAGGCGGAGTGAAAAATTTCTTGGGGGGCAAGATTGTCGTGTGATAGTCAAACCAGAGATCACTAGCTGTCGTCACACGATCAAAGGAGCATTCTACACCCTTTCGAACAGGGCCAAAAACTCTATGGGAAGCTGATAGATGCTCTATGAAACGATCCATCTGTTCTGCCGGTAGAATGCAACTAAACATAGTCTCATCTCTCGTACATGGACTGTGAGATAATTTGCCTACAAGATGCTCCCGACTTACTATATTACGATTGCGCATTCTAATCTGGAAAAGGGCAAGGTACAGAATTGTACTCTAAGAAGTTAAATAGAAACACAAAGTACCTTTAGGAATTTATGCGCGGCAAATAGGAATGGAACATGGCCTTCGTTCAAAGGAACGGCGAAAAAGCTGTGCTCAAATCTGGGAAGCATAATTCTGTGCAGGTGCAGTTCTGCAGTCATGAGACAATATTCTTTCAATGCGAAGCAAACTTGTTTTGAGGGGTGTATTTGAACAAGATTATTCAGAAAAGAGAATTGGGGCCCAACGTCAAACTGATGGAGATTGAGGCTCCGCTTGTAGCGAAGAAGGAGAAGCCTGGTCAATTCGTCGTCCTCAGAGTTCATGAGGATGGTGAGAGGATTCCTCTAACGATTACTGAATCGAATATTGAGAAAGGCACTATAACACTAATATTCCAAGAGGTCGGGAAGACCACAAAACAACTAGGACAGATAAATGTTGGAGATAACATAGTCGACTTGGTCGGCCCCCTCGGCACACCTGCCGACATAAAGTACTTTGGAACAGTTGTGGTTGTCGGTGGAGGAGCCGCCACAGCCGTTGCCTATCCAGAAGCACGAGAGTTGAAAAAGGCGGGCAACAAGGTTATCACCATAATTGGCGCGAGAAACAAGGACCTCATAATCTTGGAAGACCAGATGAAGGCTTTCAGCGACGAGTTGTACATAACGACTGACGACGGCTCGAAAGGCCACCATGGCCTTGTGACGGACGTACTCAAGCAACTCATAGAAAAAGGCGTCAAGATTGATCTGGTTGTTGCCATCGGACCAGCGATAATGATGAAGGTTGTGGCAGAGGTCACCCGCCCATACAAAATCAAAACGATCGCAAGCTTGAACCCGATAATGGTAGATGCAACAGGGATGTGTGGCGTTTGTCGAGTTTCCATAGGTGGAAAGACCAAGTTTGCATGCGTCGACGGCCCAGAGTTTGACGCTCACCTCGTGGATTTTGATCTTCTAATGGCAAGACAGCGGATGTACTTGGAGAAAGAGAAGGCGATTCTGGAGAAATGGGAGAAGGAATGCAGAATAAAGTGACACAGAAAAAAGCCGAAAAGAAAACTGGAGCTCCCGAACGATCGAAAAGGGTTCCAATGCCCAAACAGGGACCAAAGGATAGAGCGCGCAACTTCTACGAGGTCGCACTGGGATACGATGAAGAAAGTGCGTTGAAGGCGGCAAAGCGGTGCCTTCAATGTCCAAAGCCTCCGTGCAGGGAAGGATGCCCTGTTGAGATTGACATCCCAGCATTCATCAAGCACATCGTCGAGCGGAGGTATGATGAATCAATAAGGGTGCTCAAGAAGTACACTAACCTGCCAGGAGTCTGCGGCAGGGTCTGCCCCGCCGAAGATCAATGCGAATTCAAATGTGTACTGTCAAAGATAGGTGCGCCCGTAAACGTTGGATACCTAGAAAGGTTCGCCGCGGATAAGGAACTTGAGAAAGGCCCCATCAACCTTGAATTGCCACCTCCGACCGGAAAGAAGATAGCGGTAGTTGGATCAGGCCCTGCAGGCGTTACGGTCGCCGGCGACTTGGCCAAGCTGGGTCACGACGTCACACTCTACGAGGGGCTTCATAAGCCTGGCGGCGTTCTCGTTTATGGAATCCCAGAATTCAGATTGCCAAAGAGAATAGTTCAGTACGAAGTGGAATATCTGAAACATTTGAGAGTGAAGGTGGAGACGAATTTCATAGTTGGACGAACGATGACGATTGATGAACTATTTGAGATGAGTTATGATGCAATATTCATGGGAGTCGGAGCGGGGACACCGGACTTTCTGCACATACCAGGCGAAAACCTGGGTGGAGTATACTCCGCGAACGAATTCTTGACAAGATCAAACCTGATGAAAGCTTACAAATTCCCGGAGGCTGATACCCCAATAAATGTCGGCAATGTAGTAGCTGTAATCGGCGGCGGAAACGTCACAATGGATGCTGCGAGAACAGCTCTTAGACTCGGCGCAAAGCAAGTGATTGTTGTTTATCGAAGGTCTGAAGCCGAGATGCCTGCTCGACCTCAAGAAGCCGAGAACGCACGAGAGGAAGGCGTAAACTTTCAATTTCTTACAAACCCCGTGAGAATGACTGGGAACGAAAAGGGACAGGTAAAACAGCTTGAGTGCATAAGAATGGAGTTAGGAGAGCCTGATGCCTCTGGAAGAAGAAGACCTGTTCCAATATCCAACTCTAACTTTGTCATGGATGTAGACACTGTGATAGTCGCGATCGGTTCAGGCGCCAACCCCATTATTAGAAGAACCGCCAGAGGAGTGGACTTAACTGAAGAAGGACATATCATTGCGGACCCAGTCACCGGAAGAACGAGTCGAGAAGGAGTCTGGGCGGGTGGCGACATAGTAACTGGCGAGGCAACTGTGATCAGTGCTATGGGAGCTGGGAAGAGAGCTGCAAAAGACATACACCAGTGGCTTATGAATGAACCGCGTCAGAAATGGAAACCCGATTGAGACGAGTCAATAGCTGAAAAGCTGAAACAATGAGATTCCAATCGTAGCGCTCTTGCAGAGTAGTCAAGGGTCACGTAGGCTTTACATAACGTCAAGAAAGAACAGGTTGTTTGGTTCTCGCAACAACAGACTAGAATTTATGCTACTCTCAAACTATTTCGGATTCGGAGCCAAAGGCGATTTGGAGCGCCGCCTAATTCAGACGCAGCTTTTGCAGCTGCGACTTGCAAAGGAAACTCTATTCAAGAGAGCGTTGGCCTTGGGATCATAGAAATCTGATCGGTTTTCAGGCTTAGAACCTATCCGAAAAGTGTTTGACTAGCCAATATGCCTACTCTAGCTAAGCAAGGACTCAGTCTACGTACCTGTCAAAAGAGACGACTAAAGACCTCAACGAACTTATTTTTCGGATAGGCTCTAAGTTCGCCCTCAATAGGTGAGCTAGTAGTTTGGCATCTATCTTATCCGTCTTGATTTGGGCTCCTGCGATGGCCCTGGTCTAAGTGGATTTGAGTGAGACGTGGATGTCTGCTTTCTCTAGGGCTTCATAGCTTTTTCAACCAGAAGTTCCCTGTGGATTCGAGAAAAGCTTTTGCTTCTCCATATGGTTTGATCCTGTCGATAAGGTAGGCGAGTCCATCTCCAGTATTCTTGAAGGGTACCTTGTTCCAGAACCTTTCCACTTTCATCCATTAGGGCTGATTGGCAATGTGTCTTGTGGATGTCGATTCCAACATAAATCATTTTTCCCACCTCTCATTTTGCGGACGGGTCTAGCCAGCCAAAACATCCAGTCTGGCCCAAGTTCAGAAAGCTTTTTTCATAGCGTCAATTCTGAGATTTGGATCGTGATAGGCTTCCGATCCTATTCATGGTCTGATGCCTCAGAGTACCTAGCATAGGGCAAGAGTAAGCAGTTAGTATTTCCCTTGTCCTTGAAGGTCTCAGCCAGAAGTGATGTAGGCTAAACCTTGGCCGGTCCCTTACCAGTGTAAATCTCCTTCTTGAGTTTCTCTGGCAACTTGAGTAACGAAATGTATCGCTTAACTTCCTCCTCTGCCTTTTTCTGATCTGGTATGCACTTCGATTCATTTCTCAACATCCCAGTTGGCTACACATTCGTTCATAGGAGTTTCCTGATATTATCGTCGTAGCTTCCTCCTCTGTAAAGGGTTTTGAGACTCGAACATTCCATGACTTTCTACCCTGTCTTGGACCAATGGTGTAGGCTCGACTGGAAGATAGAGGACGTCTACCGATCCTATGTTGACGGGAGAACCACTTGTCTGATCTGAAACGTAAACCCCCGCAATTTATCAGAACGTTAAAGGCTACGGTTTAAGTAGTAGGTGGGTAGGTAGGTAAGTTGCCACCGGAGGATACGGCGTGCTACTAAGCTGTCAGCACTGCGACTACAAATGGGATTATCGGGGCGAGAATAAATATTATGCAACCTGCCCCAGATGTCGTTACAAGGTCAAGATCCCTGATAAGATTGTAGTAACAGGAGGAAAGTTGGATCTGAAATCGAAATTTTCCATGGAAGAGAAGCCTGTAAGAATGCTTGGAAT
>Ga0315280_10006813_pt1 | contig 15608 bp, 11 predicted proteins | sample YL17G06_40_MG_FD_203697 | JGI IMG/M metagenome (GOLD analysis project Ga0315280, IMG submission 203697) | Sediment microbial communities from Yellowstone Lake, YNP, Wyoming, USA - YL17G06_40 | ecosystem: Environmental > Aquatic > Freshwater > Lake > Sediment | place: USA: Wyoming | collected... | reverse complement strand
ATGTCCACGACGGCCCCAACCGGATAGACGGCTATCCGGGACCATGTCCGGTCAAATGGCAGTGTTCTGGGGCGTGGCCCATAATTCTCGCTCCATTGGAACTGGACGGACGTGAGGGGCCAGCCATGTTCTCGTCTCGACTCACCCCAGAAGACATCGCCTTCCAGGTTCGCCAGGATGAGGATCGCTATGATGGGGATCGCGGCGAGCCAAGCGGCTGTGCGGCATCTGTATCGAGTGGCATCCCGCATTCGTGTATCCTGCGGCAGCGAACACATGTATTAGCCGCACACAGCGTCCGCAAAACGGGTTTATGTGCGCAGCCTGGGCAATCCGCGCTACCGCGTACCGCTCGATTTTACCTCGTTTGGGGGAGCGTGACAACCGCGGCTAAGACTCATTCTCGCGAATCGCCGCAACTCTGAATCACTACACGAGTGACCTCGAAATTCCCTCCGGACCGGCGGGACGCCGGTCCTACTGAATTCCCGGACGGCTTCAAGTATACTGGAATGACCGGGAGCGGCCGCAACGACCGGGGCCGCGATTTCGGAGAATCCGAGGCATGCCGATCTACGAATACGTTTGCCGCCACTGCGGCCACGCGTTTGAAGTTCTCGTTCGCGGGCAGGAAAAGCCGGTTTGTCCGGCGTGCGGCCACTCCAAGCTGGACAGACAATGGAGCGTCCCGGCCGCCCATTCTGCGGGGTCGTCCGGCGCCCCTTGTCCGGCCAGAGAAACGGGGGCCTGTAATGTGCCGCGGTGCGGCGGGAACCGCTGCGACATGAGCCAGTGGCTCTGACAGGCGGCTACGGAATCAGGAAGACCATCCCCGTCCACACGCCCCCTTCCATCAGGGCCGCGCGGATGCTCAGCGGCAAGGGGTCCAACACGTACGGGGCGCAACTCCCCGGGCGGTAATAGCCCAGGGTATAGATGCACTCGTTGGGCGGACACACCGCCATGGCATAGGGAAGCGCCGGAACGTTGAGGAAAAAGTACCCGGCGGAGACGAACGGCTGGAGCCACGGCCCCCAGGTGTGGCCGTAGCGAGACAACGGCACATCTTCGAAGTACGCCGGCTTGTGGCACAGCGCGGAAGCTGTCCAGTGGAACGTGATCGGTTCCCAATCCCTGGGCGTGTACGTCTTCTTGATCCCGGTGGTGCACAACTGCGGAGGCTTGCCGGGTTGCTTGGAGCGGATCGCCTCCAGGATAAGCTCGCGGCTGAGCGCTCGGGGCGGCTCCAAGTCAACGCACATCCCGCGGTCGCCCTTCTCCAAGGCGAACTGGTCAGACGGGGATCTCTGCGGCGGCCTGAGCAACTCCTCGATGTCCCTTTTCAGGCCCGGGCCGGCGGCCTCCGGTTTGCTCGCCGACGGCTCTTCAACCGCATCGGGCATCTTTAACGGCGGAAGGCCGCCGAGCTTCGCCGGCGCCGAAGGGGCCGCCTGAAGCTTCGCATCGTCGAACGGGTCGGCGTAGGGGCCGGGGCCCTTCTCCTGCTCGAGCCGGGCCGGCTCGCTGGCGATCGGCCGCTCGGTTCCCGTAGCCGGAAGGACCGCTCCGGATCGGGAGGGACGGGCGGGGAGCCATTTCAGCTTGCTCCCCATTTGGCCGGTCGTGTAGCTTGCCACCTGGACGGGCGAGTCCGTTGTGGCCGCTGCCGCGGGCCTGCCCGAAAACAGAATGCCCAAAGCCAACGCGAGGGCCACGGGGAGGGCCGGGAGTCGGATCCCAGTCCGACCGGCGCCAGGGCCAGCCACGCCGCGTCCCAATGGGCCGCTATTGTTCGTCGATCGTATACTCGGCACTGTAATTCGGCGCTTCCTGCGTAATGACGATGTCATGTGGATGACTCTCCCGCACGCTGGCTGGTGAGACCTGGATGAATTGCGTATCCGAGCGCAAGGCATCGACGGTCCTCGTTCCACAATAGCCCATCCCCGCCCTCAAGCCCCCCACGAGTTGGTAGATGAACGGCCCGAGCGGGCCCTTGTACGGCACTCTCCCCTCAACCCCTTCGGGGACAAGTTTGTCCGGCCCGCGGCGGGCGGATTGCCGGTATCGTTCCTGCGAGCCTTGAACCATGGCCCCAAGGGAACCCATCCCACGGTATGCCTTGAAAACCCGACCCTGGTACAGGATCCTTTCTCCCGGGCTTTCGTCGAGCCCGGCGAACAACCCACCGATCATCACGGCGTGGGCCCCGGCGGCGATTGCCTTGGTGATGTCACCGGAGTAACGGACGCCTCCATCGGCGATGACGGGTGTTTGGGAATCGCGGCAAGCCTGAGATGCTTGGTAAATTGCGGTAACTTGCGGGACTCCAACGCCGGAGATGACTCGGGTCGTGCAGATCGACCCCGGCCCGATGCCTACTTTGACCGCATCGGCCCCGGCGGCGATCAGATCGCGGCAACCCTCCGCCGTGGCAACGTTCCCGGCGATGATCTCAATGTCCCACTGACGCTTGACCTCCTTGACCGTTTCCAGGACGTTGGCCGAGTGGCCGTGCGCGCTGTCGACCACGAGCACGTCAACCCCCTTTTGGATGAGGCTTTCGACCCGCTCGTAGTCGTGCACGCCGACTGCTGCTCCCGCCCTTAGCCTCCCTTGCGCATCTTTACATGCGTTCGGGAAGCTTCGCATCATATCGATGTCTTTAATGGTGATGAGACCAGTCAGTCTGAATTCTTCGTCAACCAGCAAAAGCTTCTCCACCTTTTTTTCCATTAAAACCTTCTCAGCTTCCTCAAGCGTTACGGTCCCCGTTCTGGTCACCAGATTCTCACGGGTCATGACGTCCCGCACGCGGAGGTCCCAGTTGCTCAAGAAGCGGAGGTCCCGGCGGGTCACGATCCCCTCCAAATGACGATCGGCGCGGGTGATCGGCACGCCGGAGACTTTGTACTGGTCCATCAACTGGCGGGCCTGCTCGACGGTGGCTTCCGGGGGCAAGGTTGCCGGGTTGACAATGATCCCGTTAGCGCTGCGTTTGACCTTCTCCACCTCGTCGGTCTGCCGCCGGATCGACATGTTCTTGTGGATGATTCCAATCCCCCCCTCCTGCGCCAAGGCGATGGCCATCGCGCTCTCGGTCACGGTATCCATGGGGGAACTGAGGATGGGAAGGTTCATGCGGATGCGGCGGGTCAACTGCGTGCTCACGTCGACCTCGGCGGGAACTATGTCGCTATGCCGGGGCTCCAGCAACACGTCGTCAAAGGTAACGGCCTGGTACTTGAGTTTCTCTTGCATGCCGGCGGGCCTCCACGAGAACAAAAGGGAATCTCGTATTATCGGCCATCCGGGGCCGAATGCAATCGACCGCCGCCGGGCCCCCCAGCGGCCCTGGCCTAGCGAACCGCAGAGCGATGGGCCCGGTGCCGCCCGCGGACACGGTTGAAGAGCCCCTGGTACTCCTGCTCGGGCGTGAAGCCGTAGTCGATCAGCTCCAGGGTGCTCCTGCGCGTAAGGCGGTTCTTGTCGTCGCGCTCCTCGGCGGTTTGGCAAAGCACGCCGCCGGGCACGTCGATGGAGGTATAGGCCCAGGTGGTTGTGGTCCCTTTCGGATGGTGGGTCACCGCCTTGACCTGGGCTGCCGAGCGGAGCCGGCTGAGGATTTTGCAGGGCACGTGGAGCGCGACCACTTCGAGGGTCGTCTCGCTGAGCTTGGTTTTGCCATCCGGATCAAGAACCACGCTTTCGCGCCGCAGAACAAAGGGGGGCACGGTCGGCGAGTAGTAGGTCTTGGTGACAGTCTTGCCGGCGTTGTCGCTGACCTCCACCTGTTCCACCTGGCAGGGGATGACCCGGCCCTCGATCGTCAACTGGCTGGTGCCTAAATCGGTGAGGGCCGCCTTCTGATTGGCCTGCTCCCCGTGAAAGCCTTGCTTGACGGTTCGGGACGGCGTGCTCAATCGTTTCCCGGAAATGTCCATGACCGCCTCGACCAGGAGGGTTACGCCGTCGCGCTCCACCTTTTGGAGCGTGGTCTTGGTCTCCGTGACGCCGAGATTGGCGACCGCGCCTTGCTCGTCGAGGGTTTCGGTGAAGTCGCGATAGCGTTTCCAGGCCCCCTCCTGGAACCGCCCCCAGGGATGGAGATAGCGCGTGACGGCGGTTTCCTGGCAAGGGGCCAAGCCCGGCCCGAGGAGCGCCAAGGCCAGGGCGACGCTTAGACTGGGCGGACGCGGCAGTCGCACGTGGACTCTCCCAGGGTCTGCGGTTCGCCGTCGGGACCGGCACGACTTTTTCGCCTCAAGCCCCAACCTGGATGCCGGACCTGTGGGCTGGTGCGAGTCGGGAAGGGAGCGATCGATCGTGCCGCAACGTCTACGCGCGTCCTATGATTATAGTCTGGCGAGCCCGATGCTCCACCCTCCCCCCGCAAGCATTCCTTCGCCTGCTACCCCTGTTAGTAGAGGGCACCGTCCCTAACTTAGGTGAGTAAGAAATGAGCTTGGTGCACGACAAGCAGTAGGGTGGATCGAGCGCAGCGAGCCCCACCATCCGCAATTTGGCTACTTCTCGGTAGCGCTCGCTCCGCTCGACCCACCCTACGATGTTTCCGGACACTGCAGCCCTGGGAAGGGGGTCGTTCACGCTGCGTGAGCCCCGCAAGAGTCGAAAGAAATCGCGTGCGGCCCCTCTATCGCCCCTTGCGGGGCTTTTGCTTCAGATCGGTTCCCCGGCACTCGCATTCGGTGTCTTCTCGGCTCTGTCGCGAAGTTCACGCAATGTGACTCGCGAACGTTCGCGCTCGAAGCCCATGGGAATGCCGAACCTGATTCTGTTTTCCAAGGTGTGCTTGCCACCAGATGTGCGCCTGCCGCCAATCCCCACGCCTGCAAGAAAAACGCCGATGCCAGCGGTTCTCTCGCCTTCTTGCGCCGTGATTACCGCGATATCGAATTCAACGATCCGCCGTGGGCCGCGACCACCTACGATGCATCCCTTTTCGACTACTCGCTGCCTCGCCGCCTCCACACCCTCCGCGATCTGCACAAGGACATTGGTGACAAACTCGCTGAGTTGCATGGGCTTCGCGGTCTCGGCTAGGACTTCGTTGTCCTCTGAATCACGTGACATTTCCTGCTCCCTCTCTTGCTTGTTCCCTGGCTTGTCGCCCTCACATACTGCTTACCCACTGCAAATATCCCCGCCTCTTCCCCGCGAGAATACCATTTGTTCAGTATTATACTAATTTCCAGCATGTCGGCAAGTGAGCGCGGGAATGGGCATCCGCGGCGGGGCGGTGGCCCACATCAGGGCGACCTCTTCGGGCGTCAGGCCGTAGGCTTCGTTGACCAGGTCGCTGACTTCGGTTTCCAGCCTCAGGGCTTCAGCCGCCAGCTTCCGCGCGGGTTCTATCGACGCGGCGTATTCGTCCCGGAGGGCTTTGAGCGCGGCCGCCAACGGCGTGCCGTCAGTGTTCAACCTCTCGTTGTAGAAGCCTGGTTTCTTCCGGCGTAAGCCGAAAGAGGGCAAAGACACGTTCATTCAACTCGGCTTCGGTGTTGGCAAGCTGTCGAGTTAGCGACTCTACCTCCTTCCGCTTCTCGTCAAGGTAAGGCTCCCAATCGTCCGCAACACGCGGGCTCTTGAACGGACTTGCGGGCAGCTTGAAACTAGCCTTCACCGCCGCGCCCAGCTCCGCAACTGATAGTGTCCACCACGACTGGGCTTTGGTATTCAGCGTGCCCAAGTGTGTGCCCTTGCTGTCTTCGCCGAACGTCTTCGATAGCCGGCCTTGAACGGCGGTCTGTACTTGGTATCGCTGCGCGCCGATGGTGCAACATCGCTCCGCAAAGTCCGCTAGCGCCTTTCGCTCTGACGTAGGGGCGTTGGGAATTGGAACGTGTTCCATGAATTGGGAAAACAGACGGTACTGCCAACGTCCGGCGCGAAGACGGAGGGGCTGGGCCGTCTTGCTGATGTAAAACCAGAGGGCCCACGACGCGAGTACGCCAAGGAGGTAGTAGTCCCCACCGGGAATCGTGTACGTCGTATTCCCGAGGGTGCATCCGCGGGTGTCCATGCCGAACCGTGGCAGTTTGCTGATGTCGGGCCAAACGATCTTCGGTTGCCCGAATGCGTCCCAGTAGGCGCAACTGCGCAGTTCCCACCAGAATCGTCCCTGATCCTGACGCCGAATGGCCTGTTCCCTGAAGCGGTTCAGGTGCGCATGAATCGCTGGGTACGTTCCCCGAAAGACCCGTTCCGCGTCGCCACCGGAGCCCGACCACGGCCAGCGGTAGTTTTCGCTTGACTGAAGTTGAATGAGGAATTCGCCGGAATCTTCCATGTACCACGGGCGCAAGTGGGTTCCCTGTGCGAATGGGCGGATTACCTCTTCGCTCCGCGAGTCTTCGGCGATTAGCGCCAAGCGCTGCTCACCGTCTATCACAAACGCTTCTGTCATGCCAGTAATGATGCCCCTGAAGACCTTCACATTGGCGCACTTCCCCAATGGCTCCCCGCCGTCGGCTAGCTTCCGCCGAAGGGTCAGCACGTCGTCAGCGTCCAATTCCCAGGCGTCGGCACCCAGGCCGTCCGTCCGCATGGAGGCCGCCGACGCGATTACCTCCGACAAGTTTTCCGGTGGCTGCCCGGATTCAAGCCACTTGTATAACCGCATGGGCGGTCCCGGCGGCTGCTTCCTCAAAACCGTGATTGTTGGGCGAATCATCTCCGCGTCTTGAAACGGTTGGAATTCGCCGAAGTCGATCATGGATTCAACCGCCGTGTCCGTCGCTATCATACGCCGAAGTGGCGCGGCGAAGTTGGCGCGAACCCAACTACCCGACGTAATGAAAGCCAACCGCCCACCCTCGCGTAGCACTTGTAGCCCGCGCTCAAAGAAGTAGGTGAAGATGTCCGCCGTTCCATCGTAGGTCCTGAAGACCGCCTCAAAATGTGGCTTGTACGGCGTCAGCCACTCCGAACGGATATACGGCGGGTTGGCGACTACCACGTCAAATCCGCGTTGGGCGAAGACTTCAGGGAATGCGGCTTGCCAGTCAAACGCCTTGGGATGAATGGCCGGGTCCGCAACGATGCTGTTGCCCACCCGGATCGTGTGGTCCAGGCTGGTCAACACCTTCCCGCGTTCAGCCGTCTTGATCCAAAGGCTAAGCCGGCAAATCTCGATTGCCTCTTCGTTCAGGTCCACGCCGTAGAGGTTGTTTTCCAGGATCCGCTTGTCCAGGTCGAAAAGCGTCCGGTGCCCGCGCAACTCTTCCAGCCGGTCATTCGATGCCTGGTAGGCCGCGTGCAACTGGTCAAAGGCTTGGATGAGGAACGCCCCGCTGCCGCAAGCCGGGTCCAGCAGCCGAATCCCGGCCAATTCGTCTTGCCATGCCTCCCAGAAACGAACCAGCGCGGCCCGCTCGGGCTTCTTCAGCTTCTCCAGCACGTAGACGGCCGGATCGGCCAGGGCCGCACGCGCCGCCCCCTTGGCCGCCTTCTGGTGCGACCCGCGAAGCTGCTCGAACCGCTCCCGAAGGACCCCGCCCAACGCCTGTTCGATTATGTAGCGGGTCACAAACGCGGGGGTGTAAAACGCCCCTTCCTTCTTGCGCCGGCTCCGTGCTCCCCTCTCCCGCTTTCGGGAGAGGGGCTCGGGGTGAGGGCCCTCGAGCTCGCTCCGCAGCCGCTCCAAGTCGCTAATCGACTGCTCAAAGATGTGCCCCAGGATGTCCACGTCGATCAGGCTTCTGCTGCCGGCCGCTGGGGCGCTGGCCGCCGCCTGGTGCGGAGGGCGGTAGTCGTAGTCGCCCAACTCGCGGAAGTAGGCGCAAACCTCGTCGGACACCTTCAGGCGGTCCAGGATCGGATCGTCGGCAAACAGCCCGCCGTTGTAGCCGTGGATGCCCAGGGCCGCGTTGCCCCGATTGATGGAATGGAACAAGCCGCGGAAGTTGTCCCATATCGGGCGCGGGTGGTAGGGGTCGCGGTGTTCATACGCCTTGCGGATGGTCTCCGTCGGCAGCAGCCCTCGATCCTCGCAAAACGCACAAAACAGCACCCGGTCAAGCAGCTTTTGGGCACAGCTCAGCACCTCCTGCCGGGGCACGTCAGGGTTTTCTCGGCAAAGCCGTTGGAAGGCGTCTTGCCGCATGTCGGCGTAGCGCAGGTAGAACTCCCTGGTCAATTCCTTCCCGACCCGCTCCGATTCCGCCAGCAGATCATAGAAGTGGCAGCGGCCGACGGCGGGGGTCACTCGTTCCGCGCCTAGCAAGAACACGAAACGCTTTAGCTGCGCGGCGCTCTCGGCGAGGTCTTCGGTGTCGAAACGCTCATAGGTGTGCTGGTCCGCTCCCTTGTAGTAAAGCCGGGTCTGCCGGATGGACGTGACGATGATCCAATCACAGGGGAGGTTGATGGCGTAGCGGTAGCCTTGATCGACGGCCGACATGCGGCGGCCCGCAAACGGGCGGTCCAAAGGGTCTTTCGGCCCCTTGCCCTCCAACGCCACGATGTACTTCTCGGCCCCCGTGCCGAAATCGCCCAGCACCGCGTCGGCAAACTTGCCGTCTACCTCGACGTGTTTTTCACGGGAAATGGTGTAGCGCGGGCCGCCGTCCGCCGGCCTCGCGTAGCGCAAGAGCCCGCAGAAGAAGTCGGTCAGGAAGTCCGGCAGGAGTTCCTGCTCCTTCAGCCGGTCAGCGCGGCCGGACGCGAGCAGGTCGGCCCAATCCTTGAGCTTCGGCCGCAGCGATTCCACCTGCGCCGGTAGGTCGAAAGCGTCTAGATGCTGCCGGAGCACGTCCGGGCGGATCAACGGCTTGGCTTCGATCGGCACAATTTACCCCTCCATTGGTACAGCCAGATTCTACACGCGGAAGCCGGAGCCCAGAAGTCCGCGGCCACGAAGAACGTAGGACGGCCTTTCCAGGCCGTCGCTTCCGGAAGACGGCCTGAACCATCGCCTCTTCGAGACGGCCTGGAAAGGCCGTCCTACCGGCCGATCACGTCCAACTCTTATCGTTCTTTGTGGGCATCCGCCTCAGGCCAAAAAAGGGGCAGCTAACCGCTTCTCTCCGCGCTCGTTTTGTGCGCTCATCCGCCGAGTGGGTATATCCCATTCTCAAGGGTATATGCCAGCGCAAACAAATACTCTGCCTTGGCTTACGTAGATACAAGTTAGCGCACAGGAAAACTAAACAACGTGCGCGCGGCATGTCGGGGCAATTTCCCATGTCCAGACGAATGTGTTCATCATCCGGCGGGTAACCATGCCAGTCATTTAGGGGTCCGTCGTCGTAAGCCCTTGTGATGAAATGGGTTTCTAATACCCCACGACGAGGGGAAGGCCGTAACCTGGCTCAAAAACCGGTGCGCGCAAGTTGCAGATCCGACCTATCGCCGTAAAGCGTTTAACAACAAGCACTTACGGCATGTGCCTGCGGACAAGGGCGCATCACTCGTTGGAGGTATAAAATTGCGTCGCGATGAACAGTCGCAATCGATTTTGCCGCAAGCACTTACGATGCGGCGTGCGAGCGCAAGTTTTGCGCCACCCCCGGGGTTGCGCGAAAACGCATTTTCCGCCGAAAAACGCGTCGAAATCTACGGTCCTTCGGGGGAGACAGGGCGAACTGGCCGGCCAGCCGGCGGTATTCCGGCAGGAAGCCCTCGCCGTAGAACCCGGCCGTGAACCAGCCGATCTCGTCGACGGTCATCCACGGGTACAGGGCCAGCCGCTCGGGCACGTAGCCCACGCGGCGGCGGATTTCCAGCCCGCTGGTTGCGCTGGGAAGCCCCAGCACCTCGGCCCGGCCGCCGTCGGCCCCGAGAAGGCCGAGGAGGATGCGGATCGCGGTCGTCTTGCCGGCGCCGTTCTCGCCCAACAGGGCGAAAACCACGCCGCGTGGCACGTCCAGGGACACGCGGTCCAGGGCCACTTCCCGTCCCCACCGCTTGGATACTTCCTCAAGACGAATCACGGGGGCCATGTTCAAATCTCCTCGCGCTCGATGGCGTTGAGCTCGGCCTCGACGACGGCCTGCAACTGGCGTTGATCGAGCCGGCTTTGGCGGGCCTCGACCAGCACCTGGTGGATCCGCCGGCGAACCACGTTGAGCCGCTCCTCGCGGCAGCGGTCGCAAGCCCCTTCGGCCACCGCCAGGCCGGTGCCGCGGACCGATTCGAGAATCCCGTTGTCCTGAAGCTGGCGGTAAGCTCGCGCGACGGTGTTGGGATTGATGGCCAACTGCCGGGCGAGCTCGCGGACGGAGGGGACCAACTCCTTGGGCTTGAGGGCCTCCGCGGCGACGGCAAAGATCACCTGGCGGACGACCTGTTCGTAGATCGCCACACCGTTGGTGGGGTCGACGGAAAAGAACATAAGGGCGTCCTCTGTACTAGAAGTCTATTACAGTAGACACCCTCCCGTGACCTGTGTCAAGAGCAAGTTCCAAAGAAAGCCGCAAGACATTATGCGGCAAGGACTTGGCACGGCAGGCGCCGTGGCTGACCGAGCGGGCGTCGGCGGGCCGGGTCTGCCCGGTCATTTGCGGACCCCATCGAGCGGGACGCGGGGGTTGGTCGCCAGGAACTCGTTGACTGGGTCCTTGTATTTCTTGGCCGACGACTGTGCTGCGCTGCTGGGTCGCTCGGTGGGGCGGCTGCCCCATTTCCCAAGCGAGCTGCAGCCGGGCAGGGCCAAGGTTGCCAGCGCGATGCCGAGGATCAGTCCCGCCCGATCGTGGCGGCGGACGATCGTCCTCCCGGCTGCGCAGATTCTTCTCACGAAGCTAGTTGCGCTGGGCATCGATCGGCTCCCGGAAGTTCCTTGGATCGAGATCGGCTTGAGGCGATCTCCTCACGCGGCCGGCTCATCGCGGGGAAGGTTTTTTCCCGAACAGGGAGGCCAACGGAGAAGAACTCTCCTTGTTTTGCTTCGAGTTCTGGCTGGAACCGGACGAGGCCGGGCCGGCTGCCTTTTTCGCCGGGACCGGCTTCTTGGAGGCAAACAGCCCGCCGAACCACCCCGAGCTGCCCCCGCTTGCCTTTTTGGCCGAGGACTGGGCGCTTGCCTTGCTCTTCGACAAAGGGGCTTTCTTGTCCTTGGCGGGCAGCTTCTTCTCCTTGGCGGTGCCTGCTTTAGATGAATCCCCCAGCCCAAACCATCCGGCCTGGGCCGGCACCGGCCCGAGCGCTACCAGAAGCCCCAGCGCGGCGACCGCGGCGAGACAACCATGGCCCTTCATACCAAGAGACCTCCCCGACGTGCGGATGATGGACGCGGGCGGACCCCGCCCCGGGAACATGGACGCGGGCGTACGCCCGCGCCTGAAACTCGGAAAAGTTTGGAGGGGGGAGTCTCGCAGAAACGGTCTACCCTGTCGAGACCGAATTTGGGGGTTGCAGGGGTGAAACGCCGGGCATTCTCCCGCACTATTTTGTGCATATTTCCCATGTTCCCAAACCGCCGCGGGCCCCCGGCACGTAACCTGATTTGTGCTCGAAAGGGGCTGACGGCCGTCGGTCCGTCAAGGGGGTGCCATGCTCACGCTGGCGTGAGCATGGCACCCAGCCCATCAGGCGATGCCCGACGGCCCGCCGCCAGTGCCCGGCCGAAAAGGAACCGGATTGGCCGGGCCAGCGGCGAAAAATGCCCGAAGCGATGGTGGCCGGGGCGGGCCGGCTGTGCTAAGGTGGCTGCGCGGTTTCTTTTCGATCTACGGGAGCAAAACCCATGCGCTGGACATCGGCGATCGGAATCGGGTTGTGTTTGGGGTGGACGCTCGGCGCGGCCCAGGCCGGGGAGAGCCCCGCCTCGGCCGACTACCTCCGCTGCGAGTACCGCGTCGATCCGCTGGGGATCGACGTCACCCAGCCGCGGCTCTCCTGGGAGATGCAGGACGCCCGGCGGGGGGCGATGCAGACAGCCTACCAGGTGCTGGTGGCCTCCCGCCCCGAGAAGCTCGCCGCGGACCAGGGGGACCTCTGGGACAGCGGCAAGGTGAAGTCGGACCAGTCGGCGCAGGTCGTGTACGCCGGCAAGCCCCTGGCGTCGCGGACCCGCTGCCACTGGAAAGTCCGCCTTTGGGACGCCGAGGGCAGCCCCACGGCCTACAGCAAGCCGGCCCTGTGGTCGATGGGCCTCCTGAAACCGGAGGACGTCAAGGGAAAGTGGATTGGGATCGAGGGGCCGATGCTGTATCCCGGCCGGGAGAAGGCGATCACCTTCGAGAACTGCAAGTGGATTTGGTTTCCCGAGGCGGGGGGCAGCGCCCAAAAAGCGGCCCCGAAAGGCACGCGGTTCTTCCGCGGCTACGTCACGATCCCCGCCGGCCGGACCGTCTCCCGGGCAAGATTCCTGGTGACCGCCGACGACCAGTTCAGTTTGTTCGTCAACGGCAAGCCGGCCGGCTCCGGCGCGGGCTTCAACGCGCCGCAGCTCGCCGAGGTGACAAACCGCCTCGTGGCCGGGAAGAACTCCCTGGCCATCGCCGCGACCAACGGCTCCCCGTCGCCTGCCGGGTTGGTCGGAAAGCTCGTGGTCGAACTGGATCATGGCGAGCCGATCGTGCAGGCGATCGACGGATCCTGGAAAACCACGGACAAGGAGACGCCGGGCTGGATGGGGCAGCAGTTCGACGATTCCGCCTGGCCCAACGCGGTCGTCATCGCGTCGATGGGCGACAAGCCCTGGGGACCGCTGGAGGTCAAGGGGATGGACGTGCTCGGCTGCCCGCTCTTGCGGCGGGATTTTAAGGTCGACAAACCGGTCCGCCGGGCGACCCTCTATGCCAGCGCGCTGGGCAACGTGGTGTTCCACCTCAACGGCCGCCGCGTGGGGAAGGACTATTTCACCCCCGGCTGGACGGACTACCGCAAGCGGGTCTACTACGACACCTACGACGTGACCGGACTGGTCGAGAAGGGGCCCAACGCGATCGGCGGGATCCTCGCCGCCGGCTGGTACGCCGGCGCGATCGGCTGGAAGAGCGATCGGTACCACTACGGCCGCGACCCCCGCCTGTTCGCCCAACTGGAGATCGAGGCCGACGACGGCACGCTCCAGACCATCGCCAGCGACGGCTCGTGGAAGGCCGCCTGGGGGCCGTACGTGGAGGGGGAATTTCTTGCCGGGGAGACCTACGACGCCCGCAAGGAGATTGCCGGCTGGGACCGCCCGGGCTTGGACGATTCGGCGTGGAAGCCGGTCGCCGTGAGCGAGTCGATCGCGGCGAAGTTCCAGGCCCAGCCGGGCGTGCCTGTGCAAGCGACCGGCGAGCTCCGCCCGGCGAAGATCGCCGAGCAGAAGCCGGGGGTCTACGTGGTCGACCTGGGGCAGAACTTCGCCGGCGTGGCGCGGTTGAAGGTCCGCGGGCCCGCCGGCACCCGCGTCGTGATGCGCTTCGCCGAGATGCTCAATCCCGACGGCTCGATCTACACCACGAACCTCCGCGGCGCGCGGGCCACCGACACCTACGTCCTCAAGGGCGCCGGCGAGGAGGTCTACCAGCCGCAGTTCACCTTCCACGGCTTCCGCTACGTCGAGCTGAGCGGCTATCCGGGCAAGCCTGCGGAGGGCTCGATCACCGGGGTCGCGATCAACTCGGACATCCCCCTGGTGGGCTCGTTCGAGTGCTCCAGCCCGATGGTCAACCGGCTGGTGAGCAACATCGTCTGGACGCAGCGGGCCAACTTCCTCTCGATCCCCACCGACTGCCCGCAGCGCGACGAGCGGCTGGGCTGGACCGGCGACGCGGAGGTCTTTTGCCGCGCGGCGACCTACAACGCCGACGTGGCCGCCTTCTTCACCAAGTGGCTGGTCGACCTGGAGGATGCCCAGCGGCCCGACGGCGCGGTGCCCGACGTGGCCCCTTACGTCCTCGGACTGGGAGCCGGAACGGCCGCCTGGGCCGACGCCGGCACGATCTGCCCCTGGACCGTCTACCACGTCTACGGCGACAAGCAAATCCTGGAAAAACACTATGGCATGATGAAGCGCCTGGTCGAGTTCTACCGGGCCACGAGCAAGGGCCTGCTGCGGCCCGACGCCGGCTACGGCGACTGGCTTTCCATCAAGGCGGACACCCCGAAGGACGTGATCGGCACGGCCTTCTTTGCCTACAGCACGCACCTGGCGGCCGAGGCCGCCCGGGCCATCGGCCGCGAGGACGACGCGCGGAAGTACGACGCGCTGTTCGAGGAAATCCGCAAGGCGTTCAACAAGGCCTACGTCGCCCCCGACGGCCGCATCAAGGGAAACACGCAGACCTGCTACGCGATGGCCCTCTATTTCGATCTGCTCCCCGAGGAGCTGGAGGGGGCCGCGGAAAAGTACCTCGTCGACGACGTCCGCGCGAGGGAGACGCACCTCTCGACCGGTTTCATCGGCACGGGCCTGCTGATGCCGGTGCTGGCCGAGACCGGCAACCAGCCGATCGCCTACCGCCTCCTGCTGAACGACACGTTCCCCTCGTGGGGCTACTCGATCAAGCACGGGGCCACGAGCATCTGGGAGCGGTGGGACGGCTGGACCGCCGAGAAAGGATTCCAGGACCCGGGGATGAACTCCTTCGCCCACTACTCGTTCGGCGCCGTGGCCCGCTGGATGTTCCAGAGCGCGGCCGGAATCGACACCGACGGGCCGGGGTTCAAGAAGCTGGTGATTCACCCGCAGCCGGGCCCGGGGATCTCCTCGGTCAAGGCCAGCTACCGCTCGATCCAAGGGCGGATCGCTACGCAGTGGAAGACCGAGGCCAACGGGCTCTCGCTGGGGGTCACCGTCCCGGCCAACACCGTGGCCACCTTGTACGTTCCCGCGGGGAGCCCGAACCAGGTGACCGAGGGAGGAGTCGCCGCCTCGCAGGCCCAAGGCGTCAAGTTCCTCCGCGTCGAACCGGGCCTGGTCGTCTACGAGGTCCGCGCCGGGCAGTATCAGTTCTCGGTGCGATGAGGGAGGCGGCATGGCTGGGTGCCATGCCCACGCTCGTCGTGGGCATGTTGTGGAGGCGACATGGCCAAGCGTGTTCGGCGTCTTGCGGCGGCAGGGCTGTGGCTAGCCCTTCTCGGGCCGGCGGTGGCCGCCGGGTTCGAGCCCTTTTCTAGCGGCGTGATGCGCGGCGGGGAGCGGGCCGAGGAGATCCGCGTCCGCGTCGCGGGGCTCAAGGAGCTGGTGCTGGTGGCCACGCCCGTCCCCAGCTACGAGTCCGCCCACGCCGACTGGGGTGACGCCAAGCTGATCGCCCCCGGCGGCAAGGTCACCTACCTGAGCGATCTGAAGCCGGCCCGGGTGGAGCAGCCCTACGGCACGCCGCGAATGGACCGGAGCCACCGCGGCGGGCCGATCACCATCGGCCCGCAGACCTTCCGCCGCGGCCTGGGCACGCACGCCCCCAGCCAGCTCGTTTTCAAGCTGGACGGCAAGTACGAGTGGTTCGAGGCGTGGATCGGGCTCGACGTGACCGCCGGCCAGGCCGGGAGCGTGCAGTTCCTCGTCACCGACCGGCCCGTCCCGCCGATGGCAGTCAACCCAGCCAAGCGACGCCCGCCCGGCATCACCCCGCAGTCGCTGCGGCTGGCGATCCAGGACCTGATCGAGACCTTTGGGCCAAGGTATCCCCGGGGCAGAGAGTTCCTTG
>Ga0315280_10006812_pt1 | contig 15609 bp, 13 predicted proteins | sample YL17G06_40_MG_FD_203697 | JGI IMG/M metagenome (GOLD analysis project Ga0315280, IMG submission 203697) | Sediment microbial communities from Yellowstone Lake, YNP, Wyoming, USA - YL17G06_40 | ecosystem: Environmental > Aquatic > Freshwater > Lake > Sediment | place: USA: Wyoming | collected... | reverse complement strand
TTTCTCTTATCAATCGTTAACTATTTACCTCAAAATAATAATAGCCAATTCCAAGATAAGTTCTACTATTGGAATTTTTCTGACACTGGATTTCAGCGCGCGCATGTGTGTTCCTAAATTCCTTTTTTCAAACATTGTTGAGTTGCGCCTTATGATTGCCGGTTCTCGCGTTGCGGGAGCATCGTTGTTCAAGGACGATGTTTTGGCTGAGCCTTCTGCTTGTGTGCTCACAGCCTACCCCCTCGGTCTACTATATGATCCAAATATGATCTGGAAAACAGAACCAGCACCGCAGCCCACTGAAAATCTAATTCAGGAACAGGCATGCGCGCTGTTCGCACTGTAAAACTTCTCTTTTTTCTCCGTTTCAAACAACTCGCATAACTTCCTCGTTCTCGGATTCGCCAAATTAAGCTTGAAAAATTTCTCTCTGCCCTCCGACCTCTGTTGAACCATCCCGTGCCTCCCAAGCTTACTGGATTCTTTAGACACAACCCACGTGCTGACTTCAGCAAGCTTAGCCAATTCCCTTGTATAATGACACTTCCCAGTGCTCAAATGCATAGTCCTTAGAATCGACATGACCTTAGGCGTAAGCACCTCAGACATAATTCCTACTTGAGCCATACAACGTTATATAAGTTTAAAAATGTTTCAATTATGTTTTGAGTCTACGGTAGTATAGTTATAACGAAGCCCGGTGCTAAAGTTATAACTATTGAGTCATCGCAGGACGCTTTGAATTATGTTTTGAGGTGGTTTGTTATGACTTGCTATTTTAGACATCTTAAGGAGATTTTCAAGAAAGCCGGGATAGAAGTTACACGCGAAAACAAACGCGAAGTGACAGAACCATTCACGGTGCTTTGAACTTGTCGTTTGATTTCGTGCATTTTGACAAGTTGTTAAATTTTCGTTTGACATCCTTTAAAGATTGGATTCTTGGGGTTAAGAACGGAATTCTGCGCATTGCAAGTTTGATAAAACCTTGTAACCAATCTGATAACTCCTTTATCAAAAACAAGCCAGAATCATGGCTTTCCTCTGAACAAAGAGTATGGCGCGGGGGTGGGATTTGAACCTAAAACCAAGTGGAGAGATCTCCCGTAGCGCACGCTAGAATTTACCTAGGTATAGGCCTACCCTCTTGTATCTCGTTCTGCGAACCGTAAAAAGACGCTTATCCTCTACCTACCTTTTTTCATTGCTGAACGCTCGTTCTTCGCTCACACGCCTATACTGGCCCTATATAAAGGGATAACATTACCTAAGATACTGTTATGACCCTGGGGAGGGAGGACCCCTAGGCCGTCTCTGTCTCTCTCACTTAGTGTAGCAGTTTCGTTCGACTGTGAGCGTGCTTGGACCATTTGTTCCTTTAGTATTGTTTTACTTCACAGGAATTAGCCAAACGAAGAATATTCTACTGGTAAAGGAATTCAAATTCCGTCACTAGGTCAACTTAGACAAAACCTTAGACTGTGCGTGGCCGTTTTTCAGCTGTGCCAAGCGCGCGCTAGTTTATATTCGCATTGATTCAAAAAGGGTGCTGAGCGAAGAGTTAAAAAATGACTAAACAAACGAGTCAAAAGAAAGTTGTTAGCAGAAAAGGGCTAATCCTTCTTGGAATCATGGGCATCATAGGGCTAATCCTTCTTGCTTTTGGAGTATTCTCAATATTCGAGATATCCATACTTCTAGGTCTAATCTCATTGGTTCTAGGGTTCTTCATATACTTTATATTTATACTCATAGAAAGAAAGTTAAAGCTTCTCTAAAAGGTTCAGCTTTAATGATTAATGGATTTCTGACCAGTATACGCGCGCGCTATTTTTCGGATGAGTTTGATTGATAATCTTGAATTTATCAAGAAGAATGGAATGTCAAGATTTCTTAAGACACAAAAGAAAAAATGGCAGTGCTCAAAATGCGGTGAAGTAATATGTTGCCATAATGGAATATGTTTTAAATGCAGTTTAGATAAATTGAAAAACAAGAAGAAATTGTATAGATGGGAAGACTAAATCTTCTTGATGAACCGACAACATTGAAATAAGATATGATTCTGTACTATTTTATCTAATGGACTGGTTTAGACAATGGATTCGAATGAATGAAATTAGAAAATGAATAAAAGTCTGAAGAACAAGCAGAATCTCAAGTTTTTCAAGAAATCTCTTCAAATAACAAATATTCTCACTGTATTGTGTTGGCGCGGGGTGTGGGATTTGAACCCACGCGGCCATTGCTGACCACAGGCTTAGCAGGCCTGCCCCCTACCAGGCTAGGGCAACCCCGCCTTTGCTAGCATTTGATTTTGTTTGCCGAGTTATTTTTGTGTTGCGCATATGTTGTTCGTTAACAACTCTAAACCATAGCTGAGGCGGTGATAAAAGCTCATAATCCTGAAAGAGCCAACAATTATTTATAGGAGGATGTGTTTGAAAAACTTCAGATGCAGGCTTCTAAATGGTCAAATTACCACAAGATAATCATCAAATCGCTGTAACGAGGCGACGTAACATTGTACTGTCCTAAATGCGGTGCCCAACTCCCAGATGACGCCGTCTTCTGCATGAAATGCGGAACCAGCCTCGCCACTGCACAGTCGAAGCAAGCCGCAGCCTCGGCGGCACCCATCATTGCTCCTTTGGGAGCAACGGCATTGAGGTGCCCACACTGTGGAGCGCCCATTTCGCCCAAGTTTGGTGAAATGATTATAACCTGCGAGTACTGCGGAACCGGGATAACACTAGGAAATGACGGCTGGAGAGGCATACAGAAACAGACCATGCTGCCGCTTAAGTTTGAGGAAAAGGACCAGATCGTCGCCAAGATGCATGACCTCATGGACAGAGGGCTTCTGCACAGGCACCTTCAGGAGGGTTCAACGCTCGAGGAGATGAACTTGAGCTTTGTTCCGTACTGGATTGTTTCGGCCTCGGCAAGGACGTCTATAGTAGCGAGCGACGTGGCAGTTCAGGTTGGAGAGGTCGCTACCACCGCCGCTCTTCTTGGAGTGATGGGATCCGCGATGGGCGGCAGACGAGGAGGAGGTATAGCAGGGCCTCTTCTTGCGGGAGCGATGCTGGGTACCGTGATGGGTCCAGGTCAAGCCGGCGCGAGGAAAACCTACGAAATGAACAATAACTACAACTTTCCGATAGTCGCGCTGAAGGCTCTTACTGAGTACCAGCCAAGAAATTACCAGTTCAGCCTCGACGACAGGATACTCTTTGATGTCTCGAAGGTTCCTAAGAGCATAAAGATTCTGAACGGTGATGTTGGAGAAGAAGCAGCCAAATATCAGGCGAAGACGCTCGTCGACCAGTTGCAGTCTGAGAAGGCGCATGCACAGTACCATATGATACAGCAGCTACACACGGACGTAGACGTTTCTGATACAGAGCTACTTTACGCGCCGATATGGTTTGCCCAGTACGACCATAAGGGGAAGAAGATAATCTTGGTCATCGATAGCAACTCAGGTGGCGTGATCAACAGCATCGGTCTCTGAAGACCAAGAGAAAAGCTTTCACAATCAAGGATGAACGAACTGAAAGAGAGTCGTCAAAAGAAATCGACAGAGTCACCCTGTAATCAGGTGGAAATGTTGAGGTAATGCTACGCAATTAAAGCTTAATAATCTGCTGGCTTAATAACCTGCTACTTATGGGCATAGAACTTCGGGAGAAAATGAAAAAAGAAACAGATAAATCGAAAGTTTCAGATTTAACATCATTTATAGCCTTTCTCCCGTTAGGCACGCTTGGAGTTTATTTTCTTTATGAAAGCATTCCTTTTGCATGGGCTTTGTTAGCTGGAGTGCTTAAAGCAATATGCCTCATATCTTTTTATTCAAATTTATTGATGAAAGATGTTTTGTGGAGTGTTTTTGGTCTCTGCGTTTTTATCATTGTCAGTTTGCCAGCTTACTTCAATACTTTAAAAGTGAGATCAAAAAAAGACGTTACTTGCAAACAGAGCAACGATCCTGATAAGGTGATCTTTTCAGAGCTTTTTAAAACATGTTGTAATGAAGTATTTTCAGATTACAAAATCTCATTGCTTTCAAACATTCCACTTGCAATACAGGTTTTAGTAGCTGGATCAGTTTTTTACTCGATTTTCGGTTTAGATTGGGTGTTGCATTCATTGGCGGGATTTAGCATTGGCGCTGTGTCTGTGAAGGCTTATAAAACAGCTGTAAGTACTTATGGCTACAACAAACTGACCTTCTACTTCGGGTTTGACTCTTCTAAGCCTGAGAAAAAGTGGGCTTCTGCAGGATGGACTCTTTTCTGCTTGGTCGTTGTTACCGTGTCTTTTGAACTTATGGAGCGGGCAGCTCATTTCATGGCGCCAAACAATATGCTAAGAATAGGTTTAGAAACTCCTTGGAACTCCGCTGGCGACGCAATTTTCGGCATTTTTGGCGGAATGGTAGCATGGTACTTACTAGAACGCAAGCTCCATTGGGTTTAGCTTTTTGCGAAGAGTAATGGTTTAATATTATGTTTTCATGTTAACAAATGCTTTTACTACGAGGAGAGCTATTTGTGAAAATAAGGTGAAATCAGTTTGTCTTCGTTAAGTGACACCGTAAAACGAACCAGTGACGTGCTTAAGCTTGGCGCTTCGAGGCAGGTTTTGGATTACGAGCAAAGGTTCTCATCCCTCAAAAATCTTTATGATGACCTGCTTTCAAACCTTACAATAATGAATTTCGACTGTGAAGAGGCTTGCAAAACTGCTAAAGAGTTTTTCGGAGCATCTAGTGTTCGTTTTGCCGGTGTAGATGGAACGATGTATTCGCGGCCGCTGTTTGATTTGGTGATTTTCTTTGGGGGCGCTTATGCGTCAACTGGCACCATAACTTTTTCAGAAAAAGATAAGCCCATAGTTAAGTATGATGAAAAAACTGTTCAGCAAGGCGCGGGCATATCAAGCGTTGTTCCAGTCTACGTTAACGAAATTCCGGATATTGACCAGACATTTTTTGATGTTGAACAGCCCGGAGAAATCAGTTTAGGTAAGCCGTTGGTGGATGAATCGATAATAAGTAATGCCACGATTGCGAATTGGATAATGACTTTCGCCGAATATTACCTTGCTTATAGGCTTGCCACAGACCCAAACCAGAACATGCGCATCATTCTTTTGGATAGGAGTTTATCTATTGAACGGGCAAGTCTCCTCTATGACACTTCAAAAAGTGATTTATGGAAAGCGAAAAGCAGCATAATTGGATACAAAATTGATAATGAACCATTCGACATTAACGATTTGACCATTGCTAGGCAATACGTTTGCAATCAAGCTTTAGGTTTGCCGCCTCCAAGGGCTGACTACCTACGCTACGCAATAATGGATTTAGCAAAGCGTAAAGGAGCTTTAACCGAAAAGCAGATTTTAACAGAATTTGGCATAACCGACGAAAAAAGAGCTAGAAGGGTGGAGCGATACCTTAAACACTTGGTTAAAAAGGGCATTTTAAACGAGAAAAACGAGATTTACACCTTGAATCTGAAATATGCGACAACTTGGGAACGCATCAAAAAGCTTGTAACAAACCTAGGCGACCGATTCTTTCATGCAAAAACCTCAGAAACGGAAACATCCAACTTGATGAAAATTTTGAAAGATGGAAAAGAACATTGGTTAACAACCCTTGACATCGCCTTTCTTACACTTTTCACGTTGCACATGCTTATGGAAGAATGCTGGAAAAGTCACATTTTGCTAATAGGCATCACGAAGGACACTGCCGCAAGGGACTTCAAAAGGCAATTAATCCCAATAATGCACAATGAAGGCATATTAAAAACAGCCATATCGCAGGAAGAGTTTGAAAAACTACCGAACACAGACCGCATGATACTCCAATCAACCAGCATATTCAACCCAGAAAAAATTAAGCCTCCGTGGAGCATAATCGAATACGATTCAGCCTTCAGAACAATGGTTCCGGATAGGCAAGGTCGCAGGGGGTATGTTTCAGGAGCAATAAAAAACAAAATTGGCCTCGAGAAGACTTTTCTTAAAACGTATGTGCAGTTAAGCCAAGCCAAAACAGATTTGATGTTAAGGAGCAACGTCCTATTGATAGACCGTCTAGTCTATCCGCAATATGATTATAAACCTGAAAATGTTGTGGAGTTTTGGAATGAACTAAGCGATGGCACAAAAGAAACTGTTGAAACAATTTTGTTTATGGATAAAAACGTTCCAAACAAGCTGCAAAACTTAACTATGACTGTTTTGGTTGCTATGGCTCCGTCTAGTATTCCGGAAGCTTTCGGTCATAACAAGCCCTTATTCATTGCGGATAAAATTGCTAAGTGGAATTACAGCCAATTCAAATGCGTTGTGGATACTACTGCGGATTGGATACTCAATAACCATAAATTGAGAAAGTTCATATTTTACATGAGCACTTTCAGAGAAAGGAGAACCGCAATTGAAGCCGCAAGAAGAGAACAAATTTAACAGTTTCTGCTTCACAGATTTTAATGGAAGATTTCACGCTAGACTAGCCACTGTTATTCCAAGGTATTTTGGTGGAGCTGAGGAAACTAAGCTTTCAGGCACAAGCGCCCGTTATCAATGTCGCGCAAAAGTTGAGTACCAGAAGGATTTGATGGGGGTTTTGGAAGAGGGCATGCTTCTGGCTGTTAAGAACTTTAAGCAGGCAATGCGTCAGGATGAGGAAAGGTATACGCTTATGGAGATTAGCCGAGTATGGCCTGAGCATTTTGGTTTGCGTGGTTTGTCTGATCATGGTTATTATCCTATGCAGTTTGAGATTATTGAGCAGTCTGAAGAGGATTGGCAGACAGACGACAAGTCTACTATGATGATTCAGATAGATGCTATTCCGATAAATTATGATTTGATTCTGAACAAGAAGTGCGAGTTCGAGTTTGTCAAGGGCTTTTCGTATCCAGTTGTAGGCAGCTCCGCATTTTTGCTGAATAGTGAAATGATAAATCGAATGTATAACCAGAAGATAGCCGAGAAATTTGGCATAGACCCTTCTAAAACTGTCGAAGATGCAAGGACTGATCCGAGGCTTGGATTAATTAAAATGTTTCAGGCAAGCGAAACAGTCATACCCATTTATGTTGATTTTGAAAAGCTTGTTCGCTATCACTTCGGCGTTTTTGCTTTTACTGGTGGCGGAAAAAGCAATTTAATGTCGAACGTTCTCAGGCGAATCTTGGCACACACTGACAACACGAAGGTCATAATTTTTGACATAAGTTGCGAATACGTATTCTTGATGTTGGATTTGCTTGCTGACCCAGCGTTTTCAGCAAAAGTTGTTGTTGAACATAAAATCGACTCGATTGAACAGTTTTTCAACTCTGTTGTAAAGCCAAGAGAGTACGAGGCCGATGAAAGAATTAAGGCGGGATTAAAGTGCATAATAGACCAGGGTAAACTTGCCTATTACACAAGGCCTAAACAGAAGATTCCCACTTACAGCCAATTCTCGGATGAGCTTAGTGCTCAAAGGAAGGACAGCGTGGACAAACCGCATTATATGAACGCCATTGACAAAATTCACGATGGCATAATTGAATATGTGGAAGAACATGGTTTGAGCGAAAACCAAGAAGTAAGCGAAGAGTTCGTTAGGTACATAGATCAACTTGCCACGGAAACCATACAGCAGTTTAAAGTTCACGAAAAAAGTGGGTTATATGCGTGGGCTACCACGAGAAGTGCAATCTTGGACATTATTAAAAAGAAACGGGAGAGAGAAAAAGAAGAAGTTGGCGGACTGACAGCGGAAAAAATCCGTGAACTATTAGAAGACAAAACAACACGTCTTGTTTGCGTTTCAATTTCAGACCCGTTCATAATAAAGGACTTAGTCATCACTCTAACGCAGGATTTACTTGTTCGCAGAAAACGCAGATTCCAAGTTAAGCCCTACGTCTTGCTTGTTTTCGACGAAGCCCAAGAGTTCATACCAAGCGGTGCGGGAGGAATTGATGCTAAATGTTCTGGGCATGTTGAAACCCTACTTAGGCAGGGAAGAAAGTATGGTTTAGGCGTTTGCATAGCCACACAACGCATCGCCTACCTAAACACAAACGCTTTACAGCAACTGCACACATATTTTGTTGGCACTTTGCCACGCCCATACGACCGGGCACTAATAAGTGACACATTCATGATAGACAAGGGCATACTGGAAAAAACCTTAGAGTTTGCTCCGGGTGAATGGCTAGTTTCAAGCTACATAGCCACAGGGATAGAGAACGTGCCCATATTCATAAAAGCAGACAACGCAGAAAACGAAATAGAAAAATACCTAAAAAATAATGCTTAGAAACACGGAAGAATTAGGGCGTTTGTGTTACTCCGCATTTTTTGAGTAGTCGTTGCCACTTTTCGTCTGTTATTCGCTGTATTTCATCTAACATTTTCTCGAATTTCGGTGTGAACAAGTGTCTGAAGCGTCCTTGCACTTGCAAGTATTCCTTTACTGGTTTTTTCTTTTGTGGGGCTAAGGCTATGACTTTGCTTGGTGCTGAGAGCTGGTATTCGCCGTTTACGGCTTCCCAAAGTGGGAACACGCACGTTTCCACTGCCAGACGTGAAAGCTCTATGGACTTGGCTGGGTCGCTTCTCCACCCTCTTGGACACGGCGCAAACACATGCAGAAATGCTGGACCGTTAACTTCTATCCCTTTTCTGACTTTTACAAGCAGGTCTCGCCAGTAATAGGGCGATGCTGTGGCTACATAGGGCATGTCATGAGCAACCATAATATCAGCAATAGGCTTCTTATTTTCCAATTTCCCAGGTATGACTGTGCCAGCCGGCGAAGTAGTTGTGGATGCTCCAAAGGGTGTTCCACCACTTCTCTGAATGCCGGTATTCATGTAAGCCTCATTATCATAAAGCACAAACAGAAAGTCATGTCCCCTCTCCACTGCTCCAGAAAGTGCCTGTATACCTATATCGTACGTGCCTCCGTCTCCGGCAAGGGCAACAATGTCTATTTGCCCCTGCTTTATTCTTCCCTTCTTCTTCATTATCTTCAAAGCGGCTTCGATTCCAGAAGCGTTTGCAGCGACGTTTTCAAAGGCTGTGTGTAGCCATGGGGCAGCCCAAGAAGTGTATGGGTAAATTGTGGAAACTACTTCCATGCATCCGGTTGCGTTCGTCACTATGGTTGGTCCCCTAACAGCTTTCATTATGAGTCTTAGAACTGTTGCTGGTGCGCAGCCTGCGCATGCTCTGTGTCCCGACATGAATAGGTCTGGTTTTTCAGCGATGTCTTTTGTGGTGAATTTCCATTCAGAAAACATTCCATTTTCCTCCTTTTACTCTCTTAATCCAACATAATTTATTGGAGTTTCAACATGTTTGGTTTGAAGTATCCTTTGCAGTTCTTCGTAGATTTTGCGCATTTGCTTTGGGCTTGTGTCTCTTCCGCCCAATCCATAAATGTAGTTTACCACATAAGGATGTGTAGGCAAATCGTAAAGCACATGGCGGACTTCTTGGAACACTGGACCACCGTTTCCTCCGAAGCTCATGCTTTTATCCATGATAGCCACTGCCTTCACTTTTCTAAGCGCCTCAACTATTCCTTCAACTGGTAAGGGTCTAAAAGTGCGAATTCTAAGCAGTCCAGCTTTAACACCTTCTTCCCTAAGCTCATCTACTACGGTTTTCACGGTTCCAGCCGTTGAACCTAAACATACGATGGCTATTTCAGCATCTTCAAGGCGGTATGAATCAAGAAGTCCATTTCCATAGGTTCTACCGGTTATTTGTGCATATTCCTCATTTACTTGCTGAATTATTTTGAGCGCATTTCTCATGGCTTCTTCTTGTTGCCGCTTAAACTCGAAATAGTAGTTTGGAAACGCTACAGGTCCCATGGTCATGGGCTTTTCCGGATCAAGTCTGAAAGGTGCATTTTTTCCTTCGTGCGTTGTCACTAGGGGCAGCTGGCGGGTTCCAACAAATTTTTTGACAATGTCATCTGGAAGCGCTTGCACATTTTCTAGTGAGTGGCTTAGAGTGAAGCCGTCTAAGCCCACAATGACTGGTAAGAGAACTTCTGGGTTTTCAGCTATCTTAAAGGCTTGAATTATTGAATCGTAAACTTCCTGTGCGCTCTCAACGTAGATTTGTATCCAACCGGTGTCCCGTTGTGCCATCGTGTCGGAATGGTCACCATGAATGTTTAGCGGTGCGGACAAGGCTCTGTTGGCAATTGCCATAACTACTGGTGCGCGGCATCCTGAAGTCACGAAAAGCATCTCATGCATTAAAGCCAAACCGGCAGAAGCTGAAGCTGTAAAGGTTCTTGCGCCTGTGGCTGATGCTGCGAGACATGCGGTTAAAGCGCTGTGTTCTGATTCTGTGCAAACAAATTCCGTTTCAACTTCGCCGTTAGCAACATATTCGCTGAACTTTTCAACGATTATGGTTTGAGGAGTTATAGGATAGGCTGCTACAATGTCAACATCTGACTGCTTCGCGGCGTAGGCAGCTGCTTCGTCCCCGTTTAAGGCTAAGACCTCTTGTTTAACAACATTTTTCATTTGGTCATACCCTCTATTCAAGTTTCATTTCAATCGCCTTGGTTGGGCATTCGTTGGCGCATATTCCACAGCCTTTGCAGAAGTTATAATCAAATTCTATGTCTTCCCTTTCAGACTTCCAGCGTATTGCTCCATCTGGACAGAAAAGCACACATAATAAGCATCGTGTGCATTTCTCTAAATCTCTTATTGGCGTGTATGTTTTCCAATCTCCAGTCAAAAACTCGGTACTAGGCTTCCAGCATACGCCTGCTGGCGAAATTTCCTTCCAACTTTTTTCTCGGGATGTCACTCGGATTTTACCTCCTCATAAGCTTCTTTTATTATAGCAAAGTTTTTCTCCGCAATGTCCTGCCTAAAACGTTCTCCAACAACTTTTTCTATACTTTCCAAGCTGACTATTCCAGTTACCCGTGCCACAGCTCCTAGCATGGCTGTGTTTGTTATGGGCATTCCTAAAATTTTTATAGCGATTTCCGTTGCTGGAACAGCCCAAACTTTGCCTTTGTTCGTGTTGAGTATTTTTCTGATTTCTGCTGGGTTATCCTTTGAGTTAATTAAAATTGTTCCTTTCTCATCTAACCCATCAGTAAATGGAACTGTTTTCAATAATGTTGGGTCCAAAACAGCTACAACATCAGGGTTATAAACCGCACAGTGTATTCGAATAGGCTCGGTGCTTATTCTTGTGAAGGCGGTTACTGGTGCTCCCATTCTTTCTGGACCGAATTCTGGAAAAGATTGAATGTATTTTCCTTCGTAAATGGCTGCTCGTGCTAACAATTCGCTTGCTGTCCATGCTCCTTGGCCGCCTCTGCCATGCCATCTGACTTCTAAGATTTTTTTCAATTTTTTACTCTCCGTTAATCTTTCAAGCTTATTGGGAAATCTATAATATACATGTTTCTAAAGCAAGCAAGCAAAACGAAACATGAAAGTGGAAGATCAACTAATTCTTCTTAGCCGTTAGCAATCGTAATTTTTAAGTAAATAAGAGATATATCAGAATCTAAACGTTATGAAACTAAGAATATGGAAGCCGATGATTTGCAACAAGAGTCAGTGGGTGACAAAATACTCTTAACTGCTGACCAAACTTTGATGAGTGATTACCATCGCAACATTTTTTTAGGATTCGGGACATGTGCGCCCCCGAATGTTATCCCTGACTGGCTTTATAGTTGGCTCTTCTTTCCGCCAATAAAAACAAAGAAAGGCGTGCCTACAGCGGCTCCATATGGGTTAAGAAAAATTGAGTCACAACTTTTAAACGAAGGCTTCGATGTTTTAACTGTTGCACCAAACCATCTTAAAAAGTACATCGGCAAAGCCGAGGTTTTAGGCATACATGTCATGGACCCTTTCGGTTTAGGTCCAGCTTCAAGCACCTTAGCCTCTATTTTGAAGAATGAGCCGTTTCTTGCTCAATATTTCCGTGCTCTGCTGAACGATTCACTGGTTAGGAAAGCGAAAAAGCGTGGATTAAAAATTATTGTTGGCGGTTCAGGTGTTTGGCAGTTTCATTATAGACCAAAGTTTGTTGAGGAATATGGGATAGACTGCATAGTTGAGGGAGAAGCTGAAAGGGTTATTGGAAAAATTTTCCACGCTGCTCTTGATGGTGAAGAGCTTCCTCAATACTACGAAGTTGACGTTAAAGAAACGCCAAGTTTAGAGGAGATACCAGATATTGTAGGGCCTTCTATCAATGGCTTAATAGAGGTTGGTCGTGGGTGTTGTCGGGGTTGTGAATTCTGCAGTGTGACTTTGAGACCGTTGCGGTGGTGTCCCTATGAGAAAATACTGCGGGAAATAGATGTAAACATAAGTGTTGGAAACATAAATTGGGCATGTCTCCACGGAGAAGATGTTATGCTCTATGGCTCTAAAAATACCTTGCCAAACGATGAAAAGCTCATCAAACTCCACGAGTTAGTTGTAAAGAAATGCGAAAGCATCTGCTGGAGCCACTGCTCTCTGGCAGCCATAGCGTCAAAACCAAAGCTTTTCTCGAAAATTGCCGAGATTATACTGCAAAAGCAGCCTTGGTGGGGCGCCGAAATCGGAATAGAAACAGGTTCGCCGGACCTTGTCAAGAAAGTTATGCCTGCAAAGGCTCATCCCTTTAAGCCAGAACAGTGGCCAGAAGTCGTACGCACCAGCATGGGCCTAATGCATGATAATAAACTCATTCCTGCATGCACATTGATTGTTGGGACTCCTGAAGAGACAGAAGACGACATTATCAAGACGATAGATTTGATGGATGACCTTAAAGATATTAGAAGCCTAATAGTGCCTCTCTTTTTTGTTCCCATGGGCAGGCTGAAAGATGAGCAGTGGTTTAAAGAAACGCAAATGAGTGAATTGCACAAAGAATTGTTGATCAAATGTGCAGAACATGACTTCTACTGGGTAGAAAAATTAATTGACTTATCCGTTGCTGGAAAATGGTACGCAAACATCTTATCATCTTTCTATAAGGTTTTTGCAAGAATTACTAAGTATAAAGCGAAAAAAGCTGGAATTCCAATAAAAGGCTAGAGATAACTAAACTTAAATATCACTGCAATTCTCAAAACTCATAAAGCCTTAAGCAGTGCCGCCGTAGCTCAGCTCGGTAGAGCGGCTGGCTGTTAACCAGTCGGTCAAAGGTTCGATTCCTTTCGGCGGCGTCTTTTTCCCAAACATTTTCTGAAATGAACTCGATTAACGTAAGCGTGGGCGTTTTTGTGTAAAAGTTTATGTGTAATGAAAATAATAAACTTGAAGTTGCTGGATGGTTAGAAATGAAATTCTCTTTCATCAATGCTAGTCCCAATGAAGGTCTTGATGAGCGTGAAAGAAGAAAGGCCATTGCTTCATTTCCACCATTGGGCATTTTGTATCTGGCTACTGTGCTTAAAGAAAGAGGGATAGAAGTTTCTGTCTTAGACCAGCCAGCAAAAGGTTTCACAATAGAAGAAACAGTTAATTGGGTAGAGAAAGAAAACCCTGACATTCTCGGTTTCTCAACCTTTGCGAGTTCTGGTCGCACAGCCGCATTGATTAGTAACAAGGTGAAAGAGAAAAACCCAAATATTCCCATAGTCTTCGGCAACTACTATGCAACATTCAATTCCGAGCGAATTCTCAGAAAATACCCCTCCGTTGACATCATCGTTCGAGGAGAAGGAGAAAACACAGTCGTTGAACTTGTAAATTGCCTGAGAAACAAAGACAAGCTCAAAAAAGTTCGAGGAATCACTTTCAGAAACCAAAAAAGCATAATTTCTACTCCTGATCAACCCCTAATAAACGATCTGAATTCCCTTTCTTTTCCAGACCGCAAGTTAGTTGATGCGGAGTATCATTGCATGGTTGCTGGGGCAAATGTGGCGCCGAAGAAGTTCACCAGCATTGTTTCTTCACGCGGATGTGTTTACAGATGCCGATTTTGCAGTTGCACACAGTTCGCTCGTAATATGTGGAGACCAAGATCTGTCCAAAACACCCTCGAGGAACTACATTTTCTTGCGAGCGAGGGATATAGACAGTTCATCTTTGTAGATGACAGCTTTACGTTGAACCAAAAAAGAGTAATCAAGCTTTGCAGAGGCATGAGAAAAGAAAAAATAGATATGGATTGGATTTGCGAAGGAAGAGTTGATAATTGCTCATATGAGATGTTGCGGGAAATTGCAAATGCCGGTTGCAAAATCCTTTACTTTGGCATCGAAAGCGGAAATCAAAGAATTTTAAACTATTTCAACAAACGAACAACTCCCGAACAGTGTAAAACTGCTGTAAAAACAGCCAGAAAGGCTGGAATAGACATAATAGGCGGGTCCTTTATTGTAGGTGCCCCAGATGAAACCAAAGAAGAAATTCAGAACACAATCAAATTTGCAAAACAAATTCCGATAGATTTCCCACAATTTAACATATTGGGTGTTTACCCTGGAACTGAAATTTGGAATGAATTCGAGGTGAATGGGCTTCTAAAAGAAGGGGAATATTGGGAGACAGGTATCGCGGTCTCCGAGATATGTCCAACCGCAGTGCCGCTTAACGAGATCAAGCAAATGGTTCATGAAGCCTTTTATCATTTTATCCGTCGACCAAGCTTTTTATTAGAGCAAATGGCGAGGACTCTAAAAAGTTCCTATCGAATGAAAGTTTTAATAAACAACCTAAGCCGAATAGGCGACGTCAGAGAAAATATCCGCAACGTTACCTAGTTTCCAAATTCCACAGAATTTGATAGAGAAAACTCGCATATTTCCAGTTTTTCATTAAAGTTTATAGAGCAGTAAGTGAACTTCGTGAATAATTTTCTTTTTCCTCTACAATTCTCAACATTAAAATCTACTTTGACTTATATGAAGCGTGCAGTCTATCGAATGCAGAGGTTTGTGAGTTTTGTGATTCAATGTTAGGTGTGGGTGTGTTGGCTACTATTGGGCGTTTTTGTACATGTTTATATCCACATTCACATTCAAAGCCTATTATTTTGTTCCCGCGTTTTATCTCCCGCCATTTTCTGGCAACGCATCGGATGTTTTGTTTATGAATTTTCCACAGTATTCTTGCTTCGTTAGGGGTTATTGGAGCATAATTTTTTGCTGATGTGAAGTACCATGTTGCATAGGCTGCGAGGCATATCCATAATGCGCCCGTTATTATTTCTAGCATGCTTTTCACCATGTGTATTTATGTTCTACACGGATACAATAGGTCTCTGAAGAGACATATCTATCTTGAGATATATTATTTCTTACGATATAAACATTATGTAAAATTCCGAATACCAAACATCTACTCTAAAACTGCTCAAGCACATCCTTCTTCTCCATAATATAACCGCAGTAATGGCACTTCAGCAGTAGCGGTTCCTCACCTTCAACATAGAATTTGGCTTGAACGGGTTCGTTGCTGTTGCTTATACAAGCGGGATTAGCGCACTTAACAATGTTCTCAATAATTTTTGGAAGCTGAACCCTGTGCTTTTCTATAACCCTGTAATCGCGGATAATGTTAATTGTTGCATGGGGAG
>Ga0315280_10006811_pt1 | contig 15610 bp, 14 predicted proteins | sample YL17G06_40_MG_FD_203697 | JGI IMG/M metagenome (GOLD analysis project Ga0315280, IMG submission 203697) | Sediment microbial communities from Yellowstone Lake, YNP, Wyoming, USA - YL17G06_40 | ecosystem: Environmental > Aquatic > Freshwater > Lake > Sediment | place: USA: Wyoming | collected... | reverse complement strand
TCGGTCACGAGGACGAACTTGCCTTTGGAGTACTCGTAGCCCTTCACCAATTCGTCCGGCGTCACCGTCCGGTTGCAGGTCGGGCACGCCTTCGGCATGGTGATCTTCGTGTTGCAGGCTTTGTGAATGTTGTTTAACCCGATGCGCGACTCGCGCGCCGCGCAGTAGAGCTTGACGGGGATGCTTAACAAACCTAAATTCAACGAACCGCGCCATGCTGTGGTGCTCACAGGTTTTCTCCTTTCGAGTTTGGTGTCTGCGCCTTTTTCAGGGCGCCTAGTGGAATCTCGATCTCAAACAGTCCGAGCTTGCCGGTGCAGGGGAACGATTGGGCCAGGAGGCGGCGGTTGACGAGAAGCCAATGCCAGCAGCCAGCTTCCGCCCACTCGCTCGGCGCGTTATCTACGACATTCGTCAAATCCACGACACCGATGATGACGCCGGTTTCCATGCGCCGGTCGGTAACGTATTGCAGGCGCTTTTTCAGCGGACCTTCTTGGCGAGCGGCCTGCCAGTCAATGCGGCGGCTCGCGTGGATGAGCAGAGGGCCGCGATAATCGGTGCGGCGAGAGCGGTTTTCGACGTCCTTGCCAGCGATAAAGATGGCGTTCGCCCACGGCTGGCGGACAGAGAGGCATTTCATCTTCACTCGCTGGCAGTCAGGATGGCAGGCTTCGACGATGCCCTGATCGGTTTCCTTGAGAATCTTCATGGCCTGGGCGCTGCCGATCTCCTCGCCACAATACTTGCAAGCGATGTAGCAGGTGCTCATCGTCGCTCCTTACGCGGCTTGGGGCTTGGTTTCCGTTTCCGGCAGTTCAATGACCGCCGTAAGCTGGGCCGGTGGCAGCGCCAGCCTGTCTTTCTCGATGTAGACTTGGCCGACAGCATCGCGGCCGACGACCTCGTAATGCTGGTGCTTCTTGGTGGTCTTGACGAATCGAAGCGTGATCTGCATCGGTTTCTCCATTCTCCTGCCTTGCGCGCAGGCACTCATATTGCAGCAAGTATCATCTATATTCATAATATCACATATAGAATAGGCGTGTCAAGTCGAAAGTGCTTGACACCGGGCGGAGCGCCGTCGTTGCTGGCCGTTCCAGCATTGCTGGCAATACTGCGGGAACTCGCTCGGATACTCGGCCAGATCTCCGCACTCGCGGCAAGCCGGCTGCCGCTCCACGATGTATTCCAGGGCGCGCGCGGCCTTAGCCAGGTCATCGTACACGCCAAGCGTGTCGCCATTGCCGAGTCGCGCCACGTACAATTCATGGTCTGGCGCGTCGGGCAACTCGAGTATCTCGATCGCCGCCTTCGGCTCGTTCTCTTCCGTCCAGTCCAGGAACAGTTCCGGTTCGCCCGGGATTGCGCCGGGGTCGGTCGTCCAGCGGGAACCGGGCGGCCGCGTGGGGCTGGCGGAGGCTTGGTTCAAGTACGGATTCGGTGGCAGTGGCGGCTTCAATTCGTCCGGCAAGTCATACTTATTCATGTGATTTCCCCTGTTTGACCACCGCTTCAATCTTTCCGGTCGGTCCTTCGACAGAGACTTGCTCATATCGGGGATAGACGGACAAGAGCAAGTATGCTTCTTGCTTTGCTCCCCCTAGAGTCCCTATGTAATATCCGCCAAGGTCGGCCATTTCAAGGACTCCACTTTTCCTCACAAACGGAATGAAGTTGTATCGCTTATCAGCCATGTCTCACCTCCCAAACGATTTGAGAAACTCGCGGATCTCTCCGGCAAGCTGCTGGCGGGGCCCGTCCAGAACCACTGCGGCGGATAGGACCGACTCCGCGGCTTCCAGCAGTTGCCGCGCTTTCCGTAGCTCCCAGAGCCGCGCTTTGAGCGCCGCAGCGCCGAGCGCGTCGTAGGCCCGCTGCAACTTATCGTTCGCGCCCTCGACCGTCGCGCCGTCCCCATCGGAGCGCAGCACATAGATCGCGGCATTGCAGAGAGTCATCCCGGCGCGCGTCCGGTTCAGTTGGGTCACGTTGTCGTCGCTGGCTTCCGGCATGACGTAACTCGAGAAGCGATATCGCCCGTCCGGAGTCCTGCGGAGTAGGTCAACGGTTGGCCGTTCACATTGCAACAGGTAGCCGATGGCCGATTGCCAGTCATCAGCCCGCTCGACGACCGCCAGGGTGCTGGTGCCTTCCGTCTCGACAATCAGGAAGTTGGCCGTCTCCTGCGAAAGGTCGAGGTCGGCGGGCGTATCGAGGTCGGCGACACATGAGCCGTCATCCTTGTGCACAGCGAACGATTGCCCGCACTTGGGGCATCGCGCATTTTCCCGGCGCTCGTCGTAAGCCTTATCGGGGTCCGGATTCATATTCCCTTCTTTCTTCGGGCGTTTGGTCCCGCTCGGCGGAACGCGTTTGATTGAGGTCCTCAAGGCACTCCTGACAAACCGGCACCTTGTCCGGGAACTGGATATGGTCAACGCGAATCTTTGCGACTGCCTTGACTCTCTTGCCTTCTGCCTCTAAGTGAAAGTAGCAGTACATCTCAATTCACCTCCGCGCTGGCCGGTTGAATGGCGCGGGGCTCGTAGGCTTCCCCGGGGCGCCGAATGAGCGTCGTGTTCACGTCCACCGCTAGCTGGCGGTATACACTCGCCACCAGCGCGTTTTCGATCGCTTTCTTGACTTCGACTGGCAGGGTTGTGTTCGCCATGAGAGTATCCTTTCCTGGTTTCGGTTTTGGCCTTGGGCTTGCGCCTAAGAATGGCTTGCGTGGTGCGCGTCTTGTCGTAAGCAATGCCCAATGCTTTGCAAACATCATGCAGCGTGGGCATGCCCTGTGCGATACAATACAGGTCTTTCATTCTCCCCATTTCAAGACCCTCCTTCCGGTTTCGGCCTTCGTGCGGCCTTCGTCGGTTGGCGTTTACGCCAAGACCGGTGGCAGCGCGCCATCGGACGCGCTGCCAGCGGTTTAGTTGACGGCGGCGGTGGAGGGGTAGCTGTAAATCGCCTGCCGGATGTTGGCGTTCTTCGTGGCTTCCAGAATGACGTTCAGAGCCACTTCTTTCAGGCGGTCGCCATTCCCGAACATGGCGGAACGGGCGCGGCTCTTGTCGGTGCCAGCGACGTGGTCGGTGTACTGAACCACGGCATTCAGCAGATTCAAGGCGCTCCCCTTGATGGCGGGGTTGGCATTGCCATCGTTGTCGGCGAACAACTCGGCGATGTCCGCAATCTTGAGGATGCGCGCCTTCTCTTCCTGACCAGCGACCAGCTTCTCTTCATCGGCAGGGAACAGTTCGTTGACCGTGTTCAAGAAGATGTCGCGGGTGACTTCCCGCGCGGCCAGCAGATTCAACTTGTCTTCCAGCGCCTTAACCTCTGCGCCGGTCGCGGCCATGAGTTTCTTCGCGGCGGCAATCTTCTCTTCCACGTTGCCGAAGTGGGCAATGCGGAGTTCGCCGCCTCTCTCACCGATCGCGACGCTCAGCGTGTTCTGGCAGACCACGCGGGTGTCCACCAGCTTGCAGCGTGCGGAGCCGTTCCCGTCGTGGCGAGTCATGAACATCAAAAACAGCTTGTGCTCTTCGCCGCCAAGGATGCGGAACTGCTGGGGGATGCGCGCCAGGGCCCAAACGATCTCGCCGAGGCCAAGCGCTCCGGCGGTTTCGTAGTACGCGCCGCCGTCCGCGAGTTCCAGCAGAGCGTCGATCAACTCGAACCCTTGGATGTTCTGGATGGGTTTGTACAGCTTGCCGCAGGTGCCTAGCAACACGCTGTCGCTTGCGCGGAAGATGCCAAAGGCATCCACGGGGTTGTAGCTGCCATCGGCAGCCTGATTGAACAATTGGCGCTTCTCGACCGTCCAGTCGAGCTGCGCCAGCCTAAAGGCTTCCTCAGCCTTCATCTGGTGGTCAACCACGGTGCCAAGTCCGTGCCATGCGGGTTCACGGGCCAGCACCACGGCGGCCTGTCCGTCGATTTCTGCAATATTTGCGGGCATGGTTCACTCTCCTTCAGGTTCCGGTTTCGGCCTTCGTGCGGCCTTCGTCGGCTGGCGCTTGACGCCAGGACCGGTGGCAGCGGCTTGCGCCGCTGCCGGACGGTGTTAGGCTACCGCTTCGACAGCGGCGGCGCGAGCGGACTCGACGGGAAAAGCCGCGCCGATCGCGGCATCCAGGCGGACTTTCGCCTCAACCTTCGCCTTCGCAGGTTTCGGCGGCTGGTAGTTCGGGTCGGCCTTGCGTGCGGCGCGGGTCGCCTGCGCCTTCTGGCCAGTGGTGAGCGGAGCGTTCGGGTCGCGGGGGGCCTTCGGCGCTTTCGGCTTCGGCTGGAAACCGCGCGCCAAACGCGTGAGCCAAGCTCGCTTGCCAGCGGAGAGCGGATTTCCTTGGCCGTCCACCGCGTTACCCTTCGGGCCTTTTTTGAGGCCGGAGAGTTCGGCGCGTGCCTTGGCCAAGTCTTGCTTGAGGCTTTCGACCTTGGCTTCGGCAGCGGCCAGTTCAGCGTTTTCCGGCTCGCTGGCGGCTGGCGGGGTTTCCGGTTGCGGTGCGGCCGTCGGCTCCGTGGTTTCGACTGGCAGAGGTGCCACGTCTGCCACGGCTTCCGGCTCCGTCGCGGCGATGATGCGGTCGGCCACGACTCCAGCAGCTTTCAGCGCTTCGGCTACCGTGGCTGGCGCTTGCTTGCTGGACTTCGCGGTTTTGTCCTTTTTGCTCTTGTTCTTTTTGGACAAGGTAGGTTCTCCTTTCGCGGTTCTCGGCCTTCGGAGCGGCCTCATCAGATGGCGCGTTACGCCATGACCGCTGGCAGCGATGCAACTCGACTCGCTGCCAGGTCGGAGTTATTCATTCTCGCGGTCGGCGCGAATGGTTTCCCAAGCATCCAGGGCGGCGGTGGCGCGCTTCACGTACTGCGCGTTGGACTTCCGATTCGCTGCCGACTTGGCCGCGACTTTCTTGCGCTCGACTGGTTTCAGGTTTTTCATGGCTTGACCTCTCTCCGTTTTGAATTTCCGTCCTTCATAGTGTAATGATAGCATGTGCTGTTCGCTATGTCAAGTCAGAGGAACGTGCGGAGTTCGGTAAGTCGTGTAGAATGAAGGCTTTACCAGCTAGAAATTAGGTCAAGAATATGCTCTGAAAACAGGTTAAGGCGTTGAAAATAAAGGAAATCTACCGCCAGAGGCCGGGTGGCAGCGCGGCGGACGTTTTGTCTATGTGGCCTTCGGCTTGCCGTAGGCTCGTTGGCAGGTGCGACAGACCCCGGACTTGTTGTAGGAAGACAAGCGCCGGACGTGGCAGCGGGAGCAATACCTGTCCGTCATGGGCGGCCCGCCCAGCTTGCCATTGATGCGCGCGGCCTCGGCTTTGCGTTGGCTGGTCTTCTCGCCCAGGCAGGCCGGGCAAGCTAGCTCGCGACCCTTGGGCATGGCCGTGGCGGGTTGCAGGTGCAGCTTCACCTGACATTCCACGCAGATCCGCGAGAGGTTCCGTTGGGAGAGGCGCCGCTCGTGACAGATGCGGCACCGGCGTCGCGAGAGCGGTCCTCCCCGGCGCACCAACCGGATTTTATGTTTCGGGCAGAAACGTTTCATGACCTTCACACCCTAATTCTGGCATTCTTCGTTCGGTTAGTCAAGAGCCTTTCAGGAATCCCGGTCAGGGTTCCGACCACCGGCCAAAAAGTGACCGGCTTGAAATCGGAATCGGTGACCGGCTTCATCCCGGAATCGTGCCCGCTTTGCCGCGCACTCCGCCGGTGGTAGTGGGTGGATTGCTGGGTGTGGGTCGGAGGACGCAGCCAGCCAGGGCAGTGCTGGGAAACGTACTTCCCTCTGCAAGCTGAGACCTCGGGAACCGCCGGATGTGGAATCTTCCGGTAGCGAATCACGGCACCCGATCAACGGCGAGTAAAGCGCCGACAGTATTTCAATCCCTTTTCCCTTCCTCGCGCAAGCCCGCATGTTCGAATCATCAGTCTGTATCAAAGGGTCGGGAAAACAGGGCCGCTAAACTATTGAGAGACCAATATCGGCACTGGCAGATTTCAGCCGTATTAAAGGATTACCTTTTGTGCGGCGCCCCGCGCGACTAACTTACGGCCAGGTTGACTGTAGTCGTTCGATTTACTGGACTCGAACCTCCCCCGAGCGCCCCATTGATCGTAATGGTGTAATTCCCGATTTGACTCCCCGTACCCGTAGCGGGCGCGAGGAGGTTCGAGATCGTATTTTCACAACTCGTCGCCAAGCCTACCAACATGAAGAGAAGCACGGCCGCCACAAGCAGCGCGCGGCCGCGGAATCGCTGCCCGTTTCGACCACCAGCGCCAGCCAGCGATCGCGTCCCTACTGCCCTGGCGGTTGCCAATAGAAGGGCGACCAAACACACACAAAGTAGGAGCGTCACTGTCCCTGCGTGCGGTGGAGGCGGCGCTACGCGCAAGCGTACCACCGGCTGGATGCCCGAGCGGGCGGTTGTGGTCACGGTAAGGGTGGCGGTTACCGCCGAAGTCCCATCGGGAGACACCGCTGAAGGGGTGAAAACACACGAAGCATCCGCCGGCAAACCGCTGCTGCAACTGAGCAGCACTGACCCGTTGAAACCATTCGAAGGTGTCACCGTAACTTTGTAGGTCGCTGACTGACCGGCCGAAGCCGAATTGAGATTGGGACTCGCGGAGAGAGTGAAGTCCGCAAAGAATATGGTCAAAGAAAGGACAGCCGTCTCTGTGTCGTCGCTGCTGGTTCCATTGACCGTGAAGTTGAAAGGGTTCGCGGTGGATGCGGAAAGATCGGAAAGGGTGAGCGTGCTGGACTGACCCACGGTAATGGAAGAGGGACTGAACGAGCACGTGGCTCCCGAGGCGCAAGCGAGGCTAATGCTCTGGGTATAGGTCTGGGGGCCAGCGGCGCTGATGGTAAATGTTGTAGAGGTGCTACCAATCATGATGATTTTAGAGGGGTTGGTTACTGAAAGCGAAAAGCCAGAAACTCCAGTGCCTGTGAGGGTGATGGAATGCGGGCTGCCGGCGGCATTGTCAGTAATGCTGACGCTTCCGGTCCTTGATCCGGTGGCGGTGGGACTGAAAGCTACGAATATCTTGCAGTTGGCCCCCGCCGCCAGGGTGGCGGGTGAAACAGGGCAGGTATTCGTCTGGGCATAATCTCCAGTCTCGGTAATATCCGTGATCGTCAGGGGGATGTTGCCAGTGTTGGTGAGGGTGAGCGCCTGCGTGGGGCTGGTCGAGTTCACACTCTGATTGGCGAAGGTCAGACTGGCAGGGGTCAGTTGGATTGTGGTCGTCGGGTTCACTCCTGTACCGTTGACCGTGATTTGCTGAGGGCTGTCCGGCCCATTGTCGGTAATGGTGATCTCTTCAGTGCGGGCCAGTAGCGCCGTTGGGGTAAAGGTGATGCTGATGGTGCAGAATCCGCCGCTGGGCGCGATCGTGCCGATACAATTGTCCGTCTCCGTAAAGTCGCCCGTCGAGGTAATGTCATTTACTTGCAGCGGCATGGTGCCCACATTCGTGAGGGTTACGGTCTGCACGCTGCTTGACGCATAGATCGCTTGATTCCCGAAATTGACGGTCTGGGGCGTGAGCGCTACCCCGGCGGTATTCGCCGGATCGATCTTGGCAACAAAGGCATCACCGGCCCCGGCCGTATCTCCTGGAGCAGCTTGATACGCCCCCGCGACAGGCGTGAAGTCAGCCGAGGCAGTGCCGCCGGCCACGTAGGCGTACCCGTTGGTGTCCACACAAATCGCCTGGCCGAAATCGGCTCCGCTGCCACCCAAGTAGGTTGAATAGACCAGAGCATTGCCCTGCGGATTCAGTTCCGTCACAAAGGCATCGGGGCAAGGCAGTACGCCGCAAGTTCCTCCCCCAAAATGTGCCTGCACAGGATTCGACTTGGGGAAGCCGCTGGATTCGGTGTAGCCTGTGACGTAGGCGTTACCTGTGCTGTCCACCGCGATCCCCGAGCCCTGATCGACAGCCGTTCCGCCCAGCAGCGTCGAATAGACCAGGGAGGAACCGGAAATACCCAACTTAGCCACGAAGGCATCGCCATCCCCGGCGTTGTTGGATTGCAGCGTGCCTGCTGTGGTCGGGAAATTGCTCGATTGGGTGTCACCTGTCACATAGATATTCCCCGAGGCATCCAAGGCAATCGCCCTGCCCCTGTCTGCACCGCTTCCGCCCAGATACGTCGAGAAGACAAGCGTCAACCCATCTGGGTCCAATTCGGCCACGAACACATCGGCGCTGCCTCCGTTCGCGCCTTGTAGGGCGCTGTGCATCGGAAAGTTCGTGGAAAAGGTATAACCCGTCACGTACGAGCGTCCGGCGGCGTCCACGGCGATACCTAGCCCCGCGTCCGCGGCCGAGCCGCCCAGGTAGGTGGAAAAAACCAGCGCGGTGCCTGCCGGATTCACTTTGGCGACGAAGGCATCTGAATTGCCGTCGTTACCGCCTTGGAACGGATAGGCGATGGGAAAGTTTGTGGACTGGGTCGAGCCGGTTACATAAGCATCTCCTAGACTATCCACGGCAATCCCTTGCCCGAAGTCCGCGCCACTTCCCCCAAGATAGGAGGAGTATAGAAGCGACGTGCCGGTCGGATCCAATTTCGCCACAAACGCGTCGTCGTCACCGCCGGAAGCGGTCTGAAAGGCGGCCGTGGATGACGTGGATGACAAGATCGGTGTGACCGGGAAATCCAGCGATGCGGTGGTGCCCGTTACGTAAGCGTTTCCCGCTGCATCGACGGCAATGGCGGCGCCGGCGTCGTATCCGGTGCCCCCCAAGTACGTAGAAAAGAGCAAGGAAGTGCCCGTGCTATTTAGTTTCGTGACGAAAACGTCCACATGCCCCTTATTGGAGCTTTGGTAGGGTGACACGGAAGGAAAGTTACTGGATCCCGTCGAACCGACTATGAAAGCGTCGCCCGCGGCGTCCAGCGCGATTCCGTAGGCAGTCTCACCCTGGTTCCCGCCGAGGTAAGTCGAGTAACTCAGTACCGGGTCGATGACCAAGGTCTTTGTCGGGTCATATCCTGCCAGGCGAAACCCGACCTGATGCTGGCCATTCAGAACAAATTGCGCATTGACGGCGTGCTTAGTTAATGGATCCTCGTTTTCCATCTGGTATGCCTGCGGCTTGTGTAAGACCACAACGCCCTTTCCGATTTTGAGGACGAGGTCACCTTGGGGGCCAATAAAGGGAGTTCCACCCTCAATGCCCATTAGCACGCTCTCCGGATGAGCGCCGGGAGCGATCATCAAGTCGTATTCCAGTTGTCCCGGTGTCCCGTAATAAACGAGGTCGATGCCTGGGTAGATACTTTGGCACTTCACCTTGCGGTAATTCGGGACTCCCGCATGCCACCGCTTCGGATCATTCCCGGTAAAGTAATTGCTCAGACCCGGAAGCCTCTCGACTCCTGAAGCCAACGCGGCAGGATTGGCTCCAACGAAGCTCACCCGTAGAACTTCCTCCGTAGACAGTCCTTCCCTGCTCTCCCCCGACTCGGCCGAACCACCTTTGCCCAGCTCGCGCAACGCCAGGAGTGCCTCGCTTCCCTTGAGAAACAGGGTATAACCCTGGCCGCGCGCCAGGAATTGGACGCCACGATCCGTTTGGCCCTGGTTGACTTCGAAACTGATGGGCAAGTCGCCATAAGCCTTTCGCACACTCTCGAAAATATGCGGATCCTTGCCAGCTTGGCTTGCGCAACTCAAATTAAGCTGTTGGCCGGGGAGGGCCAAACCGAACAAGACCAAAAGCAGCCAACGTCGAAGATCAAGCATTTGTACTCCTTCCGGTTCTGCGAGATTGAAGTTCAGGAGTTTGCGATCACATCATGGCCTCGCGCCGCTTCCGGGCGCCGTGGACTTTAAACTCTCGCGCTTGCGTTACCACTTCCTCGTAAACCAGTGGGTGCCTGCGACTGTTTTCAACCCAAGGACCATCCTGCCGGAACGCTTGACACGCCCCGCAGGTCAGAAATAGATCTTTATCGCGAACTGCAGCTCGCGCGCGCCATTGGGATTGTCGCGCGTCGAACTGCTGAGCCCGAAATTTGTCGGGTCGCTAAAATTGAGGTTTGTGGGCAGAGCAAAATTCGGATGATTAGTTACGTTATATGCTTCGACTCGAAACTCCAGGTGCGTATTCTCTGACACCCGGAAGTCTTTGCGCAGGGCCAAGTCGAGCCTGCGGAACCCCGGCCCAGCCACTTGCGCGGGGGCACCCCCGAGAGGGGAGAGGTCGCTCTGCCCCACCGCGGTCGCGGCCGCGGGATCTGCGAAGGCGGCCGCGTTCCAAAACTGGTTACCGTTGTGCCGGGCCGCGGTTGGGTTTTGCCCGGAAAGCAGCGCATAGCAGCCCACCCCGGCGGCGGTGGTTATGCTACAGGGGATGGTGACGGGCTGGCCTCCCTCGAGCGTGAAAATCCAGTTGAGCTTCCATCCCCCGAGAGTCTTCCCCAGAATTCCGGAATTCGTACCAAGGAATCGCTTCCCAGCTCCTATGGGGAGTTCATAGCCGCCGCTGAGGTGCACGGCGTTCCGAATGTCAAAGTTTGCGAGGCCGTAATCGCCCGGGATTCCGAAGCCGGCGAAGTACGGGGCGCGGTAGGATTGGTCCCCCCCGCTGTTAAGCAGATCGTGCGCGTCGGTGCGGATCTTCGAATAGGTGTAGTCCCCCAAGAAATTCAACCCGTGGTCTAGCTTCCGGCTAAAACTCAATCGGGCCGAATCGTAATAGCTGCTCCCCACGGTCACGATGTAACTCGAGCCGTAGGCAAAGTCGCGAAAGGGTACGTACGACTGAGGATCCAACCTGGGCGGGAGCAGCATGCTTACTTCGTTGATCCCTTGGTTTACGGCAAGATGACGACCCAAAGACCCGACGTAGGAAAGCTCGACAATCGTTCGCGAGTCAAGTTCATATTCCAAACTGAAGTTAATGCCCTGCGCGTAGGGTGTCTTGTAGTTTTGCTGAATCCCCCGGAGCGCAAGCCGACGGGCATTGGCCGTGGAAGGGGTCAAGGTGACCCCCACCAGACCCGATTCGAGGGTTGCGTTCGTGGCGATCGAGGGATAGATGATGGGCGAGTCGTCGCTGGGGCTGTTGAAGGCGTAATTGAGCTGGAAGGGATAATTCCCGCCGAGGTTCGCCAAGGTTTCCTGGGTCTGTAGCCCGCTGTAGTAGAAGCCATAGCCTGCGCGCGCGACCAATTTGGGTGTGACCTGATAGGCCAGCGCTACCCGTGGTGCATAATTCCTTTTCGTCGTTCTCAAGAGATTGCCACGGTTGGTGTAAACCAGCTCTATCCCGTCATTGGCGAGGGTATTGGTAAAGCTCGTCGAGAGTGCCTCCGAACCCCGCCCGACCGGAATGAGGAACTGGGCGCTCTGATCACCCTGTGCGGGAAGGAGATTTGCCTCCGCGCCAAATCTCTCCTTCATCGGTTGGAAGTATTCCAGGCGGAAACTGAACGTCGCGGTTAGCTTGGGAAGAAGTCTCCAGTCGTCCTCAGCGTAAGCCGCGAAGTAGTCGCGCCGGTTGTCGATATTGGAGATCCCCGAGGCCAGCACCTGGTTGGGGCCGCCCACCAAGTTAACTCCACTTACCGTGGTGGCGGCGATAGGCCTCAACAGGAACTGAGCAACGCCGGTGGTGGCATCCACCATGTTGGGAATCGACGTGAAGTTGCCGGTGAAACTGAATTGCCCTCGGGAATAAGGAGGTTGCAGCGTGGACACTCGGCTGTCCCAAACCTCGCCGCCGCCTCGCAGCGTATGTGCCCCAACAATCTTCGTCAGGTTGTATGAAAGCTGGATGGTGGAGCTGAAGTCGTTGGCGTAGAGCAAGGGGCTGCTCCCTAATGGGGAAAAGCTTCCGATAACCAGCGTCGGCAGGCCCCCATTCCCGGCCACCTGAGGAATGGCCTGAATCCCGTACTGACCCGGAATGTTGCTGAGGTTGTTGGCATACGGCTGCACTCTCGCGGCGTGGATTCTGCTGAAGCCCAGGCGGAGCTCATGCACTAGCGTGGCTGAACCCGCGTGCGTCAGACCCAGCACCGCGTTGCTGGCGTTCCATATCTGGGTGTAGCCCCCGCCGTCAGCCACGCCCGCAAAGGGACCGTCCTGCCGTTGCGGCGCGTGAGAATAGCTGAACCGGGCGAAGACTTGGTCCTTACTGCTGACGCTGTGATCGATTCGAGCGTCAAAAGTCTTGGCGTCCGTCTTTTGATAGGCATTGGTGACGTAATTGTTATAGATTCCCGATCGGTTGGGCACGGGGTAGAGGCTGAGGAGTCCGGCCGCCACGGGGTCGAGGCGGTTGGTAGGAATGAGATTGCCCGGGAACGGGTCGCGGACATAGCCGGTGCTCGTAGCCGTCAAGCCAGTTACAGGATCAACTCCGCCCGCGAGTACCAAGCGGGTGGTCGCCGGATCAAGGATTTGTCCGCAGCTTATAGTTCTCCCCAGCAAATCCGGGCCCCGGGTGCATCCGGACTGGGCCGTGATCAAGTCGGAAAAATCCGAGAAGCCGCTGTTTCGTTGGTAACTCGTCGGCACCGTGGTAGCCGTAGGGACACCCTGGCGAATGCTGGTCCCCTGAAAATTCACGAAAAAGAAGCTCCGGTTTCTGCCGTTGTAATGGTCGCCAAGGACGATGGGGCCTCCCAGCGTGGCGCCGTATTGGTTCTTCCGGAGTTCGGCTTTCTTCACACTGGCCGAGTTGTCGAAGAAGTCCGCCGCATTCGGCCGGTCGTTCCCGAAGTAATCCCAGCCGCTGCCATGAAACTGGTTGGAACCTGATCTGGTCGTGACGTTGAGTACCGGCCCCGAGGTCCGCCCCAGCGCGGCGCCATAGTTAGGGCCTTGGATCCTGAACTCCTGGATGGCCTCCATGGGTGGAAGCACGACATAGGCCGCGCCGGTCAGGTAGTTGCCCACATGGTTGTTGTTGTCGACACCGTCCAGCAAGTAGTTGTTCTGCGCCGAGCGGATGCCGTTCGCGACAAAACTCCCGGTGATATTCAGCCCAGGGGCGCTGGCTTGACTGGAGGTGACGCCGGGCGCGAGTCGCGCCAGCAAGGTAAAATTGCGGCTGTTGACCGGCAAAGCATCAAGTTCGGCCGAGCTGATCACCTGACCGACCGACGTGTCGTGTGGCCTTGCCGACGAGCCTTTAGAGGCCTGCTGGACGGCGGGGCCCGCCTTGGTCCCATGCAAGAAAAGGTCCGCCGTCACCTGCTGCTGGATGTTGACGATGACTCCCGTCTGCGCCGCCGGCGCAAACTTCTCCGGCTCAGCGGAAACGCTGTAGACGCCGCTCTTCACCGCCACAAAAATGTAGGTCCCGTCATCCCGCGTAAGCGTTGTCTGGGTAATGGCGGTTGCTTCGTTCTTGAGATTTACCTTGACATTCCCGACTCCCGAGCCCGCTTCATCCCTAACGGTGCCCACCACCGTCCCCGTGTCCACTTGCGCATACATCCAAGGACTGGACAGCAGGGACGAGATAACTACAGCAACTCCCACCCACAGCCCGGACAGCTTGCATCTCTCCGGCATCACATCTCCCTTCATCGCTGGGACTGGAACTGAATGCCTGGTTTTCAGATGGTTCGCGCCTTCTTAACTTAGCTTAGACGTTGCTGAAGGCTCGGCGGGTTACCAGGGGCGTGTTAACTCGAAGTAAACTATTGCTTACCGTGTCTTAACATTGCGTACTCGACACGGCCTTGGTGGACAGTGGGTATGGGCACTGCTAGCGTCCGCCTCCACCGCTGGAGCTGCTTTCTGTAGGAACAGCCTTGACCTGATCGCAACGCTCTCGATCGGAGGTGCGGTTTGTGAAAGCTTCGCCCCCACCAGGTGTACCGCTTGGTCTGCGCTCTTCCGCCCTCCAAGGGAACCCGTAGATTTCGTAATTCGATCCGTGGCCCGCAAGAGAGGCTTACGGGCCACGAATTGATCAAGGAGCTGCGGTCATTCTACTTTCCGAGGCGAAACACCAGACCAGCAGAGTACTCCAGGCCGTGGGCGATTCCGCTCACTGGAAACACGGCTGGCTCCGTTGCCGTGGCCATGCTGGCAAGCCCAAAGTGCGGAGACCCGGTGAGGTGATCGCGGACGTCAAACCGGAGGCCCAGAATTCGTGCCATCTTCCATTCGATCCCGCCGCCGTAATTGAAACCGAACTTATTATCGGCAGTCAGAGTGACATCCGGTGTACCGGCAAACCCGGACGTCGAAGCTGCACTCATGCCGACACTCGTGGGTGAGAACCGGTCATATTCAAGACCCGCAACAAGGTAAGGCCGCAGGCCGAGTGTCGATTTCGGAGCATGAACAACCAAATCCCCACTCACTCTGCGATTATCAACGTCGTATCCCGTCATGGTGTTTGGGCTTGCCGTGAGGTTGGTGATGCGTGGATTATTGTGGCCGAAGGAGTAAGCAGCTTCAATTGCTATGATCTTGTTCAGTGGCACTTCCCCACCCACGATCAGCTTTCCACCGGTCGCATAGTCGGATCTCCAACTCTGCGAGTTTTGCGTAAAGGTGTTCTGGTTGAACAGGGACGAACCACCACCCATGACGAAGAGCCTGACGTCTTCGCCGTGCGCCACCGTCGTGCACAGGCACAGGGCCAACGTCGTAATCATTCTTCGCAGAACTTTCTTTCCAGTCATACTCATGTAACCTCCTAAGGGTTCGGAAATTGGGGGACCTTCCACGCCGCGGTTCGTACAACGACTAGGCTTGCTGTGCTCAACCAGGCCGTTTTTGCGCGGAAACCCCCCTTTGCTTCGCGCCAAGCCTGAAGGGCTTGCCGCGTTACTTCAACGTCCAATGTGGGACCTTTACGGCGGACCCTTTGCCGGTTTCCGCGAACCGGCATCCTTCGCGAACCAGCGCGCTTGTGCGGGTGTGTGGCTGTGCCCCGTTCGCATGTCCGCCGCTGTTCAGCCGTCGACGATTCTCGTACGTTGCTGCTTTACTGGCGTACGAGACCCTTCGCTGCGCACAAATGGCATCGCGGCCCACATTCCTTAGAAGCCGGAGTATGTTCGCAGGGTTTCCTGCTAGCCTGTTAACTCGAAGTAAAGCGTTGCTTACTGTGTCTTAACATCGCGTCCTCAACGCGGGCGGCGCGCGGCGTGGGAACAGCTTTGACTTGAGCGCGATGCTCGCGATGTGCGGGCCACCGGTAGTGGCGCTTATTCGACTTGGCGGATACTGGAACGGAGTCTGGATGCGGACGGTCTTCGGCGATGTCTTGGCAGAGCCGGAGAAGGCTCCTCGTTGCGACTCGAATGTGGGGAATTCGGCAGAAGGTGGGGAGCGCTCACGGAGGGGCGAAAGACGAGCAGGTGCGCTTGGACCCGTCGAGTCAGCTTGCGAACTTATACCCCAGCCCAGTCACGGTCAGAATGAACTTCGGATGGCCGGGATCCTTCTCCAGCTTCTGTCGCAGCCCGGCGACGTGGACATCAACCGTGCGCGTCGAGGTCGCGGCATTGTAACCCCAAATTTCTTTGAGCAATTCCTTGCGCGAGAGGGTTGCTCCCCGCTGCTCGAGAAAATAACGGAGCACTTGAAATTCGCGCGCGGTG
>Ga0315280_10006809_pt1 | contig 15612 bp, 10 predicted proteins | sample YL17G06_40_MG_FD_203697 | JGI IMG/M metagenome (GOLD analysis project Ga0315280, IMG submission 203697) | Sediment microbial communities from Yellowstone Lake, YNP, Wyoming, USA - YL17G06_40 | ecosystem: Environmental > Aquatic > Freshwater > Lake > Sediment | place: USA: Wyoming | collected... | reverse complement strand
CGGACCTGCGCGACTACGCCTACTACGATCTGCGCCCGCTCTTCAGCCGTGTGCCGGGAGTTGCGCTGGTGGAAGTGCAGGCCAGCGAAACGCGCGAAGTCTCCGTGATTGTGGATCCGCAGAAGATGCTGGCCCACCGCCTCGCGCTTCCCGAAATCGCCGACCGCCTGCGCGCCACCAACAACGTCACCTCCGTGGGGCGGCTGGATAAGGACTACTCACGCTATCTGGTGCTGGCCACCGGGCAATTCACCAGCCTGGACGACATTCGCAACACGGTGGTGGCGGTAGAAGGCCAGACGCCCATCCGGCTTCGGGACATCGCGGAAGTGCGCGACGGAGTCGAGGACCCCCGCATTCTGGTTTATGGCAACGGGCAGCCGGGCGCGCTCCTCAGTGTCTCGCGGCAGATCGGCGGGAACATCCTCGAAGTGGCCGACCAGGTCAAGGATCTGGCGGGCAACCTGGGCTCCGCGCTCCCCAAGACCTTGCACCTTTCCGTGGTTTACGACCTGGCGGAATTTGTGCGCGCGGCGGTCGCCAGCATCCGCGACGCGGTTTTCATCGGCGGCCTGCTGGCGGTTCTCATCCTGTTCGTTTTCCTTCGCGAGGGGCGCACCACTCTCATTGCCGCCGTAACGCTTCCCCTCACGGTCGTCGGCACCTTCTTCTTCATGAACCTGTTTGGGAGCAGCCTCAACCTGATGTCATTGGGGGGCCTGGCCATCGCCATCGGTCTGATTATTGACGACGCGGTGGTGATCGTTGAGAACATCTATCGCCACCTGGGCCTGGGCGAGTCTCCCGCCGAAGCCGCGGAAAAAGGCACGCAGGAGTTGCTCGGTGCGGTCATCGGCTCGACGGCGACAACCGTGGTCGTCTTTTCCCCCCTGAGCCTGCTGAAAGGCGTGGTGGGCGATTTCTTCTCGGCCCTTTGCCTGACGCTCGCCGTCTCGGTCCTCCTCTCCCTGATCTTCGCCGTCACCTTGATTCCTCTTCTTTCGCAGCGCTTCCTTTCGTCGGAACGCCACCGCCGTTCTTCCGCGAGTTTCATTGAGCCCGTCAACCGCGCTTACGAAAAGGCGGTGCGGTGGTCGCTACACCATCGCTGGATGGTTGCAGGCGCCACCGTGGTTTCCGTGGGACTCGCCGTCTTTCTCTACACACGAACCGAGACCGGTTTTCTTCCCGAGATGGATGAGGGCGGTTTCGTGCTCGATAACTGGACGCCGCCGGGAACCTCTCTGGCAGAAACCGACCGCGTTGACCAGTTGATTGGAGAGCAAGTCCGCCGGATGCCGGAGACCGAGGCGTTTTTGCGGCGCACCGGCGCGGAGATGGGTCCCTTTGCCACAACGCAGAACACCGGGGAGATTGTCGTCAAACTGAAACCCCGCTCCCAACGCAAACGCAATATCTACGAGACCATGAATGACCTGCGCCAGAGGATTCTCAGTAATATTCCCGGTGTGCGGGTGGAGTTCATCCAGCTTTTACAGGACATGATCGGGGATATGGAAGGCAACCCGAATCCGGTGGAACTGAAAATATTTGGCGACAACATGGCGGAGCTTGAAAAGCTCGCGGATGAAATCGGCCCCAAGATCCAGCAGATCCCCGGCATCGTCGATTTCCAAGGCATCCTCAAGGGCAATCCGGAAATCGTGGTCCAGGTGGACCCCGTGCAGGCAGGACACCTGGGGCTCACCGTCGCTCAGGTCTCACAACAGGTGAGCGCGGGGCTGCTGGGCTTGACGGAAACCGAGCTGCGCAGGACCGATCGGACCATCGGCATCCGGGTGCGCTTCCCGGATTCTTTCCGTTACAACTACGAGGACGTCCGGCAGTTCCCTGTCGTCACACCCACGAAGCAAATCGTGCCCGTCGCAGCCATGGCCCAGATTGACCACGTGCAAGGTGAAAGCGAATTGACACGCGAGAACCAGCGACTGATGGTGGCTCTCTCCGCGCGACTCGAAGGCCGCGGCCTGGGCAGCGCCATCCGCGACGTCAAACAGGCGCTGAACACGATCAAGTTCCCGGTGGGGACCACCTACGAAATCGGTGGGTTGTATGAAAGCCAACAGAGTTCCTTCCGCGACTTGCTCTCCGTCCTGGGACTCGCTCTGGCGGCTGTGTTCATTGTGCTGGTCATCCAGTTCCGCGCCTTCCGCCCCTCCCTCATCATCATGTCGGCAGCCCCGCTCTCGCTTCTGGGGGTTTTCGGAATGCTTCTGCTGACCGGCACCGCGCTCAACGTCTCGTCATTTATGGGAATCATCCTGATGGTGGGCCTGGTGGTGAAGAACGGCATCATCCTTTTCGATTACGTCCACAAGCTCTGGGAAGAGCAAGGGCAGCCACTGGGCGAAGCACTGGTTGCCGCCGGCAAGATCCGCGTGCGCCCCATCCTGATGACCACGCTTTGCACGCTGTTCGGACTGCTCCCGCTGGCGCTGGGCCTCGGCTCCGGCGCCGAATTGCAGAAGCCCCTTGCCCTGGCGGTGATCGGCGGGCTTTCCGTTTCAACTTTCATTACTCTCTTAGTGATGCCGGTGCTCTATTCCTTGTTAGAACGCAAAGACACGTAGCGCAAACCCGCTCCTTGGGCCGGGGGGGTCTTGTGGCGGCGGTCCATGACCACCGTACTCTGACAGCGCAGATTTGATTTCTGAGTCTGCCGCGTCGGTCAGTAGGGGGTTAGCCAGCCACCATGGCTATGCTCCACTGCGAATCCCGTCAGTTTGAGTGAGGCAAGGATGCAGATTCGCCAAGTTATTGCCAGTGCGTTCTGTTTTCTCCTATTTGTCCCAGCACGGCTCTCTCCACAGGACTTCGCGGACATCAAACCCAGCCCACAACAGGTCGCATGGCAGGACCTGGAAATTGGCGTCCTCATCCATTTCGGGCTGAACACTTTTACTGATAAGGAATGGGGTGATGGCACTGTCGATCCCAAGGTTTTCAACCCGCGGCAACTTGATTCCGAACAATGGGTGCTCGCTGCGAAAGCCGCCGGCGCGAAGTACCTCATCATGGTGGCAAAACACCACGACGGCTTCTGCCTGTTCCCGAGTGAGCGGACCAAGTACAGCGTGGAAAGCAGCCCATGGAAGAATGGCAAGGGTGACTTGGTTAAGGAAGTCTCCGAGACATGCCGCAAGCATGGATTGAAGTTCGGCATTTACTTGTCTCCGTGGGACCGGCACGAGCCCGCGTACAAGGTGAGGGCGGCATACGACAACTACTACAATGCTCAACTCCAGGAGCTCGTCACTCGCTACGGTGAAATCACAGAACTCTGGCTCGATGGCGCTGGCAGTGAGGGCCACGTGTACGACTTCGAGCGCTATGCGCGCACACTGCGGACGTTCCAGCCAAACACGCTCATCTTCGCGGATGTGGGGTTCATCCCGTGGGGAGACATTCGCTGGGTCGGGAACGAAGAAGGGGTAGCGCCGGAAGAAAACTGGAACGTCGTGGACCGCCACGGATACCTTCGCTGGCGCCCGGCGGAATGCGATACGCCGCTGCGCGAGGCACATTGGTTCTGGCATCCGAACGACGAGAAAAGTCTTAAGCCGCTTTCCAAGTTGCTGGACATTTATCACCAGTCGGTTGGGAGAGGGGCACAGCTCGTGCTCGGCCTCGCGCCCGACGACCGCGGCTTGCTTCCGGAATCAGACGTGGCCCGCCTGCGCGAGTTCGGAGAGGCCTTGCGTAAGATCTATGCTGACAATCTCGCCCGGAAGGGCACCTTCCACGGCGACGCCGGCGGCGAACCGGGTCGCGCGTTCGACGGTGACCCAGATACCTTCTGGTCCGTGCCTCCAAACTCGCACAGCGCCGTACTTGAGGTGAGTTTCCCGAAGCCCGTCAGCTTCGATCGAACCGTAGTCATGGAATGGCTGAATGTGGGACAGGGAATTCAGAAGTATGACGTTCAAGCGTGGGATGGGAAGGATTGGCGGACTCTTCACCGGGGCACCAGCATCGGTCACAAGAAGATCGACATCTTCCCCAAGACCACCGCCGCCAAGGTTCGCCTACGCATCCTGATGGCCGCCGATTCGCCCATCATTCGCGAGTTCCAGATCTTCGACGGCTCGAAGCCCTGAGGCTGCGACCCTGTAGCGGCGATGTCCTCATCGTGGTCGGTGACGCGTGGGTCGGCGGTGAAGACGCCGCCGCTACAACAATGTGCCTCTACTTCTTTCCCTTTGCCTGAATCCGCGCTTGGAGCGCAGACCGGGTTGAGCCCATGGTCATTTGCAGGGATTCTTTCGGAATGCCAGTGATGAAGGGATTGATCAACGGCTTGAGAATTGTGGGGACGTCGCGGGTAAGGGAAACCGATTCGCACTCCACATACACGCCTCCATCGCGCTCTTCGAACCGCCAATAGGAATCGATTCGCCAGAGAAAGCCGCCGTCGTGGCCGATAGGCTTCTCGCGTTCGTCGGGCTTGTCAGCGTTCTCGACCTGGGCGACGCGGGTCGAATAGGAGCGGCTGTGGCAGCGCGTAGCGTCCACGGGGAAATAACGGACGTGGTGATCCGTGTTGAGCGTCACGGTGATCACTTTCTTCTTCCGCAGCCGGTAGAGGATTTTGAAATCGTTCCCTTCGTGGCTGACCAAACGCGAGCGGACAACCTCAGGCCTGTAAATGTCCTGGTGATGGTCGTAATCCTGCACCAAGTCGAGGGTCTGGCGTAGACTGGCTCCCGGTACAAACACGGCGCCCAGCCAGTGGTGGATGATCCCGTCTGGAGCGTCGATCACCTGGCCCGAAGAGTCGCGTGTGCTGAGCCGCTCCATGAAGATGTCTCCGCGCTTGAGGGCCGCCAGAACCTGCGAGTGCCGCGGCTCGGGAAGGCCCTCGACATATAGGAACGCGCCCGGGCGAGCCAGCTCTTTCTGAATGCGTGATTCCGTCACCTGGACATAGCGATCGAAGGTCTCCAAAGTTTTCGGCTTCAAATCCGCGCTCATCACTTCAGGTGCCTGTGGGGCTAGGAATTGAACCGCCAAGAGAAATCCCACGACTCGGAACGGGATTGAAAGCAGTGTCATGTTCCCCCCAGAGGTGTGCTGACGGCTGGATGATACCCTGAGGCATTCCCAAAAAGCGAGCGCGGACCTTGGGGTCTGCGGGCCAGCGAACAAAACGCATCCACGCCCATAGTTGATTCCGGTACAATCTGAGCGCGCAAGGATTGTAGTGGCTTAACTCAAGGGTCCTGTCAGCCAAGTTCTCCGAAAGGATGCGGCAATGAAAAGGAGACGTTTTCTCGAGTCGGCTGCGGCGGGTGCGGCGCTCATTTGGCACCGCAGCGCCAACATGAACGCGGCGAGCACGCCTCCGCAGCCTCGATTCACTCCGTGCATCAACCAGGCCACGACGGCGCGCGCCGATTTCCCAGTCGCCATGGATGCTTACGCAATAGCCGGATTTCGCGCCGTGGAGTTATGGCTGGACAGCGTGAAGGCTTTTCTCGAGAAAGAGTCCGTGGCAGCAGCACGGCGCGTCATGGCGGATCACGGGATTCAGCCTGTCTGCTCCTGCTGCGAAGAGGATCTCTTCTTCCCCCGCCTGCGGGACCGCGAGACGAAATGGGACAGGTTCAAGCGCAAGTTGGAGCTGAGCGCTCAACTGGGGGCGCGCCGGTTCATCATGTACTCTGCGCTCTTTGACAACGTGACGCCTGACGATTACCCGGCCGCTGTCCCGCGGTTACGCGAGGTCGGCGAATTGGCGCGGCAGTTTGAAATCGTGGTAGGAATTGAATTCATCCGGGGAGCGAAGTTCCTGGGCTGCCTCGAAACGACGGCAAAGCTTTTGCGGGAGGCGGGGCATCCGAACCTTGGCATCCTGCTGGATACCTATCACTTCTACGCGGGCAGCAGCAAGATGGAAGATATTGAGAAGCTGAACGGGGGAGAAGTCTGCTTGGTTCACATCAATGATGTTCCCGCCATGCCACGCGAGCTACTGGAGGACAAACACCGTATCTACGTTGGGGACGGCGTGATCCCCTTAGAGAAGATTCTGCGCACGCTCGCCAAGGTCTACCAGGGCCCTCTATCTTTTGAAGCGTTTCAATACCAGGACCAAGACCCTTACTCGGTGGCCAGGAAAGGATTTGAGGGTTTGTCGCGCTTGCTAGCCCGAGTGCAAAGCAAACAGTAGGCAGGAGGCAGCAGGGAGGAATGTCGCGGAGTAACTTTTTGGTCCGACAATCGGCTGTCAAATCGCTGGTCCGAATCCTGGCGTACGCGGTGGCGTTGGCCTTGCGGCCGCTGCCCTCCCTCGCCGCAGAACCGGGCTATCCTGTTCTTCCGATCCCGGAGACCCCCTTGACCCTGCGGGCCGAAGCCACCTCGTGCCGGTTTGTTGCGGCCCACGGTCGCCGGGGAATGGTGGTGGGCTACGCCGCCGAGTCGCTCGAAGGCTGGGTTTATCCTTTCCGCATCTTCCACGATTACCGGGTGAGCTTCCGCCGCGAGGGAGCAAGCGAGGCCGTTCCGGGGTCGGCACTGGTGCGCGATGTGGTGGTGAACCCGGAATCTGTGACACGCATCTATTCAGGCCAGAGATTCACAGTCCGCGAAACGGTCTTTGTTCCTCTCGATGTCGCGGGCTTCGTGATCCTCTATCAGATGGACAGCCGTGAGCCTCTGCACATCCTGGTCGCCTTCCAGCCTGACCTCAACCTGATGTGGCCGGGCGGCATCGGCGGCCAGAGCTACGATTGGGACCCCGCCCGCCGCGCCATCCTCCTGCAGGAGTCTTCTGAAAAGTATTCGGCCTTGGTCGGATCTCCTATCGCCGGGGAACACACCCAGCCCGGCGACTACCAAAGGCCTTGGGTTGCCGACCGAACGCTTTCCTTGGAGTTAGACATTCCTGCCGTCTCGGGCACTTCCCGCTACTACCCCCTCGTGGTGTCCTGCGGCATTCCTGGCCACTACGATGCCGCAGAGACTTTTGAAACGCTCCTCGCAAGAACCCCAGAGCTGTACTCGGAGGCCGTCGCGCACTACCGGAAACTGGTCGCCAGCAACGTGCAGGTGGAAACGCCTGACCGCGACGTGAACCTTGCCTACTCCTGGGCGCGCACCACTCTCGACCAAGCATACGTCTGCAACCCTTTCCTCGGTTGCGGGCTCGTCGCCGGCTATGGACCTTCGCGGGACACAAGGCGGCCTCAGTACGCGTGGTTCTTTGGCGGTGACGCGCTCAACAATACGTTCGCACTCGAGGCTGCCGGTGACCACGACCTCGCGCGCGATGCGATTCGTTTCATCCAGAAGTACCAGAAGAAAGACACCGGTGAGGTCTTTCACGAACTTTCGCAAAGCGCGGGCCTCATCGACTGGTTCAAGGATTATCCCTACGGCTACCGGCACGCTGACGTGAGCGCGATGTACCTGGTGGCCTTCCGCAAACTCTATCGCGCGAGCGGGGATTTGGAATTCCTGCGTTCAAGTTGGGATTCCCTTCGCGCCGCCTACAACTACCTGGTCTCCCGTGTGGACCCGCAGGACGGCTTGGTGACGGTTCCTGTGGGTGGCTGGGGTGGCGATGAAACCGTCGCTGAGCAGGTGGTGAAAGATATCTACCTCGAGGCCCTGTGGGTGGCCGGCGCAGACTCTTTTGCCGGGCTCGCTACGCTCATGGGTGATTCGCAGATGGCGAGTGATGCTCGGGCGCGCGCCGAGAAGGCTCGCGCCGCCATCAATGCGGAGTTGTGGAACGCCGAGCGCAGTTTCTTCTTCTACGGCTTCAATGGCCGTGGCGAGCTGCTAACCCAGGAATTGGGGCAGCCGAACTGGGGCATTTGGCTCGGCGCCTTCGACAACGATAAGGCCGAGCGCGCGCTGGATCGTACGGCCCATGCAAGCTGGGTCGCCGACTGGGGATTGCGCAGCGTTCCGCAGGGCGACCCACTTTACGTCGGGGATTCATACGGTCATGGCAGCGTGTGGCCACTCGGGACGGGCGTGCAGGCGCTCGCCTTCTACCGTTATCACCGGCCTCTTCAGGCATATCCACTTTGGCGCGCACTGGTCGAACAGAGTTTTCTGAATTCTCCCGGCCATGTGACCGAAGTGCTTTCCGGTGATTTCTGCCGCGAACTGGACGTTTCCGTGCCGGAGCAGATCTGGTCTTCGGGGATGGTTATCACTCCGCTGATACGCGGGTTGCTGGGCCTGGAACCGTATGCACCGATGGCGAAGCTCGTGATGGCCCCACACCTGCCGCCAGATTGGCCTGGAGTGAAGATACGCGGCCTGAAGATCGGGCGGTCAACACTCAACCTCGAAATGGAGCAGGCTGAATCGCAAGTGACCTTGAAGCTGGATAGCTCCGGCCCACCCGTCCAAATTGAATTCTCGCCTGAGATCCCTCTCGGCAGCGCGGGACCGCGCGGCGAGGCGCTCCAGGCAATGCTCAACGGCAGGCGGATTCCCGTGATGCTGGAGTCCCACGCACAGGACGCGCACGCCAAGCTCAAATTCAGTGCGGATCAGAAGACCGAGCTGACGATCGCCTTCAAGGCCGGTGTGCGTCCCTGGCTGCCCTCAAGGACCTTGAACATTGGAGACGGAAGTCGTGGATTGAGGATCCTGAGTTCCAGCTTGCAGGGCCACACCTACCGCGCGGAAGTAGAGGGCGTGCCCCGCGCGTGCTCAGCCTTTGTAATCTCAAGTCCCTGGCAAGTGCGGCAGGTAACCGGTGGTAAACTCAGCGCGCACCAGGGCAACGAGTGGTGGCTTATTGCCTCGGCTACGCCGGAATCTTGTCACCCCCGAGCGCAGGGGTCTTACCAGACCTGGGTGCTGCAGGTGGACTTCATGCGGTAGCGCCTTGGTGCCTGTCTCCAACAACGGGGCGCTCGAGCACGCCGCCCTGCCCAGACTTTAGTGTTGACAGCCCACCTGCTCTGGAATAACATTCCTAAATTATGAGATTTGGTCGAACAATAGACAATATCGACGGCAAAATACTGACGATTATTCAGAGGAATGCGCGAACCTCTAACGCCGAGATCGCCCGACAAATTGGCATGGCGGCCTCGGGGATCCTCGAGCGCATCCGCAAGCTGGAAAAGTGTGGCGTGATCCAGGGGTACGAGGCGCGGGTAAACCCCAAGACACTGGGACTCGGACTGGTTGCCTTTGTCTTCGTGCGGACAGAGGAACGGGTCGGGCGCACGGAAGCTGCGAAACGGCTGGCACGGATTCCCGAGGTGCAAGAGGTTCACCATGTTGCCGGCGAAGACTGTTATCTCGTCAAGGTGCGTGCCGCAGACCCAGAAGCACTCGGTCGACTGCTGCGCTCGCGGTTCGGCAGAATCAAATCAGTGCGGTCCACGCGAACCACGATTGTGCTTGAGACCGTTAAGGAAACGGGCAGGCTACCAGTAATGAAGCACCCCGGCCAGAAAGTGGAGGACGCAGGTGGCTGAGACTCCTTCGGCTGCGCGCGCTTTCCAGATCAAGGTACTGCTGGCCTTCGCGGCCATCTACTTCTTCTGGGGCTCCACCTACCTGGCGATCAAAGTGGCGATTGAAACGGTCCCGCCATTTTTCATGGCGAGTGTGCGCTTCCTGATCGCCGGCTCGGTGTTGTACGTGTTGACGCGGTGGCGAGGGGCAGCGCGTCCAACCCGCCACCATTGGCTTGCCGCAACGCTTGTGGGGGCGCTGCTACTGTTAGGCGGGAACGGAGCGCTGGTATGGTCGGAGCAGCGTGTGCCATCGGGGCTCGCGGCCTTGCTGTTGGCCACGATACCCATCTGGATGGTCCTGCTGGACAGCCAGCGAAGAGACGGGCCGAAACTCGACGCGCGTGTTCTTAGCGCATTGGCGGTCGGTCTGGCGGGCCTGGGGCTGCTAGTCGGCCCGGCCAAGCTGTGGGGAAGCGAACGAGTGGACCTGGTCGGCGCGGGCGTGCTGATGTTCGGTTCCGTCTCATGGTCCGTGGGATCGCTATATTCGCGCCATACCAGACTCCCACCCTCGCCCTTTCTAGCCGCTGCGATGGAGATGCTGGCGGGCGGAGTGCTACTCGCGTTCGTCGGCCTTCTGACGGGCGAGGGGAACCAGCTCCAGGCGGCTGCGGTCTCAACTCGTTCAATCCTGGGCATCCTGTATCTCGTTGTGTTCGGCTCCTTGCTCGGGTTCACCGCTTACATCTGGTTGCTGGGAGTGACTTCCACAGCCCGCGTCTCAACCTATGCTTACGTTAACCCCGTGATCGCAGTCTTCATCGGTTGGGCCTTTGCCGACGAATTGCTCACCGTGCGCACGCTGCTCGCGACCGCTGCCATCGTGGCCGCTGTGGCACTCATCATCACGCATCGCCCGCGACCGGTGGCGGTGGCGCCGGACACCGAGGGCCTGCCGACGGCTGAAGGGGAACAGGCGCTGGGTATCGTTCAAGATGAACAGTCTGCGGCCGAAACGACCGCAAGCTGAGGGCAGACATTTTCGGTGGGCAAGCCTTCTGTGGGAGCGGGTTCTGACCGCCGGTTTGCTTCCGTGCTCGTCAATGACCGGGCATCGTTGCTCCAGAAGGCGAGCGCCGCTACAGCATACAAGTGTTCATATCGACTCTTAGGAACCCGCAGGCGAGGAGGCATCATCATGATCGCGCGAATCTGGCGGGGCGTTACACCGGCGTCGAAGGCGGAAGCATACTTCAACTACGTGATGGACACCGGCGTGAAGGATTGCCGTTCGACGGAGGGAAATCGCGGTATCGAGGTCCTGCGACGTATTGCCAACGGACACGCAGAATTCCTTTTCGTTTCCCTTTGGGAATCGTTCGAAGCGATCTCGAAATTCGCTGGGCCCGACCTCGAACGAGCGGTCTATTACCCTGAGGATAAGGACTTCCTACTTGAACTGCAGCCGCACGTGACCCATTACGAAGTCGTGTTCGAAAGCAGGTCTCCATAAGCATGTTCTGCCGGAATCTTCTTACCCTGTATTTGCACGAGCGTGGGCGCTGGAGAGTGTACCCCTCTCGGGTCGTTCCGTGTCCTTTGGGGTCTCGGTCGCAAGAATCGGGTTGCTCTGCTCCTCTGGTTCGCCCCATCATGGGTCAGAATGATGCGGAGGGAAGAACGGATGCAACCGGGGAAAGAAGACTACCTTCGGATCGCAAAGGCCATTCGGTTTCTCGAAGAGAACTTCCGACGCCAGCCGGACTTGACCGAGATCGCCCGCAGCGTCAACCTGAGCGAGTATCACTTCCAACGCCTCTTCCGTCGCTGGGCGGGCATCAGCCCCAAGCGGTTCGTGCAGTTCCTCACTCTGGAGTATGCCAAAAGGCTACTGGAGAAGTCCCGCAGCCTGCTGGACGCCACTTATGACGCGGGCCTGTCCAGTCCTAGCCGGCTGCACGACCTGTTTGTGACCATTGAGGCGATGACCCCCGGCGAGTTCAAGGCCCGCGGCGCCAGCCTCAAGATCAGTTACGGTTTCCATTCGAGCCCATTCGGGGAATGCCTGTTGGCGGTCACCGAGCGTGGAATCTGCGGTCTGGGATTCGTGGGGAAAGGTGGCCGGGCGCGGACCCTTCGCGAGATGAAAGGTCGATGGAAGGAAGCTGATTTCGCTGAGAACCCGCGCGTGACGCGGCCCTACGTCGAGCGCATCTTCGCTCGCGCAAGGAAGAACGGGGCACAGCCACTGACCCTGTTCTTGAAAGGCACAAACTTCCAGATCAAAGTCTGGGAAGCCTTGCTCAAGGTCCCCTTGGGTTCGCTCGTGTGTTACGTGGATCTTGCCGCCGCAATCGGCAAGCCCAAGGCCGCGCGAGCGGTCGGTAGTGCCGTCGGCCGGAACCCGGTGGCGTTTATCATTCCTTGCCACCGGGCTATTCGAAAAGCCGGCGTGATCGGTAACTACCATTGGGGCGGAGCGAGAAAGAAAGCGATGCTGGTCTGGGAAGCGGCCCAGATAAAAAGCGAATCGGGGTAGTCTATGTCCGCATCACCGTTGATGCTCGAGCCTGAAGTCCGCGCCCAGCTATGGCAGCGGGTGACCGAAGCGATCGAAGATTACGCGAAGAAGGTAGAGAGCCATCGGGTCACCCCGGAACTCGAACCCGCGAAGATCCGCGCGCTCCTCCAGCGCTTCGATTTCCAGGTGCCCGTGGATCCTCGCGAGGCGATAGACTTTGCTGTGGAGAACTTGTGGCGGTACCAGACCCACACTCCCCACCCGCGTTACTATGGCCTCTTCAACCCCGCGCCCACGACGATGGGAATCGCAGCCGACACGCTGGTGGCAGCCTTCAATCCTCAACTGGCAGCTTGGAGCCATAGCCCGCTGGCCGTCGAAATCGAACAGCATGTTGTCCGTCTGCTCGGCTCTCGGTTCGGCTACGACCCCGCCCACACCGATGGCACGTTTGCTTCCGGTGGCATGGAAGCCAACCACACGGCGGTCCTCACGGCGCTGACGCAGACGTTTCCGGAATCTGCTCATTGTGGGGTGCGGGCGCTTGCTGCCCAGCCGGTGCTCTATGTATCCACCGAGGCACATCACTCGTTTCATAAGGCGGCACGATTGTGCGGGCTGGGCACCGATGCCGTGCGTGAGATTGCGGTCGGGGAAGACCTTCAGATGGACGCCGACGCGCTCGCCTCACGGCTCGCGCAGGACCGCCGCGAAGGATTCGCTCCGTTTATGGTGGTCGCCACGGCGGGAACCACAAACTCGGGGGTGATTGATTCCCTCGCGGCGATCGCGCAAATTGCCGCACGCGAAAAGCTCTGGTTCCACGTGGACGCCGCCTGGGGCGGCGCAGCCGCGCTGGTTCCTGAACTTCGACCACTCCTCGCAGGTGTCGAGCGGGCCGATTCGATCACCTTCGACGCACACAAATGGCTCTCCGTGCCGATGGGCGCCGGTATTTATCTCACTCGCCACCGCGATATCCTGGATCGGACGTTCCGCACCACCGCGGCCTATATGCCCCGCGAGGCGGCGGGTCTGGACGTCGTTGATCCCTGCATGCACTCTATTCAGTGGTCGCGCCGGTCCATCGGCTTAAAGGTTTTTCTCTCCCTGGCCGTAGCGGGCTGGGAAGGCTACGCTGCCGCCATCCGGCAGATGGTGGCCATGGGCACGCTGCTGCGGGGGGAACTCGAAGCTTCGGGCTGGGAAGTCGTCAACAAAACGCCTTTGCCCCTCTGTTGCTTCGTGGACCGCGAGCACCCCGAGGGCCCTTCAGCCGCCTACCTGGATAGGATCGCGCTCAAAGTTGTCTCTTCCGGAAAGGCTTGGATCTCGACGACGCGCCTCGGCGGCTCCACACCGGTGCTACGCGCCTGCATCACCAACTACCGCACGCAACCGGAAGACGTCTCGGCTTTAGTCGCCGCCCTCGATTGGGCACGACAACAGGTTCGGGCAAGCCAATAGCGAGGCCGGCAGCGGGTTGAGATTCCCGTAGCCCCGAACGCCTCAGGCGTGCGGGTCTTCTAGGAGTAGGGACGAAGCTTGCATTCGCCCCAGGGCATTCACGATGATCGCGCCTTCAGTTCCGAAACGCCGAAGCCAGTCTTGATGACGCACGGTCCCCCGAGTTCGCTCGCGACGCGCAACCATTGCGTTTTGCCTTCGCGGCGAACCGCACCCACTCGGAAGCCGCCTTTAGCTCGCAGGTTCTCGAACGCAGCCTCGGGCCAGGCAGAGGGAACGGCGGCGAAAGCACGCAACACTCCGCCGTGACTCTGAAGGAGAATTACCTGAGTCGCCGCCGGCGCGCCAACGCCAGCTACCTGGAATCACACGCCACCGATGTTGCCACCTCTGTCATCTTCGGTATCGACCTGACACCGCTCATCAAGGACCCCAGCCTGGAGCTGAAGCAGTACATCGCTGGCTTCATCAACCGCTTCGCCGAGGAAGTCTCCAGCCGCCTTGCGAAGCTATCCTGAATCTTCACTGTAGCAGCGGCCTACCCGTCCCGATGGTCTTTATCGGGATGACCGCCGAGGTGGGGCCGGCATCCTGCCGGCAGACAGTGAAGCCGCCAAGCCGGCGGCTCCACGGGGTTCGGCGCTCGCAGAGTGCCGCTACAGAATGGTGGCGGCGCGTTGACTTGCTCCAGGGCACGGCCTAAGATGGCACACAAGGGCAGGTTGCTCGCATGATCGGCAAGACCATTTCCCATTACCGGATTCTCGAGAAGCTCGGGGGCGGCGGCATGGGCGTGGTCTACAAGGCCGAGGACACGAAGCTTGGGCGCACCGTGGCGCTCAAATTCCTGCCCGAAGAACTGGCCCAAGACCACAAATTCCTCGAACGCTTCCGCCGCGAGGCGCGCGCCGCCTCCGCGCTGAATTATCCCGGCGTGTGCACCATCTACGAAATCGGCGAGCAGGAAGGCCGGCCCTTTATCGCCATGGAATACCTGGAGGGCCAGACGCTGAAGCACTGGCTGACCATGCACCACCCCCTCACCCCCTCCTCAGAGAGGAGGGGAGTACAAGCGGATTCCCCTCCTAGATTAGGAGGGGATCAAGGGGTGGCGACCGGTTCCCCTCCTGGTTCAGGAGGGGAGCAAGGGGTGGTCGGAAGAGGGTTCGCGCCGCCACGGATTGACGAAGTCCTTGACCTCAGCATTCAGATCGCCGACGGGCTGGAAGCGGCGCACGCGAAGGGCATCGTTCATCGCGACATCAAGCCGGCGAACATCTTCGTGACTACGCGGGGCCAGGCCAAGATTCTCGACTTCGGCTTGGCGAAGATGGCGCCTGTAGCGGCGATGTCCTCATCGCCGGTCGGCGGCGGGGACGCCGCCGCTACAGCCGTGACGGCCGGCGACGAGTCACTGACCAGCGCGGGCATGGTGATGGGGACGGTGGCGTACATGTCGCCCGAGCAAGTGCTCGCCAAGGAGGTGGACGCGCGCTCGGACCTCTTCAGCTTTGGCCTGGTGCTCTACGAGATGGCCACGGGCCGCCGCGCGTTTGCGGGCGACACCATGGGGATGGTCTTTGACGCCATCCTTCATGCTGCGCCCGTGCCGCCCCTGCGTCTGAATCCCGGGCTGCCCCCGGAGCTCGAGCGCATTGTCAGCAAGGCACTCGAGAAAGACCCCCGCGCGCGGTACCAGACGGCCGCGGAACTCAGAGCCGACCTCCAGCGCCTGAAGAGCGAGGCAGCGGGGGCGGTAGGGATGCGGCTGGCCCTCCTCTGGTGGGCGCGGCAAGCGGCGGCCCTACCGAGGCGTTGGCTGCTGGCACTGGGCGTCGGCGCGTTGGTCGCCTGCCTCGCGGTGCTGATTGGGCTGAACGTCGGTGGACTGCGCGACCGGCTGCTGCGCGGAGCCGCTGCACCTAAGATCCACTCGCTCGCCGTGCTGCCGCTCGAAAACCTCTCGGGCGACAAGGAACAGGACTATTTCGCCGACGGGATGACCGAAGAGCTGATTACGAACCTGGCGAAGATCAGCGCCTTGAAGGTCATTTCGCGGACTTCGATGATGCAGTACAAAGGCACCAAAAAGCCTTTGCCGCAGATTGCCAAGGAACTGAACGTGGACGCGCTGATCGAAGGTTCGGTGCTGCGCGAGGGCGGTCAGGT
>Ga0315280_10006808_pt1 | contig 15614 bp, 14 predicted proteins | sample YL17G06_40_MG_FD_203697 | JGI IMG/M metagenome (GOLD analysis project Ga0315280, IMG submission 203697) | Sediment microbial communities from Yellowstone Lake, YNP, Wyoming, USA - YL17G06_40 | ecosystem: Environmental > Aquatic > Freshwater > Lake > Sediment | place: USA: Wyoming | collected... | reverse complement strand
TACAAATGCCCAAAGTGTAAAGAACCTGATTGCTATGGTACAAAAGAGACATGTTCTCATTGTGAATCAAAATGTGAATTTCTCAGAAGGGTGTCATTTGTTGATTCTCCCGGACATGAGACATTAATGGCAACGATGTTATCTGGAGCCGCCATAATGGATGGCGCCATTTTAGTAATTGCCGCTAACGAAGAATGCCCACAACCACAAACAGCAGAACATCTGATAGCATTGGATATCCTTGGCGTAAAAAATATTGTAATAGCCCAGAATAAAGTTGATTTGGTATCAAAGGAAGATGCCATAAAAAATCACAATCAAATAACGGAATTTACCAAAGGCACATCTGCTGAAAAAGCCCCGATAATACCAATAGCAGCTCACTATAACGCTAACATCGATATATTGATTGGAGCGATTGAAGAATCCATAAAAACCCCAAAAAGAGATTCAAATAAAAGTCCAAGAATGTATGTCGCTAGGTCTTTTGATATTAATAAGCCAGGTACAAAACCAGATAAGCTTAAGGGCGGTGTCATAGGAGGATCATTGATTCAGGGTAAATTTAAAGTTGGTGACGAAATAGAGTTAAGACCTGGTGTTAAGAAAAAAAATATATACCGGCCAATAAAAACTAAAATTGTTAGCTTAATTGCAAGTAACAAAAGCATTGAAGAAGTCCATCCTGGCGGTCTAATTGGAATTGGTACTAAATTAGACCCAGCATTAACAAAATCTGACAGTATGTCCGGTAATCTTGTTGGACATCCTGATACATTGCCAGAAGTTTATGATGAATTAATACTGGATGTTCATTTACTTAAGAGACTGATTGGGAGCAAGGAAGAAATTCAGATAAAGCCTTTGATTAAGGATGAAGCGTTGATGTTAAGTGTTGGAAGTGCTATCACTGTTGGTATTGTCGATGACCCAAAAACTTGCAGAATGAAATTAAAACTTCCAGTATGTGCTGAAAAAGGTAATAAGGTAGCTATCAGTAGGAGATTCGGAACACGATGGCATCTTATTGGATATGGAATTATAAAATAATCCCGAAATGACCCAACTTAAGATTATTCTTGATACTAATTTTTTAATGTTACTACATCAGTACGGAATCGATATATTCTCAGAGATTGGTCGCTTAGTTCCTGAAGATTATGAGTTGTTGATACCTCGCAAAGTTTCTAATGAACTTGATAGTATTGGTAAAAAATCTAGAGGGGTTGATGGAATATCAGCAAGAGTGGCTCTTCAATTAATCCAAAAGAAAAATATCCTGACAATAGAAGACGATAGAAGGGTTGATGATTCTATAGTAGACTTCGTTAATACAAATGTAAATTGTATAGTATGCACAAATGATAAAAATCTAAAAAGAAAAATCAAAAATAAAGCCCAGCTGATATATATGCGGGGCAAAGACCATCTTGTGCGTATTTAAATACATTCTGCCAATACTATAGTCATATGCACCCAAACTTTTACCAAAGAACCTTTTACTGAAAAGGTTCATCACAACCTTTTACTAAAAAGGTTGATCAAAAGTTATTTTCGTTAACCTTTTCTTAAAAGGTTATTCGCCAGCCTTTTACTAAAAGGCTGTTTTGGTCAAGCTTTTCCTAAAAGCTTGAGTTTGACCAAAAGTTTTCGTCAACCTTTTAGGAAAAGGTTGAGCCACATGCACCTGGAAATCAAAGCACTTATGATTTGCTAGGGAAGTAAAAGAGATGTGCTTTATTTTAATAAGATTCTATCTAAGTGACAGGGTAATAAAATGTATAAACTCGTAACTGTTGAAGATACCATTAGGATTCCACCAAGGAGATTCAATGAGGATTTAAACTTTATAATTGTATCGGAGTTGAACAATACAATAGTTGGTAGAGTTGAAAAGGACGTTGGTATTCTGTTAGCGGTTACTGAAGTAAAGAAGGTAAGTGAAGGTAAGATAATACTGGGTGATGGGGCAGTATACTATGATGCAGTTTTTGAAGTTCTCGTGTATCAACCTGAACTTCATGAGGTTATAATTGGAATAGTAACAGAGGCAACCGACTTTGGGGCTTTTGTAAACTTTGGTCCGATAGACGGGTTGATTCATGTTTCACAGATGACAGAAGATTTTATGACATATGACCAAAAGAACGCCTCTTTTGTCGGAAAAGAAACTAAAAAGGTTTTGAAAAAAGGAGACACAGTAATTGCAAGAATAGTTACTATAAGCATGAAAGATAAAGCATCTGATTCAAAGATTGGACTTACAATGAGACAACCCTATCTGGGTAAATTAGAATGGCTAGAGCAAGAGAAGGTCGAAAAGGGAAAGAAAGCAGAAAAGGAAAAGGGGGCAAAGGTTGAAAAGGAAAGGAAGCCTAAAAAAGGAAAAGAGAAAAGTGAAGAGAAATGAAAGCCTGTAAGAACTGTCATAGGCTAACAGAAAGCGATGTATGTGAAATTTGTAAAACCTCTACAAGCCAGTATTGGAGCGGTTACATAGCGATTATTGACCCAGAAAAATCAGAGATTGCAAAGAGAATGAATATAAAAACGCCTGGCCAGTATGCTTTGAAAGTGAGATGATGACTGCCCTTTTTTCTCTTTTTTAAAGAGAAAAAGTGCAGATTGCCCCAAAAGAGAAAATAAAACTTTTAATAAAAGTTTCGTGAGATGATGAACGGAGATTTGGTATTGTCAGAAGAGCTAAGAGATAAACTTAAAAAACCTATTGGCAAAATAATTTCAGATTTAAATGAATTAAATGTCAATTCAAAGATAGTTATTTGTGTTGGGGACATTACCAGTAAGGTAATACTAAAAAAGGGCATAAAACCAAAAATATGTATTTATGATAACAAGTGTGCTAGGAAAGAAATTAAAACTCCAGACGCTATTGAAAAATTTAACGCTGAAAAAATAAATGTAAAAAACCCCCCTGGTCATTTGACAGAGGAGGTATTCAACGTGTTGGAAAAAGCATTGTCATCAAATTTCAATAAAAAGATATTTGTAGATGGAGAGGAGGATCTTGTAACATTGGCAGCGATTGATTTAGCGCCAGTAGGATCATTGATATTCTATGGTCAACCAAGTGAAGGTCTCGTAATGGTTGAGGTTGATAAAAATATTAAAGATAATATAAAGAATATTTTAGAGAGGATGGAAGACTATGGAGATTGAAATATTAAGCGAAAAAGAAAACCTGCTTCTGAATAGGAAAGAGGTATACATTCGAGTAAAATACGAAAAGGAAGTTCCAAAGAGAGATGAAATAAGAGCCAAGGTAATTGAATTTTTAAACTCCGACAAAAATCTTACGATATTGAGTAAGATAAGTCCAGAATTTGGTAGACATTCAGTTAAAGGTTATATAAAGGTATATAAAGACCTTGAAAGTATGAAGGTTGAGACTAAACCCGTTCTGGAGAAAAATCTGTCTGGAAAGAAGAAAAAAGAAAAAATAAAGCCAGAAGCCGAGGAGAAGAAAGAAGCTCCAGAAAAAACAGAGAAAGAAAAAGCCAAGAGTGAAGATAAAAAATGAGTGAAAAGTGGAAGTTATATGATGCTAAAGGGGAAAAATTAGAAAGAAAAAGAAAATTCTGCCCCAAATGCGGGGTAGGTGTTTATATGTCTCACCACAAGGATAGAGACTCCTGTGGAAAATGTGGTTATACTGAGTTCCAGAAGAAGGAGAAATAGAACGGAACATATGCAAGTCATAAGTCCTCATAAGGAGAAGGTATCAGGAGGAACTTGGAACAGCCTTTTAGTAAAAGGCTGGCGAATAACCTTTTAAGAAAAGGTTAACGAAAATAACTTTTGATCAACCTTTTTGGCAAAAGTTTGAGGGAAAACGTAGTTTTCCCTGCGATTCAGAAAGAATGAAAATCGTCGGTATTGACCTCGCAGGAAATCCTAAAAACGAAACTGGCTTTTGTGTTTTGGAAGTAAATCATGACAAATTTGTTAGCACTGAAATATTGTATTCAGATTCTGAAATAATTAAAAGATTAAATGAAGTTAATCCTGAAGTTGTAGCAATAGACGCCCCACTGATTTTTTCTGGGAATACTAGGAAATGTGATGACCTATTGAGGGAATATGGAACACTGCCAGTTACATTAAGAGGCATGGTAATACTAGCAAATCGTGGAAGTGAATTGGCAAAGAATCTGAGTAAAAAATTTAAACTCATTGAGGTATTTTCAACAGCCACTGCTAAGATTCTTGGCATATATGACAAAGATGAACGTGTAATGCAGAAAAATCTACTTAATTCAGGTATAACGGGAGACATAGAAAAAAAATTCTTATTAAGGGATGAATTGGATGCCATATTTGCAGCGTTGACTGGATATCTATATCTGAATAAGGAAACAGAAGCTGTTGGCGATGAAAAGGGTATAATAATAATACCCAAGATCTGAAACTTTTCCAAAGAGTTTCAAGGAAGGGATCAGGAAAAACTTAAAACTGAGGGAAACGTAGTTTCCTGCGGTTTAGAATGAAGTTCAAATGTAGCGATAGATGTGCAAGATGCTGTAAGGAATTTTTTGTAATCCTCACTGCTAATGATGTGAAAAGAATAATTTTTAATCATAAGCTGAATTTTGATGATTTTGTTGTATTCAAAGACGCCTCAACAATTAAAGAGGATTATAGAGTAAATAAATGTACAATAAAAACAGTAGATGGAGACAAGGTTATGGGTTTAAAATCAACAGATGATGGCTGTATACTCCTCAAAGATTATTTATGTACGATTTATGGGTCTAGGCCCATGTTATGCAGAAAATATCCCTTTGATTGGAAATATGCTGTTTATGGCAGGACAATGGCGTGCTATTCAGATGACTATAAATGCGACTTCAAGGAAATTGTACCTGAGAAGGACTATGGAGAGATATTTGCAATTATCTCAAGATACGAGCAGGATTTAAAGGATTACTCTGCTAGAGTTAGGGAATGGAACGAGTCTAAGAGGAAAGATAGGACTATAGATAACTTTTTGGATTATATTGGAATTAAACCCTATATTAAAAAGAGAGATGAAAACTGAGTATGACGTACTTGTTGTGGGATCGGGACCAGCAGGCTTATTTGCAGCTTATGAATTAGCAGATAAGAATTTAAAGGTACTTGTAATAGAGCAAGGCTTTGACATAGATAAAAGAAAAGATATAATGTGTGGCATTGGAGGGGCAGGAACTTTTTCAAGCGGAATTTTAAATCTGCGACCTGATGTCGGAGGAAATCTTATAGAAATAACAAAAAATGAAGATTTGGCCCGTAATCTTGTCAATCAAGTTGATGCTCTTTTTTTAAAATTTGGTGCTCCAAAAAAATTTTATGACACCAAAAGTAAGGAAGTACGTGAACTAAAGACCAAGGCTGCTTCATTGGGGATAAAATTTGTAGAAATACCCCAGAGGCATATTGGAACAGAGAATTCGGTTAGAGTCATAAAAAATTTTATTGATTATCTAAAAGATAAGGGCATTGAATTTTTGCTAGAAACCAGAGTGGAGGATATACTGATTGAGAACAATAAATGTATTGGTGTAAAATTGAAGGATGATGATATTAAATCAAATTTTACTCTATTAGCGCCTGGCAGAATCGGAGCTTCATGGATTAATGAGCTTGTAAAAAAACACTCAATGAAAGCTAAATTTGGCCCGATAGATATTGGTGTTAGGGTGGAAGTTCCATCTAAGGTTATGGACTCTATTGTTGAGATAAGTCATGATCCAAAATTCCACATCTACACAAAGACATATAATGATTTTGTCAGAACATTTTGTACGAATCATAATGGCTTTGTCGTTGAAGAGAAATACAATGGCTTTATTGGAGTGAACGGCCATACCATGTTTAATAAAAAATCCGAGAATACAAACTTTGCTTTTTTAGTTAGAATCAGATTGACTGAACCTCTTGAAAATACTACCGAATACGGAAGATCAATTGCAGAACTTGCAACTACAATTGGTGGAGGTAAGCCAATAATACAGCGGATCGGTGATTTAAAATCAGGAAGAAGGTCTAGAAAAGACGATATAATAAAAAATCCAGTTAAAAATACTCTGAAGGATGTAACTTCGGGAGATATTTCAATGGCGTTACCTCATAGGATAGTTGAAGATATTATTGAAGGTCTTGACAAATTGAATGAACTAGTTCCAGGAATAGCATCGGATTCTACTCTACTCTATGCACCAGAGATTAAATTCTATGCAATGGATGTTGTAGTTGACAGTAAAATGAAAACAAATATCAAAAATTTATTTGTGGCTGGTGATGGTGTTGGTTTAAGCAGAGGAATTGTAAATGCTGCAGCAACAGGGATTTTGGCTGCCAGAGGGGTTTTAGGAAAAATATGACTCACAAACTTTTGCTAAAAAGTTTCAAGGGAGGGGTCAGAAAGAACTTGAAACTGGGGGAACCGTAGGTTCCCGCGGTTTAGAATGAGAGTAACTGTCCTAAGATTGGGTCACCGTTATTCAAGGGATAAGAGAATTAGTACTCACATAGGCCTTGTATCGAGAGCTTTCGGTGCTGATGAGCTGGTATTTGACACAAAGGATACTCCTGTAAAAGAGAGCATCGAGAAAATCAATGAACTCTGGGGGAATAGTCTAAAAATAAATTTCGTTGATGATTGGAAAAAATTTTTAAAAGATTTCCAAGGGGATAAAATTCATCTGACGATGTATGGAATTAATGTCGATGATAAGATTGATAAAATAAAGTCGTCAAAGAAAGACAAATTGATAATAGTTGGCGGAAAAAAAGTGCCTTCTGAAATTTATAATTTGGCTGACTATAACATAGCTATTGGCAATCAGCCACATTCTGAAGTGGCAGCATTGGCAATTTTTTTAGATCGCTTATTTGAGAGAAAAGAATTACAAAAATATTTTCATGGCAAAAAGAGGATAATTCCTCAGGAATATGGCAAAAAAGTAGTTGATGAATGATTCATTTTTGTGCATAAAATTCCTTCATGCCGAGAACAAAATAATATATGTCCAAAGTGGAATAACAGGAATAGAGTAGATCGCGTTTATTTTTATCTCGGGGATTTTTTTGTACTATCGGCTCAATAATAGGGATTAAAATTTTTAAAATGTGTGGTGTAAGTCCACTATTTAAAATCTTTTTTGATATGATATTATTGAATTCCTTATTCTCTATGTCAGGAATATCTAGTGTGGTTTTTTCAATCAATTCATCAGGCATATTAACCTTTGTTGAAGGATGCTTTTTTTTCAGTATATGGAGATTTTTTCCACGCAATCTACATAGTTCGCAGAATTCCTCCAAAGTTAGCGTGTGGTTATGATATGCGACTGCATTCTTATTGAAAGTTATTCTTAACCCCGTTGATTGTAATCTATAACCCAATTCGATATCCTCAATGCATGCGCAATTAAAATCTTCATCAAACATTCCTGTTTGAAGTATATATTCCTTGGGAACTGAAATATTGGCAGTCATAAAAAATACAAACGGCAAATTTTGTAGATTATATTGAATATTGTCAGGATCTATTTGGGGACCATAACACTTTTCGAACGTGTAACGCATTAGTGGTATCGACATTAAATTAGGTCTTAACTTTGTAAATCCCAGACACGCGATTTTGGGTCTATTCTTATGGAATGATACATGTTCTCTTATAAGGTTTTTATCAGCTATCATATCATCGCCTAGAAACAAAATTAAATCTCCTGCAGAATTCTTAATTCCAAGATTTCTAGCTTTTGCCGGACCAGCGTGCTTTTGTTTTAGATATTTTAATTCTATATTTGTCGACTTTTGTATATTTTTCACTAAGTCTTCAGTTCCGTCATCAGAGCCATCGTCCACTATAATAAACTCATATCTATCATCATATGTCTGGCACAGAATCGAATTAATAGCTTCATTAAGCTTTTCTTTTCTGTTATATGTTGGCATAATCACAGAAACAAATCCTTGCATTTTGATTGCATAGATATATCTAAGCTACGATACACTTACTATGTTTTCTGAGATTTTTATATTCTCTGACTAAAATATTCTTGTCTATTGACTCAATATAAAATACCTCTTTATCATCAGCATTTTTGTCTTTCCAGTCCTTACAACCAACAAGATTGTAGTCGTCCCAGCCATTAGCAAGTATTTTGCCCTCGTCTTTGAGTTCGTTATATACTTCTGTACCTGGGAATGGCATAAAGCGCTGTACGACAAATTCTGTATCGAGTTCATTTATTAGATTTATTGTATTTCTTAGTGATTCCGGGGTTTCTCCAGGATATCCTATGATATAGTGCGCCCATATATTTATTCCTACACTTTTTGTTATTTTAACCGCGTTCCTTATCTGTTCCAGGTTGATTTTTTTATTCATGCGATTTAGAATATCCTGATCCCCTGATTCTATTCCAAACGTGACTCTCGCACATCCCGCGGCTTTCATCCGTTCTAGCAAATTCGATGATACGTTGTCTAGCCTTAGCATGCAGTTCCATCTTGTTTTTATATTTCTTTCCCTAATCAGGTCACATATTTTCTCTACTCTTTCTTCACTTACATTGAATGTATCGTCATCGAAATTGAACTCTATCGGATTATATAGCCTATATATTTGTTCCATTTCATCAATAACATTTTCCGGACTTCTCAACCTAACAGATCTTCTCCAGACCAGATTGACTGCGCAGTACTTACAACTGAATGGACATCCTCTTCCTGTTATAATCCTGCCAAAAGATACTGTGGGATAAAATTCCTCCTGTATCAACAAGTCTCTTGCAGGAAATGGAATGCAGTCAAGGTCTTTGATTAATTCCCTGTTTTGGTTATTAATTATACTGCCATTTTCCTTGAATGATACGCCTCTAACGGAACTTAAATCTTCATTGCTGTTGATAGTATCCAATAAATCTAGCATTGTATATTCTCCCTCCCCTCTAACAGCAATATCAAAATTCTCTTGAAGCAATGTTTCTTTGGTGAATATTGTAGGATGCGCGCCACCAATAACAATTATGCAGTCATTTTTAAAATTTTTAACTATCTCGGCGACTTTTTTTGCGGAATCGTATGTAAATGACATAATACTTATACCAACAATATCTGGTTTATAATCGTTAAGAACTCTTTTTAGATTCAGCCATACGTAATGATTTGGATTATTCAGAGCATCTTTATATTTGTCATAATCAAATTGTGTAGGGTGTAGATACATTCCCCTAGGAAATCTGGTTGTGCTCAAATCAGGATTATAGACTCTAACAGAATAGCCATTATTCCTGAGAACACTAGCTATATACAAAGGGCCCAATGGCATTATCTGTGGTTGGTCTATATCAAATAGTTTATAATATGGTGGCGATATAAGAAGAACTTTTCTTATATTATGATCTGTTTTCATTATTAACTATATTATTTTCAAACAATAAGAAAAAGATGATTCTAATAATTGACAATCAGGGTCAATATGTGCATAGAATATGGCGTACTCTGAAATATCTTGGTGTTGAATCTGAAATAATTCCAAATAAAAGTTTAATTTCTGAAATAAAAAACAAAAAACCCGATGGAATTATTTTAAGTGGAGGTCCTTATTCTGTGTACAGTAATGGGGATAAAGTTGGCAACTGCTATAAAATCTTAGAGCTTGATATTCCCGTACTAGGAATCTGCCTAGGGCATCAGATAATCGCTAATCATTTTAACGGTAAAGTCCAAAAAGGTAAAAGTGGCGAATTCGCTGAAGTTGAAATAATTGTAAAAGATGAAGATGATATCTTCAAAAATCTTGGAAATAAATTAACTGTATGGGAATCCCACAACGATGAAGTTGTTGAGATATCATCAGACTTAAAATGCTTAGCTAGCTCTAGTACATGTGAATATGAAGCGATAAAGCATAAAACAAAAAATATCTACGGTGTTCAATTCCATCCAGAAGTGCATCATACAGTAAACGGTCCAGAAATTTTTAAGAATTTTTTAAGTGTCTGTGAAACTTTTTAATAAAAAGTTTCATCAAAAATTATTTTATTCCCCACGTTGGCTCTGTTGCTCTGCTTCATCAGCTAACCATAGGTAATCTCCTTCCTCTCTGTGCCTTCTACCTGGCGCACCGAGCATTTCCTTTAAGTCTCTTGTTCGACGCTCTTTTGCCTTTTCGTCCTCAGACTTTTCTCCTTCTGTCTTCTCTTTCTCCCCTGGCTTTTCCTCCGGTTTCTTTTCTGCAGTTTCTTCAAAAGGCAATTCGAGTTGTCTTGCTCTTGCTGTTGTTGGCGGTGCTGCTGGTTTTTCTGCCCCCTCTGCTGCGGTTCGTGCCTCTGATGGTTTTTTACGTTCTTCTTCTCTCGATGGCACTCTTGGTACTCTTGCTCCTGGTGTCGGTCCAGCCCTACTCTCTGTTACTGGTCTCCCAACACCCCTTCTTGCTGCTATTCTCCTACCTATTGATGTACGTACTTTTCCAAATCCCCATTTCAATAATCTGTATGGAATATTTAATCCGCCAGTAGCATAGGTTTCAATTCCAAATTTTGCAATCTTCTTTCCAATGCTCAGTCCTTTTCTGATTACAGGATATTTAGTTAATAATCTATTAAGACTTGCACCAGCAAATCTTGCTCCGAAACCAAGTGCCCTACCTACACCTAATTTCTTAAGTCCTAATCCGAGTAATTTATAATAACCGTAAAGTCCGCCAGTAAGAGCAGTTAGAGCAAGGTCTTTCCAATATTTCTTACCAATATTCTTACCAACACCCAACCCAGTTTTAATCAATCCTTCTCTAGCTATTTGTTTTCCGAACTTACCCAATCCTACACCTAATCTTGGAACACCAAGTTTTTTAAGTATTGGATATTTATGCGCAAGTTCCCTAAGACCAATACCTGCTCTTCTCATCCAATACCCCATGCTAATTTTTCCAAGTGCTGGATATCTACCTACCAGATTCTTAATACTTGCACCTGCTTGTCCGAATAATCCTCTTGTTCCAATCCCTCTTACAAAACCCCCAAGTCCTCGATATCCTGCACGTCTGAGAGATGCACCTGCTCTGCTTAATAACCGTCTGGTAAAGCCACGTCCAATATCAACTCCAAATTTGCCAATAAAATATGGTGTTCTGATTGCACCCACCACTAACCGCCTACCAGCTCCAGCAACACCACGAACACCTCCAATAACACCACCAATAACTCTTCCTAATCCTTTCATGGCTATTTTAGCCCCAATTCTTGCTCCACGCCTAGCACCAATCAGTACAGCTGCCTTAATTGATCTTCCAAAACCTCTAATACCTTTCATAGCAGCTCTTCCTAGTTTTGGAGCGGCTTTTGCTATTCCTTTACCTGCACCAATTGCTCCACCTATGCCTGCACCCACAGCACCTCCTGCAATTCCACCCGCTACAGCAATTACTACTCCTGGAATAGCACCGACACCATAAAGTGCAGCTCCAGCTTTTGCTAGTGCTATACCAGGTTTAGCTCCAATTTTAGCACCTTTTACAGCACCTTCCGCAGTGCCTTTTGCTGTTTCAGATCCTATATCAGCTGCAGCTCCAGCTGCTTCTCCTCCAGCTCCTGCTGCGTCACCTGCTCCTCCACCGCCGCCTCCACCGCCACCACCACCTCCGCCACCTCCGCCACCACTACCTCCACCACCGCCCATTGGACCAAATTCACTACTTTGACCACCTGCTTCAGCACCATGGCCCAAAGGACCGCCTACTGTCATCTTGAAAATATCTCTTGCAGTCCCCAGCTTAAGAGCATCATATCCTGCTTTCAAACCCGCAGCTACCAATGCGCTAGGACCTTGACCTTGCATAATACCACCAACTGCAGTAAGAGGAATACCTGCAACACCTGGTGTCATTTGTCCAACAGTTGAAACTATTGACCCAAGTGTTGCCATAAAACCACTGACAACTAATGGAGTTATTACTAATAGAGCAAAACATGTCGTTACAAAAAATACACCGAATATAGGACTTGTTCCACTTTTGATTGCTGGTAATGTTGCCACAAGAATTGCTAACCATACAGCTGACAGTACTGGAGTGAAAATCCATCCAAGAGTCATCTTCAGTAATTTTCTACCAACATTTTTTGTAAGTTCAAACATATAGATGAATACTACAACTGGAAATAGAAATCCTAATAGCGATACCATGAGAAGCCTAAAAGCCAATACATCTATCGCTAATATAAGTAGAGGTAAAATTACTGCAAAGTATAAAATCAAATAAAAAAATCCAGTTAGGATTCCAGTTAGTGAGCCCCCCACCAAAGAATCTATAAGGGCGCTACCAAGTGTTGTACCTCGAGGAAATGAACTAATTAAAATACCATTGTATACATTTATAATTCCGACAGTAAGTGCTTTTTCTAAATTCAATAGTAGTTGATATATGACTGGAGACATTGATGTTAGAACCAGAGCAATAATCATCTTTAGTAAAGCTGATTTTGCACGAGCTCTGTTGGCAGGAGTTATTGAAGCAAACGTCATATAAACTCCAATAAGTATTAACGCCAATATCATGAATGGATACAGAAGATACATAACATTACGCATCATAGTTGCTCTACCCCCTTGAAGGGGGTATATCAGTGGATTCATAATCAGAAGTTTCTCTACTACTGAGAGCATCCCAGTCGGATCCGCTATAACTTCTAAAATAAGCCTAAATATGGCACTAATGAAAGACGTTATAACGTTGATAATAGTGCTCACAACTGCCCCCACATCCAGAGCAGATACAGAAACAGATCCGAACAAAATAAAAAGAGTTATCAATACACAAATAACCGTTATTCCTGAGTATTTTTTTTGGTCTATCTTACAATTAAGAAACTTCAGATATTTTGATATCATATGTTATATACTACTATTTTTTACCTTTAAACTCCTCCCACATCTCATAAATCTCCAATCTTTTTGAACTAAAGAACCTGTACGACATAAGGGCAAAGAATGCTATTACAAGTAACCAAAAGTTCTTTGCTAGGAAGTCAAATATGTCCATTTTATTTACAATCAGTCTGCGGCTTTTTCTGGAAGGCTGAACACTTACCTTGCCTGGACTACCGCCTGCTAGGCTTGGAGCTGGACTTGGTGAAAAACTTTCTTTAAGTATGTCCTCATCCAAATAGCCATAATAGATTAATGTTAAGCTGATATCATTGTTTTCTACAGTTACATTAAATGATTCTCCAAGGGTTACATTTCTGCTATACTTTGTATATGGTGGTGCGAAGTTTACGGTGACGTTACCATTACCATCTGGTAAAGGACCATCCTGATACCGTACTATGGGCTTAAGCGTAACATTCTCCCCTGGATTTAGTGATCCATTTATAATCTGAATGTCTGAAAATGTTGGGTATCTAATACATATGCATTTTTTGACTACACCATAATCTATACATGGAACTGTACCACCTATTGGACAATAATCTATACCTTCAGTCAACGGAATATCTAGTCCTCTTAGATATGTTGTTATCCTAAGCAGTGCACTATCGAATTTTGATGAATCAATAGTTGTTGTATAGAAATAAGTTATGTATTTATTTTTTTCTACATCATACTGGATTGATGGCGTCATCCATGCCGTTGGAAGATCTTCCAGTTGGACTACATCTGTCTCTGATACTCCAGGTGTACTTTCGGTATAATAACTCTCTCTACCCACTACGTCAAGTGGAACTTGGGTAAATGCTGCAAAGTCCCAATACTTGTCTTCATCTTCATGGTAGTTTCTAAATATTGGAAGTTGCTCAAGGGTTCTCCAGTGATAGTATCCTTCCTTTGGGCAATTCTCTGATTTAAGTGTAATGTCCCATGAGTAGTTTGTCGACCTTGCCATAAATTGGTCCAGGAAGTTATAGTACTTATGTATCGGATTGTACATCCAGTGATAATAATAACTAATCGGATTTCCATTTGCATCTTCTGCATAACACATTTCTTTTGAGTCTATTCCCAGCAACTCCTCTGTCGATTTACCAATGATTATGGATTGGTTTACAGGTGTAGAATCCAATGTAGTCAATTCGTGCAATGCTGGAACATTTCTGATATTGAAGGTCACATCTATAAGGTCTGGAATATATAAATCAATAGCATTCAGCAAATCTGGTGACGCATTGAATCTGAGATAGAGATTAACTCTGGCACGAATATTTGGATCGTTATAGTCAATATAACCTATTGTTGATATATTTATCCATCTTATATCCCCATTGCTCATTGGAGTAGCTGGAATTATTACTGGTGAAGATGCTGATGCTACTGTTGATGAATCATTGATATCCTCGAATATCATATCAGTTTCATTTGAAACCTGATATTTGCAGCCCTTCTGGTGCCAGCATCCCCAACACATGTCCTGGCAGATAGCATAGTCAAATTTTGCACAATCACCATACGCGTCTCTACATGCCCCATCAGGATCATCACCCGCGGCAGGATCTCTACAAGGAATAGCCTCACCAGCAGGTATACCGTCTGAAGGGTATTGACAGCATTCATCGCATTGTCCGTCATTATTAGTATCCGATGGCTTAAAGGCACACATCCATGAAATTGCTTGTGATGTAAGCCTGCTGCACCCATGCCACAGGCATCTCTCTGCATAAACACCTCTCTTCATTTCTTGTAAAGCAGTATAATTTGCAAATGCTCCAAAATTGGTAGTGTTATCTTTAAGTGAATGCTCTATCTCAAATTGTTGCAGGAAAGTATATGGAGCAGACGGTTCTGGCAATATATTGGACTGCTCTGGCGATGCTGAATAGTTAGTTTGAGTTATATCTCCTGTAGCAGATATTTCCACTACTGTAAAATTAACCCATGTCCTTGGTTCATCACCTTTATATTTTGGCCAATTTTCTACCTCTTTTCTGCACATCTTGCCGCAGGATTTTGGTAGTAATCCCATGTTTACATCAACCGGTGGAGCGAATGGTTCATCAGGCGATTTGCACAGTGAATTTGGAAATCTCCCACCATCACAGTACCTATCAGATGAATTATATTCTGGACCCCACTCACCACTCTCTTCACATGCATCTAAATCACGATTGTCATTACAATCATATCCTGGCATACATGCAGGTGCACCTTCACAGCGTGCTCTTGTCCAAAGACATTTAGGATCTTCCCAATCCCATTTATACCAATTTCCTATATTCCTCCTTTGCCCCCATATAGATCCAGGTTCCTCTCTCATAGGCATTGCTCTCATAGGATCGTCATAGAGTTTACCTCCCTCCGCTTCAGTTAGATTTGGAATATTACCGCCAGCTCCTATATGGAACCATATTGGACCGCCACCAAAATCACTCATAGAATCAGGCGATGGATTACCACCTGTTCTTGTCCATACACTTGAATTCACTCCACTATCTGCTCCTTTAAAATATTGTACTCTCGATTCCTTGAATACAGGTGTGCATTTATTATCGCCGGTATTCCAGTAACATGGGCCAACATTACACATGTCCTCTATACATGCTAGTTTTATAACATCTATTCTATTATCATAGTTTGCATAGTCCTCGCATTTAATTATGTTAAACTCA
>Ga0315280_10006807_pt1 | contig 15614 bp, 11 predicted proteins | sample YL17G06_40_MG_FD_203697 | JGI IMG/M metagenome (GOLD analysis project Ga0315280, IMG submission 203697) | Sediment microbial communities from Yellowstone Lake, YNP, Wyoming, USA - YL17G06_40 | ecosystem: Environmental > Aquatic > Freshwater > Lake > Sediment | place: USA: Wyoming | collected... | reverse complement strand
CGATCCGGCTCAAGTCGCTCGAGCTGTTCTCCCGCTCCGAAAAGGCGCTGCGCAACGGCTTCCCGGCCGTGGCCGCGGCGCTTTTGGCCGACAACGCGCTCGAGAGCGCGATCGACGAGCTGATGCAGATCACCCGCCGTTATCCCTACAAGCCGCTTGACCGCGCCGTCATGCGCGTCATCGCGCTGGCCGGCGCGCTGCTGCTCGCCGCCGACGGCGACGTCAGCGACGACGAGGTGAAGATCCTCATCCAGATTCTCCATCGCTGGTTCACCGACGAGCCCGAGCAGGAGATCGTCACCTCGCTGGCCGAGATCTCCAAGCTGCTGCCCGAAGAGGTGGCCACGGTGAACCGCGAGGGAGACGCCGAGCACAAACGCTTCATCCTCTGCCGGCTCGCCGACATCGCGCTCGCCGACGGCGCGCTGATGGACGCCGAGAGCAGCGTGATCCTCGAAACGGCCACCAAGCTCGACGTGCCCGGGCGCATGGCCTACCAGATCCTGGTCGGGGCCGCACAGGCGGTCGGGTTCCGCAGCGATCTGAAGTTGAACCGGATGGCCGAGGACATCCGGCGTTCTCTCGCGCGCGGCTTCGGGCGGCAGGGCCAGCCGGAGACGGCGATCGGCCCGGTGGGCGTTCCGAGGCCTTCGCCAGCAGCCAGCGCGGGAGCCTGAGGTGCCAACGCCGGCGTCTGTCGCCGACCCGCCGGCTGCGGAGACTCGGCCGTTGACGCCCGCGCGGTGGCTCTGGCTGGCCGTGGCCGGCTACGTGGTGCTGTTCTCGTTCTTCTCGATCATGCGCCACCTCTCGTCCCGCCTTGGCGATCCCGACTTCTCCATCTTCGGCCAGGCGTTCTACACCACGCTGAAGTTCGGGACGCCATTCGTCAACACCTTCGAGGGCCACAGCACGTTCGGAAATCACAGCGCGTTCGTCTTCTACCTGCTCCTGCCGTTCTATGCGATCCGCCCGGGAATCCCCACGCTCGCCGTGCTCCAGAGTCTGGCGCTCGGCCTGGCCGCGTGGCCGCTCTTCCTGATCGCCCGCGAACGTCTGGGTGGAAAGGGAGCGCTGGCCGTCGCCGGCTTGTACCTGCTCTACCACCCGCTGCACGGGGTCAACTACGACCAGTTCAACCCCAACAGCTTCGCCGTCGCGCCTCTCATGTTCGCGCTCCACTTCTTCCTGCGGCGGCGGTTCGGTCCGTTCTGGATCGCCGCGCTCGTGGCGCTCACCTGCAAGGAGGACGTGTCGCTGGTCGTGGCGTTCTGGGGGTTGTTCACCTGCGGGCTGGCCTTCTTCGAATGGCGAGCCGAGGGGCCGGCCGCCAGATGGACGCGTCTGGCCGCGCACGGCGTCCTGATGGTGATCGTCGGCGTCGCCTGGCTGTTGCTGATGCTGTACGTGGTCATCCCGCATTTCAGGGGCGGGGTTGAGTACGCGTACTTCGCCGAGCGGTACCGCCATCTCGGGCGGAACCTGCCCGAGGTGTTGGTCACCATCCTGCTGCGGCCGTGGCGGGTCGCGGCGTTCGTGCTGGAGAAGGAGCGCACCCTCTACTTCCTCGAAGTGTTCCTGCCCCTCGGCTTCATCCCGTTCGGCGCGCCCGCGCTGCTGTGGATGACGATTCCCACCTTCGCCGTCAACCTGCTGTCGCTGTTCGGGATGCATACGACCGGCGATCGGTACACCGCCTACCTGATTCCGTTCATCTTCGGCGCGGCGATTCAGGCGCTGGCCGCGATGACGCCGGCGCGCCGGACCACGGCGCTCAGGTGGTTGTTCGGCCTGACCGTCGTCTGCACCCTCTTCCTCAACAACACGCCGCTCAGAATCGGCTTCCGCGTGCCGGCGATCACCGCGCACCAGCGGCAGATCCTGGCCCTCGTCAAGCGCGTTCCGCCCGACGCCTCGGTCTCGACACAGGTGGACATCTTCCAGCACGTCTGCGAGCGCGTCGAGGCGTACGCGGGCTACCACCCCGGCACCGACTACATCATCGTCGACGCGACCTCGAAGTGGTATCGCGAGCAGGCCCGGTGGGACGAGGTGCTGAGGGGCGTTCTGGCGAGCGGGGCCTACGCGAAGATCTACGACGAGGACGGTGTCAGGGTGTTCGAGCGGGCGCGGCGGTGACAATCAGCGCAGAGAACGCAGAGCCAGACTGTCCTCGGCGCTCTCTGCGTTTTGCGCTTGCCCGCTACGAATGGCGTTCCGCGCGCCGCGCCCGCTCGAACAGCGCGCCCGCACGTTCGGCGGCACCGACCGCCTGCGGGGATGGGGCGAGGAACTCGAGGATGTCCTGGGCCACCCGGGACACGACGCCCGGCGTGCCGAGGCGCGACCTGATCACCCGGAACCCGCGGCGCATCTCTTCCCGCCGGCCCGCGTCGGTCAGCAGGCCGAGCGCTTCGGCGGCCAGGCGTTCCGGCGTCGCCGCCTCGAGCACGAGCTCCGGCACCACCCGCGCGTTGGCGACGATGTTCGGCATCGAGTAGTACGGGATCTTCTGCGGCACCCTCAGCAGGTACTTGCCGTACAGGTACGTCAGCGCGTCGAGCTTGTAGGTCATCACGACCGGGGCGTCGAGTGCCACCGCTTCGAGGAGGATGGTGCCCGACGCTGCCAGGCTGACGTCGCAGCAGGCGAGCGCATCGTGCGCGCTGCTCTCGAACACGTGCAGGTCCGGCGTGTCCGCGGGGAGCACGCCATGGACGACGTCCCGAAGCTGCGCGGAGGCGACGCCGAGGACCACGCGTACAGGCCCGACGTTCGCCCGGATCCGATCGACGGCCCTGGCCATGGCCGGGAGCAGCCTGGCGATCTCCTGGCGCCTGCTTCCCGGAAACAGTCCGATGCAGGGGAGGCCCTCCGGGATGCCGTGACGGAGGCGTGCTTCGCGCGGGGCCACCGAAAGGCGGCTGAGGTCGACGAGCGGATGACCGTGGTACACGACGTTCGCGCCGGCCTGACGGTAGAGCATCGCTTCCCGCTCGAAGATGGCGACGACGAGATCCACCTTGTTGCGCATGCGCCTGGCGGCGCTGGCGGGATTCCAGAGCCAGGTCTGCGGCGGGATGTAGTAGATGGTGCGGACCCCCAGGCGACGCGCCATGGTGGCGACCGCGAAATTGAAGCCCGGCGCGTCGACGAGGATCAGCGCGTCGGGGCGGCGGTCAGCCAGCATCCGCCGCAGCCGGCGGAGCGTCCGCAGGTGCCGGGGAAACGAATTGAACAGATCGGTCAGCCCGAAGGTGCTGGTGTCGGTGATGTCGATCTCGACGTCGACGCCCGCGGCGGCCATGTGCGCGCCGCCCATGCCCCACAGCCGGACGTCAGGGTCCAGTCGCCGCAGCTCGCCGGCGAGCCTCCCGGCCAGGGCGTCGCCCGACACTTCGGCGGCGCTGAACATGAACCGAGGCCGTGAGCCATTGGTGGAGGACATGTCTCTCGCTCGGTCCGTCCTTCGACGCGCTCAGGACGAACGGACGGACCCTCGTTCGTGGTTCGACAGGCCCGTGCTGAGCTTGTCGAAGCGCTCACCACGAACGGCAACGGTCGGGAAGCCCGTGCTGAATTGGCGCGTCGCAGGCCGAAAAGGAGCCGCCGCGCCGGAGGCGAGACCGACGCGCACGCCGCAATTGTAACCCGGCAGTGTTGTCCCCGGGAAGGACCGCGAAGTATACTCGCGTGGCCAGCCCCGCCGGTGTGCTGCTCCCGCATCACATCCATCAGCGGCTGCCCGCGCGCTCGGATCGCGCTCGCGGCCCGTGTCTCGCGAGAACCGAGTGCGCCACCTGCCGCTCGGAGGATTCGGAGTCCGGCTCATGCCGATTCATGCCCTGGCCGTCGTCCATCCGGGCGCAGTCCTCGGCGCCGACGTGAAGATCGGCGCGTTTGCGTGCGTCGGTGACGACGTCCGGCTTGGCGCCGGGTGCGTGATCATGAACCACGCGACGGTCCTTCCCGGCGTCCGTCTCGGCGAGCGCTGCCAGGTGCATCCGGGCGCTGTGATCGGCGGCGATCCGCAGAACCGTGCGTACGCCGGCGAGCGGACCTTCCTCGAGGTCGGCGCGCGCACGATCTTCCGCGAGTACGTCACCGTCTCGCGCGCGACGAAGGAGGGCGGCGCCACCCGCATCGGCAGCGACTGCCTGCTGATGATGGGTGCCCATGTCGGGCACGACTCGGTCGTCGGCGATCGTGTCACCATCGCGAACGGCGTGAACGTCGCCGGCCACTGCGAGCTGCACGACGACGCGACCATCGGCGGCGTCACCGCGCTGCACCAGTTTGTGCGGGTCGGGACGATGGCCATGGTGGGCGGCCAGTCCGGGCTGACCCGCGATGCGCCGCCGTTCATGCTCACTGCCGGCGCTCCACCGGCGATGGTCTACGGGCTGAACCGGGTGGGGCTCGCGCGGAACGGCTCCACCGGCGAGACGCGACGCCGCCTCAAGCATGCCTTCCGGCTCCTCTACCGCAGCGGTCTCAACCTGACGCAGGCCCTCGAGCGCATCAGGGCGGAGTTGCCCGTCGAAGGCGAGATCGCCGTCCTTGTCGCGTTCATCGCCGGATCCCGCCGCGGCCTGTCGAACGGCAGCAGGTGGCAGCGCGAGCGGCGCCTGCGCCGCGCGCATGCCGGGAGCCTGGTCGGGTGACGCCCGCACCCAGCCGCTGAAGCCATGGACGAGAGCCCCCCGGATCGCTCGCCAGCGCATCCGGCCCTGGCCGGTCTCAGCAGGACGGGCGGACAGCCGCCTTCCGGTGCCGGGGCCGGCATGACCATCGCCGCGGTCATGATCGTGGGCGCGCCACGGGAGCGGTTCCTCGCGGCGTGCCTCGAGAGCATCCGCGACGCGATCGATCTGCTGGTGGTCAACGACAACAGCGGCGAGCCGCGCTCGGCCAACCTCGAGACGATCGAACGCTCGGGTCTGGCTGCGGCCGGACGGATCCACGTGATCCGATCCGGGTTTCGAGGCTTCGGCTCCTGCCGCGAGCTGTGCCTCGACTACCTGCGCGAGCACGCGCCACCGGGGACGTGGGTCCTGTTCGTCGACTGCGACGAGGTGCACGGGCCGGCGATCGTGCCGCTGGTCAGGCGGCTGCTGCCGGCCCTGCCTGGTCCCGTCGGTGTGGTGGACGGCTACTTCTATCAGTTCTTTCAATCCCCGCGCTACTACCTGTCGGTGGATCGGCGGCACAACCTGCTGTTCCGGTTCAGCCGCGACGTTCACTGGGTCGGCGACGTGCACGAGAAGCTGGTCGGCTTGCGCGGCACGCGCGTCGTCGTCCCATATCGGTACTTTCACTACGGCTACCTGACCCCACCCGACGAAGTGGGGCGCAAGTGGGCGCTGTACGGGTCGCTGGGCGACCACGCGAGCGGCTCCGAGGCAGGCGATCTACCGGCGTCCCTGAGAAGAAACGCCGGTGACGTCCGCCAGTTCAAGGACGAGCACCCCGATGCGGCCTCCGGCGCGCTCGCCGACGTGTCACGGGAGAACCGCGAGTCGATCGAGGCCTTCGAGCGCCTCGTCCGCCGCGCCCGCGCGAGCCGAATGCCCCGGGCCGGCGGGCACGCACGGACGGCAGTGCGGTTCTGGGGACTGAGGGCCGCGTGGCGCGTCGGTGCGGCGCTCCGGCCGGAGATGATGCGGGCGCTCGACGAGATGTGGACGGCGGACGGGGCGGGTGCTGCGGTAGGGCTGGCCTTTAGGCCTGCCGGGTGCGGCAAGGCTGAAGCCTTGCCCCACCCGGAATCGGAAGCGCGAAGGCCGACAGCCCGAATGAGAATCGCGCTTGTGCACGAGCGGTCGTCGGACACGGGGGGCGCCGGGAAGCACGTACGCCTGGTGGGTGACCTGCTGCGCGCGAACGGGCACGAGGTCGCCGCAATCTATCCGGGCGACCACGAGACGCCGGCAGGCGGGATCCACCATCTCATTCGAGCGGTACGAGCCGAGCTTGACGCGTTTCGACCCGACGTCATCCACGTTCACGGCCTCGACCACTGGCTGCTCCCAGTCCTCGAGGTGCTCGACGGTGCCGGCGTCCCGGTCGTGCAGACGCTGCACGATCACCGCATCGTGTGTCTGAACGGCTCGCTGTGCGCGCGCGGCGCACGGTGCGAGATGTGCCGCGGGGGACGTTTCTACATGGCGGCGCTTCGCGGCTGCGTCAGTGCGCCGCTGGCGCTGTCCACCTGGCTCGATCGCAGCGTCCGCAAGAGGGACCCGTACCGGGGTGTCTGCCTCTTCCTGGTGCCGAGCCTCTCGTTGGGCCGCACGCTCGGGGGGTGGGGCGTGACGGGCCGGATCGAGCACGTGGACAACCCGCTGGGGGCCGATGACTTCGCGGGCCGCCCTGCCGACGACGGCCGCACGGTCGTCTTTGCGGGCCGTCTGCTGCCGGAAAAAGGGATCGCGACGCTTCTCGAGGCGGTCGGGACTCTGCCCGTGCGCCTGATCGTGCTCGGGGAGGGTGCGATGCGGTCGGAGATCGAACGCTGGGTCGGAGGTGGCGAGCTGCACGACGTGATCCTGCGCGGCCACCTCTCCGGATCGGCGTACCGCGACGCGCTTCGGCAGGCGTCGGTGGTCGTCGTGCCGTCGCTCGGTGCCGAGGTGAGCCCAACGGTCGTGGCCGAGGCGTTCGCGGCCGGCATCCCGGTGGTGGCCAGCGCGGTTGGCGGCATCCCGGAGCTCGTGACCGGCGACCGTGGAGTCCTCGTGGAGCCGGGAGACGTCGCGGGGTTGAGGAGCGCGGTGGCGGACCTGCTGGACAGCCCCGAGCGCCGCCGGCGGATGGGTGAGGCGGCCCGGATCTTCGCGCTCGACCGGTTCTCGCCGGCCCGCTACTACGATCGGCTCACGACGTTGTATTCGAGCGTGCTGGGCGAAATGGGGTCAAAAGGGTTTTCCGCATGCCGGGACATTTCCATGCGCCGGAAAGCCCTCCCGACCCTTCTTGCGCTCTGAGAGACATGGAGCGGATTCTCTTCGTCCACACGGAAGGCGGACTGGGCGACCTGCTGCTCTCATCGCCGATTGCCGAGGCGCTGAAGCGGCGGTTCCCGGGCAGCCGGATCACCGGCTGGGTGAACCCGTCCCATCGGCCGATTCTCGACGGCAACCCGTGGTTCGACGCGTTCCTGCCGTTCGGCGGCTGCACGCGATTCAAAACCGCACGGCGGGCCATCAGCGAGGGCCGGTACGACACTGCGATCCTGCCGTGGACCACGGGAAGGCAGGCGTGGCTCGCTCGTGTCGCCGGCATCCCCTGCCGGGTCGGGCAGTCCGGCCGCCTCGCCTATAGCTGGCTGTTCACCCATCCGGTCGGGGTACGGTCGGCCCGTGGTGACACGACGAGTCACTGGGTGGACATCCAGCTCGACTACGCACGCGCGCTGGGCTGCGAGCCGGCCGGGGCTCGCCCGCGAGTGTGGCTGAAGGATGCGGAACGTGCGGCTGTCAGGAGCCTGCTTGCCGGCCGTGGCGTTCGGCCCGGTGAGCCGCTCTGCGGGCTGCACGTGGGTCAGGGGCTCCCGATCACCCTGGATCGGTTGCCGATCGACAGGCTGGTCGAAGCGGGCGGGGCGATCGCGCGGAGCCTGGGGATGCGGCTCGTGCTGACCGGCTCGCCGGACGAAGCCCCGGTCGTGGACGAAGTCGCGCGGCGGATTGGCAGCGGGGCGGTCAGCCTGGCTGGCAAGGCGGACCTGAGAACGCTCTGCGCCCTGATCGATGAACTGTCGGTTCTCGTCTGTCCGGACACCGGTCCCGCGCACGTGGCAGCCGCGCTCGGCGTGCCCGCGGTCGTCATCATGACCATCAAGTCGGCCGTCCCCGAGCGGTGGAGGCCCTACCGCGCGCCGCACCGGCTGGTGACAACCGGGGCCTGGCACTGTCTGAAGCGGTGCGTGAAGGAAACGTGCCCGCGGTTCGAGTGCATGGACGGGTTCGACGCGTGGGATGTCGTGCGGGCCGTGCAGGAGCTGACCTCGGAGAGGCGCACGGTTGAGGCTGGCTGAGATGAGAATCGGCGTCGACGTCAGCTTTCTCGCGACCGACCGGCGGGGAATGGGACGCTACGTCAGGAACCTGCTGACGCGCCTGCTGCGCCATCCTTCGACGCATCGGTATGTCCTGTTCACCGGAAGAAGAAGGGACGCCGACGTGGTCCGATCGCTCCTCGGCCAGGTACCGGTCGACTACGAGATTGCGCCGTCGAGGGACTGTGGCCGCGCGGACCTCGACGTCTGCTGGTTCCCGTGGAGCCGCATCGATTGGTTGCCGAGGACGGGCAAGGCCGTGCTCACAATTCACGACATCGCACCGTTCCTGTTTCCGCATCGCAGTCGGTGGCGGTACTTCGATCAGCGGCGCGACGAGAGGCGGCTCGCAGAAAGCGTGACGGCAGCCGATGCCGTCGTGACGGTGTCACGGTTCTCGTGCGAGCAACTCGCGACAGTGCTGGCGGTACCTCGGTCCCGGCTGGAGGTGGTTCCGGGCGGCGTCGAGCCGTTGTTTTGGCAGCCCGAACCCCAGGTGGCGCGTCGTGATGAGATCATGTGCGTGACGAGGGACGAGGAGCGCAAGAACCTGGGCCGGCTGCTGGAGGCGTTCGTGCTGCTCAGGTGCGAGGGCGGCACCGCCTGCCGGCTGCGGTTGTGCGGCGTCGACCCCGATGTCGCCCCACGCTACGCACGGTTGCTGAAGCCGGACCGGCTGGAGAACGAGGTCACCTGGGAAAGCGATCTGGACGACCGGGTGTTGCGAGAGCGCTACCGGGCGGCCGCGCTGGTCGTTTGTCCGTCTTTGCACGAGGGCTTCGGCCTCCCGGTGACCGAGGCGATGGCGTCGGGCACGCCGGTGGCGTGCGCGAACGCCGCGTCGCTGCCGGAAATCGCCGGCGATGCGGCGGTGTACTTCGATCCTCTTGACGCGGCCGGCATGGCCGGCGCGATTTCCCGGTGCCTGGCCGACGAGGAGCTGCGCACCGCGATGATCGACAAGGGGCGCACGCAGGCGGCACGGTTCGACTGGGACGCATCCGCCCGGAAGATGCACGACGTCCTCGAGTCCGTTGCAGGGCTGGATGTCCAGGCTGGCGTGAGCGACTCGAAGCGGCTTCACAACCTGCCAGGTTGGAGGGCGATCCTGTAGGGTTGTCGCCCGGCCGCGGCAGTTTGTGGGGCGACCCTTTAGGGTTGCCGGGCGGCCGCCCGGTCGGCAAGTTGCCGCCCGGCCGCCCGCTCGGCACGGCTGAAGCCTCGCCCTACCGAAGGGCGGCCGTGGACGACCAGGTGGTGAAGTAGGTGTGGGAATGCCCGTAATCGCGAGGACGGTGGCGTGATGAGCGGCTCCGGTCTCGACGCGACGGTCGTTGTCGCCACCTACAACCGGCGCGACCATGTCGCGACCTGCGTGAGGTGTCTGCTGGAACAGGACTACCCGCACGACCGGTATGAGGTCGTCGTGGTCGACGACGGATCGACGGACGGCACCGACGAGCGCATCGCGCAACTCGCGTCCACCGGGCCGGTGGGGTACCTCCGGCAGGCCGAGTGCCGCGGGCAAGGGTCAGCCCGCAACCTGGGTATCCGCGCGGCGCGCGGTGCCATCGTCATCTTCGTCGACAGCGACGCATTTGCGCCGCCCTGGTTCGTCGGCGAGCACGTGACGACGCACGCGTCCGCGCCGGGCCGAATCGTGGATGGCCCGGCCATCAACGTCGGCGGCGCCGATCTGCTCGTGCGCCCGCGGTTCGACATGCTCCGCGTGCGGTCGCTGGCGTTTCTCGATCTGTTCGGGGCCAGCTTCGTCACCGTTAACGCGTCCTGCGCGCGCGGCGATCTGGAAGCGGTCGGGGGGTTCGACGAGACGTTCGGGGCGCACTACGGCTGGGAGGACGTGGAGCTCGGCGCCCGGTTGCAGGAGCGGGGGCTTGGCCGGATCAGGAACCGGCGTGCCTACGTGCTGCACCACCGCGCCGCGGGGAGCCTGGTGCAGGCGGGCCGGAAGGAAGAGGAATGCGGCGCCAACGCGGTCAGGTTCTACCGGAAGCACCCGACCGCGCAAGTGCTGAAGTCGATCCACGCCGGACGGCTCGGGCACGATCGATTGCTCGCTCGACTCGGGCTGCCGCCTGATCGCGTCGAACGGATCTGCCTGGACGGCGGCCGCGGTGGCTGGCGTCGCCGTCTGCTGTCTCGCGCGTACCTGGTTCAGCAGTACGCCAGGGGGCTGCGGCGGGGCATGCGGGAGTGCGAGATCTCGCTGCCGCGCTGAGCGTAGGGATCGATGGAGCTCTTCATCACCGTCAACTCGCCGGGGGAGATCGCCGGGTGGTTGCTGCCGCTTGCAGAACACGTAAAGCAGCTCGACCCCGGTACCGTCGTCACGGCGATCGTCTTGCCCTGCCAGTACGCAGGTGGCCGGGAGGAAGCCATCGTCCGCGCGGCTGACGGCGTCGATCGGGTGGTCAGGCTCGGCGGCTTGATGAAGCGGGTGCTGTCGGGCGACATCTCCCGCCGTCCTGACGGGCGGCGCATCGTGCTGCACCTGGGAGGCGATCGCGCCTACACGCTCGTCGTGGTGAAGCTTCTCCGCGCGGCGGCCTGGGCGCATGGCACCAGCGCCCGCTGGCACCGTCACTTCGAACACTTTCTCGTTCCCGACAGGCGCACTGCGGAGAAGCTGATCCTTCGCGGCGTGGCGGCCGATCGCATCAGCGTCATCGGCCAGATCGTGGTTGACAGCGTCCCGGCGGGGGAAGGCGCGAGCAGGTGCCGTGAGCGGCTTGGCCTCGCGGCGGACGGCCCCCCGGTCCTGACCTTCCTTCCGGGCAGCCGCCCTGTGGAAGTCGAGTTCATGCTGCCGTTCTACGCCGCGGTGGTCGAGGATCTACAGAGCCGGTGGGGCCGGGTTCGCTGTCTCGTCGCGCTCGCGCCGTTTGTCGGTCGGGAGGTCGTGGATGAGGCGGTCAGGCGAAAGGGGTTCCAGTGGGCCTGGGAGGGTGACGTGGCCGGGATTCGCCTGCCGTCCGGCGCGCACCTCCAGCCTGTCTGGTACGAGCCGTTCGTGGCGATGGGGGCTGCCGATCTGGCCGTCACGATTCCCGGCACGAACACGCTGCAGCTCGCCGCCCTGGGCATTCCGACACTGCTCGTTGTCCCGGGAGACAAAGCCGAGCTCATCCCGCTCGACGGCCTGTTGGGGCTGCTGAACCCCGCCTGGCCGCCGGTGCGGGCGATCAAGCGTCGGATCCTGTTCCGAATGAACCGCCGTCTGGCGCATCTGGCCATTCCGAACATCATCGCCGGCGAGCGTGTCGTACCGGAGCTGCGCGGAGAGGTCGCGCCGGAGGACGTGGCGGCAGGCATCGCGGCGCTCCTCGAGGACGAGCCGGCAAGGGAGGCGATGTCACGGTGCTTGATGGAGATTGCCGGGCCGCGCGGAGCGGCCGCGCGGGCGGCCGCGCTGCTTCTGGGGGAGGAGCTCTGCGCATCTGCTGTCTGAGCAACGGCCGCGGCGAGGATCGCTCGGCAGCGATCATCGCCGGGGAGCTGAAGGCGAAGCGGCCGGACCTCGAGGTCGTCGGCGCGCCGCTTCTGTCGGAGGGCGCCGACTATGAGAGGCGTGGGATCCCGGTGCTCACGCGGGGATCGGTTCCGGGCTCGGGTGGATTCTCCACGAGCGGCGTGAGGACGTTTCTGCGGGATCTGCCGAGCGTGCCGCACTACCTCGGGTACCTGCGCACCCTGAAAGCCCACCGGCGCGCGATCGACCTCGGCATCGTCGTCGGCGACGTCTTCCTCCTGCTGCTCGGTCGCCTTGGGCTTCGCCGCAAGCTGGTGTTCGTCGCGCTGGCGAAGTCCGATTGGGACGCGCCGCACTCGCCGCTCGAGCGAACCGTGTTGCGGAGGCTGCCACAGGTGGTCTTCGCGCGGGACGAACGCACGCGGGCGGCTCTCGAACGGCGCGGGGTGAGAACGCTGCATGTCGGCAACCCGCTCATGGACGGCCTCAGCGGGCCCGAGCACCAGGCCGGAGGGCCGCCGATGGTTGCGTTGCTGCCTGGCAGCCGGCGAGAGGCGTGCGACAACCTGCTGATGATGCTCGATGCCGTCGAGCGCGTGCGCGATGGCGTCGTGTTCCGGTGCGCGCTTCCTGCAACCCTGCAGGCTTCGAGCGTCGCGGTGAGGGCGGCAACCGCCGGGTGGGGGGCCGAGGCCGGCGAGCTGAAGAAGGATCGGAAGGTCGTGACCCTGGTGGAAGACGGCTTCGAACGCGTCATCGCCGAAGCGACCGTGGTCGTTGGCCTGGCCGGCACCGCCAACGAGCAGGCAGCCGGGCTCGGCAAGCCGGTCGTCGCCTTCGTGGGCTCCGGTCCGCAGACGACCGCGACGCGGTGGCGCTCGCAGCGGCGGCTCCTGGGCGAGGCGCTCGCGGTCGTCACGGGCGGCCCCGATCGCGTGGCGGCCGAAGTGGAGGCGCTCGTGGCGGACCCGGCCGAGCGCGCGCGGCGCGGTCACGCCGGCGCGTGCCGCATGGGACCGCCGGGAGGCGCCGCCCGGATCGCGGAATGGGTGATCGGGGAGTTCATGTCCTGACCATGTTTCGACGCCTCCTGCCCTTCGCGTCCCTTCACCGCTGGGCCGCGGTGCAGGCCCTGGTGTTGCTGCTCGTGACGACAACCCTCGACACCGCGGCGATCCCGCTGCTTCTCACGTCGCTGCTCATGTGCGTCATCGGACCGGGGTCCCTGACGCCCGGCGGCTTCTCGCTGCGCTTCCTCCAGTACGATTTCGGCCAGCGGATCACCGCGCTTATCGGATCCGGCGACCGGTTCGCCATCCTGTTTTCCATCGCGGGCGTCACGCTGGCGGTCTTCCTGGTGAAATGCCTGTGCGAGGCACGGCGCCTCTATCTGGCGCACCGGTTCGGCTACCTCGTGGCCCGCGACCTGCGGCTGCGGCTCTTCACCCATCTGATGGGTCAGCCGGCGTCGTTCTTCGAGGTGGAGCAGACGGGCGGCCTGCTGTCGCGCATCACCGGCGACGTGGTGATGGTGCAGCAGACGCTGGGGCCGCAGCTCTTCGAGATGGTGCAGGCCCCGCTCGCCATCGCCATGGCGCTCGGGCTGATGCTGGCGCTCAACTGGCAGCTCACGATCGCGACGCTCTGCCTGGCGCCGCTCATCATCCTGTTCGTCTCGCGGGCCGGGCACGCCGTCCGGCGCCTGACGGTGTCACGCCAGGACCGGCTGGCGGCGCTGAACGCCTACCTGGCAGAGCGCCTCGCGGGCGTCCGCACGATTCAGTCGTTCAACCGGGAGGCGTTCGAAGTCAGGGAGGTCGCGCGGCTCAACGAGTCGTACTACCGCGGCTCCATGCGCTCGGTGCTCGTGGCCGAGACGATCGCGCCCGCCAGCGAGTTCGTCGCGGTGCTCGGCATGATGGCGGGCATTCTCGTCGGCAGCGTGGCGGTGCTGCGTGGCGCGATGCCGCGCGAGCACTTCATCCTGTTCTTCGCGCTCGCGCCGATGGCGAGCACCCACGTGGCACGCCTGGCGCGGGTCAACCAGATGCGTCAGCAGATCGCGGGCGCGGTCGCGCGGCTGTTCGCGCTGCTGGAGGTGACGCCGGCGATCCGCGATGCCGCCGGCGCCAGGCCATTGCCCCGCCTGGGGGGCTGCGTCGCCTTCGATCGCGTCTCCTTCAGGTACAGCACCGGCGAGGACGTGCTCTGCGGTGTTGATCTCGAGGTCGAGCCGGGCGAGGTGATTGCCGTGGTGGGACCGAGCGGCGCGGGCAAGACCACGCTGGTCCACCTGATCCCCAGGTTCCTCGATCCGACCGAGGGCCGCGTACTGGTGGACGGCCACGACCTTCGGCAGATCACGCTTGCCTCGCTTCGCGACCAGATTGGCCTGGTGTCGCAGGATGCGGTCCTCTTCAGCCGCACGGTGCTCGACAACATCCGCTACGGCCGGCTGGACGCCTCCGACCGCGACGTGATCGAGGCGGCGCGGGCGGCCAACGCGGTCGAGTTCGTCGAGCGCCTGCCGCGAGGCTTCGACACCGTCCTGGGCGAGCGCGGGGAGACGCTGTCCGGCGGCCAGCGGCAGCGCCTGGCGATCGCGAGGGCCCTGCTGAAGGACCCGCGCATCCTGATCCTGGACGAGGCCACGAGCGCGCTCGATTCCGAGGGCGAGCGCCTCGTCCAGGAGGCACTCGGCCGGCTGGTCCAGGGCCGGACGACGTTCGTCATTGCGCATCGATTGAGCACGATCCAGCACGCGACGCGCATCGTGGTGCTCGATCACGGGCGCGTGGTCGAGATGGGCACGCATCCGCACCTGCTGTCGCAGAACGGGTTGTACCGCCGGCTGCACGAGATGCAGTTCCGGCCGGGCGAGGTCGGCGAAGGCGCCTCGGCGGAGGTCTGGTGAGCCGCAGGATCACCGTGCAGATCTGCACCTTCAACCGGGCGCCGCTCGCCGCGCGGTGCCTGGAGGCGCTCGCGCGCGTGGATTTCCCCGCGGACGACTTCGAGATCGTGCTCGTCGACGACGGCAGCAGCGATGGCACCGGCGAGGTGGTGAAGAGCATCGCGACGCGGGGCCGGCTGCGGTATCTGCGGCAGGACCATGCCGGCCTGGCGTCGGCACGCAACACCGGCATCCGCGCGGCCGAAGGCGAAGTCGTCCTGTTCATCGACGACGACACGATTCCCGATCCTGCGCTCCTCTCAGAGCACTGGAAGACTCATGAGCGCCATCCGGGCTCGGTCGTGCTGGGTTGGGTGAACCACGTCGACGGGGACCGGCCGCCCTCGGCCCGGCGGTTCGCGCTGGCCGACTTCTCGACGTCGTTCTTCTGGACGAGCAACGCGTCGGTCGGGCGAAGCGATCTGATGGCTGCCGGACTGTTCGACGAGGAATTCACAGAATACGGCTGGGAAGACCTCGAGCTGGGCGAGCGGCTGCGCGCGCGGGGCCTGACCCGGCGCCGCAACTACAGGGCCGTGGTGTCTCACGTGAAGCCGCGGTGGCGAGCAGAGGATCTGCCGGGCCTGCTCCGGCGGGCGGAAGCGAGCGGCCGGAGCGCGGTGATCTACGTTCGCAAGCGGCGAAGCCTGCATGCGCGGCTGGCGACAGGCGTGACGCCGTGGCGGATCTGGCTCAACGAGCCGCTTCGTCTCGGCGAGGGGTGGTGCCGCCGCCGGATCGAGCGGGCGGGCGACGGGCGTCTCGGTCCGCTCAATCGCCTGGGGGTGCACCTCATGATCCGGACCCATTACTTCCGGTCGGTGAAGGCCGCAATCAAGGCCAGCTCGATTGGTTGATCTGCGGGTGACCCCGTCTGTCGCTGTCAACTGTCAACCGTCAACTATGAACCGGATGCCGATCCGGAACGCGCTCGTTGTGAGGACGGACGGTCTGGGCGACACCGTGCTGGCGACGCCGCTCATCAACGCCGTGAAGCGACAGGTGCCGGGCGTCCAGCTCTCGGTCGTGGCGTCTCCGTCCGGTGCGCCCGTCGTCCGTGGGCTGCCGGCGGTGGATCGGGTGTTCGAGGTCGACGCGCGCGCGGCATCGAT
>Ga0315280_10006806_pt1 | contig 15615 bp, 12 predicted proteins | sample YL17G06_40_MG_FD_203697 | JGI IMG/M metagenome (GOLD analysis project Ga0315280, IMG submission 203697) | Sediment microbial communities from Yellowstone Lake, YNP, Wyoming, USA - YL17G06_40 | ecosystem: Environmental > Aquatic > Freshwater > Lake > Sediment | place: USA: Wyoming | collected... | reverse complement strand
TGCGGCCTCGGCCACGCCGTAGCAGGTCTTGCCGGATCGGCTCTGGCCGTCCAGCCTGCCCTCGCCTGTGATGCAGAGGTCCGCCCCCGCCAACCGCCGGCCCAGGCCGACCGCCTGCGAGATGATCGCAAAGCCCCGTTCCAGGCTCGCGCCGGCGAAGGCAACCAGCCCTGCGGCCAGGCCGCCAGCCGCACCCGCGCCGGGTAGGCTCTCTACGTCAATGCCCAGGTAGCGGCGGATGCACTCGGCCAGGTGCCGCAGGCCCCGCTCAAGCCGCTCGACCACTTCCGCAGTCGCGCCCTTCTGCGGCCCGTAGACCGCCGCTGCGCCGCTGGGGCCGGTGAGCGGATTCGTCACGTCGCAGGCGATGCGCAGGCGCGTTCCGGCAACGCGCCGGTCGCGGCCGGCCATGTCGATCTCTGCCACCTCTAGCAGCGCCCCGCCGCCCATGCCGCAGATCAGCTCCCTGCCGGCGGCGTCGCGGAACACGACTCCCATGGCCTGGGCGGCGCCGCAGCCGCCGTCGACGGTGGCCGAGCCGCCCGCCCCGATGATGATCTCGCCGGCCCCGGCGTTGATCGCGGCCATGATGAGCTGGCCGGTCCCGTAGGTGGTCGTTCGCAGCGGGTCGCGCTTGTCGGCCGGCACCAGTACCAGGCCCGACGCGGCGGACATCTCGACGATGGCCACGGTCCGCTCCCCACCGACGCCGCCGCCTGCGCCCCCAGCCTGCGCCTGCCCGGCGGCCAGGCCGAGCTCGCCCGGCAACACCGCCGGCTCGGCCCTGCCTAGGATGCCGAAGTGCGCCCGTCGAGGCCGACCAAGCGGGTCAAAGACGTCTGCGGCTGCCAAGCGGCCGCCGGTCGCGGCTACCATCGCCGCCACCGTACCGTCGCCCCCGTCGGCCAGCGGACAGAGGTCCACCTGCGCGTCGCCCCATACCTCCAGCACGCCGCGTCCGATCGCCGCGGCGACCTCGGCGGCGGGCAGGCATTCCTTGAAGGTGTCGGGGGCGATGACGACTCTCAATTCGCTCCTCCCGAGGCGCCGGCGTCAGCGGACGACGATATTGACCAGAGCGCGGATGTTGCCCCTGGCCATGCCGATCATCACGGCCTGGCCGCTGCGAACCGGCTCCAGTGCCATGCCAAGCTGGTCAAGGTCGGTCACGTAGAACTGGCCGACCTGGAACAGCACGTCTTTCAGCTCGACGCCGAGCTTGTTGGCCGGGCTGCCCTCCTCGACGCCGATGACCATCAGCCCCGACGAGATCGGCAGGCCAAGTTCAGCGGCCATCTGCGGCGTGACCGGGCGCAGCGTCAGGCCAAGGCGCTGGGCCGCCAAGGCCTTGCCGTCCGGCTTGGGCCGCTCGGCGATGGGCACGGCTACGCCCAGCTCCTTCCCATCGCGCAGCACCTTGAATGTCACGGGGCGCCCGGCCTGCATGTCGAACATCGCGCAGGTGTAGTCGGCGATCTCGGCGACAGGCTGGTCGTTGACCGCCAGGATGCGGTCGCCGACCTGGAGCCTGCCGTCGGCGGGGCTGCCGGCGGCTACATCCTCCACCAGCACCTGGCAGCCGCCGTCGGCCGGCCGGCGGGCGACCTTGGCGCCGAAGACCACGCGCTTGATCTGCTGAAAGTCCAGAAGCTCCCCGAGCTGTCGGGCCAGCGTGTCGGCGGGAATGGCGAAGCCTATGTTCTGAGCGTCGGCCCGGATGGCGGTGTTGATGCCGATCAGCTCGCCCTTGATGTTGAGCAGCGGCCCGCCGCTGTTGCCGGGATTGATCGGGGCGTCGATCTGGATCAGGCCGGCGTACTCAACATCCCTGCTGAACGTCAGCGTCCGATTGACGGCGCTGACGACCCCGACCGTGACCGTGTTGGCCAGGCCTAGCGGGTTGCCGATGGCGATGACGCTCTCGCCGACCATCAGGTCGTCGCTCCGTCCCAGCGGCAGGCGGGGCAGGACCGTTCCCTGCGGCGGGTCTATCTTCAGCACGGCCAGGTCGTGCTGGCTGTCGGCACTGATCACGCGGGCGGTGTACTTGGTCTGGTCGGCCAGGGTGACTGTGATCTTCTGCGCCCGCCGCACGACGTGGGCGTTGGTGACGATGTAGCCGGAGGGGTGGACGATGACGCCGCTGCCGAGGCTCTGGACCGGCACGTCGCGGACAAACGGGCTGGGGAAGGGAAATATGTCCTCGAATGGGTCGTTGTCGAAGAAGCCCATTCGCACGCGCTCGATCTTCTCGGTCGATATATTCACGACCGCCGGCCCAGCCTGGCGGTAGGCCTTTACGATAGGGGTCACGCGGACCTCGTCGGCCACCGGCTGGGCCGCCGCCACCGATATCGCCACCATTGCTGCTAACACTGCCGCACGACGCAGACTCATTCCCGCACCTCCGAAGGTAACACGTTCGATGCCGACGACGCCTGCCGGCACACGCGCTGCCGAGACTTTACTACGTTCACCCGCCCGGCTGGGTCGCGGCATCCTCGCCCGCAGAAGCCTTCACCTCGGCCTCGATCTCGGCGAAGCGGTCGGCCAGGCCACCCATGGCCGAATCCTGCTGGCGAAGCTGGGCGATCCTGACGGCCAGAGATTTCATCGCCGTCGCGTCGTCGCCGCGGGCCTTGAGCAGACAGAGGCAGTAGCCCAGTTCGGCCCGCCAATACGCCGCCGCCTCCGGCCCGCCCTCCAGCCCCTCGGTGAGTTTCTTGTACAGTCCGGCGGCCTGGTCGAATCGGCCAAGGTCCTGATAGGCCCTGGCCAGAAGCTCAAGAATGTCGCCGCGGGCGGGTATGGACCTGGATGCGACCTGCGCGATCTCGCGGTATCCATTCGACAGGGCATCGGCCAGTTGCCCCAGCAGGGCCTGCTCCTGCTCGGCGGTGACCGCCCCGTCCAGGTCGGTCAGGATTCGCTTGACGGCCCAGCCGCCGCGGCTCTGCTCGGCCTTTACGTCCATCCGCACCAATTCGGCCAGGAACTGCGCCGCCAGCGGCCGCAGGCTGCCCAGATCGCCGCGGGCGTCTTGCACCGCCGCCAGCCGGCCAGAGAGGACCGCCTCGATCCTGGCACGCTCGGCGGCGGCAGCCTGCTCGGCCTCCTGCTGGCAGACCAGCAGCAGCTCCACCGCCTCCTCGGCCCTGCTGGATTGGACCAGCGCCTCGGCGTACGCCAGCCGAGCCCACGAAGCCGTCCGCGGGTCGAGCCGCTCGCGATGATCGTAGAGGTACCCAGACAGAACGAGGTAGCACTCGCGCAAGGCCCCGGGATCGCGCCCCGCCTGCTGGTCAGCGCTCACCAGTGCGCGGATATGCTCGACCAGGATGCGGCACAGCTCGACGGCCTCCTGCTTGTCGTAGCCGGCGAGCTGATCGACCGCCTCGACGGCCTGGGCGGGTAGGCCCTGGCCGATGAGTTCCATGGCCAGCAGCTTGCCCGCCTGGATGAGGACGGGCGAGCCGGCCCACCGATGCGGCATGCCCCTAAGCAGCCGCACCGTCTCCGCCCCGCCGCCGCTCGTGCCGCGGAGCAGTTCCGCCGCCGCAAGCTCCGCCCAGGCGCCCCAATCCCGAAGCTCGTCGCGCTTGTCCGCCGCGGCCGTGGCTAACATCCGGTGCGCATCGGCGGCGTAGGCAAGCAGGTCCCGCATCAGCTCATCCTGCGAGGGCTGACTGGCGGCCCCGGGCACAGCGGGCAGGAGCCTGCACCGGACGTCAAGGGCCCGGCGGCGGGCGTGCATGTACAGATCGCACGACGGCGGCATCGACTGATACGCGGCCTCGGCCTTGGCCAGCAGTTGCGCCGCCACCTGGTTCGGTTGGCCCTCGGCGAGCTTTTCATACTGCCAGCCGAGGTCGAAGAACCAGCCGGCCTGGGCCTCCTGGCTGCCCCAGCGGTCCAGCAGCAGCTCCAGGGCAGCCACGAACACCTCCCGCAACTGTGGGTCAACAGGCTGGTCGCTTCCTGCCGCCTCGGCCAGCAGGCCGTTGTAGCAGATCACTGCATTCACCGCGGCCGAGCGGGCGAGGGAGGAGTCGGGACTGTCCTTCGCCAATTGCACGAACAGCCGGGCGGCCTGGAGCTTGTCGCCGCCTTTGGCCTTGATTGTGGCCAGGTGCCAGACGGCCAGCGGCCGCACGGCCGTCGAGAGCTCGTCGCTACGGGCGAGGATCTTCTCCAGCAGTTCCGCCACCCGCGTCGTGTCGGCCGCTTTCGCCTCGCCCTCGCCCGGTGCGGCCAAGGCAAGCAGGATGACGGAGTTCAGCTCGTCATAGTTGGTCGCCGCGCTGTACCGCTCGGCCACGATGCGCAGGTACTCGCCGGGCAGGTCCTCTAGGGGACGGGTCAGCACGAATCGCCCCAGCGCATCCTGCGCCGCTTGCAGGTGCTGGCGGCGGGTAGGCTCGTCGCCCGCGGTCTCAGCCATAGTCTGATTAAGATGGTGCGTGAGGAGCGCAAGCTTCAGATCATCGCCGGCGTGGTCTCGCCCCTGCGGCGCCTCGGCCGCTGCCTTCGCGAACGCCTCGATGGCGGACTTCGCGGCGGCGAAGGCCTGGGCGGCCGAATCGGCCTGCGCCGCGCCTTTGGTGCGCGCCAGGCCCGCCGCCTGCTCGATGTAGCTGCGGGCGAGTTGGTACAGCGCCTCAAGGCGGATAACGCTGTCGACCTGCGCGTCGGTCGCCGGCTGAAGGCAGGCCACGGCCCGGTCGTACTCACCGCGCTCGCGCCGCGCGATGCCGGCGACCAGCAGCGACCAGTTCTTCACGGCGCTGCCGGCCCCTCCGGCGGCGAATGGCTGGGCGAGTTCAGCGGCCCGGGCAAAGGCGGCGCGGGCGTCGTCGCCTTCCAGGGCCAGCCCGCGGTACAGCGACACCCACGCGGTCTTGTAGGCCACGGTCTGGCGCAGGTCCTCAAGTTCCGGCACGACCGTGACCATCCTGCGGTAGTCGCCCTGCCAGACGACCAGCCTGGAGTCGATCTCGCGGGCCAGGGCCTCCAGGCGGCGGACCGGGCCCTCGGTGAGTTGCGCCAGCGCCTGGCGGTCGCCGCGGCCGGCCTGGAGGTACAGCAGCCGCATCGCATACGGGGATGCGCGAAGCAGCCCGTCAGTCTCAGCAAGCTTAAGCTCCAGTCTCAGCCGGCGCAGGATGATGGCGTCGCTCGCCTCCGGCCGCTCGGTGAGGCTGCCGACCAATTCACCCAGCTCGGCGGAGACCTTGGCCAGGCCCGCCTCTCGCGCAGCCAGGTCGGCGGCGGCGAGGGCCTCGGCGATCTGCTGGTCTATGCGGGCCTCGGCGGCAGCGAGATCACTGTCGTCGGCGGGCTTGGCGGCCGGGGCGGGCGAGGCGAGCATTCCCGCGACCAGCAAGATGATGATCGGACAGCGAATCGACACAACACGGCCTCCGATGTTCGCCTCAGGGCGGCGAGACGATGCCAATGACCCGAAAGCCGGCCCGCTGGGCCTGGTTGTCTGCCTCCACCACGTACTGCCAGGGCACGTCCCAGCGCGGTTGGATGGCCACCGGCACCTGGTCGCTGCCGTAGGCCGCTCGCAGCGCCGCCAGCTCCCTATACAGCCCCTGCGGGCTGGACAGCACCGTCTGCGAGCCGGCGATCTGGTAGGCCGCCGTGCCCTGGTCGGAGGGCACGATGGCGACGCGGATCGGCTTGATGATGTTCCGGTCGACGGCGGCGGCGTCGAGCCGCTGTGGCAGCGCGCCGGGTATCTGCCCCTCGGCCTGGCGGAAGGTGGTAGCCAGCAGGAAGAAAAGCAGCAGTTGGAAGGTCACATCGATCATTGGCGTCAGCGGCGGCTGCATCTTGCCGCTCGCCGCAGCGACTCGCCTGTGGCGACTCATCTGGCCCGGCCGGCCCCTTGCGCCGGGCCGGCAGCGAAAGCCGCCGCCGAAAAACCTGCCAGCCCGCATCGTCATGGCTCAGCCACCCTCCAGAAGCGCCGTGATGTTCACCCTGGACACGCCCGCCTCAAGCGCCGCGTCCATCGCCGGCTGAACGTGCCCGAACTGCACCCGCCTGTCGGCGCGGATTTCTACCTGAAGCTCGTCCTCTCCCGCCTCGGCTCGGCGGGCGGCGATGATGGCCGCCAGCGTCTCGACGTCGCCGATCTCGACAAGCCGCCCCTCCACCTTGTAGGCGCTGGCCTGGCCGAGCCGGTAGCCGCCGAAGACTCCCTCCGACGGCTCGGCGGAGATGACGTTGATGATCAGGCGGCGGGTCTGCCTGCGGTCGCTGCTGACCGCCTGGCTGGCGTGGGGGCGGGGCAGCTCAAGCTGGGCAAGCGAGTCGGAGCCCATCTGGCTGGCCAGGATGAAGAAGATGATCAGCAGGAACGTGCAGTCGATCAGCGGGGTCATGTTGAACGACACGCCGCCCGCCGGTTCGCTGCGCCCGCCTCGAAAGCCAATCAGGTGAGCCATTCCCTTGGCGCCTCAGATTCCCCCCTACCTGCCGTCCGCCTTCACCGCCTGCCGGCCGACGGAAACGTAGGTGCCCTTCCTGTCCTGCCCGGCGGCGCCCACCCCGCCGCGCACCGGCTGGGCCGACGATATCAGGTCCTGGCAGAGGACCATCGCCTCGCCCGACAGCAGGTCGATGCGGTTGCGCATGACGGCGTAGACCGCCAGGGCGGGTATCGCGATCATCAGCCCCTCCAGCGTGGTCACCAAGGCCGTGCCGATCGCCCCGGCAAGCTCGCCAGGATGCGGGATGCCGCCGGTCTGAACAATCGTGAAGAAGGCTAGGATCATCCCCCACACCGTGCCCAGCAGCCCCCCCATCGGGCCAACGTTGCCGATCAGGTTCAGCCACTCCACGCGCCGCAGCAGGCAAGTCGCCTCGTGTTCGCCGGCCTCTTCCATCGCCCGCTCCATGGCCCCATAGCCGCGGGAAGAGCGCGAAAGGGCCGCGTGCAGCATCTTGGCGAACATGCTCTCGTCCCGGCCGACCAGCTCCATCACCTGGCCGTGGTCCCTCCTGGCCAGCAGCGCCTTCACCTGTTCGGCCAGCGCCGCGGGTATTAGCTTGGCGCGGCGGATCGAGATGAAGTGCTTCACGATGATCGCCACGGTCACGACGCTCAACGCCCACAGCGCCCAGCCGATCGGGCCGCACTTGACGAACAGGATGTCGAAATAGCGTATGCCCTCGTCCATTCGCTCACCTCTCCGCCGCCCCGCTCAGGGTGCGGCCTGGGCCCCGTCGCCGCTGCGCTGCTCTGCGACCTGGCGGAACAGCCCGCCTGTGCTGATGGCGATCTGCCGAAGCAGCGCCCTGGCCTGGGCGTCGCCGCCGCCGCAGAAATAGGTGTTGATGCGCACCTGCTTGTCGGCGTTCCGCTTTCGGATCAAGGCCAGCACTGCCGGCCCGTCGGGAAACGCCCCGTCGCTCAGCAGGTAGATCAGCTTGCCGCTGCCGCCGCGGGCTGCGTCCAGCACGTCGAACGCCCTATTCATCGCCGCTGTCGGGTCGCTCTGGAAGCCCGCGCGGGCCGAGGCCAAAAACGCCGCTGCTGCCAGCTTGTTGGCCTCGGTGGGCTGCACCAGCCGCCGCGGACCGCTCTCTATCGCCCGCCCCTCGGCGAACAGTATCACGTGGAAGTCCTGGACGCTGCTAAGGTGGCCGATGGACAGCAGCACGGCCCTACGGACGTCCTCGAAGTTGTCGATCATCGAGCCGGAGCGGTCGATGACGAAGACGACGTGAGTGGCGTTGCCGCCCGCGCCCAGCAGGCTGCTGCGAGGCGCGCTGTAGATGCCCGACGCCGGGCCAAGCTCCGCCATCGCCCCTGCGGCGGCCTTCAAGCCCACCAGTTCGGTGCTGCTGCGCCCCGTCGGCACCGACCGCAGGCTCTCGGCGGCCCGCGCCACTTCCTGCATGGCCTGCTGCGCCGGCTCGGCGCCGTATTGGCGCGGGCGGACAGATGTCACCTTCTCCACCGGCCCAGCCGACAACAGCGAGCCGGCCACAGTCATCTCTCGCACAGGAGAAGCCGTCCCCGTCAGCACCGCCACCGCCGCCACCGTCGCGAGCAACCCGTGAACCGCTGCGCTCACCCCCCAAGGCGCCAGCCGCTGCCACCGGCCGGGGTGGCGCGGCGAAGAGCATCCCGGCTCACTGGCGCGCCTGGTGGTCTGAAGACTCATGGTCAGGTCCTTCTTACCATGCCTGGCCGGGGTGCCCGGCCGCCCTCGCTGTCGGACACCGGACGCGTGAGGTGGAACGTTTCGCTGCCGGCCCGCGGGGCCAATCGGCCGGGGAGTATCCTAGCTCCGCCCGCAGAGGGCGACAACCGAAAAACCACCCCGCCGCCTTCAGCGCACCGCCAGAACCGGCCGAAGAACCCCTAGAGCGCAAAACCGTTGGCATGGCCCCCGGCGTTGGGACATAATCTGACTAGAGACCGGATTCGCCCGCGGCGAGGGTGGCGGAATTGGCAGACGCGCCAGGTTTAGGTCCTGGTCCCGAAAGGGGTGTGGGTTCGAGTCCCGCCCCTCGCAGTGTGCACGGCAGGCCCGGTGGCGGAATTGGCAGACGCAAGGGACTTAAAATCCCTAGCCCGGAAACGGGCGTGTGGGTTCGAATCCCGCCCGGGCCAGTCTTCTCGTGCGGTCACCGCGCTGTCGGCCAAATCCCGTCCGGCCAGCCATAGCTGCCGGGCTTGATGGTGAGCACGGGGTTGTCTCGCCCGCCGGGCTGTAACGACGCCACCCCTGCCGCAAGCTCGCCCAGCACGGCCAGGCGCCACCAGCCCATCCGCTTCACCACCGCCTGGGCGGTTGCGCCGCCCTCGACGAAGACCTGCGCAACTTGTCGCATTCCAAGAATCGCCGCGGCGACCTCAGCCAGCTTGGCGGTCAGGACATTCGCCGGGCCGGCGCGGTCCTCGCCCTGGGCGATGGAGACCACGGCCATCGACCAGCGGTCCATCGCAGCAGAGGCGGCTTGGGCCCATTGGGCGATCGCTGGCGGCGACGGCGCCTCAGCCGCGAAGACATCTAGCGGCATAGGCAGCACCTCTACACCGTGGGCGCTGGCCTGCTCTGCCGTCTTGCGTGCGTAAGGCGGGCTGCTCCCGCAGACGAGCAACCTGCCGCCGGCCGGGATGGGCGCTGCGCCTGCGACGGCGGCCTGGGGCCGATGCCCGCGCGACTGGAGCACGGCGGCGAAGAACTCCGCCCCGCCGACAGGCAGCGTCCGCTCGTCCGCCTTCGCAGCCCAGGCGGCCAAGTCCCGCGACGAGCCGGCCTGGCCGACGAAGATGCCGCGCGGCGGCAGGGCCTGGCGCGGGCTGAGCAGCGACAGCTCCATCGAGCCGGCGCGGCCCAGCAGGTCCAAGACCTCGCTGGTGGCGGCGGGGTGCTCCTTGTCGGCGGCAAAGCCGGTGCGGTGCAGCGGCAGGCCGCCGATGAGGTACTGTCCGTCGCGAATGGTCCTGCCCATGGCCGGGTTGGCTGGGACGAGCAAGGCCCTGTCCACCCGCAGTGCGGGCAGAACCGCCTCGATCTCGGCGACCACCGAGCCGCGAAGCACCGAGTCCACCTTCTTGTAGACCCACTCGGCCGAGTCGCGCAGGTCTCCCGCGGCTGCGGCGGCGGCCTGGCCGGCCTGTGCGGGCGGCAGCGAGCGGCTGTCGGTGTTCAGGACCACGACGTCAGCGGATGAGTCCGCCAGTCGGCCGGCCTGCACCTCGCTGCTTAGGCCGTATCGCAGCGCGACGGCCCCCAGCTCCGCCGCCCCGGTCAGGTCGTCGGCGATGATCGCGATCATGCGCCCTCACCGCCCCGCCGCCAATGCGACGGCCCAGTGGATCGCCTGGATGAGGCTGGTGGGGTCCGCCTTGCCGCCCCAGGCGATGTCGAAGGCCGTGCCGTGATCCACAGACGTCCGCACAATCGGCAGGCCCAGTGTGATGTTAACGCCGGTATCGAAGGCCAGCATCTTGAATGGGACGTGCCCCTGGTCGTGGTACATGCAGACGATTGCGTCGGCCCCCGCCAGGCGGGCTGGCAGGAATGCCGCATCCGGCGGCAGCGGGCCGGCAGCGTCGATGCCCTCGGCCCGCGCGTCGGCCACCGCCGGCTCGATCAGCTCCTGTTCCTCGCGCCGGCCGAACAGGCCATGTTCGCCGGCGTGGGGGTTCAACCCGCAGACAAGCAGCCTGGGCCGGTGGCCTTTGATGGCGGTCAGGGCCTGGTCGGTCAGCTCGATGACGTCGAGGATTCGCCGCCGCGACAATTGCCCCGGCATGTCGGCCAGGCCCACGTGCGTGGTCACGAAGCTGACGGTGAGCTTCTCACTAGCCAGCATCATGCAGACTCGGGCAGCGCCGGTGAGGGCGGCGAATATCTCAGTGTGGCCGGGGAAGCCCACGCCAGCCAGGCTGATGGATTCCTTGTTGATGGGGTTGGTGACGACCGCGGCGACTCGGCCCGCCTTGGCGGCGGCGATGGCCGACTCTATGTACTTGTATGCCGCCCTACCGCAATCAGCGCTGACCCGGCCAGGCTCGACGGCGGCGGCGTCGAGTGTCTTTAGGTCCATCACGGCCGGGGCGGTCAAAGCCGGCGGCCGGCCCAGTCGCTCAATGGCAATCACTTCTGACGGTCGCGGCAGCTCGCACCGTTCGGCCACGCGAGCAAGCACGCCGGCGTCGCCGAAGATCACCGGGACACACTCACCCAGCACTCGGGACTCGGTGAGAATCCGCAGGCTCAGTTCCGGCCCCACGCCGGCTGGATCGCCCATTGTCACCGCCACTACCGGCAGAGACGCGCGGGTCTTGGATCTCTTGTTGCCTTTGGCCATCACTTCACCAACTCCGCGACCGACAGGCCCTCTTTGACCAGGCCCTCGACGACCTGTTTTCTCTGGTGCGCGTCGAGCGTCCGCAGCGGCGGCAGCACAGTCGGCCCGCACAGGCCGGCCTCGGCCATCAGTGCCTTCAGCGCCGCAAGCGACCCGCCCAGTGTGCGCCCGGCCTGATACGCCCGGCCTATGGCGTCCATCTGCGCCTGGCACCGGTCAAGCTCATCCTTCCGCCCGGCTAGCGCAGCGTCGTAGAGCCGGCGGCTCAGCCTGGCGGCCAGGTTGCCCGTGCTGGGCACGTAGCCGTCGGCCCCGGCCCGCAGGTGCTCGGCGGCCTTGGCCGTGTAGCCGGAGAAGATGGCGAAGTCTTTATGCCCGCCCAGCTGCTCGACGAGCTGGGCGATGCGGCCTTCTTCGCGGGATGAGTCCTTCAGTGCAACGGCGTTGGGATGGCCGGCGAGCTTGGCCACCACCTCAACCGGGATCGACATGTGCGTGGTCGGTGGGATGTTGTAGACAACCAGCGGCCCAGGGATGCCGCCCAGCAGGGCCTGGAAGTACCCAAGCTGCTCGTCATCGCTGAGCGCGAAGTAGAACGGCAGGTGGGCCACCAGGGCGTCGGCTCCGGCCTGGAGATACTCCCGCCCCGCCCGCAGCGACTCAGTGAGGCAGTTGCCCGATATCCCGGCGTACACCTCCGCCCTGCCGGCAGCGTGCTGGACGGCCAGCTCGACCAGTCGCGACCGCATGGCCATCGGCAGCGAGGCCGACTCGCCGGTCGTGCCCACGACAAAGATGCCATCCACCCCGCCGGCGATCAGGTGATCTATCACGCGCCGGACCGACTTCTCATCCAGCTCGAACGATTCGGTCACGGGCGTGATCATCGGCACGATCACGCCCTTTCGCCGGCCGCGATGTGTCTGGGTTGCACTCATTCGTCAGTACGCCTTCTTGTAGATGGACTCGACGTCGGCCTGGGTCAGCGGGCGAAGGTTGTTCACCAGCAGTCGGGTGACCTTCATCGCCGCCTCGGCCATGCGGGCTATGGCATCGGCCGGGATGCCCAGCTCGCGCAGAGGTTTGGCCACGCCGATCCGCCGCGTCAGGTCCCTGACGCCCGCAACCGCCGCGGCGGCCGCCTCGGCGTCGTTGCGGCCGGCGCCGACGCCCATGGCGACGGCGATCTGCGCGTATCGCTTCGGGGCGGCGGCAATGTTGAACGCCATTACCTCAGCCAGCAGCACCGCGTTGGCCAGGCCGTGGGCAACGTGGAACATCTCGCTCAGCGGATACGACAGCGCGTGCACGGCGGCGGTACTTACCGGGCCGAGGCACAGCCCGCCGTAAAGGCTGCCCAGCGACATGGCCGAGCGGGCGGGCAGGTCGTCGCCGCGGGCGACCGCGCGGGCGAGGTTGGCCGCGATGAGCCGGACGCCCTCCAGCGCGTACAGGTCAACCGCCGGATGCGCGTTGACGTTGGCGTAAGCCTCGATGCAGTGGATGAACGCGTCCATACCGGTCGCGGCCGTGACGGCCGGCGGGACGGTGACGGTCAGCACCGGGTCGACGTAGGCGGCATCGGGCACGATGTGCGGACTGACGACCGCCTTCTTCCGCCCGTCGGCCTCGTCCAGCAGCAGCGCGTTGGGCGACACCTCGCTGCCCGTGCCGGATGTCGTCGGCAGGCAGACCAGCGGCGTGTTCCTGCCGGCGAGCTTGCCCGATCCGAACACCTCGGCCACGGGCTGGTCGCTGTCCAGCAGGGCCGCTGCGAGCTTGGCAACGTCCAGCGCGCTGCCGCCGCCGATGCCGACGACCACCTCGGGCCTGGCCTTGCGGGCGCGGGCGAGGGCGGCCTGGAACATCGCGACGGTCGGCTCGCGGTCCACGCCGTCGTGCACGTCAACGGCCAGGCCGGCCCGGGCGGTTGCGTCTAGAAACGCCTTTGCCGCCGGCAGCACGGGCGGGCTGGTGACGACCGCGGCGCGCCTCCAGCCCCGCGAGGCGATGAACTCCGCGGCCTGCGACGCGCAGCCGTCGCCCAGGACGATCCGCTTGGGCTGCTGGAGCGTGACTGGCTTCATCTCGTGCGGTTCCTTGGGGCCGATTGGGGTTCGTCAGGCGAGATATCGCATTCGCCGCAGGCTGTCAAGTTTCGCCGGCGCCGCGGGCATCGACAGGCGGTCATCGCGGTCGGCGGGAACATGAGCGGCAGCGGCTGAAGGTTATCTCCCGACAGCCGCGCCCGGCCCGCTCGCAGGCGGCCATCATCAGGCGGACGTAGTGGGAGCGTATGGCCGGGCCGGTCAATTGCAGCCGGCGGCGGACAGATTCGATGGCGGCCTCGCTGGGACCCTCGATCTCCACGAACGAGCCGAGCAGCGGCAGCTCGTCAAGTTCGACGCGGCAGCGGCCAAGGCGGTAGCTCGCCCGCCGCTTCTGGAGCCTCAGCATCGGCCGCATCCCGCAGCCGGCCAGCACCTCGGCGATCGCCTTGGCGTCGGCGACGCGGGTCTGGCATTCGCCCCTGATCTTGGCCCTCGCGCGGCGGCGGGCTGGGCCTTTGTAGGTAAGCATCGCGGCGAGGTTGGGGCGCCGGGCGCCGCGACGCAGCAGCCGGGCGGTCCTGAGGCGAAGTCCGCACCCGGCGCGCAACAGCCGGCGAGAAGGCGTGTCCAGGTAGAGGTCATCCTGAATCACGGTGGCCAGGTACTTGCCGCCGCACGCGCGCAGCCGCCGGGCAGTTGCGGTCAGGCGAGCGACCTTGAACTTCATCTCGATCTCTTGCGGCATCGCGGCATTCTAGCGCGTCGCGGCCCCGGCCGCCACCTTAACGTCGTTGCCGGCGGCGCTACTTGCCCTCGTCGCCGTCACCATCCTGCCGCTGGGGCGGCCTGCCCCACCCGAAGACCCGCAGCGGGTAGAACAGCCAGCCCGTCACGGTGGCCGAGAGGTCCTGGCTCCAGTGCCGCAGCAGGTATCTCACCGGGCGGGCACCCGGGTCGGGCATGTGCACCAGCCAGGCCAGCGAGCCGACCCTGATGATCAGCGAAACCAGGAAGCAGAAATGCCAGTTGGTCCACTCCAGCGGGCCCCAGGTCAGGGGATGAGTGCGGAAATACTCCAGCGACTGGGCCAACACCCCGCCGGCCAGCCCGCCCAGCGTCCCGCCGATGCTTATCAGCACGGCCGAGGCCGCGACGTACTTGCTCCTGCCCTGTCCGTCGGCAAAGGCCAGCGTAACGCCCGTCTGCGCCAGGCCCACGCCTCGCCAGGCGACGCCACCGATCACGCACCCCAGCGCCCCCAGCAGGTACGCCGACACCGGCGCGTCGGCTGCGATCAGCGCGCCCCCCCCGCCCAGGTGCCGCCAGACCCAGTTCACACCCGCCAGCAGGGCCGTCGGGTTTGGCAGGTTGCGCGAGGCGAACAGCCAGGGCGTTATCGACAAGCACGTGCCAACCGTGTGGATGATCAGCAGTGGCCGGCGGCCGTAGCGGTCCTGGAGCCTGCCCCACCAGCTCGCCGCGATCATCCCCGCCATCGGGCCGATCACCATGAACAGGCAGTTGGTGCCCAGCTTGCTGAAGCCCAGGCCCTCCGTGGCCAGACGCCAGTAGAACCATCCCCCGAAGGTGGCGGTGAAGGTGATCGTCGCGCCGTACAGCACGTAGTTGCGGAAGACCTTCTCCTTCAGCGGGTCGATGAGCATTCCCCGCATGGTCGACAGGATCGTCCCCTCCTCCGGCGGCTGGGCGGTGATGGGGGGCAGCACGTCCCTGATCCTTCTGAATATCAGGATGTCGACGGCCCCGAAGACCCCGCCGATCGCCAGTATCGTGCAGATCGTCCACATCAGCGTGCGCTGGGTGCCAAGCGTCTCCGGCTTGCCGCGCGCGGTGGCCGCATCCAGCGCCAGCCCGATGGCGATCACCACGATCACCTGGACGACCTGCCCCCACTGCATGCGACTGGCGAAGTACCTGCCGCGGATCCGCCGTGGCACGAGGTCGCTCATCCAGGTCACCCAGCCGGGGCTGCTCATCGCCCCCAGCAGGTAGCTGACCCCCAACACGGCCAGCACCACGACCGCCGCCGCCTTCCCGGGGGCTATCAGCAGCGGCACGGCCGCCACCGCCAGCCAGAGCAGCCGGTGAATCGTACCCCACTGGATGAATGTGTACTTCCGCATCCTGGTGCGCTCGATCAGGATGGCGGCATTGAGCTGGCCGAATGTCGCGATGAACGGCAAGGCCGCCAGAAGCCCAAAGGCAAAATCGTTGAACCCCAACATCCTGGCGAATGCCCGCACCTGATCGCCGGAGGTGCACGACAGCCACACCACCCCGAACATCCACGCCACGGTCACCAGCCGCAGCGACCGGCGCAGCGGCGCGCCACGCACGCTCAGTGCTGGCAACACGTCGTAATAGCGACTCTCCAAGCCTTTCGGCACACCCGTCTCCACCGGAACGCCTCACGGCGCCTCGGCCGGGCACAATATACCCCAACCGCCTGACAACGTGCAGTGGCTTGGCCACGGGGCCTGCTGATGGTGGGGCTGGCGATGACGGACCGGGAATTCTTCCAGAATCCCAGGTGAATCCTCCACGCATTTCGTGGACTCGCGCCGGGGGGGTATAATAGCGTTGGTTGGCAGTGGAGCGGATAGGGTCATGGCTGTACACGGGGCAGCAGCAGAGGAAAGGATGGGAGCAATGCGTGGGGAAAAACCACTTCAGGCATCAGACTATAGGCTACAGGCTTGCG
>Ga0315280_10006805_pt1 | contig 15616 bp, 16 predicted proteins | sample YL17G06_40_MG_FD_203697 | JGI IMG/M metagenome (GOLD analysis project Ga0315280, IMG submission 203697) | Sediment microbial communities from Yellowstone Lake, YNP, Wyoming, USA - YL17G06_40 | ecosystem: Environmental > Aquatic > Freshwater > Lake > Sediment | place: USA: Wyoming | collected... | reverse complement strand
AGTTGGAAAACCGACATCAAAGTTAAAATAAGATACCTTAAGCACAGACGTGCGAATGGTGCCACCGTTGAAAGGTGACCGAGAAATCGTCCACTAATTCGTCAAAAACCACTCGTTGTTATGCCACAGTTCTCCACCATTCGGAAGCTGTCGATACAGCTGTGCGACTAGGGTGTGCTCACCCTCTATTGGGTGTGCTCACCCAGCGAAATTCTAGGAGAGTTGAGACATGAGCAAGCATGTAGGCGAACTTCCAAAACAGTACGATCCGAAAGTTGTCGAGGAACAAGTGAAGAAGACCTGGGAGCAATCTGGAACCTATGAGCTGGTGAAGAAAAGCAGATCAAAGGGACCGAAGTTCTATTTCCTTGACGGCCCCCCATTTCCAAGCTCAGACACACCTCACATAGGAACATGCTGGAACAAAGTGCTCAAGGATACCGTAATCCGATACAAGCGAGCGCGCGGTTTCAACGTACGAGACCAACCCGGCTACGACTGCCACGGCCTACCCATAGAACTGGCGATTGAGCAGAAATTCGGCTTCAAGACGAAGAAAGATATACAAAGCTTTGGCCTCGAACGCTTCGTCTCCGAATGCAAACGTTTCGCCGAAATGAATTCCCAGTCAATGACCCAGATCTTTCAGGATCTGGGGGTGTGGATGGATTGGGAACACCCCTACATGACGCATCATGATGATTACATCGAGAGCGATTGGTGGAGCCTGAAACGCGCCTTTACGAAGGGATTGTTCGAACACGGACAACGAGTCGTCCACTGGTGTCCTAGATGCGAAACCGTCCTATCGGATTACGAGGTCGTACTAGAATACAAGATGCTCCGGGACCCGTCGATCTACGTCAAGTTCCCTGTTGAGGGTAGGCAAAACGAATTCGTTCTTATATGGACTACAACCCCTTGGACGCTTCCTTCGAATGTCGCCGTTATGGTGAATCCAGAGTTCGAATACTCCAAAGTACGATCTGGCGACGAGACATACATATTCGCAAAGGCAAGAGTCGAGCAAGTCAGCAAGGAGACAGGAGCAAGCCTACAGGTCCTCGAGAGCTTCCCAGGCACCAAACTTGAAGGCCTGAAGTATCGTTCACCTCTCGAAAGCCTTGTCCCGGCTCAGCTGAGCCTAACTGGTGGGCATCGAGTAGTTCTGAGTAAGGAGTATGTGACTCTCGAGGAAGGCACAGGCTGTGTACACTCCGCTCCAGGCCACGGTGAAGAGGACTATGAGGTCGGAGTAAGGAACAATCTACCAGTTCTCATGTTAGTGGACGACCAAGGACGATTCGTTCCTGAAGCAGGTAAGTATGCTGGGAAACCGGTTCGAGATGCGAACACGGAAGTAATAGACGATCTAAAGTCTCTTGGAATGCTCCTCTATGCTGGCGACATAGAGCACCGAAGCCCAGTCTGCTGGCGTTGCAAGACCCCACTCCTCATCCGAGCGACGGCCCAGTGGCTCATCCGCGTCGCACAGATGAAAGAGCGCTTCATGAAAGAAGTCGACTCAACACTATGGATCCCGGGTTGGGCAGGGGCCAATCAGTTCAAGAATTGGCTTCAGGGTTTGAAAGATTGGGTAGTATCTCGACAGAGGTTCTGGGGAACACCCCTTCCAGTTTGGGTCTGCTCTTCTTGCAATAATCACGACGTGATCGGATCCAAGGAGGAGCTGCTTAAGAAAGCAATTTCCACTACAGATGTCCCGAGCCTTCACATACCATGGGTGGACAAAGTAAGGATAAGATGCAAATGCGGCGGCGAGATGACTCGCATACCTGACGTGATGGTAGGATGGTATGATTCAGGCGCCGCTTCATACGCATGCCTAGACCATCCCAAAGATCCCAAAGCTACGAAATTCTGGTGGCCCGCAGATTTCATAGTAGAAGGACGAGACCAAATCTCAGGGTGGTTCTTCTCGTTACTCAAGACCGGCATAGTGGCCATGGACGAAGCGCCATTCAAAACGGTACTCATGCATGGGTTCGTCACCGACGACGCAGGGCACGAGATGCACAAGTCACTAGGCAATTATGTAACATCGCAAGAGGTCGTTGAAAAATACGGTAGGGACATATTCCGATACTACGTCCTCCAAACTACAACTTGGGAGGACCTGCGATTCTCTTGGGACGCCATAAAACAATACAGCGGCGATCTCAGCACCTTCTGGAACACATACGTCTTCGCCAGTACCTACATGAGCCTAGACAAGTTCTCACCAGCAAAATGGCCTCTCAAGAAACTGACAGGATCACTTCGACCCGAAGACAAATGGCTACTCAGCCGGCTCAATCGAACAATCAAAAACGTCACCACCGCCATGGATGACTACAAGGTGCACGAGGCAGTCCGTGAACTCAAGAACTTCCTCGTCGAAGAACTAAGCCGCACATACGTCCGATTCATCAGAAGACGAACCTGGGTTGAAAAGCAAACGCGCGACAAAGTAGCAGCATACGCAACCCTATACTTTGCCCTGAAACAATCACTCGCAATGCTAAACCCAATCACTCCCTTCCTCACAGAATCAATCTATCAGAACATGTTCAAAGGAGCCGAACCGAAGCATCCTCAAACAGTACATCTCCTCAATTGGCCTCCTTACGATGAGAAATGGATTGACGATTCGCTCGAGGACGAAATGAATGCCGTACGCGCCGTGCTCTCGACCGTAGCTCTGGCTCGAATGGAGAAGGGCCTGAAGCAACGACAACCAGTCCCGCAACTCGTTGTAGCAACAGATTCAAAGACCATACGCAAAGCGCTCAAAACATACTCGGCACTACTCTCGGAGCAGGGGAATACTCGGAGGTTGACGACTACAGCCAAGGCAGCCGCACAGAAATTTGAGAGCGAAGAAAACGGCCAGCGCTTTGCGAAAGCCGAAGCCACCGATGCAACTGTCTACCTCGACATGAAACTCACGAGGTATGAATTAGCTGAAGGGTTGGCTCGGGACGCGGTCAGGCGTATGCAGCAGATGCGTAAGGAGATGGATCTAAAGGTAGACTCGTACGTATACGCGTACGTTGTGGCTCCATCGAGCAATGAAGCGAGTATGCTCAAGAGCAAGCGCAGCTACATTGCGAACGAAGTACGCGCCAAACGGCTAACTATAGCAACGACAAAAAGGAAAGTAAACGCTCCTTACTACACCAAAACTTGGCAAATAGACTCGAAAGACTACGAATTCGGCCTCTGCGAAACGTCACGACTACATGAAAAATCAGCTTAGACGACTAGACGACGAGACTAAACAGGAACTTCGATGAAGAGTCGCTCGAGGAGTTCTTTGTACCTATTCCTTATCGTGACCTCTGTCACGTTTGCAATCTCAGCTATCTCACGTTGAGTCTTGCGCTCGTTGGTCAACACCGTTGCAATGTAAGTTGCTGCCGCAGCTATCCCAGTAGGGCCTCTGCCGCTTGTGAGCTTCATTTCTTTCGCAATCTCAAGGATCTTGATAGCCAACGCTTCAGCCTTTCCTGATATGACCAGCTTGTTGCTGAAACGGGCCGCGTAATCCCTGCTCGTGGAGGGGGGCACGAAGGCTTCGAGCTCCCGGACCATAAATCTGTAGCTTCGGCCGATGTCTTTCCGATTCAAACTAGAAGACGATGCGATTTCGTCCAGCGTTCGTGGGACGCCGCATTGCCTGCAGCTCATGTAAATGGCTGCAGCGGTCACGTTGTGAATTGACCGCCCACGAATCAGACGCTTCTTGATCGCACGGCGGTAGATCACAGACGCCGTTTCAAGTATGTTCTTTGGCAAGTTGAGCGCAGATGCGAGTTTGCTGAGTTCAGCAAGAGCAACCGCAAGATTTCTTTCAGTTGCATCCGAGACGCGAACCCTGCTTTGCCATTTGCGTAGTTTGTAGAGGTCGAGTCTTTGGGTCGCCGTTGCTCGTTTGCCGAGCACTCGTCTATCGCGCCAATCGATGACTGTTGAGAGACCTTTATCATGAATCGTATAAGTCAACGGAGCACCAACACGGGTCCTTTTCGCCTTTTGGTCGTCGTCAAACGCACGCCATTCTGGGCGCGTGTCAACTATCTTTTCAGAGATGACGAAACCGCATGCCATGCAGACAATTTCGGCGGCCTCGTAGTCGCGCATCAGTTTGGGTCCGCCGCATTCTGGGCAAACGCGGACTTTGCGTGCGGACTGCAGTGCTTCGCTTAATTCTCCGTCAGCGTCCTCGGGCACTATCTCATCTACCCTAGTCTAGGGAGTAGGCAATTCGTCCGACGTACTTTGTTGGTGAGGGGGTTGAGGGTCTAATCGAGAGGTATGGTGCTGAGACCGGGCCAAAGAGATCTTGGATTTTTCCCATCTCCCTTAACTTACTATCACAGGCTTTCGTTCCCATTCTTACGAAACAAGTCTGATCGCATTTCACTATGAGGCTGCGGCTGCTTGAAAAGTGAAGAATTTTGCCGAGCCTCCGCAAACTTGCCTCGTCACTCCCGCCGTGGGTCATGCGAAAGTCAGAATCGTATATAAAGTTACGTTAGTGTGCAAACTTTCTAAGTCGAACGCGCAAGAATATTCATGAAATTCGACATGACGCGGGTTATGTTCTTCGCGTTGCAAACGCGCTTTATTGTCCTTGTCTTACTCTTTCGCTCTCAGAGCTCGAATCAGAATATGGCTCCGACTGCCGTCAAATGTGATCTATGTATGGGAGAGCGCTCTCAAGACCCCTGAACGTTTTTACGCATCGATAGGGAACTTTGTTTTCAAACGGCAGCTCGGCTCAGATGATAAAGGGCGTAGTGCTTACAAATTTCATGTCGTACGAGAACGCTTACGTTCCCTTAGAGCCTGGGCTGAACCTGGTCTGCGGACCGAATGGCGCTGGCAAGTCCTCGGTCCTGCTCGCCATCTCGGTAGTCTTGGGTCAAGCATACACTGAGAGATCCAAACGCTTGAGCGACCTCATCAAATGGGGAACCGATGAGGCTAGAATTGCTCTTATTTTAGACAATACTGGAGCCAAGCGTCCGTTCCCTCAGTTTCACACAGACCTAGTCACGGTGACGCGTGTCCTCAGACAAAATGGAACCTACTACTATCTCCTTCAAAACAAGCCTGCAGCGAAAACCAAGATCACTGACGTTTTTCAGAGCATGGGACTAAACCCGGACAATATCCTAGTCATAATGCACCAGTTCATGGTAGGTCGATTTGCAGCGGTAAGTGCTCAAGATAAGTTGAAGATGCTCGAAGAGGCCATCGGATTTCAATCATATAGAGAAGAGGTCCTTGACGCAAGGAAACGCTTAGACAGCGTGATGAGCGAAGAACACTCACTAGTGCAGGTTCTGGAATCAACGAAAGAGACGCATGATTATTGGAAACGTGAGTACGAGCGTTTCATGCAGAAACGCGAACTGGAAACAAGACTCGAGGCATTCAGACGGGAACTTCTTTGGGGTAAGATACAGAAACGGAAGGAGGCGCTTACCCGCATTCAGACTAGGATCGAGTCCAAGAAACGGGCGTTGGAGTCAGTTGAGAACAAGATTCAGGAGTTAGCAGAGTCAAAGAAGAAACGGCAAGGAAAGTACGATGAAATAAACCTCGGCCGAATGGACCTCGAGGACAAACGCGTCGAACTTACCAAGGATATAACGACCCATGAATTGAACCTAGAGTGGGCCACGAATCTTCTCCAGAACTTCCAGTCTGTAGACGTGGAACTGGGAACGACACCTGAGAAGCCCGAGCTTCAGACACTCGGCAAGCTCAAGTCATCATGGAAGGAAACGGCGGAAGAATCGCAGGAACGGCTGATTAGAAGTAAGGAGAAGATGACGCTTCTGAGCGAGAAGATCGCCGATGCGAGCGGACGACTTGAGGACGCACTCTCAAGACTAATCGACACCAATGTGGAGTACGAGGTTTCAGGATTCAAGAAGAAGCTACTCGCTGAAGAGAACGCTGACCTGGAAGCTCAGATTCGCTTAGTCAAGGAAGAACTGGATCCGATGATAGCTTCCGCCGAGAAGGCTGGTCCACCAGTCGAGTCGCCTAGGAAGATTCTGGACATCATGCTTGACATTGGCACCGTCGAGGAGCAGATCAGGCCTCTGGCCTCGATATCCGAGGATGTAGAGAAAATGTACTCCTCATATGCCAAGGTTTACGAGGACTTACGACAGAAGGCAGACCAGGTTGCGCGAAGTCGCGAAGAAGTTCTGACTGAACTCGATAAACGTCTGGGTCGATGGAGAGATGTTCTGGCAACCTTCCTTGAGGAGTTGACATTGCGTTACAATGAAACACTGGGAAGCGTTGGCGCCATAGGAAGCATACGCCTCATGTCGTCTAGAGACATCGAGAAGTGTGGGTTAGAGATACTGGTGGGGTACAAAGGGAACAAACCCACCGCCTTAGACGCCTTCACCCAGAGCGGAGGAGAGCGGAGCATTGCGATGATGGCTTTCCTCCTCGCACTCCAACAGCACATCACCTCTCCCTTCAGGGCAATCGATGAATTCGACGTCCATATGGATCCAAAGAACCGTGAACTCGTCACCCAGCTCATCATGACCAGTGCCGGAACGATGAAGGAAGGCCAGTATGTGGCGATTACGCCTGGTCAAATAAACGTGACCGACAACTGCCATGTCATAGTTGTGCAAAACGTCGAAGGCACATCCATTGTTAGCGAGTTGAAGTGACCCATGACAGAGAAAGCGAAAAGCCGTAGAATAGGCCTAGCATCGGGCAGGAAGGAGCTAAAGGAGGTTGTAGAGACCTGCGACGCCATCTCTGAACGGAAATTCAATCCATTCTTTCTCGATGTCAAACTTGGGGTTGACACGCTTAGACAGTACTTCCCATATTGGGAGCGGTTCGAAGATCACTGCCTCGACGCACATGCACTAAACAGGCTTTCAGAGGTAGTACGCCTTCAAAATACACAGCTCAAGTTCCAATCGAGCGCCCTCTACGCCGACCCAGAATTCATCGGTAGAAAGGTCGAACGAATGAGCGAAAAGCGCCTCGCTGAGGTCTTCCTTCAAAGCTGGCATCCACTTACCGGACTCGAGCAGCTCACACAAGAAGTGATCTCCGAGGCCCTGAATTACTGGAACCTACTCCTACCGATCGAAGAACGCTGGAAGAAGAGAGGGTACGAACGCGGCAGGGATCCGCAGAAAGCAGATTCGAGCACTCTCGACGGTCTCGGGATACATGGAGAAGAATTCAGCAAGAAGCTCACATCCTTATGGAACGAACTACTCCAACAATACAGCTCGGGACAGAAGCAGATCGACTATTGGCAATTCATCAAAGGCCAATCCCACACCCACACAGTTCAAAGAGCTTACTTCGTGAGCTTCCTTGTCACATATGGCTATGCGAAGCTCCATGTGGAACAGGACAGGCTGGCGCTTATCCCCGTTGAGCAACCCACGATGAAAGCAGCTGCTGGAGCGGTGAGCTTTCCAATACCAATCCCAAGAGAGGCTTGAAAACTTGGAGAACACTCAGACCAAGAGCTTCTATTCTGACAAGTTGAAACGTGCCATCCATCTGCTCCTATTTCGCCGCGGAAAGATGCCCGGTGCCAGGGAATGGGAGCTGAAGGAAAAAGTCGGGAAGAACTATGAGCAGGTCTTGACCCAGTTGAACCAGCTTCTAGCCGAGCTTGACTTGGAGGTAAAGAAGGTCATCGAACCTCGAAGCGAGGCAATTGCTACGGAAGGCGAACCTGCGCCGCTGGAGGAGGCGAGGTACTTTGTAACGCTGAAGGGTACGTTGGGTTTGAAGGAGGCTAAGATGATTGGTTGGCGAATCGATAACTTGGCCGCGCTCAGCGCTTCCGTCGCCTTCTTGGTCTCGAAACAGGGAAAGGCGCCTCGCGAAGACGTAGAAAAACTATTGGCCCACAAGTTCGGTCGATGGAAAGCAGCTACCTTGGTAGACATATTCCTCAGGACGGGCTATCTTGAAGAAGATGACGCTGGGACGATGGCGCTGGGCTGGCGTACGCGATCTGAAGTTGACTTGCGCGCCCTAATGACGAAGATGGCTGAGGCTAAGCTTTAGTCGGCTTCGGGTTTCGTGGTCTGTTCGAGAAAATCTTTCGGGTATTTCTTCTGGTTGACGAAGTCCTTCACATTCCCTCTCTTGACGTGTTTCGACAGTTCCAGGAGTTGTTCGCGCTGGGCGTAGTGGTCATGGACCTTGGTTCTTCCCAGAACTGTTAGTACTTGGCCGAGGAAGAATGTGGGCAGTCTCTGCTTGTTGCACATGGGGCATGTGCAGTGTAATCCGGCCCCGTACTCCTTGTCCCATTCTTTGCGCTTGAATACACCCCAATTTCTGGAGTCAAACCTGTTGATCTTGTCCTTGGTAAGTGGCACGGGGGGCGGCGGGACGACCCATCTGTTGTAACTGTCCACTCCGAAGAGCGGAAGCATCATGCCCTCCGAGCAACGGAGCAGGCTGTGCGCGAAACGAATCTTAGGCGGAACCTGAAAGGCATGCACCCACAGCGCAGGATCCTTTTTCTTTGCATCTTCCAACGAGCGGAGCGCTTGGTAGTAGAATCCTCCCTTCATATCGAAACCAATCGATTTGACACCGCGTTTGAGTATCGGTTTAAGGGTCTGCTCGAATTCCTCGCGAGTACCAGCCGGAGCCAGGACGGGCATTAGCGGCTTGTCGAGGCCTCTATTGTCCAGCCATCTTTCTGCAAATCGAAAGAGGCGGAAGAAGTCTCCTGGCGATACGCCGGGACTCTGCTGAACCGTGATCACGTCTATGTCTGCGAAGTATTGAAGGTCAAGAATCGTTCGAAGATCGTTCGACTCTGTTACAGCTGCTTCGCCTTTCAAGATGAGAAAGAGGGTGCTAAGCGCGTCCTCGTGGACTGATGTTTCTCGAGCGAGCCGTCGTGCGAACTCCTTCAGAAATTCTTCTTCCCGCAGAATGCGCTTCAACGTTTCTGGATATATTAGCTTGCCAGCGATGATTATCTCCGTTGGGAATTCCTGTTTTAGACCGACTAGTCTGGTGGCGTTCAGTTCGGTTGTCGTGGCGAACTTGTTTGGCAATGGCACTTTAGCGTTCGAATAGTTGAGGCTACCGCTGACTGTACCTGTTTCTTCGTCAATTTCGATGTTCTTCTTGGATAGTTCGGGCATGGTAAGGACTCCCTCGAGCTGACCTTCCGCCACTATTCTCGTAGCCCGCGATTAAAAGCGAGAGGGTTTCTCTGATCAAGTTGAGTGGTCTTTGATTGTTATTTCGACGATGAGTTTCTCGGGTTGCGATGAGATGTTCATGGATTGGATGGCATAATCCCCCTGCATGCGAAGTAATCTGTTGATTATCTTCACTTTGTCACCGGGCAGTGGCTGAACCTTGACCTCTTCCATCTCAGTTAGGCACGTCGGGCAGATCCAGTAACACTTCTTGATCAAAGTCCCTTCGTTTTCCGTGTTCTCCTGGTATCGTACCTTGTGGCATACTTGTTCGGTGATCAGATTGCATTTCGAGCAATGCCGTCTCTCTGAGATCTGAATATGTCTCCCACTATTCGTGATCAAGCTAACCGTTTGAAAGTGTCGAGAACTGAGGCTTTAGTTATGAGAGCTAAGCAAAACTATCCAAGGGGATGTCAAGTGAGGTTCAACATCGAGGAAGAAAGGTTCCTCAGAGACAATGAGGTTGGGAGACTGGCCACGATATGCGCGGACAGACTGCCGCATGTTGTCCCAGTATGCTACATTTATCGTTCAGGAGGTTTGTGGATGGCAACTGATTACGAGACAAGAAAGTATCGGAACCTCTTGTCGAACAACAAAGCAGCTTTGGTTGTGGACGCAGGATACGATTCGAATCGAGGGATACTCGTACAGGGACGAGCCAGGATCTACGAGAGAGGACTCGAGTTTCGCAAGGCCTATGCGGCTTTCTACAAGAAGTTCAATTGGGTTAGAGCCACTCCATGGAAGGAAGGGGAAGTCCCGTTCATCAAGATTGAACCTAGTCGCAAAGCATGCTGGGGCCCGAGGTCGAAGTGAAATGGCAAAATGAAAACTAGATCACTAGAAGGTTATTCAGTTCCTAGGAGGAATGGCTTATGCGCCATAGTCCGAGGAAGTTTTGGGAATACGTAGCACGTCGCGTGTTGTTGCTCATCTTTCTTCTGGTTGGCGTGACAATAATCACTTTCATCTTGCTACAGGTTTTTCACGTTGACGTATCTTACCTGGGATAGTCCGGGAAAGTCAACGACTACTGTGATTACTGAATTCGCAGGGCAAGCGAAGGAGACCCGAGACTCGGAACTCCGGACGGGAAAAACAGATCTCCATTGTAGCGCCTTAATACTTAATTAGCCGCCACCTTAAGGCTACGCAGATTCTCGCGCGTTTTGAAGGCATCAGTTTTGGGCGAAGAAATAGAGCTACCACCCCAGCTACAGGAGCAGCTGGTCCGTCTGCAGCAGCTCCAGCAGACGCTACAATCCGTTGTCGCGCAGAAACAACAGCTCGAATTGGAGTTGAATGAGACGGATAAGGCTCTTACAGAGCTCGAGAAATCAACTGATGAGACGCCCGTGTACAAGAGTGTTGGCAGCATACTTGTCAAGTCCAACAGGCAGACTTTGCTGACAGAACTGAAGGAACGTAAGGAACTGCTGACAACCCGCGTAACGGTTCTAGGTAAGCAGGAAGAACGCACTAAGGCGAGACTCAAAGAAGTTCAAGAGAATCTCCAAGAAAGATTACAGCGACCGAAAGCGTCGCAACAGTAATCGCATCTCTCTTCTCCCGCTCAAGTCAGTACTAGGAAACCGGTCGCAATGGCAATTGAGCTAAAAAGAAAACCGTCTGCAGAAGAAGTCGAGCAGATCTGTATGGCCGCAGAAGAAGCTGCTCGGAAACATCTCTTGTCTCGAGTGTCATTGAAGCGTGTAAGTGACTTCGACGTTACGGTCGAAGCGCTGGGCGACAAGCCGCTAATTCTGAATGTTGGAATATCAATTGAGCTCACAAGCGGCAATGAGGACCTAGAACCGCTAGTTGATGAGGCCACCGATTTGGCATTCACCGCCGCCGAAACAAAAGCTAGGGAGCTTAACCTTTGGGTGGACACAACGTTCTCGTGAAGCTCCTACGCAAAGCAAGAACGATCCTTGTTGTAGGCCATCAAAACGCTGACCCCGACGCAGTGTGTTCCGCCTTCGCGTTCATGATCCTAGCACGGAGAATCAATCGCAAAGTTCGTGTGACATTCACGTCCCCCGGCGGTGTCAGCAAATTGTCAAAGCAGATCCTCAAGGTCGTTCCGTTAGAGGTGAATGAACAGCCCGATCTTTCAGGAACCGACCTGATCGTTACTGTGGATACGAATACCTTGCAGCAACTCGGTGCTCTGCGAAATTCCATCATGAGTTCGGGAAAGCCGCTGGTCATGATTGACCATCATGCTCCACATCCTGAGAGCACAAAGACTGCTTTGTTCGTCCTTTGCGAAGAGGAATCAACCTCAACCTGCGAAATGGTTCTGGACATGTTCGAGAGATCGCGTATCAGACCCGATAAGGTTGTAAGTCAGGCGCTTCTCGTCGGCATCCTCGTTGAAACAGGTCATCTCTCGATAGCTACTCGCCGCACTTTCGAACATGCATATTCCTTGATCCGGGCGGGTGCGGATCTTGAAGCGGCTCTCGCACTGACGCGGAGCGAAATGGACGAATCCGAGCGAATAGCGAGAGTGAAGTCAGCTCAACGACTGCGATTGGAGCGCGTGAACAAATGGCTCGTTGCTCTCTCAGAGATCGGATCATATCACGCTTCAGCTGCAAGAGCGCTGGTCGCTTTAGGAGCACATTTGGCGGTGGTTGCCGGCAAACGAAACGAAGAATTAACAGTGAGCTTTCGCGCCACACGTGACTTTGTCTCGGAAACCGGAATTCATCTTGGAACGGATTTGGCGAATCCGCTCGGTCTGAGAATGGGAGGCATGGGAGGTGGGCATGCGACTGCCGCAGGGGCAAACGTAAAAGGTGAAGTCAATGAAGCACTGAGACTCGCCTTGACTCTTGTGAGAGAGTTCATCACTCGTTCCCCAAAGGCTAATACTGACGCTCCTCGTTATCCGCTGGCTTCATCCCAAACTGGGGTAACTACGCAAGAATGAGATGAACGCGTGAGGGCTCATATCCGTTGCCGGCAATTGCAGCTCGGAGTCTTTCATTCACATATGCTGGCGCGCAAAAACCGTCAATGGACAACGTAAACCTAACCATTGAGAAGGGCGAGTTCGTAATCCTAACCGGCCCCAGCGGCTGTGGCAAGACGACATTCTGCAGATGCCTGAACGGCCTAATACCAAACTTCTATTCAGGAAACCTGCAAGGCGACTTGGAAGTAGACGGGTTGAAAGTCGAAGGCAAGTCCACTGCCGAACTTGCCACACACGTGGGTTTCGTCTTTCAAAATCCCGAGAACCAGCTCTTCTCACTCTCAGTTGAAAGAGACGTTGCTTTTGGTCTAGAGAACCTCGGCGTCCCACGAGAAGAGGCGATTGAGCGGGTTCGGTGGGCTATGGAGTCAACCGGAATCCTAGAACTGCGCGACAAAGCGCCATACGAACTATCAGGGGGCCAACAGCAACGCGCAGCCATCGCTGGCGTTCTGGCCATGCAACCGAGCATTCTCGTTCTTGACGAACCAACCTCATTCCTTGACCCCAAGTCGGCTGTCGATATCGTCAAAGTCATAGCCAGACTAAACCAGGAACTCCAACTCACCATACTCCTTGTAGAACATAGACTCGATATTGTTTCTCAATACGCGAACAGAGTAGTCGTGATGGACAAGGGAACCATCGCCCTAGACGGCCCTCCCTCGGAGGTATACGGTGACAATGCACGCCTGATTGGCATTGGACTGCCACGAGTGACCATGCTCTTCCATCTCCTACGCCGGGACGGTTTCCCACTAACAAGGAACCCGACCACGGTTGACGAAGCATCAACCGCCTTGAGAGGCCTCATATCGAAATGATCTCCACCGAGAACGTGTCCTTCCACTACCCGAGCACGCCAGAAGTTCTTCATGAAGTCAACCTGCAGATCAAAGATGGTGAGTTTGTTGCGATTATGGGTGAAAACGGCGCCGGCAAAACCACTTTGATCAAGATGTTCAATGGCCTACTGAAACCTACACAGGGAAAGGTGTTTGTAGATGGCGTGGACACTCACGAGAGATCTGTAGCGCAACTATCTAGGAACGTTGGTCTGATCTTCCAGAATCCCGACCATCAGCTATTCGCGGAAACAGTAGCCGACGAATTGAGCTTCTCCTTGCGCAATTTCGGTTTCAAGGAGGATATCGTTCAACGTAGGGTTACGAACATGTTGACGGCCCTAGACTTGGACCGCTACAAGGATTCATCACCATTTGTGCTGAGCGGTGGTGAAAGGAAGCGTGTTGCCCTAGCCGCAATCCTAGTCTGGGATCCGAAACACGTGATTATGGATGAGCCAACCATTGGCCAAGATTATTTGCAGAAGGACCGGTTAAGGAACTTCATCGTCCAACTCATATCGCAAGGCAAGACCGTAGTAATAGTCAGTCACGACGTGGAATTTGTTGCGGAATGCAAGCCTCGGGTAGTGTTGCTCTCTCGAGGGAGAATTATTGCGGATGGACCGGCAACTGAAATACTCACAGATCCCTCGGTCGTAGAGCAATCCTCGTTGGTGATGCCTCAAATCTCTTCGCTGATGGCCAATCTGAAGGAACTCGAACCTCCACCCGACATCATTGATGCATATTCTGCCAGAGAATTCCTGAGAGTGAAATTGAAGGCCGCTATCGGAGCTCAGCCTCCAAAGAGGTGAAACCGAAATGTCGTTGAGATTTGTTGAAGGCTTCAAGTTCACGAAGATGGATAGCCCCATTCATAGACTCGACCCGAGAGCGAAATTCATACTGACAATGGGATTCTTCGCGATCTCTCTGATGTTCACGAACATCTACGTGCTACTCGTGTTATTCATTGTTCAAATACCCGGAGTTCTTCTCGCCAAGAGCGTCGCCAGATGGCTGCGCTCCATGCGAGGCGGCCTCTTCCTAGGCGTCTTCATTCTGATCATGAATCTGATCTTTGGAACCCCTCTGGTTTCTTCGCTTGCTTTCACAATTCGCTTCTTCGCCATTATGTCCTCATTTTCGTTCTTCTTCATGACGACCTCTGCGGATGACCTCGGCCTAGCATTGGACCAGATACACGTCCCATACTCCATATCTTTCACATTCACAACCGCGGTCAGACTTGTTCCCACAATGGCCGTAGATGCCCAGACGGTCGTTGACGCTCAGCGGTCAAGGGGCTTAGAACTGGACAAAGGGAATTTCGTGAAACGAATCCGGAACTACGTTCCAATTCTGATTCCATTAATAATCTCAGCAATTAGAAGAAGTGTGGAGTTGGCAGAAGCTCTCGAATCACGCGCTTTCGGAGCAACCGAGAAGAGAACCGCCATCGTGACACTCAGAATGCGGTTCGCCGATTACTTGGTTATTCTTGCCACCATAGCTGGGTTGGCGTTGGCGTTCTACGTTTACTTCTATGTCCGCCTTCCCACACTCGTCTTGCCCTTCCAGATGCCACGACTTTTCTAGTCGAATAGACCCAGTCCTTTAAGCGAACAAGGGTTGGGATAGATGGCTCTGCCGAGAATCACAATCGATAGCAGGGAAGCTGCATCAGGAATACCGGACCTCCTACAGAAGAAGGGCGTATACGTCCAATTGAGGCCACTGGATGTTGGTGATTACGTAGTCGCGGAGTATGCCGCTGAGAGAAAGACTGTGCGGGATTTCATCACGTCACTCTATGGGGGCCGACTTTTCGACCAAGCGCGTCGAATGTCCCAATCCTACCAAAACCCCCTACTCCTCGTGGAAGGGGACATTCAGGAGACATTGGCGGATCTTAGAAATCCGCGAGTATACTGGGGAACATTGCTCGCCCTGGCTCTCAATTTCAACTTCAAAGTATTCTTCACCCTAGACCAAGAACAGACAGCAGACTTGCTCTATGTATTGGCTAGCCAGCCCCATAGAATGGGGCGGCAGATACATCCACTACTTGTGAAAAAACCGCGGATGGCAACGACTAGAGACTGGCAACTGGCCTTGCTAGAGAGCCTACCAACGATCGGACCAAAACTCGCAGAGAAACTTCTATCATCCTTCGGAACGGTTCGGAATGTCTTTCGTGCCTCAAAGGTTGAATTGGCGGTCAAGGGTGGCATAGGATCAGCGCGCGCAAAGAAAATTCAGGACGTACTAGATGCTGAGCATCGCCGAGGAGGGCAAAGGCAAACAAAGCTTGGTTGATGCGCAGACGCAACTCATTTCCAAGAACCGAGGTAGCGTACCTGTTCGTCGGTGAGATTGTCGATCTGGAGGTTATGAGTTTCGAGCCACAATCTCGCGATTTCTCTGTCAATGTCCAATGGAACACCATACACCCTTCTCTGCAATGTCCCTTTGCTCTTCAGCAAGTGTTCTGCTGCAAGGGCTTGATTGGCGAAGCTCATGTCCAT
>Ga0315280_10006804_pt1 | contig 15618 bp, 10 predicted proteins | sample YL17G06_40_MG_FD_203697 | JGI IMG/M metagenome (GOLD analysis project Ga0315280, IMG submission 203697) | Sediment microbial communities from Yellowstone Lake, YNP, Wyoming, USA - YL17G06_40 | ecosystem: Environmental > Aquatic > Freshwater > Lake > Sediment | place: USA: Wyoming | collected... | reverse complement strand
GACCGGGGTCGAGACGATCCACACGGCCGGCGATTCGAGTTGGGCCGGGGCGTCCTTGGCCGTGGGAGCTTCGGCGACCAAGCGCAGCCCGAACCGGCCCGCTCGCGCCGCCGACCCGTGCAGCTCGGCACCGCTCTGGACGCCATCGGTCGGGTACTGGAAACACCGCCACCCGGCCCGAACGAACTGCTCCCCGTCCTCGAAGTCCCCGCCGGGCAGCAGGTTCTCGCCTGGCCGCGAGGCCGCGATCCGGGCCATGAGGCTTCCATGGTCCGGGAGGGTGGCAAAGAGAACCGCCGCCGGACTGCTCACCGGCGAATCGAGCAGGTCGGTCGATTTCTTCCAGAGGACGCGCTCCAGAAGCCGCAGCGGCCGCATCGCCCCCTCGGCGTACCCATAGGCCGCCGTGTCGTCGTTGGCGGCCAGGTAGGCGGCGGACTGGCGAAGCTGCTTTTCCGCGTCCGACAGCCACTCGGGGGCCTTCTGAAGCGCCGCCACGCGCCCGGCCGATTGACTCGCCACCGCGTTGACCTGCTGGAGCCTTGCCTCGGCTAGGGCGCGGAGCAGCTCGGCGCGGCGGTGGCCGGTCCGCTCGACCTCCCGCGTGGCTTCCCGCAGGGTCCTCGGGTCGTTGGCCGTCAGCAGGACCAGCGAGCCGAGGTTGAACTGGTCGAGGGTGATCGACAGCCCCCCGGTGACCCGCTTCGGCCGCAAGAGCTCCAATCGGCCGGGCGACATGAGGTAGGCGGAGTACGTTTCGGGGACGCCGGGGACGATGAAGGTGATTCCCTTTTCCCTCGCGGCCGGGGGGCCGGCCACGTATTGAGCGCCCGGAGGCAGCCAGAGGGGAACCAACAGGCGGCTGTGCTCGCGCTGCAACTGGGCGGCGAACGTGCCGGGCTCGCTCCCGCCGACCCACGCCATCACGTACCCGGCCGCCGCCCAGGGCTCGGCCAACTTGAGCTCCAGGTTGACCAGTTCGAGGGTCAGGGCCCGGACCCGAGTGTCCAGGTCGGCAGCGTTCAGCGGACCGCGCGACTCGAACAACAAGCCGCGGCTGCCGGCCGTCACGGCGGTGTAGGCCAGCAACTGGATTTGTTCGCTGGAAAAGCACCCCGGTAAGGGACCCCGGCCCAAGGCGGTCCATTGCTGCCGCAGCGACTCGGCCGGCTGGGTCTGAATGGTCGTCCAGACCGCTTTCCCCGGGACCGCCAAGCGGGGCCGCTGGCGAAGCCACGCGGCGTAGTCGGCAAGTTCCAGGCTCGTTCCCAGCGGGGACCGGCTGAGGATGAGGAACTCCACCGCCCGGCTGTATTCCTTCAACCCCGTCTCGGCCTGGCACACTAAGGGCCGCCCGGGCTGCCGGCGATCGGCGATCTTGAGTTGCCTTGCCCAGCGGCCGGCGGCGGCTGCCTGCTGCACCCCCAGCCCGTGCCCCAAATCCCAGGCAAGCACGCGATCGTAGGCCGGTCCGATCTCGGGCATTGCCGGGGGGGCATCTGGACTGTCTGGAAGGGCGGCAGCCGGCGGCCCCCCCGGCGGCGGACAGACCAGCCACAGACCCTCCGCCTGACTTCCAGGGGGGGGAGCCAGGCGGCTGACCTCTTCAAGCAGCTCCGCCGTAGGTGGCTCCGCGAGCCAGACTACGTTGAATCCAAGTCGCTCCAGGAGCGACAGGGGCTCCCCCTGGTACTGTATCCCGCGGGGGAGCATCGGAACGTCGTCCACCAGGAGGACCGAGTCGGTCACTTTGACCTGTCGGCCTGTCGGGGCGACGGGATTGGCTCGGCCGATCGCCGGGAGTGCCCCGGTTGGGTCTCCCTGCCGCGCTCCGGCCGGATTGCCGGGAATGCTGCCGGCCGCGGGTGAGGGTACCGTGTTGCCTGGTCGGGGGGCGTAGCCGGCAATGTCCAGGTCGTCGATCCACACGTTGGTCACCCCCGGCCCCCCGTAGACATTCAGCAACAGCCGCCCGACGTAGGCCTCCGCGGGGTCAATGTTCGGCCCCCACTGGGCCCGCAAGCTCCAGACTTGCCTCCTCAGGGCTTGGGGGACGTCTTCGATCCGAAGCTGCTGCCAACGCCCTACGATCGTATAGGTGGTACCCTGCACGAGGACGGACAGTGGACCCCCGCTTCGCGGGTCCCGACTGCGGGGCAAGACGATTTCCGCGGCCAATTGAATTCCCGGTCGATCCGCTTTAACCCAGACGGTGGGCAATAGCTCGGCGATCACTTGGGGGTGGCCCACGTCGTGGCTGTAGTAGACCACAGAGCCGCTCGAGCCCTCCACGCGGAGCAGTTCGCACCCATTGCCGGTATGGGCTTCCCCCTGGACACGCTGGTGGACCTCGACGCGATGTTGGGCGTTACCGCCGGCGGGCCTCCAGCTCGGCTGGGGGCCCTCGAAGCCATCATACCAGGCAGGGGGGTTGCACAGTGCGGCCGGGCCGACCGCCAAGATGGTCAGCAGCGCGGTTGCAGCAGTCCGCCACGAGCAGAAAGGGGACATTCCAGTGGCAGAAAACCAACATCGCAGTGGGGGGAGGATCTCGACGTAACAATAGCTTGTACCAGGATTTGCGAGCTGGTTCCAGAGCAAACGTAGCGTTTTGGAATCGGCCGCGGGTGGGAATCGGTTCTTGGCCCTGGGTGGTAACTCCTTTCAGTAAAAGGGTTTAAGATTCACGCACCGGGCCGGTTGTCCTCTGGGCATGGCAACTGCTTCTGGGCAGGCTAGTCACCCGGTCCGGAGAGAGCCATGAGCCACGAGCCCGAGCCCATCGCCAACGAAGTCGGCGACATCCCCGCCGAGATCCACGAACTGGTAGCCGCGGTCAGCCAGTTGCCCCGAGAGTCCCGGGAGGCGATTGCCCCCGTTTTGGGGCGCGTCGTGGAGAGCACTCAGCGGCGGCGGCGGATCTTGACCCTTGTCCAAGAGGCCCTCAGCCAACTGCGGCTGGACATGAAGTATCTGGTGTTTGACCTGGAGGCGACCCGCCGCGAGCGGGACGATTACCGGCGGCAACTGGAGGAAACCTGATCCGTTCCCCCCACTAGCTTACACCCGAACAGGTTTTGTGGCCCCGATGCATTGCGGGAGCCGCCGCGGTTGCATACGATAGAATTGGTTCAGGCAAGGGCACGGACATGGCTCGCTGCGACCGGGTAGACAAGCACCAGTGAGGAAGGGTATCCGGGATGGGCCGACCAACCGCTGAACTGATCGCCCAGCGAGCTTTCGACCTCGGGCTGCTCAACGAAGGGCAATTGCAGGAGGTGTGGGGCTCGTTCGGGAGCCGCTCGGTGGACGTCGACGATTTTCTGCAAACCCTCGTCCGCCGCGAGATGCTCACCAACTACCAGCTCGACCGCCTGATGAAAGGCGAGCGGTCGGGCTTCTTCTTCGGCGACTACAAAGTCCTCTACCTGGTCGGCACGGGCACCTTCGCGCGGGTCTACCGGTCGGTGCACAAGGACACGGGGCAGGTGGTCGCCGTGAAGGCCCTCCGCAACCGCTTCAGCGACATTCCCTCCCAGTACGGCCTGTTCCTCCGCGAGGGAGAGTTGGGGCGGACGCTCCGCCACCCGAACATCGTCCCGATCTACGAGGTCCATTCCACCGGGCGGGTGCACTACCTGGTGATGGAGTTCATCGAGGGGCGCAATCTGCGGGAATTTATCAAGGTCCGCAAGATCCTCAACCCCGCCGAGGCCACCCGGCTGATGATCGACATCTGCCGCGGCCTGGACTACGCCTTCGAGCGGACCGTAACCCATCGCGACCTGCGGATGAGTAACGTGCTGGTCTCCAGCCGGGGGCAGGCGAAGCTGGTGGACTTCGGCCTTGCCTCGGGGGACGAACCCCTGCCGGAGACGATCGATTTCGACATGCCCAGCACCCGGACCATTGACTATGCCGCGCTGGAGAGGGCCACCGGAGTCCGCCGCGGCGACGCCCGCAGCGACATCTACTTCGCCGGCTGCATCTACTATCACATGCTCAGCGGCGTGCCGGCGCTGCTGGAGGTCAAGAACCGCGTCCACCGGCTGAATCGGTCCCGCTTTTCCAACATCCCTCCCATTCAGAACATCGCGCCGCCGCTGCCGCACTATCTGCTTTCCGTGCTCAACCGGTCGATGGCCCTGGAGCCGAACCGGCGCTATCAATCGCCCGCCGAGTACCTGGCGGACCTGGAGACGGCGGCCAGGCGGCTGGGGGAGGACGGGGTGTCGGCGGAACCGGCCGCGCCCGCCGCCCCGCGACAATCGCCGGAAACCGCTCCCGAGGAGCCGCAGGAGCCCCAGCACGTGGTGATGATCGTGGAATCCAACGTGCGGATGCAGGACATCTTCCGCGAGGGGCTGAAAAAGGCCGGCTACCGCGTGCTGCTCACCAGCGACCCGGACCGCGCCTTCGAGCGCCTCAGCCTGGAGTTCGGCACCGTGGACTGCGTCGTGCTGAACGCGCAGGAGTTGGGAGAAGCCGCGCTGGCGACGTTCAACCGCCTCGGCGAAGACGCCGGCACCCAGGGGCTCCCCGCGCTGCTTTTGTTGGACGAGAGTCAGCGCCACTGGAAGCAGAAGGCCAACACGGCGAACTATCGCGTCACGGTCCCCCTGCCGATCACGATGCGAGAGCTTCGCACCGCCGTGCAAAAGCTCATCCCCTTGGCCGAGGGGTTCAACGCGAAGGCGGGGCCTCGTTGACCGCAGCGGTCCGCCCCTCTATAATAACCCGCTTTTTCCAAGGATAATCCGAAAGGAGTCTCGCCCCATGGCCAACCTTCCCGAGTTGACCGAAGCCAATTTCGACGCCGAGGTGCTCAAGTCGGCCCAACCGGTCCTCGTCGATTTCTGGGCCCCGTGGTGCGCCCCCTGTCGCGTCATCGGCCCGGTCATCGAAGAGCTGGCCGCGGAGAACGCCGGTCAGATCCGCGCGGCGAAAGTGAACGTCGACGACAGCCCTCATTTGGCCGCCAGCTACGACGTCAACAGCATTCCCACGCTGATGATCTTCAAGAACGGCGAGGTCGTCGACCGGTTCGTGGGCATTCAACCCAAGAGCCGCCTCCAGGGTGCGATCGACGAGGCCAAGCAGTAGCTATCTGGAAAGGCGCGGTGGGGTATTTGTCCCGTGCTGGCTGTCAGCTATCAGCTTTCAGCTTCTCAAGCGTTGACGCCACAACTCGCTGGGAAGACCGGCAGGGCCGTGCAGCCACTTGGCTGATGGCTGAGAGGCGGTGGCCCCTTTCAGGCCCTCGCCGCAACCCAAGGCGCAGTAAAGGGATGCGTCATTGCTCCCGGATCAGCGTCATCGCGCTGCGACAGGAAGCTGAAAGCTGACTCCTGATAGCTGACGGCTGATAGCTGACGGCTTATCGGGACGCGCTTGCCGTCTTGCGCCCCCACCCCGGTAGTCGCATCCTGCCCAACCCCTCGGTTCGGCGAATTGCCGTCAACTTGGGTTCCGCACCTTGCCGATGAAGGAGACTATGCGGTTTTTCGCGGTCGTATCGGCTTTGGCGGAATTGACGCCGCCCTATCGCCCCGTGAGGCAGTGGAAATGTCTGAGCTAGGATGCGAACAACGGGATGGCCCCCCGGTTGGGGAGGCCAGGCGAGCGAGTTCGGAGATGCGGATCGACGCCCCGCACCTTTGGGCAAGATCGGAGGGCGCCGGCCCATCGGGCCTGGAGCCCGCCGGCCAGCCGGGGCGGTCCACCCCGACCATGATCGACGCCAGTGCGTTGGCCCACCAACTCCATTCGCAGGCCGTGCAACTTGCCGATCATCTCTCCGCCCGCCAGCAAGACCTCGATCACCGCGAGGCGGAGCTGAACGCCCGCACTGCCGAGCTCGAGGCCGACCTCCGCACCGCGCGGCTCTGGCTCGGCCAGCGCAAGGCGGAGCTGGACGAAGAGCGCGCCGCTGCCGAGGAGAGACAGCAAGAAGCCCAGCGCCAGATCGAGCTCCGCCAAGCCGCGCTGGAAAAGGACTACGAGGAGCGCCGCACTGCGCTCGACCGGGAGCAGGAGGAGCGCACCGCCGCACTGGAGCGGGAGCACGAGGAGCGGCGCACCGCACTGGAGCAAGAGCATGAGGAGCGGCACGCCGCGCTGGAGCGGGAGCACGAGGAGCGCCGCGCGGCCCAGGACGAGGAGTTCCAGCGGCGGGCGGCGGCCTGCGAACTCCAGAGCGAGCGCCGCGTCAAGGCCTGCGAGGAGCAGTTGATCGAGCAGCTCCGCGCCCGCCGCGAAGAGCTCGACGAGCGTTGGGCCGCCCTGGAAGAACACCAGCGCGCGCTGGCCCAGGAACTCAACGAGCGCCGCGCCGCCGTGGAGCAGGAGCTGGCCCAGCGAATCGCCGCCTGCGAAGCCCGCGAGCGGGAAGTGGCCGGCGAGCTGGAGCGGCGGGCCGCCGCCCTGGCCGAGCATCAAGGCCAGGTCGAGAAGGGGCTCGAGGAGCGGCGGCTGGCGACGGAGGAGGAGTGCCGCAAGCGGATCGTCCTGCTGGAGGCCCGCGAGCGGGAGGCGGCCCGCCAGTCCGCCGCATCGCGCGCGGCCATCGAGGAGCAGCAGCGCCGCGTGGAGCAGGAACTCCACGAGCGCCGGCGGGCGGTCGACGAGGAATGCCAGAAGCGCACCCTCCTCTTGGATGCCCGCCAGCAGGAGGCCGCCGGCGAAATCGCCGCCTTGCGCGCGGTCATCGAGGAGCAGCAGCGCCGCATGGAACAGGAGCTCGCGGAGCAGTGCCTCGCCGTCCGCCAGGAGCAGTCCGCCATCGAGCAGGAGCGTGCCCGGCTGGCCGCGTCCGAGGCCCGCCTCGCCGAGCGCGAGCAGGCGATCCGCGAGCGGGAAACGACGCTGCGGGCCCTGGCCGAGCAGGTTCGCTCGCAGGTGGAGCATCACAAGAAGAGCAAGGCGGAGTGGCGGGCCCAGCACCGCCAGTCGGAAGAGGCGCTCGCTCAGGAGAAAGAGCGGCTCGCGTCCCTGCGGGAGACGACCGAGCGGCAGGTCCAGGAGATGCTCGCCGCGCTGGAGGAGCGGCGCGCGGCGGTCGAGGCCCGGGCGAGGGAAGTCGAGGAGCTCGCCCGCCGCCCCAGCCCAGAGATGATCGCCCGCCAGCAAGGCCTCCAAAAAGCCGCGGAGGCCCTCTCCGCCCGCCAGCGGCAGCTCGACGAGGCCGAGCGGGTCGCGGCCGAAGCCCGGGCGGAGACCGAGAAACTCCGCCAGCAGCTCGTCGAGGAGCGCCGCAAGATGCACGAGCAGCTCGAGGCGGAGCAGCAGCGCCTGGCCGCCGAGCACCGCGGCGAGACCGCCGACCTGGAGAAGAAGCGGCTTGCCTTGCGCCGCCGCAGCGAACAGGTCGAGCACAGCCGCGTCGCCCTGGAGCAGACCCGCGAAGAGCTGGGCCACCTGCACCGCGAAACCCTCGAACTCCGGCTGGCGACCGAAGAGCTTTGGCTGAAGCTCGTGGAGGCCGTGCCGCCCGGCACCGAAACGCCGTCGCTGGCGGAGCTGCGGGCAAGGCTGGCCGAGCAGCGGCGCCGAACGGAAGCCGACCTGGCCCAGCGGAAGCAGGAACTCCTGGCCCTCCGCTCGCAGCTTGCCGAACAGTACCAGAAGTTCGTCCAAAAGCGGCAGGAGTTCACCGAGTGGGCGGTGCGCCGGCAGGAAGAACTCGACCGCCACGCCGCCGACCTGGCGGCCCGCGAGGAGAAGCTGGCCCAGCAGGAGATCGAGCTGGGCGGCGCCGTCCTGCGCCGGCAGGCCGACCGCCTGGAGCAGCAAAAGCGCAGCCGCCGCGTCCCCTTGGGGATCGACCACGCCGAGTCTGCGGAATCCGAGCTCGTCTCGGCATAGCCGCCGCTACGGCGCCTTGGGTTTCGGCCGGTCCGGGCAGGGGTGCTTGAAGGGGAGCTTGCCGCCGGGCCAATCCCCCTTGGCGTCGTGCCGGAGTTCGGCGTATTTGCGGGCCAGGTCGATCACGGCGTCCTCGCTCTTGTCCACCCCGAGTTCCAACCAGCAGCCGGGTACCCCTTTCTTCGCCACGCGGATCCCGGCCGCCAGGCGCCCCCGGTGGTCTCCGCCGGCGCAGTCACCGGCCACCAGGGCCGCCATCAGCCGGTCGGCCAGGCTCCCCTTGGTTTCCTCGTAGGCCCGCGCCATCGCCTCGATCACCTCGCGGCCAGTAAGGGTGTTTCCCTGGCAGGCGTAGTAGCGGCCGGCCGCGCCGCCCCACCAGACGCCCGAGGGATCCGGGCGGCTGGGGTTGCGGTTGACCGCCCGGCCCTGCACATCCACGATCGCCAACTGGCGTTTCTCGCGGTTGGGATCCCCGCGCAAGAGCTCGGCCAGCACGTCTTCGGGGGCCTTGCCCTGTTCGAGCAAGTCGAGGGCCCGAGGACCCCACGCCGGGTTGTGCCAGTGCTGCGTGCAGAACGCCCCCACCCCCGCCCGCACGTAGGGAACGACCGTGCCCACGGCCGGGTACTTGCTGGCCACGGCCGCGCCGCAGACGCCGGCCTCGGGGTCGGCGGCGACGATGGAAAACGTGGCGGTGACCGGTGGCGGGCCGGCTGGCTCGCGGCGGGCGAGGTCCTCGCTGTAGCGCCAGAGGTAGCCGCCCTCGGTGGCCACCCGCTTGCAGAAGAACTCGCTGGCCTTCCGCAGGGCTTCGGCGGCCTGCCGGGGCAAAAGGCCGTCGTCTGCCCCAGCCGCGCCCGCTGCGCCGGCGAATGTCATTATCACGATCAGGGTCATCGACGCCATCGCCGACCGCGCCGCCCTGAGCAACGTCGAGGGATATTTCGTCACCATGGTAGTTTTCCTTCCCGGACCCGATTCTCTCGACGAGAATACTCGCTCCCGCCAGCCGCCGCAACGGCACGTCGGAAGAAGACGGTCGGCCGCTTGTTTCGCTTGTGGAGCAAGCCGTTTAGCCCCGGCACTTGTGCCGGGCGTCCGGCGGCCCTCAAACCAGGGTGCGATCGTAGTTGAAGCGAAACGCTCGGCCTTGCTCGGGGACATCGTACCAGTCGCCCACCGGGTCCGGCGAGCCGACAAGATCAGCCACCAGGTGGCTCACCCGGATCCGATCGTTTGCCGTGCCCCGCAGGTCGAAGGGCTCCGCGGGGCGGAACACCCACAGCCCGTGCTCCCGCCGCGGAACCATCGTCGTGCCGCGGCGATCGCTGAAGGGAAGGCCCAGGCACGTCTCCTCGGCGAGGCGTGCCCGAGTGATCACGAGGGGCGGCCGCCCGCAGACGACCAGGGAGCACGGGACGGGACAGGAGGCCGAGAGGTCTTCGAGCTGCTTGCAGTCGGCCTCGATCGACAGGGTCACCGCTTCGATGCCCGCCCCCGCCAGCACCCGCGCCGCCAGCGAGTTGAGCACCGGCAGGCCCGGGCCGCTTTCCATGCGTGCCCCTGCCTGCTTGGCCAGCCGCCAGCCGCCCCAGCTATTGACCTCCACGGGCACGCGGGCATCCGCGCAGGCCTGCGCCAGGGCGAGGACCTGGGGGGCGTCGCCGTCGAAGAAGACCGGCGGCAGGGCCACGACCAGCGACGCCCGGCTGCAGATCGCCCGGACCTTCGCGAGCGTTTTCGGGTTGAGTCCCTCGACGATCACGGCCGCGGGCCGGACGTACTTGAGAAAGGCCGCCACGGCCGACGGGTCGAGCCGGGCCCGGTCCGGCGGGTCGCCCAGCCTGTGGCGATTGGCCGCCGCAGGGGCCGTCGCGGCCAGGACCTCGCGGACCCGCGGCGGCAACTCGATCCGCACCTGGTCGTCGGGCCCCTTCTGCGCCAGCCGGATCGCTTCGGAAATGCGATCCACCATCGCATTCACCGCCCGAGGCACAAGAAGAAACTCCGGGGCGTCGGTTGCCGATCGCCCCAGGCGGCAACCGCGGATTTCCTGGGTCGCCAGCCAGTCGAGCAGTTGGCCGACGGCCACGGCCTTGTGCGCGCGGCGGACCACGGTCTTGGGCATCGACCACTCGGTCGTGCGGCCACAGCAGGTGCACTGGCAGGCGATTCCCCGCTCGCCAACGTTGATCGCCAGGTCAAAACTCGACAGATCCGGCCGGGTCGTGCCGAGGGTTGTAGCGTCGTCGAGCGCCGCGCCACATTCGGAGTCCGCGTCAGCATCCGAGGGGACCGAATCGCCGGAGGCTCCTTCGGCGCCGGAGTCTACAGCGGCGACCGTCTCCTCGGCGGCGGGGCGTCCGGCGATGCCGGTCAGGCCGTCGCGGCGGCCGTCGAGATAGCCGCAGGTCAGGGCCCGGCCGGTGTAGGCCCCGAGCTGCCTGGCTTCTTCCAGCAGCTCGTTGGGATCGGCGTATTGGTGGTCGAGGGCCCGGCGGTAGAGGGCCACGGCGCGGCGGACCCAGGCGGCGTTCTTGAGCCGCCCTTCGATCTTCAGCGCGGCGGCCCCCGCTCGGCGAAGCTCCTCCAGGCGGTGCACCGCCGCCAGGTCGTGCATGGCCAGGGGCGTTCCTGCCGGGTGGCCGGCGACGCTCCAGGGCACGCGGCAGGGGCTGGTGCAGGTCCCGCGGTTGCCGCTTCGCCCCCCGACCCAACTGGACAGGAGGCAGCGGCCGGAGACCGAGAAGCAGAGCGCCCCCTGGACGAAGACCTCGGTTTGCACGCCGGGCACGCTGGAGGCGGCGGCGATCTCGTCGAGGGTCAGTTCGCGGGCGAGCACGACCCGCGCCGCCCCCAGCGCGCCGGCCGCCTCGACGTCCGCCCGGCCGGCCATGCACGTCTGGGTGCTGAAATGGAATTCCAGCTCGGGGTATTCCGGGCGGAGGGCCAAGAGGGCCGGGTCGCGGACCAGGACGGCGTCGGCACGGGATTGCCGGGCCAGGTCGAGGATCCGGGCCGCTTGGCCCAGTTCCCGCTCGGCCAGGTCGACGTTCAAGGTGAGATAGACTCGGGCCTTGTGGGCATGGGCCGTCTCGACGGCGCGGGCCAGTTCAGCGGGGAGGAAGTTCCTCGCCCGCCGCCGGGCATTGAGCGTCGTCAGCCCGAGGTAGACGGCCGACGCCCCCGCCTCCAGCGCCGCCTCCAGCGCCGCCCAGTCCCCCGCCGGGGCGAGCAGCTCGGCGAGCGGTCCTGCTCCCGGCCCGCCCTCCGGAGAACTGATCGGGGCGCGGTCGGTCATGCGTCCGTCCTGTCGATTTCAGCGCTGGCGGTGCAGCGTCTGTCTCGTGCTCGCTATCAGCCGTCAGCTATCAGCGTTCAGCTATCAGTCTTCAGCTTGACACACCTTGACGGCACAACCCGCCGGCAACACCGCCAGGGCCGTGCAAGCACGCGGCTGACGGCTGAAAGCTGACGGCCCTCTTCAGACACCCTTCAAGAGGATCATTGTAGCGGCGGCCGGGGGCCCGCGGCAACCAAACCTCAGTTGCCGCGCTGCCCGAGATGTGCTAGAAACTCAATAGGTCCAAGGCACGCGGAAGGCAGACTGGGCGAGATCGGCATGAGTGTGCTCCAGGCGATCGGCAATACACCCCTGGTCGAGCTGAAGCGGCTCGGCGGGACCCCTCCGCGGGTGAGGGTTCTCGGGAAGCTGGAGGGCAGTAACCCCGGCGGCTCGGTCAAGGATCGGCCCGCCTACGGGATGATCCAGGCAGCGGAGGAGGCGGGCGAGCTCACGCCGGCCAAGACGATCCTCGAAGCCACCTCGGGCAACACGGGGATCGCCCTGGCGATGATCGGGGCGGCCAAGGGCTACCGGGTGAAGCTGTGCATGCCGCAGTGCGTGAGCGTGGAACGGCAGCGGGTGCTGGAAGCGTTGGGCGCGGAGGTCGTGCTCACCCCCGCTCACGAAGGCACCGACGGTGCGATCCGCCGGGCCCATGGCCTGCTGGAGCGCGACCCGCAATCCTACTACATGCCCAACCAGTTCGACAACGAAAACAACGTCCTGGCCCACTACCGCACCACCGGCCCGGAAATCTTCGCGCAGACCGGCGGGGAAGTGGACATTTTCGTAGCCGGGCTGGGGACCACGGGAACGCTGATGGGCGTGGCCCGCTATCTCAAGGAGCGGAAGCCCGAGGTCTCGATCGTGGCCGTCGAGCCGACGGTGGGGCACAAGATCCAGGGGCTCAAGAACATGAAGGAGTCGATCCGGCCGGGGATTTACGCCGAGGATGCCCTGGACGACAAGATCACCGTGGCCGACGAGGAGGCCTTCGCGACCACCCGGCGGCTGGCCGTGCAGGAAGGGATCTTCGTGGGCATGTCCAGCGGGGCCGCGGTGGCCGGGGCGCTGCGGATCGCCGGCCGGCTTCGCTCGGGCACGATCGTGGCCCTCCTTCCCGACCGGGGCGACCGCTACCTCAGCACGACGCTCTTCCGCCCGATCTGCGCCAACTGCCCGCCGTAGGCCCGCGAACCCTCACCGGGTTGTCTACGGGCAAAGGCCCGGTAGAATCCAGAAGCCCCCGAAGGTGGTCTGCCTTCGCCTTGTCACTTGTCGAAAGGTCCTGAGGCCATGCCGCAAACGCCCCACGTGGAAACGCACTTTACCGCGTCCGAGGTGGTCCGCGACATCGTGATCGGGATGTCCGACGGACTGACCGTTCCCTTTGCCCTGGCCGCTGGGCTGTCGGGGGCCGTCGCCGCTACGGGCGTGGTGATCACCGCCGGGCTGGCCGAGATCGCGGCCGGATCGATCGCCATGGGCCTGGGCGGCTACCTCGCCGCCCGCACCGACGCCGAGCACTACGCCAACGAGCGGGCCGTCGAGGTGCGGGAAACCGTCGAGCTACCGGAGAAGGAGGCCGAGGAAGTGGCCGAGGTCTTCCGCTCGTACGGCCTGGCGGAGCACACGGTGGCCGCGGTCGTCGCCGCCGTCCGCAGCGATCAGAAGCGGTGGGTCGATTTCATGATGCGGTTCGAGCTGGAGCTGGAAGAGCCCGACCCGCGGCGGGCCGCCCAGAGCGCCCTGACCATCGCCGCGTCCTACGTCTTCGGCGGACTCATTCCGCTGGCCCCCTACTTCTTCCTGCCCTCGGTGCGGGCGGGCCTGGCGGCCTCGGTGGCGGTCACGCTGTTGGCCCTGGCGATCTTCGGCTACGTCAAAGGCCGCTTCACGGTGAACACGCCGCTCCGCAGCGCGTGGCAGACGGTGGTCGTGGGCGGGCTGGCCGCCGCCGCGGCCTTCCTCCTGGCGAAGCTGATCAGCTAGCGCTTCAGCTCGCCGTTCAGCCAGGCGAGATAGGCCGGGCTGCCGGCGACGACTGGCAGGGCGAGGATCTCGGGAACCTCGTAGGGGTGGAGCCGACGGATCGCCTCCTCGATCTTTCCGTACAGCTCCCCGCGGCTCTTCACCAGGCACAGCCACTCCTGGGCGGTCTCGATCGCTCCCTGCCAGCGATAGGTGCTGGCGATCGGCCCCAGCACCTGGACGCAGGCCGCCAGGCGCTCGGCGACCAGGGCCTCGGCGATCCGCTCGGCGTCCTCGCGGGAAGCCGTGGTGGTGACGACTTGGATGTAGTCGGGCATGGTTGTCGTCCCGACCCTCACGCGACCATACAGGTTTGCGAGGCGTAAAAGCGGCGGGCGACCTCTTCGGCGTGGAACAGCAGCCAGCGCCGGCGGGTGTAGACGGCGTGCCCGGCCTGATGCTGGGCGATCGAGCCGCCCGGCTCGCCGTAGTCGACCAGCAAGGTCGTGCCCTCGTCGGGCACGATCGCCCCGGCGCGGAACGGCTCGGGGGACGGCCCGTCGCTGCTCCCGGCTTGAACCAGCCGGGCCAGTCGCCGGTCGGCCCAGCGGGCCCGCCAGGAAGAAACGCTCGGCACGCTGTTGGTGCCGGCGATGCCGAGCTGCTGGACGTAGTCGCCGCCGGCGGCCTTGAGCACGTCGTCCAGGTCCGGCGGCCAGGCCGCGCGGTAGGCGGGCAGGCCCGGGGCCGGCCGGTGATGAATGAAGTGCAAGAGCCGCGAGTACCCCCCCGAGTCCCAACCGTAGCGAATCGGCGTGCCGAAGGTCACCAGGTCCAGCGCGGCGCCTTCCAGGAACGGGCGGCCGCTCCGCAGCCGCCGGCGGACCCGCTGCCACACGGGGATGTCGATCAGCCCGAGGACCGGCCAGCGGTAGTAGACCTCCGCGGCCTGGAAGAACTCCTCCGTGGCGTCGGCGTGGCCGGCCAGGAGGTTCGTCATCAGGGCGAAGACGTTACCCGCGTGGCCGTGTCCCCAGAGAAGGACGCGTTGTCCCGGGCGGAGTCCCAGCGCAGCGAGCTCGTCGATCAGCCGCACGGCGGCGTCGGCACGGCCGAGATGGTGGTTCTCGCCGGACCATTGGAAGAGGTGGACGGGGATGGGGCGTTGGCCGGGGGGGTTGATGGCGGAGTCGAAGGCTGCCGCGTAGCGCTCGCTGAACTGCGGGACCTCGGCACCGGACCCCTCCCGCAGGCGATGAACGACGCGGCAAAGCGCCGGACCCGCGGCCGGGAACGCCCCGGCCAGCTCCGCCAGGGCCCGCACGGCCAAAGGGCCGTCGAACGAGCCGTGGACGAGCCAGATCGCCGCCACTCCATCCCCCCGCAGCGCCGCGCCGACCTCCTCCATCCGCTGGCGGAAGGGCCTAGACCCGACGACCGGGTAGGAACCCGGACTGAGCACGTAGTGAGGGGAAACGGGGCGCGTGGGCGCGTAGGCTTGGTGCCGAAACCGATTGGCCTGAGGCATGGCTCGAAGTCCCCGGATCGATGCGGTCGCTGACGATCGCCAGCATGGTGCCACCCCTGGGCGCGGACCGGGCCCGTCAATAAAGCACGTAGGTCGGATATCGGCGCCCGACGGGAGCGGACATGAGGAAGATTCCGTTTAGTACCGGTAAAGCAGGGGGTGCGGTCGACCGAGTGGAGAGAAAGACAGGGCGTTGCGGCGAGAAGGACGGGGGCATTGTACGGAACCCCCTAGAAGGGTACAATTCGACGTAGACACCCCGATCGGTCCCCAAGGCGGTCTCCTCCCATGTGCGGCCGTTTCACCCTCCGGGCCCCGGCCTCGGCCGTGGCTGAGGAGTTTGCCCTGTTCGACGTGGTCCCATTTCAGCCTCGGTTCAACGTCGCGCCGACGCAGCCGGTGGCCGTGGTCCGCCGGCTTTCCGCCGAGGAGCCGCGGCGGGAGCTCGCCTGGCTTCGCTGGGGGCTGATTCCCGGTTGGGCCACAGACCCGGCCATCGGCGGCCGGATGATCAACGCCCGGGCCGAGACCGCCGCCGAGAAACCGGCGTTTCGGGCCGCGCTGCGCCGCCGGCGGTGCCTGGTGGTCGCCGACGGCTTCTACGAATGGCAGAAGACCGGCCGGGCCAAACAGCCCTACTTCCTCCGTCTCCGCGACGACCGGCCGTTCGGCTTCGCCGGGCTGTGGGAATCCTGGGAAGGCCCGGACCACGCCGCGATCGAGTCCTGCACGATCCTCACTACGGAGGCCAACGAGCTGGTGCGGTCGATCCACGACCGGATGCCGGTGATCGTCGCGCCGGCGGATTACGAGCGATGGCTTGATCCGGGCGTCCAGAGCGCCGACGCGGTGCGCCCGCTCTTGCGCCCCTATCCGAGCGAGGCGATGACGGCCTATCCGGTCGGCC
>Ga0315280_10006802_pt1 | contig 15620 bp, 15 predicted proteins | sample YL17G06_40_MG_FD_203697 | JGI IMG/M metagenome (GOLD analysis project Ga0315280, IMG submission 203697) | Sediment microbial communities from Yellowstone Lake, YNP, Wyoming, USA - YL17G06_40 | ecosystem: Environmental > Aquatic > Freshwater > Lake > Sediment | place: USA: Wyoming | collected... | reverse complement strand
TCGTTGCAAATGCTCGCCGTGCCGCCCGGCACGGCTGCGCTTTGCGCCTAGCCTGCGCCCCAAAACAGGCCGAACGCGGGCACGACCCAAAGCCCGACAGGCTCCTGGCCGGGCGCCAGACGCATGCTGAACAAGAGCCAGAGGCTGTCGGCCATGGTGCGTGCCTTGTACCGCGGTTCAATACCTGCCGCCTCGAACAAAGCGTGCGATGCCCGCAACCATCTCAGCCTCTTGCCCGATGAAGCCGTGCGCCGAACGGCCTTCGCAGGCGCTGGCGTCGACCGGCCCGTCCAGACCTGGGCCGCCGGAGACCGTGATCACCTGCTCGCGCACACCCTGGGTGCGCGCGACGATTCGCCCCATCAGCGTCGGCGGCGAGCGAATGCACCGGTCGGCGCTGTGCCCGACGACGAGCAGCGGCTGCCTGATGTCTTCCAATGGAAGGTCGAACACGGAATGGGCGACCCAGGGTTTGCGCGCCGAGTTGCCGCCCGACATCAGTGCCGAAGTCAATACCACGCCGTCTGCTGCGGCAGGCCCGGAAAGCCGCGCCGCGGCGTTCGCCGCCGAGAGCGACCCACGGCTCGTGCCGACGAGCCACACCGCACCCTTGGTCCGGGTGCGCAGATCGGCAATCACGTGGCCGAGATCTTGCGCATGCGCGGGCATGCTGCGAAAGCCCGCAAGGCCATCGTCGCCATCGTGGTCCGAAGGCGCATCGACCAGCGCGGTGCCGAAACCCTGCGCGCCGAACAACGGGATCGAGCGCACCAGCGAATTGCCCTTGAGCGCGCGCGCGCAGCCCCGTGCGTCGAGATCGACGCGCCCGGAGCCGCCGGCAAGCAGCAGCAGCGTGATCGGCTCGGCCGGCGCAGGCGTCGGTGGCGGCGCGACGAATGCATAGCGCGTTGTTGTGCCGGCGTGCGTCTCGATCGCGATCACCTCGCCGCAACGACGCTCGGGCGTTCCAGCCTGCTCCTGCGCGATTGCGCCAGACGAACCGAACAGCGCGCCGAACAGCGCGCCGAACAGCGCGCGGAGCACCACGCCGAACGGTGCGCCGAGCAGCGCGCCGAACAGCGCGCCGAGCAGCGCGCCGAACCGCGCGCCGAACCGCGCACCGAGCGGCGGCCCGCGCCATGCGCGTCGCGCCGAGTCGCACCGAAACGACTTAGGGGCGCGGTACAGCACGCGGTACACCGGCATCTTGCAGCGTGTCACCGAAGACCATGCGGCTGACACCGGCGGCTGCGGCAGCGGCTTCGCAGGCAGCGCAGGGCCTGGAAGTGGAATACAGAATGCTGCCGGTGAGCTTCGTGCGCTTCAGCCGGCGCTGTGCGTCCTGAATCGCTTCGCGCTCGGCGTGGGCGTTCGGATCGCCGTGTTTGATCACCCGGCTCGGCCCTTCGCCGACGACGTGATCGTCCAGAACCAGCACCGCGCCATAGGCTTGATCACCCCAAGACTGGGCGAGGCGTTTCATCGCGGCCGCGGCCTCGTACCAGCGCACATCAGGGGTGTGCACTGCGGGTGCCAGCGCCTGGCTGCGCGCCAGCAGCGGCCCGCACCAGAGCAACCAGACCACGACCCAGCGGCGAGTCGCCCCAGCGTCGCCTGACGCAGCAGTTTGTTTGCGCTCAGGCCGGTACCGGGGTTGGATCATGGTTCGCTTCTGAGCGCCCCCAGGCCGACGACATACGTCGTCCGCCATCGGGCTTGCAGGCCCGATGGCCTTCGCCAGCCACTCGTGAGCGCGCAGGCGCTCACTCGGTGCGGGCTCAGCCCCCCGAGGGGGGTCAAGGAAACTTGGGGCGGCCCGGCGTTTCCTTGTGAGGCTGTTTGACTCTGCCACTTTACTTGGCCTGCCCCGGGAGCGGACGGCGTACCGCGTCGGCCCAGGCTCTGGGCGGTGCTCCCGCTGCCGATCGCGCGCACCGTGACGTGCTCAGTAAGTGGCGCGCCCGCCCGACAGGTCGAACACCGCGCCGGTGCTGAACGAGCACTCGGCAGACGCGAGCCAGGCCACCATCGCCGCGACTTCTTCGACGCCGAGAAAGCGCGCCATCGGGATCTTCGCCAGCATGAAATCGATGTGCTGCTGCGTCATCGAATCGAACATCCCGGTCTTGGCCGCCGCAGGGGTGATGGCGTTGACGAGCACGCCCTTGGTTGCGAGTTCCTTGCCGAGCGACTTGGTGAGCGCGATCACGCCCGCCTTCGATGCGCTGTAGTGCGAGGCATTCGGATTGCCTTCCTTGCCCGCGACCGAGGCGATGTTGACGATCCGCCCGTAGCCCTGGGCGATCATGTGCGGCACGATGGCGCGACAAGTGAGGTATGGGCCGATCAGGTTCACTTCGATGACGCGGCGCCAGACGGCGGGGTCGAGTTCCCAGGTGCTGCCGTTGCCGCCGGTGATGCCGGCGTTGTTGAGCAGGATGTCGATGCGCTTGTGTTGCGCGATGACGGATTGCGTGGCGGCGGCGACGGCGTGCTCGTCGGTGAGTTCAACCACGGCGCTGCGGGTCGGGCCGATCGCCAGCAACTGCTCGCGCGCGCTTGCCAGGCGTGCGGCGTCGATGTCCCACAGCACGACACTCGCGCCCGAGCGCAGCAAACGCTCGGCGCAGGCGTAGCCGATGCCCTGGGCGCCACCGGTGACGATGGCAACCCGCCCCTGCAGATCGATCTGGTTCATTGCAGCATGCCTTTCAGCGTGGTTTCGGCGTCCGGTGAATTGCGGCAGTCTTCGATGTACTGGCGCACGATGTGGGCAAAACTCGCCGCTGGCTTCAGGCCCAGGCGTGTCGCGCGCGCGAAGCTCGCGCCCGTGGGCCAGTTCGCAACAATGCCGGCGATGCGCTCATCGCGCACGTGGCGCACGCGTTCCCGCACGCGCTTGCCGGCAACGGCTTCAAGCGCTTCGAGCATGTCACCGACGCGCACGTTGAGCGCGGGCAGGTTCAGCGCGAGGCGCCCGCCGAACTCGGCGCGGCTCGCTTCGAAGACGCGGATCAGGCCTTCGATCGTGAGCGCGGGGCTGGACACCGGGTGCGACACATCGGCATCCACAGGCAGGATAGCCTCGACGCCCGCAAGCGGCTCACGGATGATCCCGGAGAAGAACGACGACGCTGCGCCGTTCGGCCTGCCCGGGCGCACCGTGACCGTCATCAGGCGCGCCGAGCGCCCGTCGATATAGCCCTTGCGCGTGTAGTCGGAAATCAAGTGTTCGCAGATCAGCTTCTGCGTGCCGTAGCTGGTTTGTGGCGCGGGCAGCGTGTCGTCGGCCACGAGCCTGGGCAGCGGCACGCCCGGATCGGGGCCGAACACCGCCACCGAACTCGAAAACACGAGACGCGGCACCGCCCCGCCGCCGGCCACGTTCAGGCGCAACGCGTCGAGCAGCGCGCGCGTGCTGTCCAGGTTCGAGCGCAGGCCGAGTTCGAAGTCGGCTTCGCATTCGCCCGACACGGCCGAGGCCAGGTGGAACACGCCGTCAAAGGCCTCTTCGCGAAGCGCCGCGCATTGGGCAAGCAGCGGCCCGGTGCGCATCTGCACCCGTGCGTCAGCCAGCAACTTGGGGCCTGCCGCGACCTGGTCCGCCAGCACCATGCTGCGAATCTTCTGCCCCGCGAGTTGCCCGCGAGCGAGCAACGTGGAGGCCAGGCGCGAGCCGAGAAATCCGCCGCCGCCGGTGATCAACAGTTTCATGCTCTGTCCTTTTGCTGGGATTTGTAGGTTCGGAACCAGGTGACTTGCGTATCCTGCATCAACAGGTTCGCTGCAAAACGTGGCATGGCTGCGCTGCGTTCATCCCTACCAGGAGGCGCCGAACGCACTGCGCAGCTCGTCGATCTGCGCAGCGCCGAGCGGCGCGGGACGGGGCAGGTTCATGAGCCAGAGTCTGGCGGTTTCTTCCAGCTCTTCGAGCACCGCCATTGCCGCGCCGGGGCTGTCGTGCCAGACGTTCGGCCCAAGCCGCTCGTGCAACACTGCGCGCAGCAGCTGGCCGCGGCCACGCGCCGCGGCGATCTTTTGCGCCACATCGTCGCCCAGCCGCGGGTCGCCCGGGCGCCGGTAGGCGATCAGCGGCACATGGCCGACCTTCATCACGTAGTAGGGCGTGATCGGCGGCAGCACGTCATCCGTGCTCCACACCCCCGCCAGCGTGAGCGCAACAAGGTGCGTCGAGTGCGTGTGGATCACGCATTGCGCCGTCGGCTCCGCGTTGTAGATGGCGCAGTGCAGCGCGAGTGTCTTGCTCGCCCGTGCGCCACTCAGCTGCTGACCATTCGCCGCCACGTGCGCCAGCGTTTCGGGCTCGATGCAGCCCAGGCTGGCGTCCGTCGGCGTGATCAGAAAGCCGCGCCCAGCCGGCAGCCGTGCGCTGATGTTGCCGGCCGTGGCGTGCGCATAGCCGCGTTCGAACAAGGACCTGCCGACGCGGCAGATGTCGTCGCGCAGCGTGTTCTCAGGCAGCATGCAGATTCAACTTCAGCGCTTGCAAAAAGAACTCCGGCCCGCCGAAATTGCCCGACTTGAGTGCCAACCACAGCGGCCGGCCCTGCGCTTGCGTCCACGGCACCCCGGGGCAGATTTGTGGCCCGATGCGCAGTGCCTGAACGCCCAAAGCCTGCACCACCGCACCTGAGGTTTCGCCGCCGGCGATCACCAGGCGCTGCACGCCGCCTTCGACCAGGCTTCTCGCGATCTGTGCCAGCGCGGATTCGACCAGTTCGCCCGAATGCGCCACTCCCAGCTCCGCTTGCACCGCCTGCAACTCGGCCACGCCGGCCGTGGCGTAGATCAGCGCGGGCTCGCGGTCGAGGCGCCAGCGCGCCCAGTTCACGGCGCGCTCGACCACCGGCTCGCCGCGCGCCAACGCGCGCGGGTCGATCGCCAGCGCCTGCAGGCCGGCGCCGCGCCAGGCCTCGACCTGGGCGTTCGTTGCCGTCGAGCAAGAACCCGAGATCACTGCGGCCGGGCCGACCATCGGGTCCAGCCGCGCAGCGTGCGGGTTCGGCTGCAGCCAGCCGCGTTCGCGGTACACATGGGGCAGGGCCAGCGCCAGGCCCGATCCTGCCGTGAGCAGGGGCATGTCGGCGCAGGCCTGCGCCAGCACGTGCAGGTCGGCATCGGCCAGGCAATCGGCGATCGCCACTTGCACACCCTCGCTTCGCAAGACGTCGATTGCGTTGCGCACGACGGCCGCACCCCGGGCCACGATGTCCTGGCGCAGCAGCCCCACGCGCTGCGCCAGCTGCGCCTGCAGCACGCGCACCAGATTCGCGTCGCGCATCGGCGTCAACGGGTGGTCGCGCATGCCGGAATCAGACAGCAACTGGTCGCCCACGAACAGGTGGCCGCGGTAAATGGTGCGGCCGTTCACCGGGAACGCGGGGCAGGCGATCGTGAAGTCGGTGCCGAGCTCTCGCATCAGCGCATCGATCACCGGGCCGATGTTGCCCTTGGGCGTGGAATCGAAGGTCGAGCAGTACTTGAAATAGAAGTGGCGCGCGCCGCAGCCGCGTTGCCAGGCCAGCGCCGCGAGCGATTGGCGCACCGCCTCGTCGGCGGGAACCGTGCGCGATTTCAAGGCCACGACTACGGCATCGGCGTCGGCATCGACAACACCGGCCACGGGCACGCCGATCGTGAGCAGGGTGCGCATGCCGGAGTGCACCAGCATCCCGGCGACGTCGCTGGCGCCGGTGAAATCATCGGCGATCACGCCGAGCAAGATGCCCTGGTTCATGCGGGAGCGGTCCTGGTCTTGTTGCCCTTGCCGATTCTTGCACCGGCCTTGCGCCGCGGGATCACGCCCGCGGCCTCCAGGCGCCATTGTCCACGCTGCAGGTGTTCCGTCGCGCAGCGTCGCGCAGCGTCGGCGTCGCGAGCGGCGATGGCCGCGACGATGGCGCTGTGCTCGCAGCGTACCTGCTGCATGAAATCTTCGTGCCGCGCCTCGTTGCCTTTGGTGACGCGCATTGCCTCGCGCAGGTATTGTTCGAGAAAGGCGAGCAGTCGGCTGAACTGCGGGTTGCCCGTCGCTTCGGCGATGGCGCGGTGAAACGCCATGTCTTCGTCGACCCCGTCGCGGCCCTCGAGCATCGCGCTGTCGATCGCCAGCAGCGAGCGCTTCAGCGCCCGAATCTGCTCGCGCGTGGCGCGCTGCGCCGCCAGCGCCGCGATCTCACCCTCCAGCACGCGGCGCAGTTCGACGACCTGGATCACCGCGGCAACCGATTCCAGAACCTTCGGGTCGAAGGCCAGCGACTGGTTCGGTGGCGGCGCGGTGACGAAGACCCCGGAGCCCTGGCGCGAGCGCAGCAGGCCGCGCGACTTGAGCTGGTGCACGGCCTCGCGCACCACGGTGCGCGAGACGCCGTGCTGCACTGCAAGCCGGGCTTCCGTGGGCAGCCGGTCCCCGGGCGTGAGCGCACCCGAATCGAGCTGTGCCGCGAGCAGGCTCGCGAGCCGGTCCGACAGGCGCTCGGTGATCAGCGGCTGGGCCGGCAGCGGCACAGCGCTGGGTCCAGCGCTGGCGGAGCCTGGAGGGCCGAGTTGCATGATGGTCAGGTTATCACATGACTTGCATTCCGCCAACGGGTTATTACGGAGCGACGCACGGGCGCATCGACGCTATCGTTCGCGCCAGGGCCCGGTTTCAGGCCGGGGGAGCGAGAGTCCATGGCCAGCGTATCGATCCGTGGGGTGAAGAAGCGATTCGGCGACGTCGAGGTGCTGCATGGCGTGGACATCGAGATTCCCGATGCGTCGTTCACGGTCCTGGTCGGTCCCTCGGGCTGCGGCAAGTCGACGCTGTTGCGCATGATCGCCGGGCTCGAGAACATCTCGGACGGTGAAGTGCTCATCGGCGGCAGGGTCGTGAACCTGATGCAGCCCAAGGAACGCGACATTGCGATGGTGTTCCAGAACTACGCGTTGTACCCGCACATGACGGTGCGCGAGAACATGGCGTTTTCGCTCGCGTTGGCCAAGAAAGACCAGGCGACGATCGACGCCACGGTGGCGCGCGCCGCCGAGATCCTGGGCCTGGGTGCGCTGCTGGAGCGCTACCCGCGCCAGCTCTCGGGCGGCCAGCGCCAGCGCGTCGCGATGGGCCGCGCGATCGTTCGCGACCCGCAAGTGTTTCTGTTCGACGAGCCGCTGTCCAACCTCGACGCCAAGCTGCGCGTCGCGATGCGCGGTGAAATCAAGGAACTGCACCAGCGCTTGAAGACGACGTCGATCTACGTCACGCACGACCAGATCGAAGCCATGACGATGGGCGACAAGATCGTCGTCATGCGCGACGGCTACATCGAACAAACCGGGAGTCCGCTCGACCTCTACGACCACCCGGCAAACCAGTTCGTCGCCGGGTTCATCGGCTCGCCGGCGATGAACTTCCTGCCCGGAAAGCTCAAACGCAGCGGCGCTGCGGCCAGCATCGAGCTGAACGACGGCACGCGCCTGGACGCGCCGGCGCGCGCCGGCGGCGTCGACGGTCAGCCGGTGATCCTGGGCACACGCCCGGAGCACCTGACGCTTGCTGCCAGCGGCGGCATCGCCGCCAAAGTGGTCGTGATGGAGCCCACCGGCATGGACACGTTCATCGCCTGCCGCCACGAAGGCGTGGACATCGCCGCGGTGTTCCGCGAACGCCACGACTTCGCCCCGGGCAGTACCATCCACCTCCTGCCCGATATGCAGCGCGCCCATTTGTTCGATGCGGGCAGCGGCCAGCGCCTGTCGGCGTGAACCGAGCCCCGAGCAGCGAGCGAGCCCCACCCAAGGTCCCGATTTCCCGCGTCAACCCCAAACAGATCACTGAAGGAGAACCACGATGAACCCGTTCAATCGCCGCAAATTCCTGGAAGGCTCGGCCGGCATTGCTGCCGCAACCACGTTCGGTACCGGCGCGGCAATCATGGCACCTGCCGTGCACGCGCAAGCCCTGTCGTTCAAGCCGGAACAAGGCGCCAAGCTGCGCGTGCTGCGCTGGAGCCGATTCGTCCAGGGCGACATCGACGCCTACATGGTCAACGTCAAGAAGTTCACCGAGAAAACCGGCGTCGAAGTGCGCGTCGACAACGAAGGCTGGGAAGACGTGCGCCCGAAAGCCGCGGTGGCGGCGAACACCGGCGCCGGCCCCGACATCATCTTGTCGACGAACGACGACGCGAACCTGTACCCCGAGAAACTGCTCGACGTGACGGATCTCGCCGACTACCTGGGCAAGAAATACGGCGGCTGGTACCCGGCGTGCGAAGCCTACCTTCGCCCCGACGGCAAACAGTGGATCGGCATTGCCCTGGGCGCCGCCGGTGCGATGCTGGTGTATCGCCAGAGCATGGTCAGAGCGGCGGGGTTTGATGTGTTCCCGAAAGAAACGACCGGTTTCCTGAACCTGCTCAAGGCACTGCATGCCAAGGGAACGCCTTCCGGTTTTGCGCTCGGCAACGCGACGGGCGACGGCCTGTGGACGAACTGGCTGATCTGGTCGCACGGCGGCAAGCTCGTCGACACCGACAACAAGGTCGTGATCGACAGCCCCGAGACGCTGAAGGCGCTCGAGTACGCGAAAGAGATGTACGCGACCTTCATTCCGGGAACGCTGTCGTGGCTCGACCCGAACAACAACAAGGCGTTCCTGGACAGCCAGATCAGCCTGACGAACAACGGCATCTCGATCTACTACGCGACCAAGACCTCGACCGATCAGAAGGTCAGGGATCTGAAGGAAGACGTCTACCACGCGCAGTACCCGATCGGCCCCGTCGGCGTGCCCACCGAGTCGCACCTGTTCTTCAACCAGATGATCATGAAGTACACGAAGTACCCGCAGGCGGCGAAAGAGTACCTGCGCTTCATGATGGAGCAGGAGCAGTTCGACCCCTGGCTCACGGCCGCGGGTGGCTACATCGCGCCGCCGCTGGCGGAGTACGCAAAGGCCGCGATCTGGACCTCGGATCCGAAACATACGCCGTACCGCGACTGCGTGAAGAACCTGCGTCCCGCCGGTTACGCGGGCAAGCTGGGCTATGCGTCGGCGGGTGCCGGCGCCGACTTCATCGTCGTCAACATGGTCGCGGAAGCCGCGAGCGGCGCGAAGACGCCCAAGGAAGCGGCAGAGCGGGCGCAGAAGCGCGCTGAGCGCTACTACAAAGTCTGAGCGTCGGTGATTCGGCGTGGATACCGGCTTTGGCCGGTGTTCACGGTCCCGCAGTCAACCGGAGCTGGCCGCGGCGCAATGACCGCCCCGCTACCGTCGCGGCTCAAGCCGGAATGACAACGCCTCGGACTCAGCGATCTTTGCCAAGCAGCCCCTCGCCGGCAGGCCACCTTCGATGCTTGAAAAACTCCAGAACAGCCGCAACGCCCTCGGCCTGATTTTCATGCTGCCCGCGGCGGTGCTGCTGCTGCTCTTTCTGACCTATCCGCTTGGCCTGGGCGTATGGCTGGGCTTCACCGACGCCAAGGTGGGCCGGCCCGGCGCGTGGATCGGCATCGAGAACTATGTGTACCTCGCGGGCGACAGCGTGACGCAACTCGCGCTGTTCAACACCTTGTTCTACACGACGATCGCGAGCGTCCTGAAGTTCTTCCTCGGCCTGTGGCTCGCGCTGCTGCTGAACAAGAACATCCGCTTCAAGTCGTTCTTCCGCGCCGTCATCCTGCTGCCCTACATCGTGCCCACCGCGTTGTCGGCGATTGCCTTCTGGTGGATCTTCGACGCGCAGTTTTCCATCATCAGCTGGGTGCTGCTGAAGATGGGCGTGATCAACCAGTACATCGACTTTCTGGGCAGCCCCTGGAACGCGCGCTTTTCCGTGATCGCCGCGAACGTGTGGCGCGGTGTGCCCTTCGTCGCGATCACGCTGCTCGCCGGCTTGCAGACGATTTCGCCGTCGTTCTACGAAGCCTCGGCGATCGATGGCGCGACGCCCTGGCAGCAGTTTCGCCACGTCACGCTGCCGCTGCTGACACCCATCATCGCGGTCGTGATGACGTTCTCCGTGCTGTTCACATTCACTGACTTCCAGTTGATCTACGTCATCACGCGCGGCGGGCCGCTGAATGCGACGCACCTGATGGCCACGTTGTCGTTCCAGCGCGCGATCTCGGGCGGTGCGCTCGGCGAAGGCGCGGCGATATCGATCGCGATGGTGCCGTTCCTGCTGGCGGCGATCATGTTCAGCTACTTCGGCCTGCAACGGCGCACCTGGCAACAGGGTGGGGCAGACAAATGAGCACCGACGCAAGCACCGTGGTCGGCAACACCGACATGGGTGGCATGGGGTTCCTCGATTCCACGCCGCGCAAGTTGTTCGCGGTCTACCTGCCCTTGTGCGCGTTTCTGTTCGTGTTGCTGTTCCCGTTCTACTGGATGGCGATCACGACCTTCAAGCCCAATAGCGAGTTGCTGTCGCGTGACGGCAACCCGTTCTGGGTGCTGCAGCCGACGCTGGCGCATATCGAGAAATTGCTGTTCCAGACCGCCTACCCGCAGTGGATGTGGAACACGGTGCTGGTCTCGGTGGTCTCCACCTTCTTCTCGCTCGCCGCGTCGGTGCTTGCCGCCTACGCGATCGAGCGCCTGCGTTTCTCCGGCGCCAAGCAGGTGGGGCTGGCGATATTTCTCGCCTACCTCGTGCCGCCGTCGATCCTGTTCATCCCGCTGGCTTCGGTCGTGTTCCAGCTCGGCCTGTTCGACACGCGGCTGGCGCTGATATTGACGTACCCGACTTTCCTGATTCCGTTCTGCACCTGGCTGCTGATGGGCTACTTCAGGTCGATTCCGTTCGAGCTCGAAGAGTGCGCGCTGATCGACGGCGCGACGCGCTGGCAGATCCTGGTGAAGATCGTGCTGCCGCTGGCGGTGCCGGGGCTGATCTCGGCCGGCATTTTTGCGTTCACCTTGTCGTGGAACGAGTTCATTTACGCGCTGACGTTCGTCTCGTCGAGCGAGATCAAGACGCTGCCGGTGGGCGTCGTCACCGAACTCGTGGAAGGCGATGTCTACCACTGGGGTTCGCTCATGGCCGGCGCGCTGTTCGGCTCGCTGCCGGTGGCCTTCGTCTACTCCTTCTTCGTCGAATACTACGTCTCGGGAATGACCGGATCGGTCAAGGAATAGGGGGCTGCGGCATGCGAGTGGGCATCATCGGTCTGGGCGCGATGGGGCAGCCCATCGCCGCCAACATCATCAAGGCCGGGCACAAGGTGCGCGGCTTCGATCTGCAGCCGCAAGCGCTGACCAAACTGGCGGCAGCCGGCGGCGAAATCGCCGAATCGCTGGACGACGTGGCGCGCGACGCCGATCTGCTGTGGCTGATGGTCGTGAACGGCGACCAGGCCGAGCGTGTGCTGTTCGGTGGTGCTGATGGCAACGGCGGCAGCGGGAGTGGTAGCACGGGCGGCACAGGCGGCGGCGCCACGGCGGTCAGCGGCGGCTCCAGCGGCAGCGGCGGCGCCGCAGCCGCATTGCCGCAAGGGGCCATCGTCGTCGCCGCCTGCACGCAGCCGCCGGTGCAGGCGGCGCGCCTGGCGGCGCGTTTGGCCGGTGCCGGCCTGGCGATGCTCGACGCGCCGGTGTCGGGCGGGGTCGTCGGGGCCCGCGACGGCGCCTTGACGATCATGTGTTCCGGGCCCAAGGCCGACCTGGAGCGAGCCATGCCGGTCATGCAGGCCACCGCCAAGCGCATCTTCCACGTCGGCGAGACGGCGGGTCTGGGCTCAACCGCGAAGATGATCAATCAGCTGCTGTGCGGGGTGCACATCGCGGCCGCGGCCGAAGCGATGAACGTGGCAGAAACCGCGGGGCTGTCGCTGGCGACGATGCACGAGATCATTGGCGTTTCGGCCGGCAACTCGTGGATGTGGGGTGACCGCGGCCCGAAGATGATGCAAGACAACCCGGCGGTCACGAGCGCGCTCGACATCTTTGTCAAGGACCTGGGCATCGTGCTCGACCAGGGGCGTCTCGCACGCCAGGCCACGCCGCTCGCGGCTGCCGCGCACCAGATGTTTCTCGCTGCGTCGGGCCAGGGCCACGGCAGGTGCGACGACAGCCAGGTGATTCGGGCCTACCGCACCCTGAATGGGACGAAGAGGAAATGACGTTCCACCCCCCCCTGCGTGACCGACAAGACGCAGCAGGGGCGAGTGAAAGGCTGGGCCAAGGGTCGCACCACGTCTCAGCGCTCGCTGCTAGCATCGATACCGAACACACCGCCGGGGCCCGCAATGAAGATTGATTTCGTCTCTGACGTCGCATGCCCCTGGTGCGCCGTGGGTTTGAATTCGCTCGAGATCGCGCTCGCGCGGCTCGGTGACTCGATCCCCGTCGAGCTCCATTTCCAGCCCTTCGAGCTGAACCCGGCGATGCCGGCGCAGGGTGAAGACACGCTGCAGCATTTGGCCAGGAAGTATGGCAAGTCGCCGGCCGAACTCGCGCAGGGCCGCGAAGGCTTGCGCCGGCGCGGCGCCGAGGTCGGTTTTACGTTCGGCGAGCGCCCGCGCGTGTGGAACACGTTCAACGCGCACCGCATGCTGCACTGGGCCGGCTTGGAAGGCCGGCAGCGCGAACTCAAGCACGCGCTGCTCGCGGCGTATCACACGCACGCCCAAAACCCGGGTGACACGCAAGTGTTGGTGCGCCTGGCCGGGGAGGTAGGGCTGGACGTTGCGCGCGCGCGCGCCATCCTGGAAAGCGACGAGTACACGGCCGAAGTGCGCGAATCCGAACGCCACTGGCAGGGCCTGGGCATCGATGCCGTGCCGTCGATGATCATCAACGGGCGCCATCTGATTCAGGGCGGGCAGCCGCCCGAAGTGATCGAGCAGGCCTTGCGCCAGGTTGCGGCACAGACCCCAAGCGAGGCGGGTGCGCCTACCCCGGGCTGACCAGCTCGGACTTCGAGTCCAGCGCAGCCGGCGCCGGGTCCGGGCCGTTGTCGAACGCTCCCGGAAATTCGAGCAGGTCCTGGAGCTGCTGCACGGGCAACGCGGGCGAGAACAAATAGCCCTGGTAGGTGTCGCAGCCCAACTTGCGCAGCACGTCAAACTGTTCCGCTGTCTCGACGCCTTCCGCCGTGACGCGCAGTCCCAGGCCGTGCCCGAGCTCGATGATGGCGCGCACGATCGCCGCGTCGCGAGCGTGGCGCGCAATGTCGTTCACGAACAAGCGGTCAATCTTCAAGGTGGACAGCGGAAACGTCTTCAGGAACGCGAGCGACGAGTAGCCCATGCCGAAGTCGTCGATCGCCAGGCGCACGCCGGCCTCGGCGAGCGCGCCGATTTTTTGCAGGGTTTCGGGCATGGGGTCAAGCAGCAGGCCCTCGGTGACTTCAAGCTGGAGCTGGGTTGCCGGAAATCGGGTCTCGGCCAGTATCGACTTCACCGTCGCCACGAAATTGGCCTCCGCGAACTGGCGCGGCGACACGTTCACCGAGATCACCAGCGAGCGCGCGCCAGCGCCGATCCACTTCGAGCCCTGGCGGCACGCGTTGCGCAGGACCCAGGCGCCGACGCTGACGATCAAGCCCGTCTGCTCGAGCACCGGAATGAATGCCGCCGGAGACACCGTGCCGCGCAGCGGGTCGGCCCAGCGCAGCAAGGCCTCGGCGCCGACGATGTGCTCGCCGCTCGCGCCCATGATGGGCTGGTAGTAAAGCATGAACTCGCCCTCGCGCTGCGCGCGGCGCAGCTGCCGCTCGAGGTCGAGGCGCTGGTCGTCGTCGACCCGCATCGTCGAATCGAAGCTGCGCGAACGCCCGCCGCCGGCAGCCTTGGCGGCGCGCATCGCGACTTCGGCGCACTTGAGAATCGCATCGGCGCTGTCGCCGTGTTCACCCTGGAGCGCGATGCCGATGCTCAGCGTCGTCACGGTGTCGATGCCGCCGACGTTGTGCGCGGGTTCGAAAGCGCGCAGCAGGTTGCGCGCCATGACGCCCAGCGCCGGAATTCCCGAGGCGCCTTCAATTTGAACCGCAAACTGGTCGGCGCCAAGCCGCGCCACGATGTCGCTTTCGCGTACCACGGCGCGGATGCGGCTCGCGACGCTGCGCAGCAGCGCGTCGCCTGCCGCCGGGCCGAGCGAGTCGTTGACGAGGCGAAAGCGGTCGACGTCGAGCACGAGCACGCCGACAGCCCGTTGCGTACCGCGCCATTGCGCAAGTGAACGCTCCATCGCGAAACGCAAACCAGCGCGATTCGGCAGGCCGGTGAGCGGGTCGCGTTTGGCGAACACGCGCAGCTTGTGCTCGGCCTGCCGCAGTGCGTGTACCGGGCGCTGGAAGACGGCAAACCAGAGCCCGAATCCGATCGCGAAGCTGGCCGCGGCCACCAGAGCGACGCTCGACCATTTGAACAACTCCAGCCCGCGACCGAGTGGGCCGACCGTGTGCACGATGAACACGTGCTGCTCGACCAGCATGACCGCCGCGCTCCACAGCAGCGGCGGCAGCAGCGACAGCGCGGCCATGCCGATGGCAACCAGGCGCACCGTGGCCTTGCCCAGGGAGCGGTCGATCGGTATGTGCATCTCGTCGCGCATTGGGTTGGTGCCGGGCCTACGGCTGGGAGAAGGCAACGGGTTCATGAACCGGCGCAACGTCGCGGCGCTCGCCCGGCACGACATCTGGTGTAAACCGCGCCACGCGGTTCGGGCCGTCGCGCCTCGCGTGCAGCAACGCGTCGCCGGCGCGCTCGATCAGGGTTGGCGCGCCCGGCGCGTTGGCCGGCAGCGAATCGACACCGGCACTGACGGTGAAGCGGGGTGCGGCGTCATCCACCGCATGCATGGACTCGGCCTCGACCCGCGAGCGAACGCGTTCGGCGAATTGCAGCGCAGCATGGATCTCCAAATCCGGGGCAATCACGCCGAAGTGGTCAGCATCAAGCCGCAGCAGCAGATCGTTCGGCCGCACGCATTCGCGCAAGATGCGAGCCACGGTGCGCCGCGCCGCGTCGGCCGCCTGCGGGGCGTGGCCGGCAAGCAGGGCCCGGTACGGGTCGACCGCGAACTGGATGGCACTGGGCACGACATCGCGCACCTGCGCGCTGCGCAGCAGCTTGTCGAATCCGTGTTGGAATGCCGCCGGCGCCAGGCAGCTCTCCAGCGCATCGGCTTGGCCAACTTCGTGCGCGGCGGCACTCGCGCGCGCGACGAATTCGCTGACCCGATTCCGACCCGAGCGCTTGGCTTCGTACAGCGCCTGGTCGGCACGATCGATCAGCGCCGAGGCCGAAGCCACCTCGTGCGTCAGCATGTCCAAGCCGAAGCTGGCCGTGACGCGCAGACCCTTCACCTCACGCACGCCAGGCCCGCATTCGCGCTCAATGCATTCGCCCACGCGCTCGGCAAACGCATGGGCCTCGGCCCTCTCAAGCCCCGGAAGCACGATGCAAAACTCCTCGCCGCCGTAGCGGCATACCAGGTCGGTGGCGCGCATCGATTCGATGAGCCTTTTCGCAACCACCTGGATCACGGCGTCGCCCACCGCATGGCCGTGGGCGTCGTTGACCGCCTTGAAGTGGTCGATGTCGACCATCACGCAGCTCAGCGCCATGCCCTCGGCGCGTGCGCGCGCCAGCAGGGGTTCGAAGGC
>Ga0315280_10006801_pt1 | contig 15621 bp, 14 predicted proteins | sample YL17G06_40_MG_FD_203697 | JGI IMG/M metagenome (GOLD analysis project Ga0315280, IMG submission 203697) | Sediment microbial communities from Yellowstone Lake, YNP, Wyoming, USA - YL17G06_40 | ecosystem: Environmental > Aquatic > Freshwater > Lake > Sediment | place: USA: Wyoming | collected... | reverse complement strand
TGGTTGATTCTTTTAGGCGCCACAGTAATTATGATTGCCGGATTCAACGGTGGGAAATCCGGCAGGTTTGCAACTGTCATATCACCGGCTGGGGTTATAAGGGTCGGACTTGCAGAGGACCAAACCTTTACTGTGGATGGTAGAGAGGGCAAAGTTGTGATAGAGATACGGGACGGATCAGCAGCCATCGTGGAAAGCCCTTGCCTGCGAGGACTTTGCAAACATCGGGGTTTCATCAGCCGGGTGGGGCAAAGCGTAGTGTGCCTGCCCGAAGGGATTAAACTGGAAATAAGCGACTTGGCAGAGACCTACGATGCGGTGGTGCATTAACCAGCATTGGACTTTTGCACGATAGAAGGCATAAAATGAAGTCAACCAGAATTATTGTTATGGCAATTATCTTCGGGGCTTGCTTTGCTCTGTCCGGGCTGTTTGGATGCACGCAAAAGCCGAAGGAGAATAGCGGTTCGGAGAGCATTACCCGGGTTGAGATCCCCAAGAATCCGGATATCAAGGTGAATCCGCCGGTGGAGCCGGTTAAGCTGACACCCCCACCCGCGCTTTCAGCCAAAGCCGCCAAATTGCCCGCCGGCACCGAGGTGGCAGTCATAGAACTGGGGGGGATGGGCAGGTTGGAGGTGCAGCTCTTCCCCGAGGATGCGCCCGCCTCAGTCGCCAACTTTGAAAAGATGGTCGGTTACGGTCTTTACGACGGGCTATCCTTCAACCGCGGTTATGTCTATGCGTTTATAGCTGCCGGCAACCCTGACGAGAAGGGAATTCTGATATACGACCGTCTGGAAACTGAGCCGAACAAACGACCTTGCCGGCGTGGCAGCGTCAGCATGACGCGGCTAATCCTGGAGGATGAAACCACTGCTGCTCCGGATGAGCAGGCAGGCGAGAAGGATCAGAAAAAGGTAGAGAAGAAGAAAACTGCCAAGAGTGCAGCCAAAACCAAGATACCGGTAATTCACTATGGCGAGGTATCCCCCACCGAATTTTTTATCGTGCTGGATGACGCTAATGGGAAGTTCTGGCATAATGATTTTTGTGTGTTTGGGACGGTCATCACCGGGCTGGATACCGCCGATAAAATCAGCGAGATGATTGACTGGAAACACCGACCCAAAGGCGCCAAAGCCAAGGAAGCGGAATTGAAGAACGAGATAAAAATAGAGCGCATCACCATCCAATGGGTGGGCAACACCAAGTCACCGATTCTTGGCAATCCGGCTACCATGCCATATTATGGGGCGATTCCTGCACTCTGATATGAAATAACTACGACCACTTAATAACGATACACATAACGCAAACTGAGACCCGCCGCCCGTTCGCGGGCTCTTTCGTTTGCCATGCCCACCAGCGAAAATCCACCACCCAGGAAATATTCCAAATCCACTTTGCGCATTGTTGAAGGACTGTCAAGCAATGGTTGCGTATAAGAAAGGTACAGGTTTGATGTCAGGTACTTACCGACCGTCACTTGATCAGGAGTTTGATCAAAGGAAGTCCATTCAAAAGATAAAGTATCCAAAGCGACATAAGGGCGTATAGCGCCGGAAATGCGCCCAGAAAGGTAACTTGTAAGGTACTGCTCTCCTTGTTGTCCCAGGGGATTAATATTCAGGACTAAATAATCCTGATATGACATGTTAAAAGCCAGAATCTGGATAAGATCATTTTGAACCAGGTTTGGATGATCTGGAGAATTTAGAGTTATTTCCGGATGAGTAATGGTTCCTGTTACTTTTATATAAATGGACATTCGTCCATTGGTTGTTGACTCATCAACGACGGTGGTAACACCCTCTATATTTAGCGCTGGGTCAAAGGTAGGAGTGCCCAAAAAAGTCAATTTACCTTGCTCGATGGTAAAATCCCGCCCAATGAAGTGATAGACCCCACGCACCGTATCCAAATCACCGGAGAGGCTTAAGAGTCCGCGCGAGTATTCAACCCGGATATTTGCTGCCAGTTCAAAATCAGCATCACTATTGCGGAGCCATATACCCCGATCCGCTCCCAAAGCTATATCCATATCAAATGGTAGTTCCACGCCGGTGGATAGTTCCGGCTCTTGCTCGGCGTCGGAACTTCCGAAAGGTATATTCATCAATCCGCTGAGAACCTTTACCTTCCCATAGAGCTTCAGCTGCTCTGTATTACCGCGCAGCCCAACATCTGCAGAGAGCTTGAACTGGCTCCCCGGCAGCGAGCGGAAGTTAATGCCACCGGCATATAAATAGAGGTCAAAATTTTTTGGTGTCAGATTTGACAGAGCTATTTCGCCCTCAAGGCGAGCCGGCTTGCCATCCAAAAGACCAGACATCGGTAAAACATCCTGCGCGTTATTGGCTATTTGAGTGGAATTGCGCCCGAAAACAATGCGGTCTTTTTCGAAATATATATCACCGGAAAAATCGCTTACATAGTTATAAAGTTCACCAAGCAGAAACCGTCCATCAGCAAGATGTATTTTGCCCTCAAGTGTCGGATGAGACACATCGCCGTTTACAGTAAGACCGCCGGTGATGTTACCATTCTGGATTAATATTACATCTGTAAATTCCTGGAATATGCGAAGATCTATATTTTCCATCCGGATAGAAAGCGGCTCAGGTTGAAAGGGACTTGAACTCTCAGAGACCAGGCACACACAACCTTTGCCCGTTAACCTACCCCCCGCCGCCTGATAGTTCAGATCATCAAGTTGTAAAATGCTTTGGTTATATGTGAGTTTAATATTCCCCGAACCAGGCAATTCAGCCAGGGGTCCATTGGATATGTTTGCATCAAGCTCAAAACTCGGTTCCGGTATGGTGCCAATGTAGTGAAGCGTGAGGTTATCCACCTTGCCGGCAAGGTTCATGTTCTGCGTCATGAGGGAATCTATACCCTGAAAGGGAAACCCGGTAAGAGTGGCTATCAAATCCGAGGGGGAATTAACCGACAAACGTCCCTCCAAACTCAGCTTGCCCAAATCATAAATGCTCTTGGAACCGGCTTCCACATCCAGCCCGGCAATCTTGCTTTTGGTGGCAGTTTTTCGCCAAAGCCCGACCAAATCAAAATCTGCCCGGCTGATATCCCATCCCTCGGGTTGCTGAGTCACAGTGAATCCCTGGGGGCAAAGCAGACGCAAAGCGCGATATTGCAAAGCCAGATCACGCACCGTCACCTTCTGCCGTCTGCCAAACTCGTATGCCAGGTCGGTTTGCAACTCGGCATCGGGACCGACGGCATGGGCATTTTGCACTTCAATGAGATTTGGCAGCAACTCAACATCAGCAGAAAAACTATCTATGGGAACCTTCACAAAATTCCCATTGGTGAACTTAAAACTGCCTCTGCCCCGGATTTCAGGAGTAATGTCCATCTCAAGATTTGCGAGCAGATTTTTAATAAAATAATTCTGATAATTCAAGTCAGTGCCGGTTAAATTGCCGTAAAGCTTGATATTGTTAAAACTCCCGCCAAGCCCCCCCTGCAGAGAGATTTTGCCTGCAATATTAGGTTCACCCGTAAAGAAGCTCATGTCCGCTAGCGCAATATTTTGGGCATCTAGGCGGAAGTCCACATTCTGGGGTGAAAAGATACCTGTGGCTTGAACCATCCCCTCCCCTCGCCCGGCATTAAGCTCATCCACATTCAAAGTCTCGCCTGCCACTGTGGAACGCAGCGAGAGGTAATCCAGATTTACGCCGGCGATGGTGCTGGGCAGAAGTTCTGCATTAAACACCAGAGCACGGTCTGCCGGCTCCACGCCCTGCCCCGTCAGCGTAACCTCGCCGCTGATCACAGTTTCCGGCGCTTCGGGCACTATTTTACTCAGGTTCAATGATTCAAAACCGACGAACAGGTCATACTCCGGCACCTTTTCAAGAGTCACATGACCAAATGCATTGGATATGATGCCATCCGAAAATCGCCCTGTCATTTTGTCCACGGTCAAATCCTTATTGTGCAATTCCCCGCTAGCATGCAATGACTCTATATCGTATTGATCCACACTTCCTTTAAGCAATGTTATCTCGCCTTGAATCTTCACATCGTTGCCGGCGACGGTGATCTTGTTTTGGTTCAGTTGCAGCATTCCCGTCATTTTAGGCGCATCCTTAAGAAGGGGGGCAAACTCGTTCAGGCTGATTATGCTGCCATCTGCTACATATTCACCCTTAAGCTCAGGAATGTTATCAACGCGGGCGTGCATCCTCAGGTGCGATCTTGGGGTCTTGAGGTCAAACTTATCAAAGAGGGTCCAGCTAGTATGGGGAGTATAATCAGGACGCACCTTCTCGTGATATTCCACCGAACCGGTGAAATTTTCTATGGGCAGATTTAGTTGGGGCAGGCTGGCTTGCAGCGAATCCATGGTGACTCTGGTAATTCTGCCCGAAGAATGAACCTCGGCGCGGGCATCGGTGATATCAAGCTGCTTGAAGGGGACATCCGGGAGGTTTAAGTCAACCCTGCCACCCCTGAGGCGGATGATTTCAATATCGGTCATGGGGGCGGGACCGGGCGGCGTGGCAAACATCTCCGCCACATTCAAATCGGCGTGCCCGGGATTCTGCGTGACATAGAGGTAGGCATCCTCGGCATAGATTCTATCCACTTTGATACGCCCGTTTAAAAGCGCCCATGGCGACCAATATACGCGGGCATAGCGCAGGCGCATCGCCTCACCCTCGGCAAGCGGACATTGGTTTCCTATTACCAGATTATGGATATCAATATAGGTGATTAAATCTCCCTGCAAACCCTCCAGCGTAACTTCCGATTTAGTGAGCCTGGAAAGCTCGGTAATGATCGTCTGGCGGAGAAAGCTATGGATGGCACCCGTCAAATAGAGCGTCGTCATCGTTGCAATAATCAACAATAGTAGGATACCGGCGATCCGAAATACCCATCGTCCAAAGCCGCCCTTCCTGCCAGTCGTCTCAGATTTCGTTTGCGCCATCGTGCATTCCCGCTGGAATGATTCCAAATAATACCATGTTAGAATTTACTGCTTCCCTTCTATTTCGTTGCAGCTATTTTCACATCGTTATCTTTATAACATCAGGCTGGCTTCTAAAGATTGAGAGGTTTGATGAAAAGAGAGTTAACCAGCAAGGAAAAGCAGCAGTTAAAATCCCTGTTGGAACAGATGTTAAGGAATGACCCACAGCATTTTGGACTGGCGGTGGATGAATTTGGCGCTGCCCCGCTGGAAGACCTGGCGCTTACCGCAACACGGCAAATCCCCTGGGTGCAACAGGATCACATCGTGGAGCTTGCCGGCGATCCGCACTCCGATTTGCTGCTGGAGGATGGGCTGATCCAATACCGCTCGGGGCAGCTTTTCGCAGTGGTTCATCCCCAGCTGGTAACGCCGCCGGCAACACTTTATCTGGCTACCAATCCCATGCTGGTCAACACCTGGCTGCACAGCGGCGCCGAACCGTTACTCAAACGCTATTTACTGCTATTCGCGTCGGAGGATGAAGCCTGGCACCATGCCACCGCAGTAGAGTCTATCCATTCCCCCACCGTGTTCACGGTCGCGGCGCTTAAGGCAAGCCAGAGTGGAATTCAATTCTTCGCTGATGAAAGAACCTTTTATTGCAAGAAAATCCCCGCATGCTTCATTAAACTTTAGCCCTTAAGGAGCAGAGTGAAACCCATTTGTAAAGAAGACGACCAATATTATTTCCGCCAGCAAACCAATGGAGGGATTCTTGTCTTCAGCGAGAAGTATCCTGGCAGCCTGTCGGCGTCCATCGGCATAACCGTCCGCACCGGCGTGGTTGCAGAAGCGCACGGCTATGGGGGGATAAGCCACTTTGTGGAACACCTTATGTTTAAGGGGACGAAGAAACGCACCGCGCGGGATTTAAACAGGGTGCTGACTGCGGTGGGCGGGGAATTAAACGCCTTCACCGACCGCGAAATGACCTGCTTCTATGCCAAGGTTTTAGATGAGCATCTGACCAAGGCAGTGGATGTGCTAACCGACATGCTCACCGGATCGCTGATGACCAATGAAGCGGTGGAGTTGGAGCGCAAGGTGATCCTGGAAGAGATCGGCATGTATGAGGATTCGCCGGATGAGCTGATACATGAGATGGCGGCGGGACAGATATTTGAAGGGGCACTGGGGCAACGGATTCTTGGCACCATAGAGTCAATTTCCCACATCAGCCGTGATGACATTTTGGACTATGTGGGCAGGCGTTACACAGTGCCCAACACAATTGTGGCGGTGGCGGGCAGCTTTAACGCCACACGGCTTATGCACAGGCTGGAAAAGGGATTTGCAGGTTATGTGTCAGCAAAGCACAAAACGATACCCGTGCATGATTTCCCCGCAATGCCTGCAAGAATCAACCGCCCCACCGAACAGACGCATGTAATGCTGTGCTGGCGGGCATTCCCATTCGCCGATGAGGACAGATTCCCCCTGGAGGTAATGAATACCTGCTTGGGTGGAAATACAGCCAGCCGTTTGTTCTCGGTTATCCGTGAAAGGCGGGGCTTGGCGTATTCAGTATTCTCCTACTCGCGGCTGATGAAGGAACAGGGAGCGCTGTTCGTCTATGCAGGCACTGACAAACGGAATGCGCAAAAAGTGCTGGACTTATGCCGGTCGGAACTGGAAAAACTCGCCGAGCGCGGTCCACACCACTGTGAATTGGCGGAGGCAAGGGAATCTATGCGTGGCTCCATCGCGCTGATGATGGAATCCACCCAGCGAAGAATGATCCGGCTGACCATGGAGGAACTGCTGCTGGGCAAGCATGTGCCCATAGCTGAGAGTTTGGAAAAGATCCGTGCGGTAACAGCTGACGATGTGAAGCGGGTGGCACAGCGTATTCTGGCGGATAAAGCACGACTGGTTGCGATTGGACCCGAGGTTGACAAGCTTGAATAAAACCAGATTATCAACACGGAAGGAGAAGCTCATTATCTTTATAGTATTCTTGTGATGCTTTTATCAACAAAGGATGTATGCGCTTATCTTTTAACTGGGTTAAACCTGTTTTTAAATAGAACAGGGGATATTTATAGATGTGATGAAAATTCCTAAAAATATACCCGGGTCGTCCATAAAAACGATTATTACCTTTCCAAATCTCATTTTGTAATGCCAAAGGTGTTATGTGTTTTGGTAAAAAAGTCACATGATGAAAGTCGTGATAAGCCCAATCAAATGGCAACAATCTATTCTGTGCTTTTAATTGCTCCCTGATTTCTGTTTTTGGGAAAGGAATTAAAGCGTAAAGCAACATGTATTGGATATGATTTTCAATTGCGAAATCCACGGTCTTTTGAACACAATCTGGTCCGTCGGAATCAGAACCAAGAATAAACTCACCTAAAACTGGTATTCTTTCATGCCATAACCTTGATAATGCTTCTTTTATTCGGTTTACTTTATGTGGTTTCTTATAATCGTTCAAAGTATCATCGTTGCAGCTTTCTATACCAAGAATAAGTGTGGGTGGAGTTTCAAAGGCTTTTAGCGCGGCGATAATATTGTCATCAAATGCTATGTTGACTGGTCCTTGAATTGTCAATTTTCTATTGGCCATTAAAGGTTGCAAATGACGAAGCACTTCAATCGCATAATCTGGATTTAAATAGAAATTGTCGTCAGCAATTACCACATCACCTTTATATCCGTGTAATTCTTTTAGAATCAGTTCAATACTTGCGAATCGAACTTTGCCAGGTGCAATCTGCTTAATACAACAAAATCGGCAGGAATAGGGACATCCCCTGCTAAACATAATGATTCTTGCACGATTATGCTGGTTATTCTGATAAGGTTTTATCAAGCTGAAGTCACGAACTTGATCGAGTTTTACAGGTTCCGTATATTTGGGATTATGCTGTATGGTTTCTCCGTCGAGCCAGCTTAAGCTGGCTACGTTCCCTAACTCCTTCTTGCCCAGAACCGCGTCAATAATATCCAACAGCACGGGTTCTCCTTCACCCCTTGCCACGTAATCATAATGTAGCAATGCTTCTTCCGGCTCTAAAGTTGCATGAATCCCGCCCAACACAGCCTTTTTTTTCATCATTTTCAATCGACGACCGAGTTTATATGCATACGGTGCCGAGGCTGTATTTGATGAGACCATCATGAGATCTGCCTGACGCACAGAGTTCCAATCAATACTGACGTCCGTGCAATAAGCGGATACACTGTGCCCAGCTCTCTTCGCAATAGTTGCCAGAATGACCGGTCCACTTTTGATTTGATTAGGATGCTGTTGGTAGATACCGGTATTGACGTCGATAAACACGATTTTAGCCACAAAATATTATAGAGCAAAAAAATCGTTAATGGAAAATAATAAGTAAAAAATAGCCCCCCGTAAGGGGGGCTATGATAGAAGTAGAAAGAATAATTATTTCTTGCCCTACTTCTTGGGCATTTCCTTCTTGGGCTCTTCTTTCTTGACGGGCTCGGTGGTTGGTGCAGGAGCCATCTCCTTCTTAACCATGACGGACATGTCCTTATCCTTTTCCTTCCACTTAATCGTCAACTCTTCCTTAATGCCATCCCACATTCCCTCATAAGCAACTTTCTTAGCCATGAAGGTAATCTTGTCGCCCTCAACCTTAAGGTCGGTGTATCCCTTAGCCAGCAACTTGGCAGGATCCTTGGCATCCTTGGTGATCTCAATAGTCCAGGTTTTACTATCCAAGGGACCAGTCCACTTGCCAACCGGATCAAATGGTTTGGGTATCGGTTTCGGTTGCTCAGGTGGTTTAACTGGTTCTGCTTTGGCTTCCTTCTTGGGCTCTTCCTTCTTACCTTCGCAGCCCACGAATGCAAATGCTACAGCAACAGACAAAAGCGCAATGATTATCCAGCGCCACATATTCACATACCTCCTTTTTTTATTAATTTTGACCTGTTTCTAACAGGTTTCCAACATTTTATGTCAATAAGAACCGTAACGCAAGATATTTTTTTATCGGCAAAGCCTAATCAGTTAAGATGACATCTATTCCTTGGGTTGTTTAGCAATAAGCTTCTCTGCTTCATCAACTCTACCTAGCGAACGATATGCCGTTGCCAGATTCCTGACCGCTATCTCGTGTGCTTCTTCTGCTTCATTATACATGTCGCTGGGCGGCGTTAATTTGACCGCTTTCTCCAGGACTTCCACTGCCTTTTCGTATTGCTTAGTGCGGATGTAGGCAAGTCCCAGGTTATTGTGTGCCCAAAAATCCTTTGGCGTGAGCTTTATCGCCTGTTGATAGGGTTCAATTGCCTTTTCATCCTGCCCCAACTGCTGATAAGTGAGCCCCAACAGAAAGAATGCCAGTGAATCGGTAGGAGCCACCTCAACTGCCCGTAAAAAGTATGGCAACGCATCAGATGGTCTGTCATTTTGCAAATAGCTGTTCCCTGATTCCATCAACTCCTGCACGCTCAGACCTTCCAACCCGGTCTTTGGTTGGGGCAAATCCCTTGGGGCATCGTTCCGGGAGATGGCGAAATCATCACCCCAAACCCATCCTTCGCGCCCGGTTTTGGTCCTTACCCGATACCAGTAGTTCTTACGGGATTTGTATTCAACCATTTGCGGGGAGCTTTCCAGCACCGTCACCTGCTCGCCGCCCGGCAGCCAAAGGACTATCGTGCCTTGAGGTGAATCCATTAGGTTGGATCCCGGATCAATGATCACAACCATCTTTTGCTCGTTAGTATCATCTTTAGTGAGAGAGGTGGATTCCCGATTTTCTTTTTCGGGCTGGCAGGCATTAAGAATGAATAAAGATGTAAAGAGTAAAATAAGGAGAGGGTAAAATGATGCCTTTGAACTTTTTGCGAACGACGCAAAGATCATAAAAAATCATCGCCCTTTTTTAGAAACTTTGCTGTATCCCATCTCACAAAATGGTGGGATTTATTTCCAGTCCATGTCTATTTACGGCATTTAATGAAAAGCAGCCTCTGTGCTTGTGGTGGTGTCAACCATTTCGTTTTGCTTCGCCTTCCAACGCTCGGTGGCTATGGCGCGCCGGACCTCCTCGGCGAAGGTTTCATCAGCGACATAAAATGCCACCATTTGCCACGGATTCAAGACACCTGTAAGCTTCGTGACAAGTGTATCTTCCTGCCCGCGAAAATCGCTTTCCAATTTCTTGTAGCGGTCAATGAAGGCAGAGAAGGTGTTCATCTCGCCAGTGTTGGCTTCCAATGATTTTGTCATATCGGTGACGAGCTGCTTTTTGGATTGGAGATAAGTCTGGCGCAAAACTTCCAATTCATTGAACAAGTTGAAGAAAGGAACCTCCTGCCCCGATGTCAAGTCAAGCATCTCGGTCATCTTCCAGACCTTGAGGGTTTGCACGCGCTGCTGTGCTTCCTCCACCGCTGCCTGGCTGGGCATAGGAGGCTCATCGGCAGCCAGCACCGGCACTATAAAGGCGAACATCATGATCAGGCTTATGCGTAGCATTTTATTTGGAACCTCCTGTTTCATTGACCATGCTTTCCTTCAGGTCTTCCATGCGCGTTTTATCCATGCTGTTCAAAGTGTTTAGCAGTTCGTAGTCGGTGATTAGCGGGATTTGCGGCTCCACCGTGGAATAGACTGCTTCATCCTCGGTGGTTGCCTCGGTCTCGTCGGAGGAGAGCAATAAAGTCTCCTCGTGCACCAGCGGCGAAGGACTGCCTACCATGTCCAGCAAATAGACAGCATCAGCGATCTTAGGTGGCACCTTCCCCGCAGTTATATCGGGCAGAAATTCGGCGCCAGCTTTGCCCTTCTCCTTAGAGCTTGCCTGACGGAGGCTGGATTTATCCATATCATCATTGGCTTCGTCGCGCACTTTGGCAGTAACCATAGCCTTACGGTATTCCTGACTGATTGTTGCTGGCAACTCCACGGATTCTTCTTTATCCTTGCCATCCACCGCGGCTGAATGCTCAGCCGGCGCCTCGCCTTCTGCTGCACCATAAGCCATTTCCGCCAACCTATCCGTTTCTACTGACTTCTTCTGCTCGGATTCCAAGTGCTTTGCGGTGGACACCGTGTAGCCGGAAACTTCGGACTCCGCTTTGCTGTATTGTTCGCCCCCGGCACTTCTAGTCTTGGTGGTTACCACCTCTTTGGACGGCATAGGCGAGGCGGGCGGGAGAGCAATGCCAGCCATCGTGGTCACATCGCCAATGACTATGTTTGATGATTTGGTTTCGGTTGGAGGCGGCGGTGGTGGAAGCACAGTGCCCGGCAAGCCTGGTGCAGGCGATTTCGCCGGTTCCTGAATGGTAGTAGGCGATGTTAGCGCCGGCTTTGCTTCCTCTGCCGCGGGAGCAGAAGGAGCCAGAGCAGGTGCACTCACAATTGCTTTGGTGGAATCGGGCGCGCTTTCGTAGCTCTGGTTGGTAATGAGCAAATTGCGCGCCACGATCAACACCAGGATCGCCGCAGCAGCTGGCAGCACGCCCCGCGTGACCCATTTCCACGATGTGATTAGCGGTCGGCGTGGTGCACCAATCGGTCTTTCCACCTTGGGTTTGACGGGAGGAACAGGCTTGGGCACAGCGACTTTGGCTGGTTTCACTGCCGGGGGAGGGGCTGGCTTGGGCGCAATGACCTTGGGCGCGGGGGCAGGAATGAGCGGGGCTGTGTTGACCGGCTCCACCTTGGATCCCGGCACAGCTGTTTTGACCGGCTCTGTTTTGACTTCCGGCAAGGCAGATGTAATTTGATCAGATCTGGCAGCAGTGATGACCTGTTCCGTCAGATAACGGCAAAAATCCTCGCTGGGCTGGGGGAGTTCCACTTTGGCAAGCACCCCCAGCACTTTCCTGAGTTCGGTCGCCTCCTGCTGGCACGATTCGCAGGCAAGCAGATGTGTGGTGACCCGGGTTACATCGGCGCGATCAAGCTCGCCGTAAAAATATTCCGGCAGCAATTCCAACAGTTCTTTGCAGTCCATAACCATTCCTTTCTTCCCCCCCTTTTAAATATCTATTTTGTCTCTCTATTCAGACACCAGAATTCGGTTCAGGTTGAGCGTAAAATCGCCTGCAAATACCTTTAAGTCTCGCTTAAAAGGTAAAGGATTTTTTCCTTCCCCAGTTCCTGTTCCAAAATTTTCCCAATGCTTTTTAGTGCCGCGAAATAGTGTGCTTTCACTGTTCCCTGCTCCACACCCATCACCTCGGCGGTGTCGCGGACGGACAATTTGCCAAAGTAGCGCAGCTTGAATGTCTCCTGCTGTCTATCCGGAAGACTGGCGACCGCCCGTTCCAACGCCTGCGTCAACTCGTCGTGGAGCTTGCCGGACGATGGATCCACATAGTCATTGCGGGGATCAGCCAGGATGGCTTCCTCCACCGGCAAGGTGCCGGGGCGGCGCTTGGTATCTCGTATGCGGTTCAAGCAGGCATTGGTGGCTATGCGAAAGAGCCAGGTGCCGAACTTGCACCTGCTCTCAAACCTACCCAATCCACGGTAGGCTCGGATGAATATCTCCTGCACCACATCCTCCACCTGCGAACGATTGTGCAGATACGAATAGCAAAGCCCGAACACCTTATCGCGGAACCTGCGCACCAGCTCGCTGAATGCATCATCGGCAGCCGGTTCCAGTTGCTGTTGGATTGTTGTTACCAGCTCTTCTTCAGTGGCGGTCTCTATGGTGTCCAAGTATTCCTCTAACTTACCCGACCAGATCCAAGCGTAGCACAGAGCGTTCTATAGTATCCAAAACGGCGATAGTTGCCTTGCCATGTAACCAGCCGCAACATTCGCCCGGATTGATGATCATTGTGCCATCCACGCGCTCTTCCCGCCAAAGGTGGGTGTGACCATGAACAACGAATTGGTAGCGTTTGCTGCGTAATGCTTCTTCGGCAGGCTGGGGTTGATGGCACAGGTAGAGGAAACCGGTGTCGGTGGTAATGATCTCCTGCTCGCTTTCCACCTTTGCCTGGCGCTTCCAAGCCTGGCTTAGCGCAGAACGATCCCCATCGTTATTGCCAAAGACACCAATCAGCTTGCACCATGGCTCACTTGGCCAATCCAGCGAGGTGAAAGGTGAACAAAAGTCACCAGCGTGCAAAATCAGGTTGACATGCATCTTATTGAACAGACCAATCGCCCGGGTAAAATTCGCACGGTGGTCATGTGTGTCGGATAGAAGTCCAATCAGCATTTAATATCCCTAGAGAGCGCCAAGACAACCTGCTCTTTTAATCCACATCAATTATAGCAGTGAATTTAATCAACTTCAGTCATGCAGTTTGTAAATAAGAAATGAATGGTTGTAAAAGCGCAGTAATTATTTAAAATGAGGTGATTATGACTGCTTTGGCAAATGGCGATAGAAGACCCCTCGTTTCGGTAATCATACCTGTATATAACGGCGGCACTGCGTTCAAAGAGTGCCTGAATCATCTTTTGGCATCGGATTATCCAAACTTTGAGGTCATCATCTCAGACGATGGCTCCACCGACGGCTCGCTGGAACTGGCGCAACAAGCCGGAGTGATAACGATTCGCTCCCCGGTGCGGCAGGGCGCGGCGGTCGCCCGCAATGCAGGCGCCAACATCGCCCAGGGAGAACTCCTTTTCTTCACCGATTCCGATGTCTGGGTGGAAAAGGACACCATCACTAGCCTGGTCGCCTATCTTGTGCAAGATCCCACCCTGGACGCGGTAATCGGATCGTATTCGCCCTATGTTCCTCATCGCGATGTGTGGTCGCGCTTTAAGAACCTGCACCACCACTATATTCATCAAATCAGCCAGACGCAGGCGATTACATTTTGGACGGGTTGCGGTATGATCCGCCGCAAGGCGTTTTTTGCAATTGGTGGATTTGACCACAGCTACAAAGGCGCGACCATAGAGGATATTGAACTGGGCTACCGGTTGACCAAGGTAGGGCGAAAAATACGCCTGGCACGGGAAATCCAGGTCACACATGCCAAACGCTATACACTGGCAAGCCTGATCCGTTCGGATATTTTCCATCGCGCAGTACCATGGACGGTGCTTATGCTCAAAGAACATACCGCCCGCAGTGACCTGAACACCACCTGGAGCAACGCACTGTCCGTCTTTCTGTCATGGTTGTTTATCGTTTCGTTAATAATGATTATCTTTCTTCCCATTCCAGCTCTAATAGCGTCCGCAACTATCCTTTTGCTTTTTATCCTGCTCAGCCTGCATTTCTATCGTTATGCCAATAAAAGTTATGGAGTTTGGTTTGCCCTTAAAATGATCCCGGTTACCTGGTTATACTTCCTTTACAGCGGTCTGGGTTTGATTTTAGGTATTCTTACCTTTGTTTTTCGGGACAGAAAAGGTGAAATCAAAACCACCGGGCGGGAATAACCATACACAACGGCATAATGGGATAAAAAGGCTTGGGATGAGATAGAGTCCTGTTATAATCATATAACTATGGAAAAGACATTTAGATTTGAACTTGTTACCCCGGGGGAACTGGTGGTCAGTCTGGATGCAACGGGCGTGGTATTGCCGGGCTCCGAGGGCTACCTGGGAGTTTTGCCGCAGCACACTTATTTCATTACTGCGCTCAAGGAAGGGACGCTCGTGGTGCATGATGCGGGCAAGACCACAAGCTATGAGATAGGCAAGGGTTATGTGCAGGTGACGCCGGAGAAGACGATTATAGTCACCGAATCGGCAGTCAGGCAGGAATAGTGAGCCGGGTCACAATAGAATAATTACCTATTCAGACAAAATAAGGGTTGACTATAACCCCGGAAGGAGTTTAATGCACAGGATCTTCCTTATTCTACTTACAATCACAGTCTTGGTCGCCATGGCATATGATTTGCCGGTGGGCGAGAAGCTGACCTTTGTGATAAGCTGGTCCAATGTGATGGATGCCGGCACCGCGACTATGTCCATACCATCGGTGGTTACATTTAACAAGCAAAAGTGTTACCGCCTGGTGACGGAAGCCACTTCCAGCCCCAGTTTTTCCAGCTTCTTTACGGTAAAAGACCGCGTTGAGAGCCTTTCCTCTACTGTTGATCATGCTTCCTGGAAGTATGAGAAACATCTGGCAGAGAAGGACTACCGCAACAATGAAGTGGTCTATCTCAATCCTGTCAACCGGACTGTAACTGCAGGAACGACAACCAGCCGCTGCCTGCCCGGTTCCATGGATGTGCTGGCAGCATTTTACTGGGTTCGCACACAGAACCTGGTTGTGGGGCAGCCGCTCACATTTAATTATGCCGATGGGAAGACCACCAAGGCGATCACGGTGAATGTGCTGCAAAAAGAGACGATAACCGTTCCAGCAGGAACCTATGACTGCATAGTGGTAGAGCCGATACTCAACGAGACCGAGGGGATATTCCGCCAGTCGGGGCGCATCTGGATTTATATGACCGATGACAGCAAACACATGCCGGTTAAGATGACCAGCAAGATAGTCATCGGCAATGTGGAAGCCAAACTTTCTGCGGCGGAATGACCCCTACAGAACCCGACCGCATTGACCTTGGCAAAATTTGCTCTAGGCGATTAGCCAGCCGCCCCAGCAAGGTGGAACACGACATGCTGGTGAAGTCGGCAATTGCCGGTGAATCGTTGCGGGCGTTCCTGGTCAATTTACCTC